>Ga0070741_10016356_pt1 | contig 12383 bp, 11 predicted proteins | sample Coa_R1_4_FD_66440 | JGI IMG/M metagenome (GOLD analysis project Ga0070741, IMG submission 66440) | Surface soil microbial communities from Centralia Pennsylvania, which are recovering from an underground coalmine fire - Coalmine... | ecosystem: Environmental > Terrestrial > Soil > Unclassified ...
GGGCGCACCCGACGTGTTCTCGGCCCCGGCGACGCCGACCACGCCGGCGCCCGGGGGCGCGCAAACACCCGAGTTCAAGTCGAGTGTGGTGGACCCGCTTGCCGATGACATTGCCGCGCTCAAGCGGGGAAAGGCGGCGCCGCCCGGCACCGGCGCGGCGGCACCGGTCGAGGAGGGCACGGTCGATCCGCTCGCCGACGTCATGGCCGACATCAACGCGAAGCAGGGCAAGGCCACGGCGGAGACCGAGACCCGGCGCGCGACCCTTCCGCTCGGCGGCGACAAGTGGGGACGCGATGTTCTGAAGAAGACGATCAAGGGCTCCGAGACCTCGATCTTCGTGGGCCTCGCTTCCGCGGTGCTCGCCACGTTCATCGGCACGATGATGGGCGCCTTCGCGGGCTATTACGGCGGCTGGGTCGACGACTTCTTCAACTGGCTCTATAGCGTGTTCAGCTCGATCCCTTATCTGCTGCTGATCCTCGCCGTCGCGGCCGTGCTGCAACAGAAGGGCACCATGACGATCATTCTCATTCTCGGGCTCACCGGATGGTCCGGGGTGTTTCGCCTGATCCGTGGCGAATATCTCAAGCACAAGGGGCGCGAGTACGTGAAGGCCGCCGACGCGATCGGCGCGTCCAACCCGCGGCGCATGTTCGTCCACATCCTGCCCAACGTGAGTCACGTCGTGCTGGTGCAGCTGTCGATTCTCGTGGTCGCGTTCATCAAGTCCGAGGTGATCCTGTCGTTCCTGGGCTTCGGCGTGCCGGTGGACGTGGTGTCGTGGGGATCGATGCTCAACGAAGCGCAGAACGAGCTGATCCTGGGCAAATGGTGGCAGCTCGCCGCGGCAGGCACCGCCATGGCGATTCTGGTGACGGCGTTCAGCCTGTTCACCGACGCATTGCGCGACGCGCTCGATCCGAAGCTGCGCGGAAGGGCGGGAATATGAGCAGTCCACGAGCGGCCGAGGGTGCTCACGAGGGCTCGCCTGCGCAGCACGGGCACGACCCGCTCGTCTCGATCCGCGACCTCAAGGTCAGCTTTCGCATCGACCGCGACACCATCCACCACGCCGTGCGCGGCGTGTCGTTCGACATTCCACGCAACACCACGGTCGCGCTGGTCGGCGAATCCGGCAGCGGGAAATCGGTGACGGCGCTCGCGACCCTCGGCTTGCTGCCGCCGGAAAATTCGATCATCGATCCATCGAGCCATATCCTGATGGGCGGCGTCGACCTCCTGAAGCTTCCTCCGGGCGCGTTGCGCGACGTGCGCGGCGCCGACATCTCGATGATCTTCCAGGAGCCGATGACCTCGCTCAACCCGGTCTTCACCGTCGGGTTCCAGCTGACCGAGGTGCTGCGCCTGCATCGCGGCATGTCGCCGTCGCAGGCGCGGCGGCGCTCGATCGAGCTGCTCGACGAGGTCGGCATTCCCGATCCCGAGTACAAGATCAACGCCTATCCATCGCAGATGTCGGGCGGGCAGCAGCAGCGCGTCATGATCGCCATGGCGATCGCATGCGAGCCGAAGCTCCTCATCGCCGACGAGCCCACGACCGCGCTCGACGTCACGATCCAGAAGCAGATCCTCGACCTGATCGCGGAATTGCAGCGGCGCCACCAGATGTCGGTGCTCTTCATCACCCACGATCTCGCGGTGGTCGGCGAGATCGCCGATTACGTCGTGGTGATGCGCAACGGCGAGGTGCGGGAGAAGGGCCAGGCGAAGCAGATCTTCGAGCACCCGCAGGATCTCTACACCCAGGCGCTGCTCAAGTGCCGGCCGCGCCTCGACAAGCGCCTCGCGCGTCTGCCGGTGATCGACGATTTCATGTCGGGCCATGCCGAGCGCGCCGAGCAGCTCCCGGAGCGCCAGCGCGGCATCGCCCCCTCCGATCCCGTCCTGCTCGAGGTGCGCAATCTGTCCAAGAATTTCTACAGCCGCGAAGGCCTTTTCGGCCGGCGCACCTTCGAGGCGGTGAAGAACGTCTCGTTCAAGCTGCCCAAGGGCAAGACGCTCGGTCTCGTCGGCGAATCCGGGTCAGGCAAGACGACCGTCGGATTGACGCTCATGCGCCTGCACGAGCCGTCGGGTGGCGAGGTGCTGTTCGAGGGCAAGGATCTCCTGCGCATGTCGGCGGCCGAGTTCATGCACTACAAGCGGCGCATCCAGATCATCTTCCAGAATCCGTACGCCTCGCTCAATCCGCGCTTCATCGTGGGCCAGATCCTGACCGAGCCGATGGAGATCCACGGCATCGGAGCCAATGCGCAGGAGCGCACCGAGCTCGCGTTCGAGCTCTTGCATCGCGTCGACCTGCCGGAGAACGCGTTCTACAAGTACCCGCACGAGTTCTCGGGCGGACAGCGCCAGCGGATCGCGATCGCCCGCTGCCTCACGATGCGTCCGGACATCCTGATCTGCGACGAATCGGTGTCGGCGCTCGATGTCTCGGTGCAGGCCCAGGTCCTCAATCTGCTGCAGGACCTGCAGGACGAATATCACCTGTCGTACATCTTCATCTCGCACGACCTCGCCGTGGTCAAGTACATCTCGGACGAGATCATGGTGATGAACAACGGCGAGATCGTCGAGGTCGGCAACTCCGACGAGATCTACCGGCACCCGCGCGACCCGTACACGCAGCGCCTGCTCGCCTCGATTCCCAAGGGCTGGGATGGGCGACGCGCCAAGGCCGCCTAGTACCGCGCCAGGGCGCGCCCGTCAGCTCTTCGCGCCGGTGCCCTTGTTGAACATGTAGACAATCGCGTTCCTGAGCTCGTCGTCGGTGAGATCCGCCTTGCCCCCACGTGCCGGCATGCCGCCGTGGCCGTTGATCGCCGAGCGCACGAGCGTGTCCATGCCTTGCTGCAGGCGCGGCAGCCATGCCTCGCGATCGCCGATCTTCGGCGCGCCGCCCTTGCCGTTGGCGTGACATTGCGAGCATTGCGCCGCGACGATCGCCTCGCCGCTGCGCGGAGCGGCGGCCGCGGTGCGGCTGACCGGCTCGACCCAGTGGCCGCCGGATTGATTCACCATGTACGTGATCGCGCGCTCGATCTCGGTGTCGGTGAGATTCGGATTGCCGCCATGGGCCGGCATCTGGCGCACGCCGGCGAGGGCCGTTTTCGAAAGCCCGCTCAAGCCCTTGTTCGCGCGCTCGGACCAAGCCTTGCTGTCGCCGATGCGCGGGGCGCCGGCGACGCCGGTGCCATGGCACGACACGCACAGCGACTGCACGATCTGCTGGCCGCTGCGCTCCGCGGCGCAGGCCGAGCTGGCGACGATCAAGGCGACGATGGCACCCATGGCGCCCGCCGATATGCGGCGGAAGTTTGCGATCCCTGGCAGCAACCGGACGCCGATCGTCATGAATGCACTCCTGAAGCTTGGCTCATGCGTTGCGTCAATCGACGCTGGGCGAGGTGTCGACCGCGCCTCGCTGCAGCACCGGCGCCGGTGGCGGGGAGATCCACATCTGCCACATGGTCGTGACCCACATGAACGCGAAGCACACGGCCATCAATCCGCCCGCCGCCATCACCACCAGCGCGAACGGATGGAACACCTTGGTGATGTACCAGGACAGGATGTCGACGACCAGGAACAGGAACGGCATCGCCACCACGGTGCATTTGAACCATACCGGCCGCACATAGGCGTGCGTGTACATGAGCCCGAGGATGAAGAACATCATCGTGAGGCCGAAGAGATGGATGTGCGAGATGCGGATGAGCGTGAACACATCCGTGCCCGTGTCGGCTTCGGTGACCTTCTTCACGTTGTCGAAGCCGGCAAGGTTCGGCAGGTGCGGGTTGCTGCCGTCGTGGCACGACATGCAGCGGCGCTCGAGCATGGGCTTCACCTGCGCCTCGTAGGCGTCCTGCTTCGTGCCGTCGTGCACCCAGTCGATGACCAGCTGCGCTTCGTACGGCGGCAGCATGCGCGACATCGGGCCGCGCAACGCCGCCTCGAGACGCGACCCCTTGCCGGTGCCGCTGTACGCCGCGACGATGTCCTTGTACGACAGGATCATCGGATTGCCGCCCGCGCGCCCGGCGTACGTGTGATAGAGATACGTCGTCGCAAACAGGTACGCAAGACCGAGCACCACCAGCGCGGCGGTATAGAGCACGCGCTGGCTGAGCGGCAGCTCCGCGTAATGGCGGTAGAGCCGATGCAGGTGGACCTCGCTCGCGCCGCGCGGCCCGCCGGCCGTCACGGCACCGGTTAACGTCGCGCTCATTTCTTGAGCGATGCGTAGTACGCCGCCACGTTCGCCGTGTCCTGGTCGTTGAGCTGAGTCGCGAACGTCTTCATCACCGGGCTCGCGCGCTTGCCCGACTTGTATTCCTGCAGCGCCTTCACGAGGTCGGCCTCGCTCTTGCCGGCGAGCGCCGGGTTCGGGCCGTTCCCTTCGCCGTTCTTGCCATGGCAGCCGGCGCATGCGCCTGTCTTGGCCTTGCCTGCCGCGGCATCGCCCGCGAGCACGGCACCGGACGCAGCGAGCGCGGCAATGGAAGCAATGAGGATCAGAATGCGTTTCATGAGCAGACTCCTTGGTGAGCGGTTGATGTCATCGGCGTGTGGTCACTTCGCCGGCATGGGGACGTACACGACCGCACGCGCCTTCTGTCGCGCGTAGTGGTTCGCGAGATTCTCGACGTCGGCATCGGTGAGGAGCTCCGTCATGGCGTGCATTGACGAGCTGCGGCGCTCTTCGGTGCGGTATTGCTGCAGCACCTTCTGCAGATAATCGAGACGTTGCGACGCGAGCGCCGGCAGGCGCGGGTCCGTGCTGTTGCCGTTGACGCCGTGGCACAGGTCGCAGCGCTGGGTCAATTCGGCGAGCGACAGCGACTTGCGCCCCTTCGGCGCGCCCGCGGCAAGGCTCGCGTAGTACGCGCCCAGGTTGCGCATGGTCGCCTCGTCGAGCGCGCTCACGACCGACTTCATCGTGTCGTCGCCGCGCGCGCCGGTCTTGTATGCCTTGAGCGCGGCAGCGATGTATTGCGCATCCTGGCTCGCGAGCGCCGGCGTGTCCTCGCCCGGGCTCTCGCCGTTCTCGCCATGACATCCGGAGCAACTCGCTGCGGCGGTCTTGCCGGCGGCGGCGCTGCCTGTCGCCGGGGTGGGCGCGGAACGCTTCTGCGCCGCGAAATAGAGGGCCACGTTGCTCGCGTCCGTGTCGCTCAGCATCGCCGCGAACGGCTGCATCGCATCGCTCTTGCGCTTGCCGCTCTTGTAGGCGGCCATGGCGGCGACCAGATACTTGGCGCCGAGTCCGGCGAGACTCGGCGTGCCCGCCGTCTTGCTGGTGCCGTTGTCGCCGTGACATCCCGCGCATGCGGCGGACGCGGTCTTGCCCGCCTGCAGCGGATCCGCCCTGGGTGCCGCTGTCTTCGCGTTGGCGGCCAAGGGCGATGGTGGATCGAGACTCGCGTAGTAGGCCGTCGCGTGCACCAGTGCATCGTCATTGAGGAACTTGACGGCAGAGCCCATCGCGCTGCTCGCGCGTGCGCCCGATCGGTACGAGTTCACCTCGGCGTAGAGATACGCGGCGCGCTGCCCTGCCAGATGCGGCACGTTCTCGACCGTGCTGATGCCGTTGATGCCATGACACGTCGCGCAGGCGCTTTCCGCGACGCGCTTGCCTTCGGCGACGTCGCTGGCGTTGGCGTACAGCGGCTTGAGATCCTCGGCGCGCGGTGCGCCGGGCTTCGCGGGGGCAGCCGCGAGCGCGGCCGCGGCGACTACCGCCGCAACCAGGGCGAAACCCATTCCGAACCGACGCGCCGACACAAACATCCTCGCTGCTCGCGCGATCGCTTCCGCGATCGGCAAGTCCCTGTGATCGATGCGGGGTAATGTGTTCCTGCCTCGGCGGTGACGCGTTGACGCAGATCAACGCTGCAGCGCGGTGAGGAAGAGGCAACGCTAGAGCGTGAACGTCATCCGGGACAGCAGGGCGCCCGGCAGGCGCACGCTCGCGAGCGCGCGCTGCATGTAGGTGGACGATTCGAGCCTGAGCTCCGCTTCGCGCGTCAGCGCTTCGAGGCTGCTGCCGAGCATGCGGTAAAGCGTGTCGTCGAAGCGCAGCACGTCGACCGGCGCGACGATCCTGCCGTGCTCGACCTGGAAGGTGGCGAAGCGCGTCATGCCCGTGATCCGCGCGGCGGGACGATCGGAGTAGTTGAGGTACCACAGATTGCCGATGTAAAGCCCGGTGTCGAGCGCGGCAAGCGCGTCCGACAGCGCGAGATCGCCGCCCTCCATCGACAATGCCTCGGGCGTCTCGTCATTGTTCGCACCATTGCTCTCGCCGCCGAATTCGAGCGCGGTCCGAGGCGACGTGAGCGCGCCCACCAGGCGTCCGCGGTCGATCAGCGCAACGCGATCGGGACGGATGAAGCCGGCGGACTGGAACCCCGTGGCGATGCCCTCTGCCGTTGCTTCCCGGAGGGTCACCCGCTCATCGAGGCCGAGCCCATGCTCGCCCTGCATGCGCGCGAGACTGCTTTGACGCGTTGCGAGCGCACGCGCGGAGAATGCGCCCCATTGCAGCATTCCCGCGATCTCCTCCATGGCGGCCGGGGCGAGGAACACGCGATAGTCCCCAGGCGCGAGGGCGCGCGACGGCAACGCCATTGACGCGAGCTGGGATTGCGCCTCCTGCATCTTGGCCGCGAAGACGGCGTCGTCCCACGACAATCCCGACAACCCGGACTTCACCGCCTTGTCGGCGCGGTGATAGAGGCTCCATTGCAGGTTGAATGAAGTTGCCTCGTGCCAGTTGCGCTGGCCGGCGGCATTGGCGAATCCGCGCATGACCGGTCCGCCGGCGTAGATGCCGACGACGTCGTGGCCCTTCGCCGCGGTGAGGACATCGTCGATGATGCGCTCGGCGGCCGGCAGTGGCGTGCCGCGCACGCTGCGCGTCGAATGCACTTGCGTCGCGTACAGCAGATGCGGGTCGTCGTCGAGCGCGGGGAGCGCCGCGCGCAACGCCAGCACCGCCGCTTCGATCGCCGCGGCATCTGATGCCGGGTTGCCGCAAAGCGCCAGGCGCTGCAACGCGTGGCGACGTCCCTGCATGAGGTCGATCTCGAGGTAACATTGCGACACGCTGCCCGGCTGGCGCACCTTGCCGCGGTTGAAGCGCACGAACTCGGACGTTTCCGCGGCGAGCGACGCGGTGTAGAACTCGCCGGCGGCGAGCGCGCGGTCGAGCACCGCCGCGAGGTCGTGGAAATACGCCTCGCTGAACGGGTGCGTGGCGATGGTATCGGGCGCGTTCATGCGTGTTGTCGTGAGCGGCTCATGCGTCGACGCCTCCGAACACATCGACGCCGTCGAATACGCAGGCGGGCGATGCATGCCCTACGCGTATCACTTGCGAAGGCTCGCCCTTCCCGCAGTAAGGCGTACCCAGCACCTGCATCGTCTGCGCATTGCCGACGCGCGCGAGATTGCGCCAGAACACCGCGCTGATGCCGCGATAGTTGGGATTCTTCACCACCGCGCCGAGACCGCCCTCGCGGATGAGCTGCCCGCGCTCGCAGCCGAACTGGAACTTGTTGCGCGAGTCGTCGATGGACCACGAGCGATTGGTTTCCATCAGGATCCCGTCCTCGATGCCGGCGATCATCTCGTCGAGTGTTGCGTCGCCGGGCTCGAGATTGAGGTTCGCCATGCGATCGATGGGCGGACGATTCCAGTTGTCGGCGCGCGCATTCGCAGTACCCGGCAGGCCGGCGCGCAGCTGCGATGTCGCGCTGCCCAGCGGTCGTTCGAGAACGCCGTTGCGGATGAGGTAGACCTTTTCCGCGGGCGTGCCCTCGTCGTCCCAGCCGTAGCTCGCGAGCTCTTCGGGACGACCGGGATCGAACGTGATGTTGAGTAGCGGCGAGCCATACCGGTACGTGCCGAACATGTCGGGCGTCACGAAGCTCGTCCCGGCGAAGTTGCGCTCGTCGCCCAAAATCCGGTCGAGCTCCAGCGGATGGCCGATCGATTCGTGGATCTGCAGGATCATCTGGTCGGGCATCAAAAGCGCCTGCATGCGGCCCGACGGGCAGTTCGGTGCGAGCACGAGCTCGAGCGCCTGTTCCGCGATGCGGCGCCCGCAACCGGCGAAGCCGAAACGCGCCAGCACCTCGTCCGCGCCTTGCTGGCAGATGCCGCGATATCCGTTCAGAGTGCGCGTCTGGGTGTCGCCGTCGGCGTGCGCGGTGACCGCGCAATGCGGATAGATCAGGCGATAGCGCTGCACGACCTCGCCGCCGGTCGAGGTCACGAGCCGATGCGTCGCTTCGCGCAGCTCCACGCTCGCTTCCCAGTCCACGATGCGATCGTCGATCGCGGCGGCGACGGATTCCTGCATCAGAAGCTCGCGCCATTCGCGCGCGCTGCGTCGCGGCGCATCGATGCCCGGCGATGCGTAGGTGCCGCGCGATTGCGGTCGCGGCAGGCTGCGCGCATCGATCAGGCTGCGCGATGCGCAGGCGCGCGCGATGGCGAATGCACGCTCGAAGGCTGCGCGCAAGCCAGCGCCGGAGACATCGCTCGTCGCCGCGTAGCCGTGCCCGGCACCGGCATGAACCGTGACCATCGCGCCGCGGTCGAGCGCGCGCTGCAGCGGCAAGGCGACGCTCTTGCGCACGGCGTGACATTCGCTGACCTCCTCGACCAGGCGCACCGACCAGTAGTCGGCAGCGAAGCCGGGCGGCAGTGCGCAGTGGACATCAAGACTCAGCCGATCAGCGTCGGGCATGCAAGGCTCCCTCAGGACTCGATCAGTGCGGCGCCGGGGCTTTGGCCGGACGCCGCGAGGCGCTGCAGCGGCTCGCCGACGACGCGCACGATGCGCCAATCCGGCAGCACCGTCGCGCCGAGCGACTCGTAGAACGCGATGGCGCTTGCATTCCAGTCCAGCACGGCCCATTCGAAACGCCCGCAGCCACGCTCCCGGGCGATGGCGGCAACCGCCTTCAGGAGCGCCCGGCCACAGCCCTGCCGGCGATGGGCGGGGCGCACGAAAAGGTCCTCGAGCCACACGCCGGGCCGGCCGAGGAAGGTCGAGAAATTATGGAAGAACAGCGCAAATCCGATCACTTCTTCATTCCGCGCCGCCAGTAGGACCTCGGCGTAGCGGCGCGACCCGAAAAGCGCCCGTGCGATGTCCTCTTCCGTTGCCACGCAGAGCTGGGTGAGGCGCTCGTAGTCGGCAAGCTCCCGCACGAGCGCGAGCACCGCGCCGGCATCGCCCGGCACGGCGGATCGCAACGTGAAGGGCACGTCCCGCACATTTCCGGCGGTGGACATCGGCGGCGCGGTCACGCGATGCGCCTGCCCATGATAGCGAGATCGCGCTCGATGCCATCGAGCTCCGCGACCCGCGGCAGCATTCCCCAGGTGTCGAAGCCGGCCTTGCCGAAGAGGTTCACGGACGGCGTGTTGTGGGCGAACACGAACGCGAGAATCGTCCGGATGCCCAGCGCCGGCGCGCTCGCGAGCGCGTGCTGGACCAGGCGCCAGCCGACGCCGCGGCGCCGGCAGCCGGCCGCGCAGTAGACCGCAATCTCGACGGTCGCGTGATAGGCCGGCCGGCCATAGAACGACTTGAGCGACAGCCAGCCCGCGAGCTCGCCGGCGGGTTCCTCAAGCACCCATAGCGGCCGGCGCTCGCGATCGAACTCGGCGAACCACGCACGGCGCGACTCGACCGTGACCGGCTCGGTGTCGGCGGTGGCGAGGCGACCCGGAATCGACGCGTTGTAGATATCGACGATCGTTGGCAGATCGTCGGGCTGGGCAGGCCGAATGGGCATCGCGCTCGTTGCGCGCCGACTAGGGTTGCGCCCGATGCGCGGCAAGCCGATTGAGCTTGGCGCTGTACACGTCGCGCTCCCTGCGCGTCGTGCTGTATTCGATGGCCAGCGCAAGCTGCTTGCGCGCCTCGTCGAACTCGCCCAAGCCGACATACGCCGCGGCGAGCCAGTAACGCAGCTCGTGATAATACGGAGCGCGATCGACCTCCTTCGAGAAGTAGTCGCGCGCCGCCGCGTAATCCCGCACGCCCATGGCCTTCACCCCCTCGTAGAAGAACGCGAACGCCGGATGCGGATCGAGCTGGTCGAGTTCCTTGCGCAGCGCATCGGCCTCCGCGAGGCGTCCCTGGGCGCGGAGCACGCTCACCAGGTTGGACATGACGTGCGCGTTGGCAGGTGCGCGCGCGAGGGCGAAGGCCAAGGCGCGCCTCGCCTGCTCCAGGTTGCCGTGGCGCAGGTAGATGACGCCGAGCGTGTTGTACGCGCTCACGAAGCCCGGGTCCTGGGCGATGGCCATGCGCGCCCAGGCATAGGCGTCGTCGAGCTCGCCTTCGTTCAGCGCCTCGGCGGCGCGATTGTTCATGTACATGGCGATGATCGTGACCTCGGCGATCTCGTGCGTGCGCAACGCGCGTGCCTCCAGCGCTGGCAGGAAGTCGATCGTCGCCGCCTCGCTGTCCTTGCTGGAAAAGCCGGGCCTGCGACCGAGGGTGATGTTCACGTGGCCGACGAAATAGTGCGCGTCGTCGGTCCGGTTCCATGTCTCCTCGTACGCGCTCTGGTAACGAACCGGCAGATCGAGCTGCTTCGCGAACGCGGCGGTCATGATCACGAGCGACAGGCAGTTGCCGGCGCGCGCCGCGAACGCCTCGGCCGCATTGCGCGTCTTGGCCGAGTCGTACTCCAGCCGCAGCTCGCCCCGGGCATACAGCGCGTCGAACAGTGCCTGCTGGCGGCCCTTTGCCGCGATCGCGCCTGCGATCTCGCTGTCGATGAAACGCCGCATCTCGGGGCTTGCGGCGAACACGTCGTTGGCATCGATGCGCGACGCCGGCGACGCGAACAGGTGATCGTCGAAGAGCTCCTGTGGCACCGTCGCGACAGGGCCGGTCGCGCAGCCGGCCAGCAGCATGAGCGACAGCAGCAACACACACTCGATCGTGGCTCGCGCCATGCATTCCCTCGACCGCCAGGAACGACGATTCTACGCGAGCGGCTCGAAAGCGAGCGCAGCTGCGAACCGCAACCTCAATAGCAGTCGCGCCGCGCCTGCACGATCGTGCTCTCGGGACGTCTTTCCAGATTGCGCCGGTAGTAGGGAGTGCTCGCCAGCTGGTTTTCCGCGTCGCGCTGCTCGAGCTCGGTGGGTTGGCGGTGGCCGGGACTGACCGCGTTGGCGGTGAAGGCCGGCGCGATGACACATTCGCGATCGGCGTTCGCCAGTTGCGGCCCGGTGGACGCGCAACCGGCCAGCATCGCGCAAGCAACTACTGCTAGACGCCAGGTGTTCATAAGTACCTCCTCGCTTGATCAAACCGGTTGGGCCACCGGGTAAGACCGTGACGAGCCCACGCCGTTGCATCTCGTGCGCAGCGGCAGTTCCCGGGCCGGGTGGGGAAGCCGGGAAAGCCGTCGCGGCGGGCGCCCGGGCGCGCAAAGAAAAAGCCGGCCCGCAGGCCGGCTTTCTCGTGTGGCTGCGTCCGATCAGAAGAACTTGTACTGCGCCCGCACGTAATACGCCCGACCCAGTGGATCGGTAAAGCGCGGATCGTAGCCGACCTGGAACGTCGCCGCCTGCTCGGTGTGCGGCGGGTTCGTGTCGGCCAGGTTCTTGACGCCCGCCGTGAGGGTGAACTGCTTGGTCGGCGCCCACGAGCCATACACGTCGAAGATCGAGTACGAGCCGACTTTCTGGATCACCGCCTGGCCGACGTCCTCGTCGAGATAGCCCGACTTGAAGTGGTTCACGAGACCCAGCGTCCACGGTCCCATGGCCCATTGCGCCGACAGCGTGAGCTGGTTGCGGAACACGGGCGCGCCTCCGGTGGTACCCGGAATGTTGGCGTAGATGCCGACCGCGCTGAACCACGGACCATTCTTCTCGGTCTGGAACTGGTACTTGTGGACGTAGGTTTCGTTCAGGCCGAGCGTCCAGTTGCCGAAACCGGTGCCGAACCGATAGTTGGCCGAGATGTCCACGCCGTCGGTGCTCACTTCGCCGAGGTTGTCGTTCAGCAGAATGACGAAGCCGCACTTCGGCCCGGGGTCGGCCGCCGTGTTGCAAAGGCTGCCGTCCGTGGCCAGCGAGCCGTCCGCCGCGCGCACGAAATGCCCCGCATACGTCGCCGGATCGTTGAATACCGTGGTGTCGGACAGCGCACCGATCGAGTTCCGCAGGCGGATCCACCAGAAGTCGATGCTGGCGTCGAAGCTGCGCGTCGGTTGCAGCACGAAACCAACCGTGGCGCTCTTGGACTTCTCCGGCGTCAGATTGGGGTTGCCGCCCGTGAGCGCCATGAACTGCACGGCGCAGTTGTCAGACGGAGA
>Ga0070741_10016357_pt1 | contig 12382 bp, 16 predicted proteins | sample Coa_R1_4_FD_66440 | JGI IMG/M metagenome (GOLD analysis project Ga0070741, IMG submission 66440) | Surface soil microbial communities from Centralia Pennsylvania, which are recovering from an underground coalmine fire - Coalmine... | ecosystem: Environmental > Terrestrial > Soil > Unclassified ...
TCCGTCCCGGGGGCGCGCTCGTCACCGACGCCGAGTGGCAGCGCTTCGTCGCCGAGCAGGTCACCCCCCGCTTCCCGGCCGGCTTCACGGTGCTGGACGCGACCGGGCAGTACCGAAACCGGAGCGGCGCGGTCGTGAGCGAGCCCACCAAGATCCTCCTCATCGTGCACCCCGCGGACGCCCGGGCCGCTATCGACGAGCTCCGCGAGGCGTACCGGCGGCTGTTCGACCAGGAGTCGGTGCTCGTGATCACGGCGCCCGCGGACGCCCGCTTCTGATGGCGACGGCGCCCGGGCCGGCCCTGGCCGTCCCGGCCGCGGCGGCGGCCTCGGATGCCCGCGGCCCCGGCTACCGTCCCGCCTGGTGGTGCCGGAGCGCCCACCTCCAGACCGTCTGGGGTCCGCTGTTCCGCCGGGCCCGCCTGCCGTTGCGGCGGGAGCGGGTCGCGACCGCCGACGGGGACTTCGTCGATCTGGACTGGCTCGACGGCGACGGCGTGCCGGCGACGGCGCCCCGCCTGGTGCTCCTCCACGGCCTCGAGGGCTCGTCCCGCTCCCACTACGTCGTCGGCCTCCTCCAGCTGGCGCGCCGGGCGGGGTGGCGGGGCGTCGTCCTGAACTTCCGCTCGTGCAGCGGCGAGCTGAACCGGCTCCCCCGCTTCTACCACTCGGGCGACACGGCCGACCTGGGCGAGGTGATCGCGCGCCTGGCCGCGCGCGAGCCCGGCGTGCCGATCGGGGCCGTCGGCGTCTCCCTCGGCGGGAACGTGCTCCTCAAGTGGCTGGGCGAGGTCGGGGGCGACGCGCCGGCGGAGCTGGCCGGGGCGGTCGGGATCTCGGTCCCCTTCGACATCGGAGCCTGCGCGCGGCGGCTCGACCGCGGCCTCCGCCGCCTGGTCTACGGCGAGAACTTCCTCCGCACGATGCGCCGGAAGGTCGCCGCGAAGGCCGCGCAGCTGCCCGGGCTCGTGGACGTGGCGGCCGCCCTCCGGGCGCGCACGTTCGCGGAGTACGACCGGATCGTGACCGCGCCGCTCAACGGGTTCCGCGACGAGGTCGACTACTGGACGCGTGCCAGCAGCGGCCCCTACCTCGGGCGCATCCGGCGGCCGACGCTCATCCTGGCCGCGCAGGACGACCCGATCGTGCCGGCCGCCACGCTCCCCGACCCGGGGTCGCTGCCGCCGTCCGTCAGCGCGGAGTACGTCGGATGCGGCGGGCACGCGGGCTTCCTCGAGGGACGGTGGCCCTGGCGGGCCGTGTCGTGGGCCGAGCGCCGCGCGGTGGCGTTCCTGACTGCGCGGCTGCGCGACCGCCGGGCGTCTGCTAGCATGGCGCGATGACCGGCGCGACGGTCCCGCTGACGCCGCGGGAGGTGGCGGCCGCCCTCGGGGCGACGCTCACCGGGCTCCGGGCCGAGTGCGCGGCGTTCCCGCCCGCCGCGCTGACCTGGCACCCCGCTCCGGAGAGCTGGTGCGTGCTCGAGGTGATCGGCCATCTGATCGAGGCGGAGGCGCGCGGGTTCGCGGGCCGGGTCCGGGCACTGCTCGCGGAGACCGACCCCGAGTTCCGGACCTGGGACCAGGCGGTCGCCGCGGCGGCCCGGCGGGACTGCGAGCGCCCCCCCGCCAGCGTGCTGGAGGAGTTCGGGCGCGCGCGCGAGGCGAGCATCGCGCTGGTCGAGGGCCTGCGCCCCGCCGACCTCGGCCGCACGGGCCGCCACCCGACGGTCGGCCCGCTGTCGATCGGGAACCTCCTCGCGGAGTGGCTCCATCACGATCGCAACCACGTCCAGCAGATCCTCGCCAACGTGCAGGCCTACGTGTGGCCGCACATGGGCAACGCCCGGCGCTTCTCGCGCCCCGAGGCCTGATCGCAGGAGGTCCGCCGTGCGCATCGTGATCCCCGAAGGCGCCGAGTTCGTGCAGAAGCCCGAGCATCTCGACCCGCTCCGGAAGCTCGGCGAGGTGGTGATCTGCCCCGGAGGGCCCCGGGACAAGGCGGACTTCATCGCCCGCGTCAAGGATGCCGACGTCGTCATCCTGGACTACTCGCTCATGGACGAGGAGGTGCTCGCGCAGTGCCGGCGCCTCCGGTTCGTCGCGTTCCTGGGGATCGGCTACGCCAGCTGCATCGACATCGACGCCGCGACCCGCCGGGGAATCGTGGTCAGCAACACGCCGGACTACGGGGCCACCTCGGTCGCCGAGCACGCGCTCGGCATGATTCTCGCGCTCACCCGCCACATCGCGACCGCGTACGTGTCGCTGCGGGAGGGCCGGTGGGAGCCGGGCCGCTTCCAGGGTCGGGAGCTCCGGGGCAAGGTCCTGGGCCTGGTCGGCCTGGGCCCGATCGGCCAGGAGATGGCGCGCCTCGGCGCCGGCATCGGAATGGAGCTGGTCGGCTGGACCCGGCGCGCTACGCCGGACCGCGCCCGGCACGGCCTGGTTCTCCTCCCGCTCGAGGAGGTCTTCGGCCGGGCCGACGTGGTGTCGATCCACCTGTCGCTCCGTCCCGAGACCGAGCACCTGGTCTCCCGCGCCCTGCTCGAGCGGATGCGGCCCGAGGCCTACTTCGTGAACACGGCCCGGGCGAGGATCGTGGACACGGCGGCCCTCGCCGACCTGCTCCGGGCCGGACGCATCGCCGGGGCCGCGCTCGACGTGCACGACGAGGAGCCCGTCCCGGCCTCCTACGTCTTCCGCGACCTGCCCAACGTGCTGATCACGCCGCACATCGGCTACAACACCGCCGAGGCGAGCCTGAACATGCTCAACATCGCCATCGCCACGGTCGCGGCGCACCTCAAGGGCGAGCGGCTCAACGTGGTGAACCCGGCCGCGTTCGACCACCGGCGCTGATGGGGCCGGAGCCGGGGGCGGCGACCGCGGCGCGCGGCGGGGAGGGAGGCCATGCGGCACCCCCCGTCCGCGAGCGCCTCGCCCTCCACACCTGGACGCTCGACACCACGCCGTTGCCGGCGGCCCTCCACGCCGCGCGAGCCGCGGGGTGGCCGGCGGTCGAGCTGCGGCGGGTCGACTTCGCGCGCGCCGCCGCGGCCGGGCAGCCGGCCGAGGCCGTGCTCGCGCTGGTGCAGGGCTGCGGGCTCCGCGTCGCGTGCGTCGGCGGCCAGCTCGGCTGGATGTTCGCCGACGGGCCGGCGCGGCGACAGCTCGTGGCGGCGATGACGGAGTCGTGCCGCTGGGCCCGGGCCTTCGGCGCCCCGGTGGTGATGAGCCCGGCGGACCTCGGCGCGGGGGATCTGGCCCGCGCCGCGGCGGCCGTGCGGGAGATCGCCGCGATCGCGGTCGCGCACGGCGTGCGCCTGGCGATCGAGCCGCCCTCGCAGGCTGCGCAGCTCAACACGGTCGCGCGCGCCCGCGAGCTGCTGGGCCGGGCGGGGGCGCCGGGCTGCGGGCTCCTCCTGGACGCCTACCACCTCCACCGGGGCGGCGGCGGCCTGCGCGCGGTCGAGGACCTCGATCCGGCCGAGATCGCCTACGTCCAGTTCAGCGACGTGCCCGGTGCGGGCCTCCGACCCGGCCACACCCTGGACCGGCTGCCGCCCGGGCAGGGGATCGTGCCCTTCCGCGAGTTCTTCGCGCTCCTCGCCGAGAAGGGCTACGCGGGGCCCCTCTCGTACGAGGCCCCCAACCCGGCGGCGTGGGGGCGCGACCCCGTGGACGTGGCGCGGGAGGCGCTCCGGGCGACGCTCGCCTGTCTCCCCGGCGCGCCGTGAGCCCCCCGCCGGCGGCGCGCGGCGGCCCGGAGGACCCATGACGAAGGACCGGCTCGAGCTGTCGCTCATGGTCGAGGGCCAGGAAGGGCTCACCTGGGACCGCTGGCGCCGGCTCGCCGACGCCGCGGAGGCGGGCGGGTTCGCCGGACTCTATCGCTCGGACCACCTGACCGGCCTCTTCGGGCACCCGACCCGACCGTCGCTCGAGACGTGGGCCTCGCTCGCCTGGCTGGCGACGGCCACCCGGCGAGTGCGCTTCGGTCCGATCGTGTGCCCGATGACCTTCTACCAGCCCGCCCTCCTCGCCAAGCGGGCGGCCGCGATCGACCAGCTCGCCGGGGGCCGGCTCGACCTCGGGATCGGCGCCGGCTGGAACGACATGGAGCACCGGATGTTCGGGGTGCCGTTCCCGCCGCTCCGGGAGCGGATGGACCGGTTCGAGTGCGGCGCCCGCGTGATCCGCGCGCTCTGGGCCGGCGAGCCGGCGACGCTGGCGCAGCCGTACTACCCGCTCGTGGACGCCCAGAGCTCGCCCCGGCCGCTGGGCGCCACCCTCGTGGTGGGCGGCCGCGGCGAGCGCCGCACGATGCGGGTGGCCGCCGAGCTCGCGGACGAGTGGAACGTCACGCGCGTCACCTTCGACGAGTACCCCCGGAAGCTCGAGATCCTGGCGGCGCACTGCCGGACGGTCGGCCGGGATCCCGCGGCGATCCGGCTCTCGCTCATGGTCCCGATCGTGATCGGCCGGACCCCGGCCGAGGTGGCGAGCCGGCTCGCGCGGGGGCGCGAGTGGTTCCCTCGCGTCCCGGCGGACCCGGCGGAATGGCGCGCCCAGAGCTTCCTGCTGGGCTCGCCCGAGGAGGTGCTGGAGGGCCTGGCCCGGTGGCGCGGGCTCGGCATCCGCCGGGTGCTGCTGCAGCTCCTCGACATGGACGACCTGGCGGCGATCGAGCTCGTCGCCGAGCGCGTGCTGCCCGCCCTCGCCTGACGCGCTCCCGCCGCGGGGGGGCTAGAAGAAGTAGCGGCGCAGCCGGTCGGCCACCTCGAGCGGGCTCATGCCCGCGGGGAAGACGAGGTCCGCACCGCCCGGGGCGCCCGCCGAGCCGACCCGCATCGAGCCGTCCGAGAGCACCACGATCGGGATGCGCTGGGTCGCGGTGTCGCGGCGGACCGTCGCGCAGAAGGTCGCGGGGTCCAACTCGCGCGACGAGCAGGCCAGCACGATCAGGTCGGGGAGCGGGCCGTGCAGGCGCGCCATGAGGCCTGCCTCGTCCCGCGCCTGCACGACCGAGTAGCCGACCCGCTCGAGCGCCGAGCGCAGGCTCGAGCCGTCCTGCCCTACCGGCCGGCAGCCGTTCCCGGCCTCTCCCTCGCTCGCGCCGCCGCCGACGAGCAGCACGGTTTCCATGCCACGGATGCCCGTGCCAACGCCGTGCCAGGCGCCCCGGGGACCGATCCGGCAGGAATCGCCGCCGATCCGGCTGCCCGGCGAGGGCCGGGCGGCCTCCCGGGCGCGAGGCGGGGCCGGAGAAGGTCGCGCCGATGCCCCACCTGGGCGGAGCAGGTGACGCTCCGTGGCACCGAGGAGTCCTGCCCGGGCGGCCCGGCGCGCCACGCCCCGGGCTCCTGCCGCCGGTCGATCGGCGCCACCGGCCGCGGTCGGGGCGCGACGACCCGCCCCGTCGGCCGAGAGTACGGCACCCCTCGGGCCGCCGACCCGAGACCCCGCGGGACTACTTCGGGGCGTCCCCGGCCTTGAGCGTCGCCCGGAACCCGATCTTGTTCACCGCCTCGGCCAGTTGCACGATGCCGACCTGTGCGGGGTCAAACGTCACGCGCGCCTCCTTGTCCTTGAAGCTCACGTCCGCGCGACTCACGCCCTTGAGCCCCTCCAGGGCTCGTTTGACCGCGAGGGGTCACGCTCCTCAGGTCATGCCCTCGACGCTGAGCACGACGGTCGAGGTCGCGGCGAGAGTTACCTGCGCCACAAGCAGCACCACGATGGTCACCCACCACACGCCACGCGCGCTGCGTCTCACTGCTTCTTCTCCTCGTGCATGTCCATGCCTCCCACGTCGTGACCCGAGGCGCTGGGATGGGGGCCGGCGTCGGTGACCCGCGCCAGGAGGTCGGCGGTCACTTCCGGGAAACGGTCGAGCACGATCGAGGCCCCGACGACCACGCTCGCCAGGATGAGGAGGGCGAGGCTGATCCGGCTGCCCGCCATGCGGCAGGCGAGCGCATCACACCGCCGGCGCTCCCGCCCGTAGAGCACGAACCCCGTCACGACGCCGATGACCCCGAGCGGGATCAGGATCCACCGGTACTGCATGGTCACCGCCATGAAGGCGCCGCTCCCGAGGCCGAGGGCCACGACCGCGAGGGGCAAGAGGCAGCACAGCGACGACAGGACCGCGCCGACCCAGGCGGCCACGCTTGCGCCCAGTGAGCCCCCCGTCACGGCTTTCTCCTCCAGAGCCGTCCATGCCGGTACGCCGCGAGCCCGGCGAGCCCCATGAGCAGCGCGAGCGCCGCCAGGTCCAGGCGGCCCGTCGCGGTCCCGAGGGCAGCGGCCCCGAGGCCCAGCACCAGGGCGGGTGTGAAGCAGGCCAGGCAGGCGAGCCCCGCGCCGATCACCCCGAAGATCAACCAGCGATCGCGCCACATCGCGTCCTCCTACTCCGCGGCGAACGCTCCGTATTCGAAGGTGAGCCGGTAGCGTCGTCCGCAACACTCGATCGCGTCGCCCGCTTTCGCGTCCTCCGGAACGATGACCGGTTGCTCACAGTCCGGACAGCTGACCCGGTAGGCGAGCGCCGCCACCCACCGCCCGCTCTCTGCTCGGATCCGAAGGGCGTGCCCCGCGCAATTGGGGCACTCGAGCAGGTCCCCTGGCCGGGCCCCGCCGGGCATCTCGATCGGCTCCCCGCAGTCCGGGCAGCGGACCGTCATGCCGATCAGATCCCCAGGAGCCGCTTCAGCCGGCCCCGGTCGAACCCCACGATCACCTCGTCGTCGACCGTGATCACGGGAACGGCCAGGCGGCCGGTCCTGGCGATCAGCTCCTCGCGCGCCGCCGCGTCCTCGGCGACGTTCTTCGAGGCGAAGGCAATCCCGTGAGACGAAAGAAACTCTTTCGCCAGGTGACAGGACTGTCAGGTGGTGGACCAGTAGACCGTGATGCGCCGGTCAGTCATCGTTCCTCTCTCCCCCCAGGAGACCTGCGAAGACTCGCTCGGCGAGCTTGAACGCCTCGGATACCGGCGTCGCCGCCCCCGCCACCCCGGAGTTGGTGGCCCACCACGCGCGCACATGCTCTTCCGACCGGAAGAAGTTCAGGGTCGTTCAGAGCGAGGTCGAGACCCGTCGCTCCCCCTCGCACGGCTTCCCCACCCACACCATGACTCCCTCGGCACCCGCCCCGGGCCCGAGCGGGCCAGCTGACAGCTCCAGGCGCTCCCCGCAGTCATGGCAGCGCGAGCGGATCCCCACGGCCTGCCCCAGCATGGGGGCGATCCCGAGCGCATCGATGGCGCAGCAGGCGTAGCGGTCCCCGCGCCCGGGCAGGTGCACCACGAAGGCCGTCGGCAGGGCGGAGAAGGGGTACGCCAGGTCCACGCGACCATCGCCGACCTGGATCAGGTCCTCCTCGTCGAGCCGCGTCAGGGCCTCCCGGATCTCGTCAGAGGTATGCTCGGGAAAGGCCTGGCCGATCCGATCGACCGCGACCGGGCCCGGCTCCTCGATGAACTGCCGGAGGATGCCCTGCAGGATCCTGGTCTCCCGCCCCGCGCGACGCCTGGCCCATCGGGCCTCGAAGGCCGGGTCGATCAACTCCGCAGCGGTCTTGATCGCGAACGACATGGCCATGCTCCTCTCGGGGCGCCTCGCGCGACTCGTTCTCCCCTGGTGCAACCCTAAAGTCTGTAGTAGCTATAGAGTCAAGCGCTTTCAGGGGGAGGCCGCAGATGAACGTCACATCGGGCGGGCTGGCCATCGGGGTGCTATCCAGGCGAACCCGGTGCAAGGTGGAGACGATCCGGTATTACGAGAAGGCGGGCCTCCTCCCCGCCCCTTCGCGAAGTCCGGGGGGCTACCGGCTCTACAGCGACGCTCACCTCAAGCGGCTGAGCTTCATCCGGCGCGCCCGGGCCCTCGGTTTCTCCATCCATGAGGTCCGGAGGCTCCTCGAGCTCGCCGATGAACGCAGACGTCCGTGCGCCGAGGTTCGTGACGTTGCCGCGGCGCATCTCGAAGACGTTCAGGCCAAGATCGCAGACCTGAGGGCAATGGCGCGCGTCCTCCGCGAGACCGTCGCCCGGTGCGCCGGCGGTCGAAGCGCCGACTGCCCCCTCATCGAGGCGCTGTATCGGGAGGCCCCCTGACTGGCGACGCGACGGCCGGCGGCGGGGACCAGCGCCGGGCGGCCCGCGCGGCCCGCCCGGTCAGCGACGCGCCGTCTCGCGCCGGGCGCGGACGGCCTTGGCGAGATCGTCGAGCACCGGGACCGTGTCGTCCCAGGCCAGGCAGGCGTCCGTGATGCTCTGGCCGTAGGTCAGGGGGACGCCGGGCCGCACGTCCTGCCGCCCGCCGACCAGGTGGCTCTCGATCATGACCCCGAACACGTGCCGGCTCCCCGCCGCGACCTGGGCCGCGAGGTCGCGGGCGACCACGGGCTGACGGGTGTGGTCCTTCCCGCTGTTCCCGTGGGAGCAGTCCACCATCAGCCGGGGCGGCAGCCCGGCCCGGAGGAGCGCCTTCGCCGCCTGCTCCACGTCCTCGGCGTGATAGTTCGGCCGGCGGAGCCCGCCGCGGAGGATCACGTGGCACGCGTCGTTGCCGCGCGTCACCACGATGGCGGCCAGCCCCTGCTTCGTCACCGACAGGAACTGGTGGGGGTGCATGGCGGCGCGGATCGCGTCCACCGCGATCTGCACGTTGCCATCGGTGCCGTTCTTGAAGCCGACCGGCATCGACAGCCCGGAGGCCAGCTCCCGGTGCACCTGGCTCTCGGTCGTGCGGGCCCCGATCGCGCCCCACGAGACCAGATCGGCGATGAACTGCGGCGTGATCGTGTCCAGGAACTCGCAGCCGACCGGCACCCCCATCGCGCCCAGGTCGAGCAGCAGGCTCCTGGCAAGGCCCAGGCCCTCGTTGATCGCGAAGCTCCCGTCCAGGCGCGGATCATTGATGAGGCCCTTCCACCCCACGGTCGTGCGCGGCTTCTCGAAGTACACGCGCATCACGACCAGGAGATCGTCGGCCAGCCGGTCGGCCACGCCGCGGAGGCGGTGCCCGTACTCGCGCGCCGCCGCGACGTCGTGGATCGAGCACGGCCCCACCACCACCAGCAGCCGGTCGTCCTCGTCGCGGAGGATCCGGTTGATCCCGTCGCGGGCTTCCGCCACCGTCGTGGAGACCTCGTCGGTGATGGCGAACTGCTCCATCAGGATGGCGGGAGGGATCAGCGGCCGGAGCCGCTCGATCCGGAGATCGTCGGTCAAGCGCAGCATCATCATCGTCGTGTCCTCGCTCGGCCCCCCGGCCCGGGATCGTGCCTCGCCGGACCGCACGGGCGACCCGCCACGCGGGGCGACCCGTCTCCGCGCGCGCAACGCTCCTGACTATAGGGACCCCCGGGGCGGGGCGCAAGGGATCCGCCGGCGCCCCGGGGGCCGCCGGCGGCGGCCGCGCCGTTGCCCCCGGCGATGCGCCGCGGCATGATGGGCGCGTGAAGAGCGGCCGGAATTCGCGGCCAGCCGAGTGGGGCAAGACCCCCGGGGCACCCGAGGAGATCCGGTTCCTCCACGGTCCCCAGACCCGCAGCTTCGAACTCGGTCGCGCGATCGAGATCTTCTTCGAGTTCCTGCGCGGCTTCCGCACGCTCCACTTCGTCGGCCCGGGCGTGACCGTCTTCGGGTCGGCGCGGTTCCCCGAGGACCACCCCTACTACGGGCTCGGCCGGGAGCTGGGCGCCCGGCTGGCGCGGGCGGGGTTCACGGTGATGACCGGCGGCGGCCCGGGGCTCATGGAGGCGGTGAACCGGGGCGCGAAGGACGTCGGCGGCCGCTCCGTCGGCTGCAACATCGAGCTCCCGCAGGAGCAGAAGCCCAACGCCTACCTGGACCGCTGGATCACGTTCCGGCACTTCTACGTCCGGAAGGTGATGCTCGTGAAGTACTCCTACGCCTTCGTCGCGCTCCCGGGCGGATTCGGGACGCTCGACGAGATCTTCGAGACCGCCACCCTCATCCAGACCGGCAAGATCCTCGACTTCCCGCTGATCCTGATGGTCCGGGAGTTCTGGCAGCCGCTCCTCGAGTTCATGGAGACCCGGCTGGTCCGGGAAGGCACGGTGGACCCGGCCGACCCCAAGCGCCTGCTGGTGACGGATTCCCCCGGGGAGGCGGTGGAGTCGATCCTGGAGGCGGCGACCCGGCGGTTCGGCCTCACCTACGAGCCCCCGATCCGCCGCCGCTGGCTCCTCTGGGAGCGCGCCGGGCTCCGGAACGGCCGCGACGCCCCGCGGTCCCCCGACCCCCCGCCGCCTGTCCGTTCGCGCGCGGTCGGCGGCCGCCCGACCCCCGCTCGCGGCGGCCCCGGCCCCGAGGATCAACCCAGCGGGACCCGCTCGCGATAGCCCGGCACCGCGGCGTCCCAGCCCAGCTCCCGCCGGATCCGGTCGGCCAGCGTCGCGGCCGAGCCGGGCTCGCCGTGCACGACGAGGATGCGGCGCGGCGGCCGCGTGGCCGTCCGGAGCCACCGGAGCAGGCCGTCGGCGTCGGCGTGCGCGGAGAGCCCGTGGATCGTCTCGACGTGCGCCCGGACCGGCACGTCCTCGCCGAAGATCCGCAGCGTGCGGGCGCCGCTCTGGAGCAGACGGCCCCGCGTCCCCGCCGCCTGGTACCCGACGAGCAGGACCGTGCTCCGCGGATCCGGCAGGCGGCGGCGCAAGTGATGGAGCACGCGGCCGCCGGTCGCCATGCCGCTGGAGGCGATCACCACCAGCGGCCCGGCGCGCTCGTTCAACGCCTTGGACTCGTCGACCGTCCGGGCCAGGTGGAAGTCGCCGGTCCGGAGCGGGCACGCCCCCGACAGCACCGGGCGCGCGGGCTCCGGATCGAGGTCCTCCGGGTGGCTGCAGTAGAGCCCGGTGGCGTCGATCGCCATCGGGCTGTCCACGTACGTGGGCAGCCGCGGGAGGCGGCCGCCGTCCTCGAGCGCCCGGAGGTGGTAGATCAGCTCCTGGGTGCGTCCGACCGCGAACGCGGGGATCACGATGACGCCGCCGCGCCCGAGGGCTTCGCGCACGGCGCGCTCGATCTGATCGGGAACGGGTTCGGGGTCGTGGCGGCGGTCGCCGTAGGTCGACTCGACGAAGACGTACTCCGCCTCCCCGATCGGATCGGGATCAACCAGGAGCGGAGCCGCGTATCGCCCGATGTCGCCCGAGAACACGACCCGGAGCGGCGCCGTCACCACGTCCAGGTCGAGGTGGATCGACGCCGAGCCCAGGATGTGGCCGGCCGGCCGGAACGTCGCGTGGACGCCGGGCAGCACCGGCACCGCCTTCCGGTACTCGTTCCCCGTGACGCGCCGGGCTGCGCGCACGCCGTCCTCCGCGGTGTAGAGCGGCAGCGCCGGGCGGTGCTTCGACGTCTGGCCCCGGTTGTGGAACTCCGCCTCCTCCTCCTGGAGGTGCCCCGAGTCGGGGAGGAGGATCCCGGCCAAGTCGGCGGTCCCGCGGGTCGCGAGGACCGGCCCCCCGAACCCGTCCCGGCAGAGCCGCGGGAGGTAGCCGGTGTGGTCGATGTGGGCGTGGGTGAGCGCGACGACGTCGATGCGCTCGGCGGCGATCGGCAGCGGCTGCCAGTTGCGGAGCCGCAGCTCCTTCAGGCCCTGGAACAGCCCGCAGTCGACGAGCAGCCGCCGGTCGCCCACCTCCAGGAGGAACTTGGAGCCCGTCACGGTGCCGGCGCCTCCGAGGCATTCGACGACGGCGAGCGGGCGCGCGGTCACGGCGGCGATCGTAGCATGGCGACCGCGGGGAGGCGACCTTGACCGCCGCCGGGCCGGATGCGATAACCCGGCCCATGAGCCCTCGACGAGCCCCCTGCGGAGCCCGGCCGTGACCGCCCGCCGCGTGCTGATCACCGTTCCCCACACCTACCAGCGCGACGCGCCCTACCTGGAGCGCCTGGTCGCGGTCGGCCTGGACGTCGAGCGCCGGATCGGCCGCCACGGCAAGCTGACCGAGGAAGAGCTCCTGGCCGCCCTGCCCGGGGTGGTCGCCACGCTGGCCAGCAGCGAGCCGTACACCGAGCGCGTGTTCCGGTCGGCGCCCGACCTGCGGGTGGTCGCGCGGTGGGGCGTCGGCTACGACGCGATCGACGTGGACGCGGCGACCCGGCACGGGGTCCTCGTCTGCACCGCGGTGGGCGCGAACCACGAGGCGGTGGCGGACTACGCGGTCGCGCTGATGTGCGCGCTGCAGCGCGGGCTCCTGGCGAACCACCGGCTGATCACCAAGGGGGTCTGGAAGACGGAGTTCCACCCCGGGCTCTGGCGCGCCACGGTCGGCATCGTCGGGCTGGGGCGGATCGGGCAGGCGGTCGCGCGGCGCTGCGCCGGGTTCGGGATGACG
>Ga0070741_10016358_pt1 | contig 12382 bp, 11 predicted proteins | sample Coa_R1_4_FD_66440 | JGI IMG/M metagenome (GOLD analysis project Ga0070741, IMG submission 66440) | Surface soil microbial communities from Centralia Pennsylvania, which are recovering from an underground coalmine fire - Coalmine... | ecosystem: Environmental > Terrestrial > Soil > Unclassified ...
GGCGCCTGGATCGTCAACGACCCGACCGTCAACATCAAGCGCACCTCGCTGATCAGCGTCGATCTCTACCCGGACAGCGACTTGTGGGCCTACAACGTCAAGCACGGGCGCGGCGCGGACTTCAAAGCCCTGGCCGCCTCGGTTCGCGACCACGAGCAGCTCCATACGACGCTGATCGCCGAGGCGGTCGCGAGCTCCGATCCGCTCGCCGAGGTCGAGAAGGTTGTCGCGCCGAGCCTCGGCGGACTGATCAAGAGCGCCGACGACGAGCTGCGCGCAGCCGAGACGAGACTCCAGGAGGCGACATCCGAGGCCAACGTGAAGGCGCGGATGACGAAATGGGGAACTAGGGCTGTTTCCGTCTATCTCCGCGACGCGAGCACCGCCAGCGGTTTCACGACGACACCGATACCTCTCCCCCCGCTCGCCGAGATCGGCGACGCTCCGGGCCCGAGCCGGTCGGTTAGCCCGTAGTGAGGGTGGCCAAAACCACGGTCTGCCCTTGCGTCGCCGCCGCGTTAGCGCGGCAAGATCGTTTTCGATGCCTTGACCGCGTGCCAGCTGGAGCCGGCGTTCGTCTCGACGAGGGTGTAGATGCCGCTGTCGCCGACCGCGTAGAGGACGCCCTGCCGGTCGACGGCGAGGCCGTGCAGCGCGGTCCCTTTCGTCTTCGTGCAGACCGGGTTCGCGCCGCCCGCAACAAGCCGCCAGCTCGTGCCCCGGTATCGCTCGGTGAGCGCCTTCGCGCAACGGCTGTCGACGTACTCACCGACCGCCCAGACGCTGCCGTCCGGCGCGGTCGCTGCTGCCTCGAGCAAATCCGACTTTCCCAGGCTCGGGCTCGCGACGAGCTGCCAGCCGCTTCCGTCGTAGCGCAGCGCAAGCGTGCGCTGCCGGAAGCTCGTGTCGACGTACTGTCCGACCGCCCAGAGCGCACCGCGAGCAGCTGCCGTCACGCTGATCAGCTTCGTGCCGCCAGCGCTCTTCGTCGCCGGGCTCGGACTCGGAACGACCTGCCAGCCGCCCGCTCCGTGGCTCAGCGTCAGCGTGTGCTGGAGCAGATCGTTGGCGTCGAAGTAGTAGCCGACCGCCCACAAGACACCGTTCGAGGCGACCGTGACGGCGTTCAGCTCGTTGTCCGCGGTGGAGGGACTCGGGCTTGGCACGATCCGCCAACCAGCTCCCGAGTCGACCATCGTCAGCGGTCTTCACACCTCCGACAGTGGTCGTAGAGCCGGCGGTTTGATACGCGCCGACCGCCCAGACCTGGTGGTTCCGGCCGAGAACGACGCCGCCCAGACTTGCCTGCCGGCCCGGGCTCGGGCTGCGGACGATCGCCCAGCCGCGGCCGTCGAAATGCTCGATCAGCGTCTGATGAAGCCCGCTCGTCGCGAGGTAGTCGCCGACCGCCCACGCCCCTCCACGGCCGTCCGAGGTCACCGCCGCGAGCGACCCACAGCCACGTGGCTTCGGCGGCACGACGACCTGCCAACCCGTACTGCCGCCAAGCTCGGAGATCGGATTCCCGCAGAGCGGATTCCGCTGCTGCCCGACCGCCAGCACCCCCGCCGCGGTGACCGCGACCGCGTTCAGCTGACCATAGGTTTGCTCGTTGGGCTGCCCATCCGCAGCCTGCCCCGCCCGAGGCATCACCGAGCCGGGTGCGGTTCCTACCGACACCACCACACAGCCCGCGGCGAGGATCCCGACTGCGAACAGCCGCCCCGAGCGTCCAGCGGCGGGCACTCTCGGGAACCAACGGCCAGCCCTCGCGGGCGCTCGCGCCACCGAAACCCATCGCCTCATCGTCGAATCCCCGGACGCAGTTGTGCCCGCGCCCGCGAAGGCTAACCCGGCACGATCCGGCGAGCAACTCGCTGCAAGCGCCTCGGCGAGCGTGGACTCGGCCGAACTGCGCCACCGCTTCGGCGAGCCGCAGGTGCGCCCGGCGATCAAGAAGGTTGACGCGCACGGGCACTGACCTCGACCCCATCGGCCCACCGTTCCAGTCGACCACCAAGAACAAGGTTTGAATACCGTCCGCGGGCGTTGCACGTCTTCCCTGCAAAACAGCGGAATTGGTCCTGAGAGGACTTCTTCGAACCCTGACTTTCACGTCCCTCCGGAGTCCCTGAGTCGCCTTGGCGACGAAGATCGGGGTGGTTCAAGTCCTCTTCTTCGGAGGAGCTACCCGGACGGCTCTCAAACCTCCCTTGCACCTGAAGGCGCTGCTGGCGACCTGTTAGGTCTGTCACCGGAGTTCGAGGAGACCGTTCTGAGGTGCCGCTATCTCGGTCAGACGATCGGCGTAGCAGGTTCGATGACGGATGACCGTTCCGAAGGCACGCGCTCAGCTCGGGCCGGACGAGCCAAATGCCAGCAGACGCTGCATGTCGTGTGCGTAATCCGCCGCATTGAAGCCCTGCGCGTAGAGGACATGTGCGGCATCGTCCGGGCTGTACGGCAAGACCAGAGCGCTGTGCTGAACCGCGTAGTTCATCCCCTTGACCTTCTCGGGCGGGGCGAGCGGAACACCCGCCGCCTGCTCCGCGGCCCGGATCTTCTGCTCGCTGCCCGTGAGACCGACGAACGAGCGGTCGAAGTGGTCGAGCCACGCGCGCAGCACTCGCGGGGTGTCGCGACGCGGGTCGACCGTGACGAAGACGACCTCGATCCGCCGCCGAACCGATGCCGGCTGGCCGTGGAGCGCGACCGCGAGATCAGCCATCGTCGTCGGGCAGACGTCGGGGCAGTGCGTGTAGCCGAAGTAGAGGTAGGTCAGCTTCCCGCGCGTCCGGCCGGCGAAGCTGAAGGGGCGGCCCGTCGTGTCGACGAGCGTGAAGCGTGGCTTCCGGGGTAGCGGCGACGGAACGAGACCATGCAGACCCGAGGCCACGGTGGTGGAATCGCTCACGCCCCGGCCGCCTCCGCAGGCGGCGAGGACGACGACCGGGACGAGCAGGACGAGAGCCCCGAGCGCCCGTCGGCGCCCGAGGCCGCTCACTTCAGCCACCGACGACGATCGTCCCCTTCATGTGGTCGTGGACGGTGCAGAGGTACCGGTAGGTGCCCGCACGCGTGAAGGTGATCCGGTAGCCCTCGATCGTCGGCGGCCCGTGCGAGTTCCCGAAAACCCCGGAGTTGAGGAAGCCGGAGCCGTTCCAGGTCGTCCTGGCGACGACCACCAGTTTCGGGTGGGCCTGCGAACCGCCTGTCGGCGGTCTGCCCGGCTCGCCCGGCCCGCCCGCCGGCGCAATTGCCGCCGAGTTGATGTGAACGGTCCCGTCGGGCGCCACCCTGCGGATGTCGTTGTTCGCCTTCGTCGAGTTGAAGGTGATCGAGTGGGGCCCGAGCAGATACCACGTCACCGAGCCACCGACGGGGATCTTGACCGTTTTCGGACCGTACTCGTCGATCCCGGCCGGCCCGCCGGCCAGGACGGGAGCCGTGCCGGCGGTGACGGACGCAGGCAGCTTGACGTGCTTCGCCGCTGCCAGAGCCTGAAGGCCTTGCCGGACCACCCCGACGATCGGTCCAGCCTGCGCCTCGGCCGCAGCCAGCTGCTTCCGTCCCAACGCCGACTGAGCGCTCGGACTCGGCACCGACTTGCTCGACGGGACGACAATGATCGTCCCGCTCATCCCCTCGCGGTGGAGCAGACAGAGGTAGCGATACGTGCCGGGCGGAGTCGAGCTCGACAGGTGAACCGTGAACCTGGCATTGGAGTCGAGCCAGCCGCTGTTGTAGAAACTCTGGCTGCCGTTGAACGCGGTCGGCGACGTCTGCGCGCAAGGGGCCTTGGAGGAGGGAACAACGCCGGCACCGAGGTAGCAGGGATTGGCCGACGCCTGAACCGCGTCGCCGGGGCCCTGCGGGAACAGGCCTGGCAGCTTGGCGTCCGCCTTGAGCGCCGAGGCCGGAGGATTGTTCTGCTGCGCGGCGGACAGCTTCGCGAATGCCGCTACGGCGTTGTTCGCGAGTGTCCCGAGCGTGGCCGTATGCGGCTCGCCGTTCCCGACCTCGTGGAAGACGACCGTGTCGCCGGCATGGACGCGCACGACATCCGGGTAGTAGGCCAAGAAGGTCTGATTCGCCTTCGGGTTCGAGCCGTCGACGTTGACGGTAAAGGTCTGCGCGCCCGAGACGTGCCGCAGCGTCGCGGTGCTTGCCTTCAGCACACCCGCTCCGGCCAGCACGACCGCCGCGGTCGCCACGACAACGAGCAGGCATTTGAAGAGACGCCGCATTCGAACTCCTCCTTCGTCTACTCAGCCTGCGCCCGTGCGAGCATCGCAGAATCGATCGGCCACCGCCGACAGTAGCGTCCCCGCTCAGCATCTCCGCCCCAAGATTGCTTTAGCGGACCAACGAAAATCGATCGCCAACCAGAAACCCACCGAACGCGTTGACGCCCGTCAGCTGCCCGCGTCCCGTTGGGGTCGGGGCGGTCGTGACAGAATTCGGATCGGCGACGTGGTGCGTGCCGTGTCGGCGCCGCGGGTGCGGCTCGCCGACGACCCACCTCTGTAGCGAGACGGGTTACTACGGGTAGACGCTGGAGGAGATGCGGCAGGTGTGCAAGGGGGAAGATCTTGGCTGCGCGTCATCGGTCGTTGTCGCCGGGTCGGGCGCCGCCAACGTCCCCGCCGGGTCGCCCGCGACCGCGTCTACGACCACACAGCTACCGCCGCCAGTTCCGCGAGCGCCGGATCAGACCCGAGATCGCCCGCCGCCAAACCGAGCATGGCTCCGGGCTCGGCCGCGCCCGCTGGGTCGTCGAACGCACCTTCGCCCGGCTCCACCACTTCAAACGGCTGCTCGTCCGCTACGACCGCCGCGCCGAGATACACGAAGCCTTTCTCGCCCTCGGCTGCTGCCTCGTCTGCTTCAGAAGGCTCCAGAAGTCATTGTCATTCGAGTTCTAAGTCGCAGGTCGCGCTTCAGCAGAGCGTTCCTCGTTCGTCCGCAGGAGTTTGGCTGTGCCGCCTTCGCCTCGCATGTCTGTCGCCCGCACCAGCCTCGCGCTCCAACTCGGCCACGACATTCCAAACGCTCGCAGAAGTTAGCCCTCCGCCTCCGGCGTAGGCCGAGAACCACGAGCAAGAACATCGGAGAGCCCGCTGGCGGCTCCCCGGCTGCTCCTACTTGGCTGGTTTCTTCCCGCCGCTGAGCCAGCGGCGGATCTTCGCGATCAGCGAACTACTCATGCACCAACTCTACGCCATCGACCGGGCTTCCCCTCTGTTCGCCAGCTCCCTCGCCCCGCTTCGCCAGCCCGGTTCTGACGAACACGCGCCACGAACCCTGAAGGGTCGGAGATACTCAGCGAGGGGTGGCCACGGAATCACCAGAGACTCATCCGTTTGGCTCCAGCTACGGGCCGGAGTACTGGCTGCGCCGCTGCGAGGGTTTCCTGGCCGAGACGCCGACGAAGCGGGTCGGGCGGGTCGTCAGGATCCGCTACGGGAGAAGTCAGGACAAGCCTGAGGCGCTCGCGGTCCGGGCCAGCCGATTCAGAGGCAGGCTGTTTCTGGTCAACGTCGCCGACGTTGTCCGGATCGATTCGAAGACACGCCGGATCGTCCTCAATGATCAGCCTCGGCTTCTCCCCGAACAAGCTGAGAGGTAAGCGGAAGGAGGGCAGTCGTGCCAGCGAAACCGAAGAAGAAACGGCAGCGGCGACTACCGGCGCGCCGAGCAAGTCGAAGCCGAACAAGAAAACGGGGTTGAACCGGTTCCGTTGACACGGCTCCACCGAACCGGGGACACTGCGCAGGCCTCCAGCAAACCCAGGGTGGATCAGTGCGCGTCTTAACCGATAACGCCGTTTGCAACGGAGCTCGCTTCGATTGCGGCGAGGCTGACCTCCGCTGCACGTTTCTCTGCCCAACCTGTCGGAGTCGGTGTGAAAACGTGCGGCGGGCGGCGCTAGGGGGTGATGATCGGCAGCTTGTGGCGGTTGCCGGGTGAGTCGAGGTAGTAGCCGGGGCCGTCGGGGCCGCTCTGGTCATAGGCGTTGTACGGCGCCTCGAAGGTCGCACCGGTGGCGGGATCGCGGACGAGATCGACCCCGTTGAGCGCGTCGTCGAAGCCTTGCACCTGTTGGCCGAACTGCTGCCAGTTCTGGTTGAGCCTCTCCCATTGCTGCAGGTCTTGCGTGAACTTGTGCTGAATGCCGCCGGCGATGTGAAGCAGCGCACCGTTGACCGAGTTCCAGAGGGACGGCGTTGCCACCCCCAACCGAATAACACCGGAGGTCACCCCGCCACCGGTGGCGCTCTGCACGGAGACGACACCGTGCAGGGGTCGCCTGCCGTTCAGGACGCCGGTGAACTCGCCGTACTCCTGCTCGGCGAGCGCACCGCTGGAGGTCCGTTGGCTGGGCAGCACGATCGAGTTGAGGACGGTCGTGACCCGGATGCCCAGCTTCCCGAAGACATATCGCAACAGTGTGTTGGCGGAGTTGACCCCGTTGCTCGCGGGCACCAGCGTCAGCAGGTAGGTCGCCGAGGCGTTGCTCCCGTCGGCCACGGTGAGAGTGTCCTGCCCCTCGCTCGCGACCCGCCAACCCAACGGGATCGGATACGTGAACACCTGATCATCGACGACGCGGTAGAGCGTCGCCCGCTCCGGCCGGAAGCAGCGCCCGACCGCTTCCAGAGCCGAGCGGTCGGCGCCGAGCCGAGCGGGAGCCGCCCAGAAGGCAGAGAACACCACCAGCTGAGATCCGTGGGCCGTCCGATCCGGAAGCAGGAAGACCCTTGCCTGACCAGCGACGCCCACACGCCCGGCTCTCCCGACAATCGACGCCTCGGGTAGACCACCCTTGTTGCCGGTGATCCGGTAGCTCAGCGAATTGCCGCCTGCCGCGATCTCCTTCTGCAGCGCCCGGATCGCAACGGCGAAGAACCGTGCCGGGCTCAGGCCGCTCGTCAGCAGGGCCGGTTCCACGACAGCCTCCTCCGTCCCGCCGACGTCCCGGCTGACCACGGTCATCCCGGCGAAACCGAAGAGATTCCAGCCGGCGGGCACGCCGATCCGGAACCCCTGATACCGATCATCGGTGACCGGCAGCGTGCAACCCGTCCCAGCAGCCGGGGCGAGCGAGGGGACGCGGGCCGCAGCCGCAAACCCGACAAGCAGCCCCAGCAGGAGGGAGGACAGACACACTGCGGTGGTTAGGAAGCGGTTCAGGAAGACCATCCCGACGGTCAGACGAACAAGGGCAGCCCACTAGTCGGCGAGGATGATCGTAGTCGAGGTGAGGAGTGCCGGTTTCAAGGTGCGCCTCGGGTGCTTCTTGCGAAGCGAGCGCATCACTCGCCACCCAGGCGTCGTAGCCGAGGTAGGAGAAGGTGCGTTTGGCCGAGGCGTTGCGGAAGTAGGCCGCCCAGCCACGCAGGATCGGTTCAGGACGATCAGTCGTTCTTCGGGCCGGCGAAGACTCGCTCGATGTCGGTGACGGCGATCAGGAGCAGAGTGCGGCCGAAGCATCCCGCCCGAATCGCTAACGCTCGGGCTCGTTCTGGTCGGTGCGGTAGCCGGATCCCCGCCACCGCCGCCCGTCCGCCTCGTCGTGTCTCGTCCAGCCCAGGCGTCGTCGCCGCGATCCTCTGCGCAACCGCGACCGGGGCCGGCGACGACGATCAGCGCCCCTCAGCAGCGCCGTTCGCGAGCGAGGATCGGTCGGTTTGCCGTCGAAACCGAGGATGATCGTGGGGTTTTCGGATCATGGTTAGGGGCGTGCGATGAGGGTCGTTTTGGAGGGTTGATCGATGTTCAATGCGGCGAACACGGGTTTCATGCTGCTGGCGGCGAGTCTGGTGATGCTGATGACGCCGGGGCTGGCGTTTTTCTACGGTGGTCTGGTTGGTCGTTCGAACACGTTGACGATCATGATCCAGAGCTTCGCCTCGATGGGGATCACGACCGTGATGTGGTGGCTCGTCGGCTATTCGCTCTGCTTCAGCGGCGGCGCGGACGGCGTCTACGGCAACTTCGACCTCGCGTTTCTGCGGCATGTCGAGCCGGGCTCGATCTACGCGCCGTCGGGGATCCCGCTCGTCGTTTTGATCGTCTATCAGATGATGTTCGCGATCATCACGCCGGCGCTGATCACGGGCGCGTTCACGAACCGGGTTACGTTCAAGGCGTACCTGCTGTTCCTGGTCGTTTGGCAGTTGTTCGTCTACTACCCGTTCGTGCACATGCTCTGGGGCGGTGGTCTGCTTGCGCAGTGGGGGGCGCACGATTTCGCCGGTGGGATCGTCGTGCATGCGAGCGCGGGCTTCGCGGCACTCGCTTCGGTGCTGTTCGTCGGCCAGCGGCGGTTCCCGGACGCGCCCCACAACGTGCCCTTCATCGCGCTCGGCACCGGTCTGCTCTGGTTTGGCTGGTACGGCTTCAACGCCGGCAGCGAGCTGAAGGTCGACGAGATCACCTCGCTCGCCTTCTTGAACACCGACCTTGCCGCCTCGTTCGCCGCCGTCACCTGGTTGTTCATCGAGTGGTGGAACGCGAAGAAGCCGCATTTCGTCGGTCTGCTCACCGGCGCGGTCGCCGGCCTGGCGACGATCACCCCCGCCGCCGGCTTCGTCCCGATCTACGCCTCCGTAATCATCGGGATCGTCTCCGGGCTGGTCTGCTACTACGCGATCCAGCTGAAGAACCGGCTCCGCTGGGACGACGCGCTCGACGTCTGGGGCGTCCACGGCGTCGGCGGCCTGCTCGGGATCGTCCTGCTCGGCGTCTTCGCCAGCACCACCGTCAACGCGAGCGGGGCAAAGGGGCTGATCCACGGCAGCGGCGCCTTCTTCGGCAAGCAGCTCGCCGCCGGGGTCGGCTGCTCCCTCTACGCCTTCCTCTTCACCTACGCGATGCTGAAAGCGATCAACCTGTTCACCCCCGTCAAAGTCACCGAGGCCGAAGAACAGGGCCTCGACCAAGCCCTCCACGGCGAAACCGCCTACAGCCTCTAGAAGCGAACCCGCCCGGAGGCGCGGGTGGTCACCGCGAGCCTGGGCTGGGTTGCGAGCGCGCCAGGGGCTCACACCCGATCGTCCCTACCACTCCCGCAGCAGGTCCCCGATGCGTCTGTTTTGCCCGAACCGGAGGCAGCAAGGACCTTCGGATGACGGGGACGGGTGACGGCTCGACGACCTTCTGATCACCGCGCCCGAGCAGCTGCGTAGCGAGCTCCGCCGCGGCCGCACGGTGAGGGCCAGAGCCGCGCTCGGTCTGCACCTGCCCTCCGACATGAGCCGCCTGCACGAGCCGCCCCAGGCCGGCAGGCTCGCGCTCCGAAGCCTCGCTCGTCGAATCCGCGCACTCAACGATGAGCCCGTCGAGCTCGACCAGCAGCTCGACCGGCTCGTCAGCGCCGCCGCACCACGCACAGTCGCCCTCTTCGGAGTCGGCACCCAGAACGCAAGCCAGCTCCTCATCACCAACGACCAGAACATCAAGCGGCTCCGCGGCGAAGCCGCCTTCGCCAAGCTCTGCGGCGCCGCCCCGATCCAAGCCAGCAGCGGCCGCACCACGCGCCACCACCTCAACTACAGCGGCGACCGACAAGCCAACCGCACCCTCCAGATGATCGCCATCTGCCGACTGCCCTACCGCCAACACACCCAGACCTACGCAGCAAGGTGTAAAACCGAAGGTCTCAACAGACGCGAGATCCTCCGCCGCCACAAACGCCACATCGCCCGCCAGACCTACCACACCCTCCGCGCCGACCTCGAAGCACTCAACGGCGCTTGACATCTATAGGACCGTCCCCTTCGTAACAGATAAAAGCCTGCTAATTCGGCTCAGCGATCTTCGCCAGATCCTGCTCCAGAAGGCCCTTCAGACACCACTGCGGCCTCGTCTGCGACCCGCCTGGCCGAGACGGAGTCCTGTTCTGGAGAACGTCACACGTGTGCTCGAGCGCGCGGAGCGGCCGATGCGCGCCTGTGAGATTCACCGCGCAGCGTGTGAACTCCATGGCGCGCCGCTGCGGTGGCCGTCCGTCAAGGATGCGCTCTCTGCGTACACGCGTGGCGGCGACCGTCGGTTCCGCCGGCTCCGGCGAGGCGTCTACCAACTCGCGCGCGAAGGGTCCCCTTCGACCCGACCTGGAGGCTCGCCGGCCTGAGCACGACTCACCCACCAATCGTCCAGGACCTCCTTCAGTGTCTCACGTCCGCGCGCGTGGTCCAACCCGTCCGTACAGACAGCGCTTCCGGGCTAGCCCAACGTACGGCTCAACTTAGGCCCGGTCCGCGACGCGGTTCTTCTCGGTGCTCCGGGCAGAAGAAGCAAACGGGCTGCGACGACGCGCTCTCCTCCATGGTAAGGAGGCGGCCCTGGGTTCGAGTCCCAGAGAGGGCTTCGCGGAAGGCGCAGCAAATAGACGCCTCCGTTGCCAGACTGACAACAGCGAGGTACGTCGCTCGGTCGCGTTGCTCGTACAAGGAACCGCCTGGCTTGACCCCCTCTCTGAAAGGAGGGGGTCGACGGTTCGAGTCCGTCAGAGGGCTTCGCCTTATTTCCTGGTTAGCGCGTTTTCTGTTGTCTGCTTCGGCGTGAGCGCGTGGCTTCGGTGTCCACCGGGCGTCCACCAGCGTCCACTGCGCCGGCATGGAGCGTGTCCAGCAGCTGGACCGCGTGCTCGCGGCCGTCTCGGGCGAGGTGGCCTTGGCGGTCGATCATGGTCAGGCTGGCGCCCATGTAGCGGGAGAGGTCGAAGGTGGAGATGCCGGCACGGAGCGCGAAGGTGGCAAAGGTGTGCCGCAGATCGTAGATCCGGCGGAAGGGCTCGATGCCGGCGGCGATCTGGGCGGGCTTGCAGTCGCGGTTGCGGAAGTTGTGCAGGTCGAGATAGCCGCCCTTTGCCGGGAAGAGCAGGTCCGACCCCGCGGTCGCCTGCAGCAGCCGGTCGAGTGCTGCGAGCGCGATCGCCTGGAGCGGTACTGCCCGTACGCTCGCTTCGGTCTTCGTGCACTTGTGCGTGCCTTTGCTGAACGAGCGGCTGACGTAGACGACGCGCACCTGGCGATCGACGTCGGGGTGCTCCAGCGCAACCCACTCGCCAGGGCGCAGCCCGGTCGCGGCGGCGAAGATCACCAACGGCCCCAGGCTGCCGCGCAGCTTAGCGGCGACTGCTTCGAGCTCGTCCCACGACTCGAACGGCCGCTTCTCGGTCGGGCGTCGCTGTCGATTCTCGACGCTGTGCTTGGCAGCGTTGACGTCGAGCATGCCCCAGACGATCGCGCGTTGCAGCACCTGCCTTGACCTGACCTTTCGAGCGAGTGATGATCCTCACGAGAGAGGAGAGTCACTGGCGATCAGTAGGAGCGAGCAGGCGCTCTTCGTCGCGCTCGCTGCCGCGGCCCTGTTTGTAGCGCCGTCGTCTGCGGCGACGCTCGCCGCGCCGGCGATCACGGGCTTCAACCCGACCGTGGCCACCGTCGGGTCGAGCGTCGCGATCAACGGCAGCGGCTTCACGGGCGCGACGCATGTCTACTTCAACGGCGTCGCTGCTGCGTTCGCGGTCGGCTCGGACGCGCAGATCACGGCGACGGTGCCGTTCGGCGCGCTCTCGGGGCCGGTCGAGGTCGACACGCCCGCGGGCATCGGCACGAGCCCGACCGAGTTCAAGGTGAAGCCGAAGCTGGGCGGGTTCGTCCCGGCCAGCGGTCCTGTCGGCGCCTCGGTCTCGATCACGGGCAGCGCCTTCACGGGCGCGACCGAGGTCGACTTCAGCACTACTCCCGCTCCTTTCACGATCGGCTCGTACGGCCAGATCACGGCGACGGTTCCCGCCGGCGCAACGAGCGGCAAGCTGCGTGTGACGACCGCGGGCGGCACCGGCTCGAGCTCGTCGACCTTCACGGTCACCTCGCCGCAGGCGAGGCTGTCGAGGAGCGCGGCGCCGCCGACGGGGAACGTGGACGTCGGCGGTTCGTTCTTCGGCGCCTCCGAGCTGGTCGACGTCTACTTCGACACGACCGACGTCGCGGTCGCCTCGACGGACGGGACCGGCGCTTTCTCGGGCCTGACGATCACGGCGCCGGCCTCGGCGTTGCCCGGCACGCATTGGGTCTCGCTCGTCGGCCGGCGGACGGGGCTGTCGGCGCAGAAGGCGCTCCTCGTCCGGGCGAACTGGCCGGAGTTCCGCAACGACCCGAAGCACAAGGCCCTGAACACGACCGAGAACGTGCTGTCGCCCTCGACGGTGCCGGGCCTCGACATCGACTGGACGAGCCAGGCGACGACTCGCTCCTTCTCCTCCGCGCCGGCAGTCGTGAACGGCGCCGTGTACGCCGGCTCGGACGACAAGAAGCTGTACGCGTTCCCGGCCTCGTGCTCGACTCCGTGCGCTCCGCTCTGGGCGAGC
>Ga0070741_10016359_pt1 | contig 12382 bp, 16 predicted proteins | sample Coa_R1_4_FD_66440 | JGI IMG/M metagenome (GOLD analysis project Ga0070741, IMG submission 66440) | Surface soil microbial communities from Centralia Pennsylvania, which are recovering from an underground coalmine fire - Coalmine... | ecosystem: Environmental > Terrestrial > Soil > Unclassified ...
GGCGCCAATCTCAGGCCCGAGGACAACGCCTCAGCCATGCCACGGCGACCCTCTCCCGGATCCCGTCTCTTCCCAGCCGGGGGACCTCCCCCTGGCCGTGTGGATAGCGTACAAGCCATGACGGTGGCCCCGCCGGCCCCCCCCCGCGTCCTGATCCTCTCGGCGCCGTACGGGTCCGGGCACCTCCGCGCCGCCGAGGCGCTGGCGCGGGCGTTCGAGACCGAGGGCGCCCACCCCGACGTCGTGGACCACTTCCGCCGGTTCGTCCCGCCCCGGTTCGTGCGGGCCTCGCTGGCCGTCTTCTGGGGCGTGATCCGGTGGGCCCCGCGGCTGTGGGGGCTCACGTACCGCCTGTCGGCGCGGATCGGTCCGCGGTCGCCGGCGATGGGCGGCATGGACCGGCTCGGGGCCGCCGGCTTGCGGGCCTATCTCGAGGCGACCCGGCCGGACGTGGTGGTCCACGTGCACCCGACGCCGGCCGCCGCGCTCGCCTGGCTGCGCGGCCGCGGGGAGGCGACCGTTCCTCACGGGCTCGTGTTCACGGATTTCCTGGCGCATCCCCAGTGGATCTACGCGGGTCTGGACCGCTACTTCGTGCCGACCGACGGGGTCCGGGCGGGCGTGGTCGCTCACGGCGTCCCCGCCGACCGTGTCGTCACCAGCGGGATCCCGGTCCACCCCGGGTTCTCGCTCCCCCTGGACCGGGCGACGCTGCGCGCCGCCCTCGGCCTGCCCCCGGACATCCCCGCGGTGCTGGTGACCGGCGGCATGCGCGGGGTCCTGGGCGGGATCGGCGAGGCGTGCGAGGTGCTGGCCGGGCGCCCCGAGCCGTTCGCGGCGGTGGTGCTCTGCGGCGATGACCGCCGCCGGGCCCGGCTCCAGGCCCGGTTCGGGGCCGACCGCCGCTTCCGGATCCTCGGCCGCGTCGAGGAGATGTGGCGCGTCATGGGCGCGGTCGACCTCGTCATCAGCAAGGCCGGCGCCCTCACGTGCGCCGAGGCCCTGGCCCTGGCGCGTCCGCTGCTCTGCTACCGGTCGCTCCCCGGCCAGGAGCAGGCGAACGAGGAGGCGCTCGTGGCGGCCGGCGCCGCCCTGCGGGCCGGGAACCGGCGGGAGCTGGCGCGGCACGTCGGAGCCCTCCTCGGCGACCCGGCGCTCCGGAGCGCGCTCTCGGTCGCCGCGCGTGCCGGCCGGCGGCCGGACGCGGCGCGCGTGGTCGCGAAGGAGATGCTGGCCGTGGCCGGCGCCGGATGACCGCGGCGCTCGGCTGGCTGGCCGGCGCGGCGGCCGCCGGGTGGACGGGGTACGCGTGGGGCGCCCAGTGCGCGCTGCCGGCGGTGGCGTGGCGACGCGGCCCGGCCGCCGGCGGGCAGGTGGCGCTGACGTTCGACGACGGGCCGGATCCGAGCGCGACGCCCCGGCTCCTGCGGCTCCTGGCGGCGCGGGGCGTGCGGGCGACGTTCTTCCTGATCGGGGACCGCGCGACCCGGCACCCGGACATCGCCCGCGCCATCGCCGCCGACGGCCACGAGATCGGCAATCACACCTGGCAGCACCGCAACGCGTGGTTCCTCCCGCCGCGGGCGACCGCTCGCGAGATCGAGGAGGGCGCCAGCCGGATCGCGGACGTGACCGGCTGCGCGCCCCGGCTCTACCGGCCACCGTGGGGGATCGTCAACGTCGCCGCGCTCGCGACCGCGCGGCGCCTCGGCCTCGTGACGGTGCTGTGGTCCGTGCAGCACGAGGGGCTCCGGCCGCGCGCCCCGGACGTTCAGCTCCGGCACTTGGCGGGCCGGATCCGGCCGGGCGCCATCGTCGACCTGCACGACGGGCCGGGGCTCCCGGGGGCGCCGGAGCGCCTGCTGGCGATGCTTCCGGGGCTCCTCGACCTGGTGGTGGGGCGTGGCCTCCGCCCGGTCGGGGTGAGCGCCCTCCTGGCCGCCGCGCGCCCGGAGGAGGCCCCGCCGCCCGGGCGCCGGTGAGCGCCGCGCGCGCGTCGCCGGTCGGAAAAAACCTTTGGGCCCGGCGCGCGCCGGGGGATAGCCTGGCCCCGGCTCCACATCTCAGCCAGGAGGTGTCCTCGATGCGCCTCGCGCTCACGACGACCGCGGCGACCTTGCTGCTCGGGGCCGGGATCGCCGGCGCGCAGGGCCCCGCGGCCCAGCACCGGGACCCGTTCATGAACACGCCGGTCGAGCAGACCGTCTACGCGACCGACCGTCACATGGCGTTCTCGATCCGGAACAGCCTCATCCGCTGGCTCGGCGGAGTCTCGGTCGCCCGCGAGCGGGACATCCGGGCCGCCCAGCGCGAGGCCTGGTGGGGCGAGCCGGTGCCCCAGGTCCCGCCGGAGCTGGCCCGCTCCGCCGACCACTGACCGGCCCTTCCTCGCGGCGCACGGGGCGGGCCCGGCCGTCCCGCCTCCGTGCGCGGCCCCGCCGCGCCGGGGCCTAGCTGGCGGCGGCTCGCTCGCGGTTCCCGGCCCACGCCCGCCGCGCTAGAATGACGGCGTTTCGCCGCTCACGTCCCCCGCGTTCAGGAGGCGCCACGATGGACCCCCGCCACAAGTCCCGCACGATCCTCGACGGCCCCGACCGCGCGCCCGCGCGCTCGTACTTCAGGGCGATCGGGTTCACGGACCGGGACCTCGCCCGGCCGCTCGTCGGCGTGGCGCACTGCTGGATCGAGGTCACCCCGTGCAACTGGAACCACCAGAAGCTCGCCGGGAAGGTGAAGGAGGGCGTGCGGGCGGCGGGTGGGACGCCGGTGGAGTTCAACACGGTCTCGGTGACCGACGGGATCGCCATGGGGACCGAGGGGATGAAGGCGTCGCTGGTCAGCCGCGAGGTCGTGGCCGACTCGATCGAGGTCGTGACCCGCGGGCACCTCTTCGACGCCGTCGTCGCCATCTCCGGCTGCGACAAGACGATCCCCGGCGCCGTCATGGCCCTGGCGCGGCTCAACCTCCCGGGCGTGATGCTCTACGGCGGCTCCATCATGCCGGGCACCTACGGCGCCCGGAAGCTCACGGTCCAGGACGTCTTCGAGGCGGTGGGGGCGTTCAACGCCGGGCGGATCACGAAGGAGGAGCTCACCGAGATCGAGAGCCGCGCGTGCCCCGGCGCCGGCGCCTGCGGCGGGCAGTTCACCGCGAACACCATGGCGACCGCCTTCGAGATGCTGGGCATCTCGCCGATGGGGTTCAACGACGTGCCGGCGGTGGACCCGCGCAAGGAGGAGATCGCCTTCGAGACGGGGAAGCTCGTCGTGGACCTGCTGCAGAAGGGCGTGACGCCGCGGCAGATCATGACGCGCAAGGGGTTCCTCAACGCCATCGCCGGCGCGATGGCGACCGGGGGCTCGACGAACGTCGTCCTGCACCTCCTGGCGGTGGCCCGCGAGGCGGGGGTGCGGCTGTCGATCGACGACTTCGACCGCGTGTCCCGGAAGACGCCGCTCCTGGCCGACCTCAAGCCGGCGGGGCGCTTCACCGCTCCCGACATGTACCAGGCCGGCGGGATGGCGCTGGTCGCGAAGCGGCTGCTCGACGCCGGGCTCCTCCACGAAGGCGAGCCCACCGTCACCGGGCGCACGATCGGGGAGGAGGCCCGGCGGGCCCGCGAGACCCCCGGCCAGGAGGTCATCCGCCCGCTCGACCGGCCGCTCAAGCCGACCGGCGGCATGGTGATCCTCCGCGGGAGCCTCGCCCCCGACGGGTGCGTGCTGAAGCTGGTCGGGCATGACCGGCTCGGCCACCGCGGGCCGGCCCGGGTGTTCGATCGCGAGGAGGACGCGTTCCTCGCCGTCAAGCGCGGCAAGATCAAGCCGAACGACGTGATCGTGATCCGCTACGAGGGGCCGCGCGGCGGCCCCGGGATGCGCGAGATGCTCGCCGTCACCGGCGCGCTGCAGGGCGCCGGGCTGGGCGCGTCGGTCGCCCTCCTGACCGATGGACGCTTCTCCGGCGCGACGCACGGCTTCATGGCGGGGCACGTGGCCCCGGAGGCGGCCGCCGGCGGGCCGATCGCCGCCGTCCGCGACGGCGACACGATCGTGTTCGACGTCAAGCGCCGCCGCCTCGACCTCGAGGTCAGCCCCGCCGAGATCAAGCGGCGGCTCCGCGGGTGGCGGCCGCCGAAGCCGCGCTACGCCTGGGGTGTGCTCGCGAAGTACGCCCGCCTGGTGTCCAGCGCCTCCGAGGGCGCGGTCACCGGCTGATCTGGCGGCGACAGAGCCTGCCCGCTCGAGGCCGTCTCCGCCGGGTGTCCAGCGCCTCCGAGGGCGCGGTACCGGCTAGCCCGGCGGGCGGCCGCCGCCGGCGGGGGTCGGGGCGGGAGCGGCGAGGGCCGCTCCCGCGCGGTCAGTCCTGCCCCTGCAGGAGGAGCTTCACCACCTGCGGCGCGATCTCCCGCGCCCGCTGGTCCAGCTCGGCCCCGGTCAGGTTCGCGATCGGGTGCGGCATCACGAGGAAGCGGTACGCCGGCACGCCCCACTGCTCGGCCATGGCGCGCCCCGTCCGCTCGAACACGTCGGTCACGATGGACGCCGAGGGCACCCCGGCCTGCTCCAGCACGATTCCGTCGAGCACACTGCCCGACGAGCAGGACCCTCAGTCGCCGATGCCGGCCACCATCACGTCGCAGCTCTCGCGGAGCTCGCGGACGATCTCCTCGTGGGCGGGCACGCTCGCGTTCCGCTTCCGCCACATGCGCGTCCCGGCCGCCCCGTACTCCGCCTGCAGGATGTCGCCGATCTTCTGCAGGAGCCGGTCGGAGTTGAACTTCGTGTTCTCGATCAGGCCGACGCGCTTGCCGGCCAGCGACGCCGGCCGCGGCACGAACGCGATGGACCGCGCCGCGATCTCGACCGTCGGGTCCAGGATCTCGATCATCGCTTGACCTCCTTCGTCACCGCCTCGGTGGAGCGCTTGCCGCCCCAGCCGGGGATGTAGCAGGAGAACGCCCCCGCCCGGCCGCCGGCGGCCACGACCAGGATGTCGTCCGGCGACTCGACCAGCGGCCGCCGGAGGGCCGCGTCCCCGGGCTGGACCGGGCCCGCCATCCGATGCGTGCGTCGCAGGTGAGCGACCGAGTTCTGCGTCCGCTCGAACAGGAACGCGCGGACGTCCCGCTTGGTCCACCCGTCGGCCGCGATCGTCCGCATGTGCTCGCCCGCCAGCACCACCGCGTACTGCGGCTGCCCGGCTCCCGTCCCGGAGATCCGCATGTCGTCGGCCAGCGTGGCCAGCACGCCCTCCGCCGTGCTGGAGAGCTGGTTGTAGAACTGGCGCGGTCCCTCGGCGGCCATCACCGTCACCGCGCTCTGCTCGGGGGAGAACCCGCGCTCGACGTGGAGCGGCGGCCACGGGCTCTCGGCCTCGTTCTCCGCGATCACGTAGGAGAGCCGGCCGGGGTGGCCCAGGGTCGCCCGGTCGAGCGTCCCGGGCCGGGAGCCGCAGACGTTCCGCATGATCAGCCGGACGGCCCGGCCGATCGTCGCGTTCGCGCGCCAGCCGGGACCGAAGAGGTTGTCGCCCGAGTTGACGTCGAGGTCGCGCGCGATCGGTCCGTTGACGATGATGAGGACCCCGGCGCCCGCCGTCGACGTCCCGGGGCCGTGGTAGCTCCAGCGGGGATCGCCGATCCCCTCGACGGCGGCGACGACGACCGGCATGTACTCGGGCCGGCAGCCGGCCATGACCGCGTTGATGGCGACCTTCTCCGCGGTCACGGGCACCGCCCGGTGAGCGATGTACGCGACCTGCTGCTGGGGGTCGAGGCCGGCCGCGGCCAGCATCGCCTCGACCCGGGCGGGGGTGGGGGGGATGACGGGAAGCCCGTCGGTCCACCCCCGGGCGAAGCAGAGCTCGATCGCGTCCCCCTCGTCCCGTGCGACGTGTCGCGGGGACGACAGCGCGACCGAGGACACTGCGGTCGAGCCCGCCGGCACGGCGGCGCCTCAGCGGCCCTCGGCCTCGCGGACCGCCCGCTCGGCGCCCTGGAAGCCGATCTTGGAGTGCGTGCCGTCGCAGAACGGCTTCCGGGTCGAGCCGCCGCACCGGCAGAGGGCGATCGTGTCCCCGGGGAGGGGGAACTCGTTCCCGTCGGCATCGACCAGGCGGATGGCGCCCTTCACCAGGTACGGGCCATTGTGGCGGGTCGTGATCGTCGGCTTGTCCATGGTGTCCTCCTTGCGCGGGATCGCGCGATCCGCGCTGGCTGTGGCTACGAGGATGGGGACTCTGCCCCGTCGATGTCAATTGGACGGGCGGCGGTCCGACCGGGGTTCAGCGGTCGCCCGGGGGGCGCGGGGCCCGGGCGGCCGCCGCCCGCGGGATCGCGGCCCTGGCGCCGCCGGGCGTCCACCCCGCGGATCAGCGCGCCAGCCAGGGCGGCGCCGACGACGAACGCGACCTCGCGCACGCCGCCGACGGACAGGGCCGGCACGACGAGCGCGACCGCCCCAGTCACGGGGCCGCGGCTCGCCGCGCCAGGGCCCAGAGCGCCTGGGCCACGATGACGATCATTATCACCGGCTTGGTCCCGTAGAGGAGCCACCCGCCGGGGGGAGCGCTCCGTACCGCGGGAGAGCCAGGCGAGGGCCAGCCGGATCAGCATCGCGGGCGCGATGAAGCAGGCCCCGCCGACCGCGAGCCCGCGCCAGCCGGCCCGCAGGAACCCGAGCTGGATCGCCATCCCCGTGGAGCTGGGGGCGGGGATCAGGGCGGTCGACCCGCCGAGGTCGAGGGAGCGCTCGCGCGGGGGCCAGCGCCGCTGGCGGACGGCCTCGTCCTCCGTGAGCGCGACGTCGACCGAGCGCGACGTGGACCGCCGGGCCGCGGAAGCCGACGAGGCCGAGCTTCAGGGACGGCCGCGCGACCTCCCCGAGGCGACCGGACCGGACGGCGTTCCGGCGACGGCGGGCGGGGCGACGTGTCTGGCATGCGCGCTTCCGCTCGCGGGTATACTCGGGCGGAGGCGGGGTTGATGGAAGCGGTCGGACGCGGCCGCGGGTGGAGCACGGGACGCCGGCCCCACGGTGGGCGCCTCTCGGCGACCCTCGTCCGGTGGCTCGACGAGGCGTCGCTCGCCGGGCGGACGGTGCTGGACGTCGGCACCGGGACGGGCGCGCTCGCGCTCCACCTGGCGGCGCGGGCGCGGCGCGTCCTCGGCATCGACGTCGACGCGGGCGCGCTCGTGGAGGCGCAGCGCCAGGCGCGCCGGGCGGGGCTCGGCAACGTGGTGTTCGTGGTCGCGGACGCCGAGCAGGCGGATTACCGCGCGCTCGCCCGGCCGGACGCAATCGTCGCTCACCTGTGCATGTCGGACGCGATCGTCGCGCGGGCGGGGGCCGGGCTCGATCCCGGCGGCCTGCTGGCGTTCGCCGCCTTCCACACCGACCAGTGGCGCGAGACCGGGCAGGTGTCGCGGTTCGCCTACGAGCCGGAGCGGGCCCGTGCGGTGCTCGAGGGGCGGGGGTTCCGGATCGAGCGGATGGAGGTCGAGCGCGACGTGACGACGTTCGCCTCGGCCGACGAGGCGCGGGCGGCGACGGCGGGCTACCGCGCCCGGTGGGAGCCCGACGGGCGGTGGGCCGCCTGGACGCGCTTCGTCGACGGCGGCGGCCGGACCCTGACCCGGAGCCGGCTCGTGGTCGAGGCCCGCCGCGACGGGACCGGCCCATGACCCCCGAGGCGCTCGCCGCGCACGCCCGGACGGTCGGGCTGCGGCTCGGGTTCGACCGCGTGGGGATCGGCCCGGCGGAGCCGCCGCCGCACGGCGCGGCGTTCGAGGCGTGGGTCGGAGCCGGCCACGCCGCCGGGATGAGCTACCTCGAGCGGAGCCGCGAGCGACGGCTCGACCCCCGCCGGGTGCTCCCGGGCGCGCGCTCGATCGTGGCCTGCGCGCTCGCGTACCACCAGGGCTCCGTCGCGGGCCCGCCGGGGGTCGCCCGTTACGCCTGGGGCGACGACTACCACGCGATCGTCCTCTCGCGGCTCCGGGAGCTGGCCGACGCCCTGGTCGCCGCGGCCCCGGGGACCGCCGCGACCGCGTACGTTGACACCGGCCCGCTGCTCGAGCGGGATCTCGCCGCGGCGGCCGGCCTCGGCTGGATCGGCAAGAACACGATGCTCCTCGATCCCGCGCTGGGCTCGTTCTTCTTCATCGGGATCGTGCTCACCACCGCGGCGCTGGCACCCGACCCGGCGGTCCCCGACCGGTGCGGCCGGTGCACGCGGTGTCTGGACGCCTGCCCGACCGGCGCGTTCGTCGCCCCGTACGTCCTGGATGCGCGCCGGTGCATCGCGTACCTCACCATCGAGCACCGGGGCCCGATCCCGGTCGAGCGCCGGGGCTGGATCGGCGAGTGGGTGTTCGGCTGCGACGTGTGCCAGGACGTCTGTCCCTGGAACGGCCGCGTCCCCCCGGCCCGGGAGGGGGCCTTCCAGCCGCGGGCCCTGCCCGGCGCCGTCGGGCTGCTCGCCCTGGGGGAGCCGGAGTACCGGGAGCGGCTGCGGGGGAGTCCGCTCAAGCGCGCCCGGCGGGAGGGGCTCGCGCGGAACGCGGCGGTGACGCTCGGGAACCGCCGGGCGCCGGAGGGCGTGCCGGCCCTCGCCGCCGCCCTGGAGCACGAGGACGCCACGGTTCGCGGCCACGCCGCGTGGGCGCTCGGCCGCATCGGGACCGACGAGGCGCTCGCGGCGCTCGGGCGGGCAGGCTCCCGCGAGCCCGATCCGGCGGTCCGCCGGGAGATCGCGGCTGCGCTCGCGGCGGCGGGTCCGGCGTCCGCGCGGGACGCGGCCCCCGGCGGGCCGCCGCCCGGCGGGTCCGGAGCGGACGCCGGCCCGCCGCGGCGTGGACGCAGAGGAGGTTCACGGCCATGACGATCGATCCTGCCCGGGACGCGCTGCTCGTCGTCGACGTCCAGAACGACTTCTGCCCGGGGGGCGCCCTCGGGGTCCGGGACGGGGACGCGGTCGTGCCGGTGCTGAACCGCTACGTCCAGCGCTTCCGGGCCGCGGGCGCGCCGGTCTACTTCACCCGGGACTGGCATCCGCCGGTGACCCGCCACTTCGCCGCGCACGGCGGGCCGTGGCCCCCGCACTGCGTCCAGGGGACTCCCGGTGCGGCGTTCCACCCCGAGCTGGAGCTCCCGCGGGACGCGGTGGTGGTCTCGAAGGGGATGGACCCGACGGAGGACGCCTACTCGGCGTTCCAGGCGCAGGCGGCGGACGGGCGGCCGCTGCCGGCGCTCCTGGCGGCGCGGGGAGTCCGGCGACTCTACATCGGCGGGCTCGCCACCGACTACTGCGTCCGTGCGACCGCGCGCGACGCGCTGGCGGCCGGCTTCGACGTCGTCGTGCTGCGGGACGCGGTGCGGGCGGTGGACCTGGAGCCCGGGGACGGCGTGCGGGCGCTGGAGGAGATGCGCGAGGCGGGGGCGCGCGAGGCGACGCTGGCCGACCTCTGACCTGCGGGGTGCGTGCTAACATGGGCTCGCGATGCGAACGGCGTCCAGCGTGCCGCGAGCCGGCGCGTGTGCGAGCGCGGCGTGGCGATCCTGAAGGTCGCCCGCCTCGGGCACCCGGTGCTCCGGCAGGTCGCGGAGCCGCTGGCCCGCGGCGAGATCGCCCGGGCCGACACCCAGCGGCTCATCGACGACATGATCGAGACGATGCACGAGTACGTCGGCGTGGGCCTGGCCGCGCCGCAGGTGCACGTCTCGCGGCAGATCGCCGTCCTCGAGTGCGAGTCGCATCCCCGCTACCCGGACATGCCGCGGATCCCGCTCATGGTGATCGTGAACCCGGTCCTCACCCCGGTGTCGGAGGAGACGGCGACGGACTGGGAGGGGTGCCTGTCGATCCCCGATCTGCGCGGCGTGGCGCCCCGGTTCACGGCGGTGCGGCTGGAGGCCTACGGGCGCAAGGGGGAGCGGATCGAGCTGGTGGCGAAGGACTTCCTGGCCCGGGTGCTCCAGCACGAGACCGACCACCTCCAGGGCCGGGTCTATCTCGACCGGATGTCAGACCTCTCGACGCTCAGCCACCTGCAGGAGTGGTCGCGGTACTGGCTTCCGTCGGAGACCGAATGATCCGCGGCCCGGGGCCGGGCCGGGGGAGCGGCCAGCCGGCGCTCCGGGCGCCGGCGGGCGGGGCACCCGGGTCGTGAGCGCGCCGGTCGTCGTCGCCCACGCCCCCGACCTGCTCTTCTCGAGCCGCATCGGCGAGACCGCCCGCCGCCTGGGGTACGGCTTCCGGGCGGCGCGGACCCTCGACGACCTGCGCGCCGCCCTCGCCGAGCGGCCCGCCCTGGTCATGCTGGACCTCGGCAGCCGCGCGGTGGATCCCGAGGCCGCGCTGGGGGCGATCGAGGCGGCGGGCGGTCCGGCCCCCGTCGTGGCGTGGACGACGCATGTCCTCTGGAAGGAGACCAAGCGCTTCCACCCCCGCTGCGACCGCGTGGTCACGCGGGAGACGCTGACCCAGCGGTTGCCCGAGCTGCTGAGCGAGTGGGTCGAGGCGCGCCCGACCGGCCCAGCGTCCGGGGCGTCCTCCGCCGGGCCGGCCGCCGAGTGACCGGGTCACGTCGCTGAACCGGGAGTTGTCGATGGACAGCGAGAGCTTCGTTCGCCAGCTCGAGCACCGGAACCAGGAGCTACTGCGGCGGCTCGCGCCCGAGGCGACGCTCAAGCCGGAGGTCGAGGGGGATCTGACGGTCGTCAACCTGCTGAAGGTCGCGCTGAAGAACGAGATCGAGGCGAGCGAGTCGGCCGCCCGGTGGATGGCGACCACCCCCGAGCTCGACGTGAAGCTGGCGCTCGCCCGCCAGGTCGGCGACGAGGCCAAGCACTACCGCCTGATCGCCGAGCGCCTGCGGGCGCTCGGGTTCGACCCGGACGCCTTCGATCCGCTGGCGAAGGGCTACGGGCCGCTGTTCCGCTACCTGGACGGGCTCGGGACGACGGTCGAGCGGGTGGCGGCCGGGCAGTTCACCCGCGAGGCGATCGCGATCGTGAAGAACCGGCAGTTCATCGAGTTCTGCCAGGCGGTCGGCGACGAGGCCACCGCGCGGCTCTACCGCGACGTCATCGAGCCCGACGAGCGCCACCATCACGACCTCGGGCGCCGGCTGCTCCTCCGGTACGCGACCACGCCGGAGGCGCAGGCGGCCGCGACTCGCGCGGCGAGCCGAACGCTCGAGCTGGCGGAGGAGCTGCAGGGGGCGGCGCTCCGGGGAGGCATCCACCACGCCCCGGGCTGCTGAGCGGCCGGGCGCCGCCGGGACCGCGGGAGGTGGAATCTGGGGAGGAGGAGGGGGCGAGGATGATCGAGAAGCGTGCCCGCGCGCCGCGGACCCTGGTCGCGGCGACCCTGACCCTGCTCGCGTTCGTGCTCGCGGCCTGCGGCAGCAAGCCGCTCCCGCCGCTGTCGGCGATCGTCGACGCGCCGTACCTCCGGCCGGGGTCCTCGTGGACGTACAAGGTCGAGGACACGAACTGGCCGGCGCCGCAGAACATCACGCTGACCTACATGAAGGACGACGTCTACAAGAACTCGGCGGTCCTGACGTTCGTGTCGGGCAACGAGACCCTGCTCTACGACCGCGACCTGAACTTCGTGGCGGTGGCGGCCGACGGACGGATCCTGCGCGAGGCGTCCCCCTCGCTGCGGGCGTTCGACTTCCCCTTCTACGTCAACAAGGAATGGCGCTCCGTGTTCACGTTCCAGGACAACCAGAAGACCCTGTCCTGGACGCCGGTCGAGGTCTTCTGGCGCGTGAAGGAGTACGACGTCGTCAAGGTGCCGGCCGGGGAGTTCCGGGCGTTCCTGCTCGAGAGCCGCCCGAGCACGAACTGGGGCGTCGCGCGGGAGCAGGTCTGGTACGCGCCGGAGGTCAAGCAGCAGGTGAAGCTCGTCCGCGAGCGGACGCGGGCGCACTACCTCGGCAAGGGCACCGAGCGCTGGGAGCTCGTCCAGTACACGCTCAAGTAGGCGGGCGTCCAGGGGGCGGCCCGGCGGGGAGGGAGCGATGACGGTTGCCGCGCAGAAGCCCGCCTTCACCGTGGTGGCGGGCTGGGGCAGGCTGCCCGAGGGCTGGAGCTTCGTCGAGGCGACCGCGGTGGCCGTCGACTCCGCGGATCGCGTGTACGTCTACAACCGCGGCGCGCACCCCGTCATCGTCTTCGATCGTCACGGGGCGTTCCTCCGCTCGTGGGGGGAGGGCCTGACGAGCCGCGCCCACGGGATCACGATCGGGCCGGACGACTCCGTGTGGCTGACCGACGACGGGAACCACACGGTCCGGCAGTTCACGCCGGAGGGCAAGCTGCTCCTGACCCTCGGGGAGCCGGACCGGCCGGCGGCGGCGCACGGCGGCCG
>Ga0070741_10016360_pt1 | contig 12382 bp, 9 predicted proteins | sample Coa_R1_4_FD_66440 | JGI IMG/M metagenome (GOLD analysis project Ga0070741, IMG submission 66440) | Surface soil microbial communities from Centralia Pennsylvania, which are recovering from an underground coalmine fire - Coalmine... | ecosystem: Environmental > Terrestrial > Soil > Unclassified ...
GTCTGGATCGCCGCCTCAGCCAAAGCAAGACGCGCGGGCGTATGGTCGTAACCATAAAAGTAAAGGCGGTCATGAACATAGGCCAATTGGCAGTATGCCTGAAAAAACGTCTGGTCTCGCGCAATCGCCTGGTTCAGCAGGTGGGCCGCCTGCCGCAAATGTCCTCTTACGTCATCACTAAAGCTTGCGGTAAGCAGCAGATTGTTTGCGCGTGTGTAGAGATCGAACGCAGAAATATTACCGGTTGTGGGACGTTCGATTTCGCTCTTTTCATTCGGCGAGAGTTTCGCGTTGAGTTCGCCGGCAATGGCCGTCGCAATTTCGCTTTCGATCGCGAACACGTCTGCCAGATCACGGTCATAGATCTGCCCCCATAAACGTTGGTCGGTGCGCGCATCGACCAATTGGGCGTTGACGCGGACGCGATTGCCGGAGTGCTGAACAGTTCCTTCCACCAAATGCGCCACTCCGAGTTGCTCACCGATCTTGCGAAGATTGCGAGCCACTCCGCTCCTGTATCGCATTACGGATGTGCGTCCGATCACCTTCAGATCGGCGATCCTGGCCAGGTCCGTTAGAATTTCGTCCTGCACGCCATCGGCGAAAAAAGCGCTGTCAGGGTCGCCGCTCAGATTTTCAAAGGGAAGCACTGCGATGCTTTTCTCGGGGATGGGCAGATTGGAAGTTGGATCCTGTGCTGTAGCCACACGCCCGTGGCTCTTCTGTAGCGAGCCAGGGAGAAAAACTGCCAACACGCCGAAAAGAAGAGCCGCAAGCGCGACTAAGGCGCCGCGCTTATGCCGTTCACTCTTGCTGATAGTACGCTTAACAGACGCCCCAGTCTCAAAAGGGCCGCCTTTTGCACCGAGTTCTACTTTGAGGCTGCGGAGGTCGGCGAGCATCTCCCTGCTCGTCTGGTAGCGATCATTCTTGTTTTTGCTCAAAGCCTTTTTCACGATCCACTCGAGTTTGGGCGGAATATCTGACGAGATGCGCGACAACGGCGGCGGCTCCCTCCTCAGGATCGAGGCCCGGCAATCACGCGGCGTGTCGCCTCGGAAGGGTGGGATTCCCGCGACCATCTCATAGATCACCACACCGAGGCTCCAAATATCCGACCGCGCATCGGCCTGCTCACCGCGCGTTTGCTCCGGAGACATGTAGCGTGCTGTGCCCAACACCAGCCCCGATCGCGTTTGGTGTATGGCGATTTTTCCGGCGTCGCGACAAACCGGCTCTGAATTTTTTCGAGGTTGCTTGCTGAGTTTTGCGATCCCGAAGTCGAGCACCTTTACGTAGCCGTCCGGTCGCAGCATGATGTTCTCGGGTTTTATGTCGCGATGCACAACGCCGGCTTCGTGGGCAGCAGTTAGTCCGGAGGCCACTTGCACGGCAACTTCCAGTGTGTCGCCGAGATTGATTCTTCCCTGTGCCAGCCTCGCACGCAGGGTGACGCCTTCAATGAACTCGGTCGCTATGAATTGCCGGTCTCCCTCCGAGCTGATCTCGTAAACTGTGAGAATGTTAGGATGATTTAAAGCCGACGCAGCGCGCGCCTCAGTTTTGAACCGGCTCACCTGAATCTGGTCTGCCATTAATTCCACTGGAAGAAGTTTGAGGGCGACTTTGCGCCCAAGTCGCCCGTCCCGCGCCAGATAGACCTCGCCCATTCCGCCAACGCCGATTAGAGACTCGATCCGGTAATGACCAATCAACTCTCCAATCAATTGGCCGCCTTTTTCGCTGAGTAGAAGTTCGGGAGCAACTTCGAACGCAGGCGCCTCGATAAAGTTCTCAGTTCGCTCATAAGCGGTGACCAGCGACTCCACCTCGTGGCGCAGGTCCTCGTCGCCGCGGCAAGCTTCATCAAGAAAAGCAGCCCGCTGTTCCGGCGCACAGTCAGTTGTTGACTGGAAGAGATCGTTGATTTGTTGCCAACGCTCAGGTTTCATTCGGTTCTTGTCCGCTCAGAGCGCGATAAAGCCAGGCCTTGGCCATGTTCCACTCGCGTTCCACTGTCCGTCGAGACAGTTTTAGAAATTCGGCTGCCTCTTCGACGTTTAACCCTCCGAAGTAGCGCAGCTCGACAATCTGACTCTTGCGCGGATCCTGAGCCCCTAACCGCTCCAGCGCTTCGTCGAGCGCCAGCAATTCCTCTGAGCGCGTTTTCGTCACTAGCGCCGCTTCGTCCAGCGTAACTTTCAACGCGTCACCGCCGCGCTTCAGCGCCTGGCGTTCGCGGGCGTGGTCAACCATAATCCTCCGCATCAGTTTCGCGGCCGCAGCGAAAAAATGGGTGCGATTCTGCCACGACGGCTTTGCAGGATCGGCCAGCAGGAGATACGCTTCGTCTAGCAGAGCGGTCGTTTGCAGCGTGTGACCGGCCCGTTCGCGGCTCATGTAATGGTGTGCCAGGCGGCGCAATTCCGGTTGCACCAGCGGGATTAGCTTTTCCAGAGCTTGTTCATCTCCCTCACGCCAGTCGCCAAGCAATTGGGTCACTTCTTGCTGGAAAAGTGTGGGGGGCGTCATACAGGCTGCTCGACGTCGGAAATTTTAACATCTTCAGACAGCTATCTGCCAGGAGTTTTTCCAGCAGTCCGAATTTCCGCTCACAGCGAGTGTTATAAAAACTGCGCAATCGTGGCGGGTTTTAACCGGGATTTCCGCTTTAGCTGGTGAAGAGATCGTGCAACTCCGCACCATTCAACCAAAACATTGAAGGGAAACACTTATGCAGATCATCGGATACTGTTTCAACACTTTAACGCTTCAACGCTTTAATGTTCTGGCGTTAGTCTTAGCGCTTGGCAGCTTTGCTCTTTGCCCAGCAGCACAAGCCGTCAGTCCAGCCCCCGACGGAGGCTATCCCGGGTTCAACACGGCGGAGGGACAAAGCGCCCTGGCTAGTCTTACCGCCGGCACTGCGAACACAGCAATTGGCTGGTTTTCGCTCAAAAGCGATACAGACGGAAGCTTCAACACCGGTGTCGGCGCGGGTACGCTCCTCGTCAACACCGGTTCCGAAAATACAGGCATTGGCGGTGCCGCGCTTTTGCTCAACACCACCGGCAGCAGCAACACAGCGGTTGGAGCGGTCGCACTTTTAAGCAACACGATCGGTCAGAACAATACGGCCAATGGAGTGTCTGCTCTCCAGAGCAACACAGAAGGCAGTGATAACACAGCCATCGGTCGTCAAGCGCTGTTCAGCAACACCATCGGCGGCAGCAACACGGGCATCGGCGATTCCGCGCTTTTTAGTAACACTACCGGCGGTCTCAACACAGCTATCGGTCTTCAAGCACTCGAAAACAACACCACCGGCAACCGCAACACGGCAACTGGCTTAAGCGCGCTCAGCGGCAACGCCGATGGGAATGACAACACGGCTGCTGGTCATGAGGCGCTCCATTTCAACCTGAGCAGCGGCAACACGGCCATGGGCAGCGGCGCACTTTCTGAAAATACGACTGGCAACAACAACACCGCCCTGGGTTTCAATGCTGGCGCCAGCGCGACCGGAGATAATAATATTGATATCGGCTCGGCCGTTCCGGGTGTAGCCGGGGAGAGCAACACTATTCGGATCGGCAACACGGATATTACTGACACGTTTATCAGGGGAATCAGTGGAGTAACAGTTGCCAGTGGCGCGGCGGTACTTGTGGCGGCAAACGGTCACTTGGGCACGGTGACCTCCTCAAAGCGCTTCAAAGACGATATCAAGCCCATGGATAAAGCGAGCGAAGCGCTCTTTTCACTTAAGCCGGTCACCTTCCGGTACAAAAAGCAGCTTGATCCGGTCGGCACGCAGCAGTTCGGACTCGTGGCCGAGGACGTAGAAAAAGTGAACCCTGACCTGGTAGTTCGCGACGCGCACGGCCAAGTCGACAGCGTGCGCTACGAACAGGTGAACGCGATGTTGCTCAACGAGTTTCTCAAAGAACATACGGCGTTCCTCGAAGAACATGGCACAGTCTTGGATCTAAAGAGAGAAATTGCAGCGCTCACTGCGACGGTGAAAGAGCAGGCCGCTCAAATCCAAAAAGTGAGCGCCCAGGTAGAAGCGGCAAGACCTGCGCCGCGAATGGCCCAGAATCGCTAAACCTGAAGCCCGGGATACGATGGAAGATTCACAACAAAACACGTGACCCACACCAAAAATTCGCAATCTGCCCCAGAAAGCTTTCGGGTTTCGCGTTTTTTTGTGTGTTTTATTGGAAAAACTAACCACGAACGAAATGCAACAAAAGCAATGAAATCATCATTGAAACCCCAAAAAGTCACTCCATCACTTAACATGTTTTTCGCGCTTGGCTGCTTCGCGCTTTGCCAAACGTCGCAAGCAGTCAGTCCGGCGCCGGACGGCGGCTATCCGGGATTCAACACGGCGGAAGGGACCAACTCGCTTAAGAGCCTTACCACCGGCGTGGCAAACGTGGCAGTTGGTTGGGATTCGCTCTTTAGCGATACCGACGGCAGCTTCAACACCGCTCTGGGCGCCGGCACGCTCCTATTCAACGTGGGAGACCAAAGTGCGTTTGAAGGAGTTAACAATACGGCCATCGGCGCGGCATCTCTTCTGTTTAATACCACTGGCTTCAACAACACGGCCGTCGGCGCGGGAACACTTGTAAACAACGACAGTAGCGACAACACAGCCGTGGGAACGTTCGCGCTCAATAGCAATACCACGGGCGCCAATAACACGGCCAACGGAGCGTTCGCCCTTTTCACCAACGGCACAGGCATCAACAACACAGCGGTGGGTCTTGGAGCGCTGGAGTTTAACGACAACGGAAACGGCAATACGGCATTGGGCTGGCAAGCCGGGTCGGCCGTTACCGGCAGTCACAATATCTGTATCGGTACGGACGTGACTGGTTTTGCCTTTGAGGACAATACGATCCGCATCGGCGCCAATTTGCCTGACACGCCAGGAGCCTCGGCCTGTTACATTGGCGGTATTCGCAACCAGTCGGGTGACCCTGCCACGATGACTGGAGTAGGAATCGATGCCACTGGAAAGTTGGCCACGGTTGCATCTTCGCGGCGTTTCAAACGCGACATTCAACCAATGGATAAGACCAGCGAAGCCATTCTGGCGCTCAAGCCGGTAACCTTCCACTACAAGAGCGACAAAAAAAGGACGCCCTGCTTTGGTTTGATCGCCGAGGAAGTAGCTAAGGTAAATCCGGACCTGGTGGTGCGCGACAAAGAAGGAAAACCTCAGACCGTGCGCTACGACCAAGTCAACGCGATGTTGCTCAACGAATTTCTTAAAGAACATCATAAAGTAGAGGCACAGGAAGCGACGATTGCGCAGTTAAAATCAGTCATGGCGCAGCAACAAAATGCACTGGATGTAGTAACGAGACGTCTTGAAGAGCCGGCAGCACAAATTCAGAGTGTGAGTGCCCAGGTTGATATGAGCGGCTCTGCAGCGCAAGCGATGGCCATCAAGCCGTAAAGGTGCTGTCACAATGCTGACAGAAGCAACGAAGGAAACCAAGATAAAGAAGCCCTTGGTGCTCGGGCAAATCGGCATTTTCGTTTTCTTCGTTCCCTTCTGGAAAAATCTTAGCCCTGCGAACTAACCTTCGCTTAACAAAAATTGAATGCATATGAAATCACTGATGAAAATCAAAACGACTAATCCCCGACTTGTCGTCCTTTTTGCGCTTGCCGCCGCTGCGTTTTGCCAAATTGCGCAGGCGGTCAGTCCAGCGCCGGACGGCGGCTATCCCGGGTTTAACACCGCAGAGGGACAAAGCGCGCTTTCTGGCCTCACAACCGGCGTTGCAAACACAGCAATTGGCTGGTTTTCGCTCAAGAGCGATACCGATGGCAGCTTCAACACCGGCGTCGGCGCAGGGACGCTCCTTCTCAACATCGGCGACCAAAGTACGGGCGAGGGAGTAGAAAACACGGCGTTCGGCGCGGCGGCGCTTTTATTCAATACCACGGGCTCCCAAAACACGGCCAATGGAACAGCCGCGCTTCTTTCGAACACGAGCGGCGGCGGCAATACGGCGACCGGCGATTCGGCGCTGCATGACAACAGCACCGGTTTCGCAAACACGGCCAACGGAGCGTTCGCTCTCTTTAACAACACTACTGGCATTAGCAACACGGCCACCGGTCTCGAAGCGCTCTCTTTCAACGTCAGCGGTAACCGCAACACGGCGACTGGTGTTGATGCCCTCGAGAGCAACACTGCTGACGACAACACGGCGGTTGGTTCGCAAGCACTTCAGCACAATACCATCGGCGCCAATAACACGGCAGCTGGCACCGGGGCGCTCCAAAGTAATACTGACGGCGGTGGAAACGTAGCGATCGGTGAAGATGCACTGGTTAACAACGTAAGCGGCTTTCATAACATAGCCGTGGGTACCGCAGCCGGATTTAACATAGTAACAGGCCACAGTAACGTCTATATCGGCTACGGCGTGAGCGCCAACGGCCCTTTTGATGAAAGCGACACCATCCGCATCGCCGACAGCGCTCCGCCCGTAAGTGGTACTACCTCGCAGGTTTTTGTCGCCGGTATCTTCGGTGCGACCGTTGGCGGCGCCAATACTCCCGTAATTGTTAACGCGAACGGTCAGCTCGGTACCGCGGGCTCGTCGGCCCGGTTCAAGAAGGACATTGATCCCATGGGCAAGATCAGTGAAGCGATCTTTTCGCTTAGACCAGTGACCTTCCACTACAAGGGCGACGAGACTAACATACCCCAATTCGGCTTAATTGCTGAAGAAGTAGCAAAGGTGAACGCTGCCTTGATATTGCAGGACAAAGAAGGAAAGCCCTACACGGTCCGCTACGACCAAATCAACGCGATGTTGCTCAATGAGTTCCTCAAAGAGCACAGAACAGTCGAGGCATTAAAGTCTAAAGCTGCTGACCAGGACGCAACCGTTGCAGAGTTAAAGTCCGCGCTCGCGAAGCAGGTAGCGACCATCACGCAGCAGCAACAAAATTTTCAATGCAAGCTGGCGGAACAGGAAAAGCGAATCGAAGCCCTGACATCCGGTCTTCAGAAGGCGAGCGCGCAGATGGAGAGGGCGAAGCCGACGACAAAAGTGGCGCTCGATTAACAGTAAACGCGGATCCTATAAAAGAGATTTATGGAAGAGATTTAAAGAACGAAACAAAGCGAACGAAGGTTTTCTTGTCTGGCGACATAGCATTGCTTCCTTCCTTTGCTTCTGTAAAAGAAAACCAACTACGAAGAAAAATCCATGAAAACTAAAACCAAGAGACCAAATCAAACCCAGCTATCAACTATCAGCTATTGGCTAGTCACTCTGCTGGCTCTCGGCTGGCTTGCGTTTTTGCCTAAAGCTTTGGGCATCAGCCCGGTGCCGGATGGCGGCTACCCCGGGTTCAACACAGCAGAGGGACAAAGCGCCCTTTCTGGCCTCACCACCGGCGTTGCAAACACAGCGATTGGCTGGTTTTCGCTCAAGAGCGACACCGATGGCAGCTTCAACACTGGTGTCGGCGCAGGGACGCTCCTTCTGGACGTCGGCAACCAAGCTACTTTCGAAGGAGTAGAAAACACCGCCGTTGGTACTGCAGCGCTGTTACTCAATACCACCGGCTCCGATAATACCGCTCTCGGGGTCCTGGCGCTCGAGGACAACGACAGCGGTAGCGCTAACACTGCTATTGGCACTCAAGCTCTCCAGAGCAATACCACCGGCGCCAATAACACGGCCATGGGTAGTGGTGCGCTCGAGAGCAACACCATGGGCAGCCACAACACAGCCACTGGTTTGGTTGCCCTCGCTCTAAACACGACTGGCAGCGGCAACACCGCCACCGGTATTACTGCGCTCTTGAACAACACCATCGGCAACTTCAACACGGCTGATGGTTTTGGAGCGCTCGGTGACAATGGCACCGGCGACGGCAACACGGCGATTGGTCGTGATGCGCTAGCGAACAACACCGCCGGCAACGGCAACACTTCGTTGGGCGCTAACGCCGGCAGCGCTCTCACTACGGGCAATTTTAATATTGATATCGGGGTCGATGTGATCGGTGTGGCAGGAGAGAGCAATACGATCCGGATCGGCGCCAATTTGGACGATACACAGGGAGCCTCAGCCTGCCATATCGGCGGGATCTATAACCAACTGGTTGATCCCGCCACTGCAAGTTCTATGGCAATCGATGCCACTGGAAAGTTGGGTACGGCGGTCTCGTCGCGGCGCTTCAAGCATGACATCAAACCAATGGACAAGGCGAGCGAAGCGATTCTGGCGCTCAAGCCTGTGACCTTCCACTACAAGAGCGACGCTAGAAACACGCCGTGTTTTGGTCTAATCGCCGAAGAAGTGGCGGAGATAAATCCCGACCTCGTGGTGCGCAACAAGAACGGCGAAATCTGGAGTGTGCGCTACGACCAGATCAACGCCATGTTGCTCAACGAGTTTCTTAAAGAGCATAAGAGAGTGAAGGAATTGAATGCCACTGTCGCAAAACAGGAAGCAGCCATCGCCCAACAGCGCAAAGATTTTGAGGTCAAGGTTGCGCAACAGCAGCAGGATTTCCGAGCTGTTGCCGCAGAACACGAAAAAGAGATTCGAGCCTTGATCACGACTGTGAAAGAGCAGGCTTCGCAGATCCAAAAGGTAAATGCAAAGTTGGAAGTGAGCGAAGCTCGCTCGGAGACGGTCCTTAACAATCCGTAAGGCGATTCGTGATAAAGTTTTTCGCAATTGGTCCGCTAACAGAACTCCGACTATCCTTCGAAAAAGCAGGCCTCATGGATTGACAACGCGCACTCGATTTTCATAGCCTCGAACTCGTATCGCGATGGCAAAGGCGCTAGCTATCGATTCACTGCCGAGTTCGACCAGAAAACCGGCAATTTCCGCGTGGGCTCAAAAAGAAAGTTCCATCGAAGGAATGGGCGACCCCATGAAAACAACTGTAAGGGTTGAACGGACCTGCATGGTAGCGGCTGTTTCTTTGATTTTGTTAGGGAGCACTTTGGTTGGTGTCGGAAAGCCGCAAAAGAGCTCCGCTGCATCCACCCAGGAAAAACCGGACGCGCTTCTTTCGGCTGCCATGAAAAAGATGGGCACTGGCGTGTGGTCGATTAATGGCACGGTCACGTCCAAGAAGACAATCAAGCTGCACGGGCTTCTCTCGGGCGAAGATTTTGATTTATCCATGGAACCTGGTGTGAAACCAGGTGTGCCGATCCGTGGTATCGTCATTAAAGACAAGGCGTGGGTTTGTTCCGACGGCGAAACGTGGCACGCTGGCAGCCCGGACGACCGGTTGCTCTACGATTGGGCACACACGCCGATCATGCCCGGCCGTCAGTTACCGCCATTTGAAAAAGCGGGGGAGGAACAACGAGACGGGCAGACTTGGTTACATGTTAAACTCAAAGTCCCCGAAAAAAAAAATCGATCTGAAGCAGTTACCGCAATACTGGATCGTGCTCGATTCGCAGGGCCAAGCTCAATACATCGCGCACACTGAGATGCCGGGATTTTCGCAGGCACGCAACGAGGCCATCCACTGCTCGCTCGACTATGCGCCAGCCAAAGAAAAAATCGCGCCGCCGTTACTTGGCCCGCCAGTGGACGACAAGGTTCATGGCTTCAACGACATCGAACTGCACAAGTTCGATTGGGCAAAAAAAATTGTGCGCGTTGAGGTGACTCCTAAGATTTTGCAATCGCAGCAAATCGGCGAGAGCACATATCGCGCGTTTCTCAAGGACACAGCGACACCGAATCATTACGGCGTGGTCGAATTTCCCTATGACGCATTGGTCAAGCTGGGATTTCTAAAAAAGACGGTGAGCGGGACGCACGCCTGGGAGGAGTTGCAGGAAATGGGCGCGCTTGGTCGAACTGAGGGCGAGCCGGTTTCATTTTATGTGCAAGTGATTCCGATCGGTGAGAAGCCCGCGGCGAGAGCTGTCGCCGTGGGCGCCAAGCTGGTTCGCGATGCTGACGGAACCGTCAGTTACACCTGGGAATCGTCACAGCCATCACCCTCGCCGATAAGTGTCCAAGAGGCCGACGAGTCCGTTGAAGAGCTCGTTAATCGCGGGATCGAAAAAGGGAAGGAAGGAGACTTGGATGGAGCGATCGCGGATTTCACGCGCGCGAGCGCGCTCGATCCCAAAGATGATGCCCCTTATTATAACCGCGCCCAGGCCAAATGGCTGAAGAAGGATGCGGTCGGCGCTATTGCTGACTACACGCGTGCCATAGAACTCGGCTCCACAAATCCGGCTGCTTACAATAATCGAGGCAACGCTAGAGCCGAGAATAATGACCGGGACGGCGCGATAGCTGATTATACACATGCAATCCAGCTCAAACCCGATTACGCGCGCGCCTACTACAATCGCGCTGTCGCGAAGAAGGAAAAAGGAGATGCAACCGGGGCTGTTGCAGATTTCAAACGCGCCCAACAACTGGATCCGGAGTTAACAAACCAAGAGCCTGTCACCGATTCCACCGGCAATGGCGCGGCTGCGAGCAACGGAACGACCGTGAGTTTGCTCGACGGTAAGCTCAAGATCGATATACCTTCTAATTTTTCTCGCGACCCTGAGGATCCCAAAAATCCTAAAACGCTGGCCAAATTCTCTGGCCCTGGTGGAGCGTGGGGAGAAGTATTGCGTGGCACTCACGGGCTCACGCCCAAAGACCTACCTGGCTATCTCAAAAAGCGCGTGGATGGATACAGCAAAGGTTTCAAATGGCTGCCAAAGGATTCCCATGTGCAATGGCTAAAGAAAGAAATCGTGGCACTTGATGGCCGCAAATGGGCGGACTGGCGCTTCGTGCCGATGTTAAAGGGGGAGAAGGATTATTTCCATAATCCAGTTTACACGCGATTCCTAACAACTTCCTACAAAGGCCAACTGCTAGAGATCACCTTTACTTCGAACCTCAACACGAACCCCGAGTTAAAGCAGCAGATCAATCATATCATGGATTCGGTGCATCTCGAAGAATGAACACCTACACGAAGGTCCTATTCCTTTTCCGGATCGTGCTTGAGGCATTCCGAAGTGTCTATGCTGCGACTGAAATCGAAGATGCGATCTCGCCTGACAAAAAATGGGTGTTAACGATCAATGCAAAGGAATCCCGTGACGATGATCTTGTCCGGCGCTGCAAAGTCTTCCTTGAGAATAGAGCGACCGGCAAGGTGTTCACGAACTTCGACGTCGATGACTTTTTTGCTGATGATGTTCGTGATCGAATCACAGCACATTGGAGGAAAGACTCCGCCGCTGTTACGCTCAACATTGATTTGGGCCGCAATAATCCAACGGAGGTTGTCCGCAGTTCGTGCCATTCGCAATTAGAGTCTTTTCGCTATGAATAAGGGTTTTAACTCGCTCCCGAAAGCTTTCTCGGAACTGAATTTGTTCGCGCCTCTTGGGGTAATTCGAGGGCGGACTTGGTTAGCCGGAATTGTGATTCTGTTGTTATTTCCAAGCGCTTTTGCGCAGACCGACTTTGCTACATTCTGGAAGAAATTTAAATCCGCGGTAATCGGTGGTGATAAAACGGCGGTCGCGGACATGACGAAATTCCCGCTGTCGATGCCCTACCTTCAAAAGGCCGTAAAGAATAAAGCGGATTTTTTGCGCCGTTATAATGAAATCTTTAAAGGCGAGGCCAATGCCACCCAATGTTTTGCAAGCGGCAAACCGATAAAAGAATCCGCCGGGCGGTATGAGATATACTGCCCTTTTAAGGAAACTCCGGACAACTGGGAAAACGCGCCGATTCGCTTCATCTTTGAATCGACCAAGAGTGGCTGGGAATTTGTTGGTCTCGACAACATCAATGAGTGAGAGGGGGCTAACACCAAAACGTCAGTACATATGAATAAGAGATCCGTCGCGCTGACCTTTGCCTGCTTGGGAACAATCTTGTTTTCCATCAGTGCTCAAGAGCGATCGCCGTCGCCTAGTTCGACTTCTCCAGATAAGAAATGGGAATACAAATGCGTTGGCTACTACGATGGTGAATGCTTGCCGCAGATGGTAAAGGCCGGCACCACAGAAGTTGTTGTGAATCTTGATCAGGACCTGGAAGTCAGCGGTTCGGAGTCGAAGGATGCCCAGATATTCTGGGCGCCGGATTCGAAACGATTCGCGTTCAACTACAGCCCAGTACACGCGCACCATACGCAATTTGAAACGGTGGCCTTTTACCAGCTAAATGCCGACAAATGGGTGCAGGTGCCTTCGCCAGTGGAGCAGACAGAGCGCAGTCAATTGGCGGAGCTCGCCAGAAAGCATTTGCTCAAAGGATTTAACCCACACACGTGCGCATCAGACCGTGACATTTTGAAGCTGCGCAAATGGACTGACGCTAAT
>Ga0070741_10016361_pt1 | contig 12381 bp, 9 predicted proteins | sample Coa_R1_4_FD_66440 | JGI IMG/M metagenome (GOLD analysis project Ga0070741, IMG submission 66440) | Surface soil microbial communities from Centralia Pennsylvania, which are recovering from an underground coalmine fire - Coalmine... | ecosystem: Environmental > Terrestrial > Soil > Unclassified ...
GACACCGTGGCTGTGCCACTGGTGGATTTGGATCCGGACCATGAGCCGCTGGCGGTGCAGCTATTCGTATTGGTGCTCGACCACGTCAGCGTGGAAGTGCCGCCCGATGATATGGAGGTCGGACTGGCCGAGATGCTTACCGTCGGCTGCAGCACAGTCAGCGTGGTGGAGCTGGCGACGCCGTTGCAGGTCAGAGTGTAGGTGTAAGGGCCCGCTGTTGTGGGGGTGACGGTGCTGGTACCGCTGGTGCTTTGCGAGCCGGTCCAGGCGCCGCTGGCGGTGCAGCTGTTTGCGTTGGTCGTGGACCACGTGAGTGTTGCGCTCTGCGTCAGATTGATGGTGGAAGGACTGACCGAGATAGTGACGGTTGGTTGCTTCACCGTCAGGGTGACGCTCTTGGTGCCGTTGCCGCACGTGAGGGTGTAGGTAAAGGTTCCGGACGAAATTGGGGTCTGGCTGGAACTTCCGCTGGTTGAAACGGAGCCGCTCCAGCCGCCGCTTGCCGTGCAAGTGCCTGTGCCTCCGGACCAGCTCAGGGTGGCGCTTTGCGTGAGGTTGATCGAGCTAGGGCTGATGGAAAAGCTCAGAGCGGCGAAAACGACTTTGGCCTGAAACAAGAAGAACAGGGCGACGATCCGGGCGACCCGGGATGCCCAAACGGAAGTGCTGGATCGCCTGCCCGACATACGAGGTTCCCCAAAATACCTTTTAGTGCACGATGCTCTGAAGCATCACGTAGGACGTCGTGTCGCCGCCGGTCGCCCGCGCAGTGATGCGATACACCGCCGATGGCGGGACTCCTGAGCCGTACTGACTCATCCCGATGGATTCCCCCGGCAGTGCCACAGAAGGCATCTGCTCTATCAGGAACTGAGGCGTCTGTGCATATCCGGCGCTGCTCAGGGATGGGCCTGCGTATTGAAGCACCGACGTTGAGCTAGGGCTCCAACCTGCACTCGCATACCAGGGTGTGCTTTGACCGAGGTCGAAGGTATAAAGCCCGCTGCCATTGGCGGCGAAGTTGGTGTAGGTGCCTTGGAGCAAGCCTGTTTCAGCGAAGCGCAAGGTCGCTTCGGCGGATTGCATGGCGACATTCCGGTTCTGGACGTTTCCCGTCAGTCGCGTTTCAAGGGTGACGATGCGCGCGGCAGCGAGGCCGATGAGCGTCACGACGATAAGAAAAATCAGGGCAACCATCAGGGCGACGCCCCGCTGTCCCGGGAGGGGACTGGAGTGCAGAATATGCCGCCCAGAAGTCTTGCTATTCACGGCAGGGAATTCCTCAGTGCGACGGTTTGTGCGTAGACTTTCCGATGGCGCGTGTCCACGGGCGCATTGATCTTGGTTCCCAGCAAAGAGTATTGCTGAGTAGCGCTGGGAGGCGGCGCTGTATTGAGCGGACTGGCGACAAGTAGTGCTAGGGACACGCTCGCGACGCAATTCCAGCTGCCATCAGTACACACGCCGGTCACCTGATCCGCGCGGACATACGAGGTTGCGCCACCTTTGATTGTCGGGTTCACACCGAACAGCAGTTGCATGTTCTCAATGTCAGGCGCCAGCTCAGTCGCCGCCAGCGCGCAGTTGCCGGTGCTATCGCATTTGAGGTCGCTCTTGAACAAAGCACCGTCGCCATCCGAACCAACGCCTATGTAGAAAAAAGTGACTGATGGCACATAGACAAGCGCGCCCGAGTTGTAGTTGATGGCGAACGAATCGTTGGCATTCCCCATGTTCATGGTACCGTTCGCGGCATGAGTGATCGTATTGGCGGCGTCATCCACCGCGGTCACCTGAAAAGCCGTGCCCTTGCTGCAGTCAGAAATCACCGCGATCGCCCCTGCCGGCAGAAAACCAGAAAGAGTCGAGTAGCCAGACGGCTTGGTCAGGGTCAGGTTGTTGGTGCCCACCGTTGTGACGGGTGCAGGTGTCTGATCGGGGCGTGAGCCATAAACCACCAGCACATCACTGCCGGCCACCACATTGCCGAGCAAGCTGTACGCGGTGCCGCTAGGAAGGTTTGGGGTCCAGTCCCCCGCTGATCCGTCGCCATTGGCGGCTGCAGCCAGTATCAGGGTTTGGGCGGGATTGCTGCCGCTCGCTTCGAATCCTGAAACCGGATTGCCCCCGGCTGTACCGTTGCCGGCAAAGGACGAGAGATAGGCGGGGTGGTTCTGGAAATTGTCGGTGGTGCGGGCTGCGCTATTGCAGCCGATGTAGCCGGAGCTGCGCAGAGCGCGGGCTAGCGTTTCCATTGCAAAGCGCGCGCTGTCCGATTCACCGGAAATGCCCGTGGTGGTGCGATAACCTTGTCTGACGCCGACATAGACCGAGCCGATGGCGGCTGTCAGTAGCAGGCCAAGCGTGATGCCGACCATTAATTCAACTAAGGTGAATCCCCGGGACCGCTTCATTGCAGGACACTCTGCAAAGTAACATTGAGCATACAGCTAGACCCGGAGACGGCTTTGCAGCCCGCTGTGGCTAGCTGAGTGGAGCCGGAAGTGGGGTTCGCCGCGGCGGTACGTTGAGCGTCCCACGATACGGTCACGGTTGCGATCGAGTAACTGCCGCTCTTGGCAATCGCTATGCTGCCGTCGCCTTGAGGGAGGCTGCCGGTCACCAACGACTTCCAAGCGGCAAGATCGCTAGTGGCAAGAGAGGAAGCGCTGCAGGCGCTCGTGCCTAGGCAGTTGGCGGTGCCGCTGTAGGCCTTGATGCTTGATACGACATAAGTCGGGGTGCCGCTGGTGGAGTCCGACAGGTTGGCTCGCATGCTGTCGAGAATGGCGTTTCCGAGCTCAATTGCCATCGCCCGCATGGTGGCATCGTCATTCGATTTCTGCGAAGCCAGAACCAGGTAGGAAAGAGATAGGACGCCGATCGAGAGCACGACTACGGCGACCAAGGCCTCCAGCAGCGTGAATCCCCGCTGTGAACCGACGATCTTTTTGGGAGTACGGTTCATGGGCAAGTCAGGTGAGTGATGTTATCCACCATGTAACCCGGTGTCGCAGCGATGAGGGTTCGGCCGCCGGAGGAAATCTGGAGGCTGCGCGCATATTTCGCACCCCGGGCATCACAGAGCTTGAATGTGATGGAGGTGTTGGCGACAAGCGATCCATCCGGGCGGTAGCCGATTTTGGGGCTGGCGGCATCACTGGTCAGCGTCATGCCGGAGCCCGGCAGCGCCGAACCTGTCTGAATCGACGTCTGAACCGTATCGCAGGAAGCGGTACTGGTCGCTTCGGGATACACAATCCACCCCTGGGCCCAGTTGGCACCGCAGGTAGTGCCATTTGCCGATGGGCAGATGCAGACGGCGGCATCGCGCTTGACCGCCTCGCTGCGGGCATAGTTAAGCGTGGATGTGAACTGGTTGACCGCCCCCGCGAGTGCGTTGTTCTGTACGAAGGCAACGAGGGAGGGCACTCCAATCGTCAGAATCACTGCGGCAACGAGCACGGTGACAAGCAGTTCGATTAGGGTAAACCCTCGATCCTGCACGCTAGGCGCTGCATGCGTCAGCAAAACCATGCCCATTCCCAAGTCGCTCTCAAGCTTTCCAGTTGCTTTTATACCGAAGGAAACTTAGCAGTCACTTAGGATGGTAATTCCGGGTATCGGGGTCCCGCCAAACGGCTGAATCAGGGGGATCAGTGGAAATCCCTCGAGCTGGTCTCCAGCTCCCCCAGCCAATGGGTGTAATTGCCGATCCGCCGCACCACTACGTTGGTCACGTTGTCGGCATGCTGCAGTTCGCCTTCCACGATCATCAGGCGCGAGCTCAGCAGGGCGTCGCGCTGGCTGTCCACGATGCTGCGCCAGACGATCAGGTTGGTCGAACCGGTCTCGTCTTCCAGGGTTACGAAGACCACGCCGGAGGCTGTGCCGGGGCGTTGGCGGTGGGTGACGATGCCGGCGACGCGCACGCTGCGGCCATTCGGCATCTGCCGCAGCTTTTCCGCCGTCACGACGCCCTGGCGCGACATCTTCCGGCGCAGCAGGACCATGGGGTGGCGGCCGAGGGTGAGTCCCAGGCTGCGGTAATCGGCGACGAGGGCCTGGCCTTCGGTGGGTGCCGGCAGGATGATCTGCGATTCGATGACGGTCGAGCCGTTCAGTACTTCGTTGAGGCGTTGGACCCCGGCTACTTCCCAGTGAGCGGCATGACGGTGGCCAGACAGGGGCTCCAGCGCCCCGGCCTGCGCCAGTGCGGCGAGAGGGCGGGAATTAAGGCCGGTGCGGTTAGAAAGGTCTTCAATTGAAGAAAAGGGCCTAATGGCACGGGCCATGAGCAGCTTTTTCGAATCTTCTTCGGAAAAACCGTTGATCAGACGCAAGCCAAGGCGCACTGCAGGATGACCATTTTCGCCGCGTTCGAGGGTGCAATCCCGATCACTGATTTGCACATCGACGGGGTGAAAACGCACGCCGTGACGGCGGGCGTCGTTGATAAGCTGCGCGGGAGCATAGAATCCGAGCGGCTGGGAATTGAGCAGGGCGGCACAGAATGCCGCGGGACGGCGGCATTTGAGCCAGCAGGAAACCCAGGCGAGCAAGGCGAAAGAGGCGGAATGGCTCTGCGGAAATCCATATGAGCCAAACCCCAGGATCTGTTTATAAATCTGGTTTGCGAATTGTTCCGTGTATTCGTTATCCAGCATTCCCTGGATCAAATCGGGTTTGTATTTCTCAAGCCCGCCGGTGCGTTTCCATGCCGCCATCGAGCGCCTGACCTCGTCGGCTTTTCCGGGAGAAAAGCCCGCTGCCTTGATGGCGATGCCCATGACCTGTTCCTGGAACAGGGGGATGCCGAGCGTGCGCCTCAAGATTTGCTTGAGCTCGGGTTTCATGTAGTCGGGTTCTTCCAGCTTCTGCCGCCGCCTCAGGTAAGGGTGCACCATGTCCCCCTGGATCGGGCCGGGCCTCACGATGGCAATCTGGATCACCAGGTCGAAGAAATTCCGCGGGCGCAGGCGCGGCAGCATGCTCATTTGCGCGCGGGATTCGATCTGGAATGTCCCGATGGTGTCCGCACGACGGATCATCCGGTAAGTCTTGCGGCTTTTGGCCGGGACGGAAGACATGTTGAACGGCTTGCATTCGTATCGGGATATCAGCTTGAATGCCTCGCGCAGCGCGCTCAGCATTCCCAAGGCCAGCACGTCCACCTTGAACAGCCTGACGGCGTCCAGATCGTCTTTGTCCCACTGGATGATGGTGCGCTCCGGCATGGCGGCGTTCTCCACCGGCACCAGCGTGTGCAGCGGATGGTGCGAGATGACGAAGCCGCCGACGTGCTGCGACAGGTGTCGCGGCATGCCCTCGATTTCACCTACCAGCTTCATGAAGTTGTCGAGCAGGACGCCGTCGAGCTCGAACCCCATTGCGACCAATCGCTGCCGCAATTGTTCGGGTTTGTCCCACCAGGCATGAGCCTTGGCAAGAGCGTCGACCTGATCGAGCGACAGGCCCAGGACTTTGCCGACATCCCGCATGGCGCTGCGACGGCGATAGCTGATTACGGTGGCGGCGATGGCGGCGCGTTCGCGGCCGTACTTGCGGTAAATGTACTGGATCACCTCCTCGCGCCGTTGATGCTCGAAATCGATGTCGATATCCGGCGGCTCGCCTCGTTCTTCGGAGATGAAACGCTCGAACAGCAAGTCGATGCGCTCAGGGCTGATCTCGGTGATGCCCAAGGCGTAACACACCACTGAATTTGCGGCGGAGCCGCGGCCCTGGCAGAGAATGCCCTGGGCTTTCGCCCAGCGCATGATGTCCTCCACCGTGAGGAAGTAGTTTTCGTACTTGAGCTTGGTGATGAGGGCCAGCTCCTTCTCGACACTCTCGCGATGCTTTGCGGGAATGCCGTCGGGCCAACGCCAGCGGATCCCTGCTTCAGTAAGATTGCGCAAGTGCTGCGGCGCATCCAGCCCCGGCGGCACCAGTTCGTGCGGGTAGTCGTACTTCAGCTGGTCGAAATTGAATGTGCAGCGCTTTGCCACCTCCACGGTTTCGCGCAGCAACTCGGGAGGGTACAGGCGCTGCAGTGCGTCCAGCGGGCGCAGGCGGCGCTCGGCGTTGGGGAAGAGCGGGGCCTGCGGATCGCGCAGGCTGCAATGGGCGCGAATGCAGGCCATCACGTCCTGCAAGCGCTGGCGTTCGGCGGCGTGATAGTGCACGTCGCCGGCGGCGACCAGCGGCAAGCCGTAGCGCTTGCCGAGGCGCTGCATCAAGGCCAGGCGCTCGCGGTCCTGCGGATGAAGATGGCGCTCCCAGGCCAACCGCAGCCGCCCGGCGAAGCGTTCGCGCAGCGCTTCGATCTCGTCGCTGAATTGTGCTTCCCCCAGGCCCTGCGCGCTCCAGCGCGGGATCCACAGCGCCAGCAGGTCGCGGCATTCGTCCAGGTCATCCAGCACAAGGCGGTACTGCCCCTTGGCGTTGTTGCGGCGGCCGCGGGTGATGAGGCTGCACAGCTGCGAGTAAGCCGCCACGTCCGGCGCGAGCAGCACCAGCTTGGGGCCCCGTTCGAGCTGGAATTCGCTGCCCACGATCAATTTCAGGCCGGTCTCTTTCGACTCCTCCCAGGCGCGGACGATGCCGGCGAGCGAGCATTCGTCGGTGACGGCGATGGCCTCGTAACCCAGCGCGTGCGCCTGCTTGACCAGTTCCTGCGGCATCGAGGCGCCGCGCTGGAAGCTGAAGTTGCTCAGCGCATGCAGTTCGGCATATTCGAGCTTCATTGCCATAGCCCATGCAGGCGCCACTGCTGCACCCCGGCCAGCTCCGGCCGCAGCTCGCGGTAGACCCACAGCTTGCGGCCGTTTTCGTCCTCGGCCAAGTGGTAGTCGCGGCGTTCCTGGCGGCCTTCCCACCAGCCGGACTCGATGCGCTCCGGCGGACCGAGCAGGAGCGGCGCCGCGATGCTCTTCGGCTGCGGCAGCAACCACGGCGGGCGCGCGGGATGCGTCCCGGGCAGGGTGGACTCGGCGCGGGTCCAGGCGCGCTCGGGGCGATGATCCGGCGTGGTGGCGAGCCGGCGCACGGCTTCGCGGCCCAGCCGTGCCACCAGGCGTTCCTGCAGGGTCTCGAAGCTCTCGGCGGAGCTGCTGCCGGTCTGGAACAGATCGTCCTGGGCGGCGCTCGCCGGCTCGAAGCGCTTGGCTTCCAGATACAGCTCCAGCACCGGCTCCTTCAGGGCGATTTTCTCCAGCCGCTCGCGCAACACCAATAGCAGGCGCTGCGGATCGCGCGTGGGCGAGAGCAGGCCCAGGTCGAGCTGGGTGCGGTTGCGGCCCAGGTCGCGGAAGCGCAGGCGGAAGCGCTGCACCGCCACGTCGCGCCCGCGCAGGTAGAGCGCGAAGTCGCCCAGCATCTTGCGCAGCGGAAACAGCAACGCCTCCACGGTCTCGGCACCGCCATGCAATTCCAGGCGCCGGCGGTAGACCGGCGGCGGCTCGAACGATTCCCAGGCCTCTTTCGCCCGGCCGAGCAGTCGTGCCAGTTTCAGCGGCGCCTCCGGGCCGAAACGCCGGCCCAGCGCGTCGGCCGGAATCTTCAGCACCTCGCCGATGCGGCGCAGGCCGGAGCCGTGCAGGGTGTCGATGGCGCTGCGCTCCAGCGGCAGCAACTCAAGTGGCCAGCCGCCGATGGCGCCGGCGATCTCGTAGGGCTTGGCGATGGCCCGTTCCAGTCCGGCATTGGCGCGCGCCAGCAAAGAAGCGGCGGCCAGGGTGGGAGCAAGGCCATAGGCACGGGTGTAAGGCAGGTCCTGCGCCTGCTTGACGATATGGCGGCGCAGCGCATCCAGGCCGCCGAACAAGCGCAGGCTGCGATGCACCTCCACCCATACATTCAGCGCTATCGGGTTCAAGGTTACCGGCGTGCCCAGGCCGTAGGCCCAGCAGGCGACGCTGTGCAGGCCGTGCAGCTCGGACTCGGCGTCGCGCGGCAGCAACCGCACTTCGGGCACCAGGCCCAGCGCGGCATTCACGCTCATGCCGGCGCACAGGCCGCGCTTGCGCGCCAGCTCATTCAGGGTGACCAGCACGCGGCGTGTGCCCTGTGTTTCGAAGATGGCGGCGGGTTCATCCGCCGGTGGCGACAAGGCCTCCAGTGGCAGGGCCGGAAGATGGATGCAGAGCCAGAGCATAAGAGCCAATAACGGGGTCAATCATGCTTGCGTTGCTGTCCGAAACCGGGCGAAGGCCATAGATCCATAGATTCCATGGGCAAGGCCGACGACGAAGGCTGACGCGATTTTGGGCGCAGCCCGAAGGAACGGGGCCGTTGCCGCGCATCGTCGTCATGGGCTCTTGAACTCCGCATTTAAGCCGCTCGCCGCAGCGCAAACGGATAATCCACGCGCTGCCCCGGCCGCGCACCGCGGCAGCGCAGGACTTCCACGGTCAATCCGTCCGGCACGGCTCTCACCTGCAGGCGCACGGCGCAGATGGAGTGCGCGCCATGCGCCCCGGCATGGGAGACGATGCCGATGCTGCGCCCGGTCTCGGCTGCAAGCTGGAGGCGCCGCTCGATGGGGGCTTCGAGGGCGGGACTCCAGAGGGTCACTGCGCCGTAGAGGCCCGAGCGCAGCATCTGCTCGCTGGCCCACAGCGCATCGATGCGGTCCTGTGGCGCCAGCCACAGCAGGCGCTCCAGTTCGATGCCGGCATCACGCAGCGCCGGGGCATAAGGAATGTAGGGCGGGGTGACCAGGGCGACATGGCGTCCGGCCTGGGTCAGCTGCGCCAGCAACGGCAACATCAGCGAGAAGCCCAGGCCGGCCTCCGCGCTCACCAGCTGGCTCAGCGCTCCCACCGGCCAGCCACCGAGCAAGGCCTGGTCCAGCGCCGGGATGCCGGTGGACTGAGCGTCCGGCCGTGCCCGGCCCAGGCCGCGCCAGACGCCGGCGATGGAATCCACGTCCACCGCGGCGCGGGTCGTCGCAGGCGGGCGGACAGAGTCGAGGGCAGTGGCGGCAAGCATGCCCTGATACTATACAAACGTACAGTTATCCGGCAAGGGCGCCGATTCTGCCAGCGCTGCCTCCGGCAGGTAAAGACTGCGCGCAGTCCATTGTTTTTATTGCAATCAGTCCGAGGTGGCGGGTACGGCGATTCATCCTTACGGACGAAGGCATGGCGGCGCGGATCGCCCAGACTCCGATGGGCAGGCGGCGACCGCCGCTGACGACTCATTGCGGACATCTGGAGAGGGAAGACATGGGCATTGCGGAAACGGCGCCGACGCTGGAGACCCCCACGGTAAAGGGCGTGCCTCTCCTCGGCAGCGTGCTGGACATGGCGAAGGACCCGGCGCGCTTCTTCGTCGACAGCTACCGCAAATACGGCCCGGTGTTCCGGGTCAAGCTGCTGGGCAAGAGCTACACCGTGATCGCCGGTGTCGAGGCCGCCAGTTTTCTCGGCACGCGCGAAGGCAAGGAGTGCCTGCGCTCCAAGGAGTTCTGGGAAGGCCTGGTCAAGGAATACGGCGCCACCCGCACGCTCACCGGCGAAGACGGCGAGGGCCACAAGGAGTTGCGCGACATCATGCGCCGCGGCTACTCCAAGGAGTCGATCAAGGGCCGCTACAACGAACTGATCGGCATCACCGACCGCTCGATCGAGCGCGACTGGAAGACCGGCACGCTGACCCCGGTGCTGCAGGCGATGCAATACATGGTCACTGACCAGCTCGGCACCATCCTCACCGGCGCGGCGCCGCTGGAATACGTCAAGGACATCCGCACCACCATCCTTTACATTCTCAACGTGCTGGTGACGCGCCAGCGGCCGAAGGTGCTGCTGCTGCGTCCCGAGTACAAGAAGGCCAAGAAGCGCGTGTTCGAGCTCGGCCACAAGATGATCGCCGACTACTACGCCAAGCGCGGCACCAAGAAGGACGAGGACAAGAACCTCATCGACGACATCATGGACGCGCACGTCAACAACCCGCGCGTGATGCCGGCGTCCGATCTGGTGGTGAGCGTCACCGGTCCCTACGTCGCCGGCCTCGACACCGTGGCCAACACCATCTCCTGCTTCGTCTACGCCGTGCTCAAGCACCCCGAGGTGCTCAAGCGCATCCAGGACGAGGTCGACGCGCTGTTTGCCAAGGGCCCGGTCAACGAGGACGAGTTCATGAAGTCCCTGCCGGCGGTCAACGGCGCCATCATGGAAACCATGCGCCTGTACCCGATCGCCGTGGCGCAGATGCGCAGCGCGACCAAAGACTTCACCTTCGCCGGCCACAAGATCAAGGCGGGCGAGATGCTCTACATCGGCACCAGCGTGCCGCACTTCATGGAAGAGTATTACCCCAACGCCGACAAGTTCGACATCGACCGTTACGAGAAGGGCCGCGCCGAGCACATGCAGTCCGGCGCCTACTCGCCCTACGGCCGCGGCCCGCACACCTGCCTGGGCAAAAGCCTGGCCGAAGTGCAGATGGCCATCTCGATGGCGCGCCTGTTCTACCGGCTCGACCTGGAGCTGGAAACCCCGGACTACGTACTCAAGACCAAGACCGCGCCGACGCCGGGGCCGGCGAACGACTTCCAGGTGCGGGTGAAGGGCTACCGGCACTGAAGCTGCGGCGCCGCGCGGGTGATTTGCCCCGCGCGCTGCGCTACCGTGTGCCGCAGCTTCGGCACACGGATTTTTCAACATGCACCTGTCTCCCGGCAAAAGCGGCCTGCCTTGCCTGCAACTAGGCACCGCTGACGGCGCCCGCGCCGAAATCCACGCCCATGGCGCGCATGTCACGTCCTGGATTCCCGCCGGCGGCGGTGAGCGCCTATACCTGAGCGGCCGTGCCCGCTTCGAGCCCGGGGTGGCAATCCGTGGCGGGGTGCCGGTGATCTTTCCACAATTCGCCGGCGAGGGACCGCTGCCCAAGCATGGCTTTGCCCGCACGCTGCCGTGGACGCTGCGCTCGGTCACGCCGGCGGCGGCGGATCGCGCCGCTGCGGTGTTCCGGCTCGAAGATTCGGCGCAGACGCGCGCCATCTGGCCGCAGGGGTTCGCCGCGGAGCTGCGCGTGGCGGTGGACAGCGCGGCGCTGGAGGTCGAGCTGAAGGTGGAGAACACCGGCGCCGCCGCTTTTTCCTTCACCGCGGCCTTGCACACTTATCTGCGCGTGGACGCAATCGAGGCGGTGCGCCTGTGCGGCCTGCGCGGCCTGCGCTACCGCGACAGCGCGCGTGGCGGCAGCCAGGCGGTCGAAGCCCAGGATGCGCTGCGCATCGAAGGCGAGGTGGACCGCATCTACTTCGACACGCCGTCCACGCTGGAGCTGACGGAGGACTCAGGTCGCTTGCGCATCGAGTCCTCCGGCTTCCGCGACACGGTGGTGTGGAACCCGGGCGCGGCGCGCGCCGCCGCGCTCACCGACCTTGACGAAGACGGCTGGCGCCGCTTCCTTTGCGTGGAATCGGCCGCCATCGGCGCGCCGCCGCGCCTGGAGCCGGGCCGGCGCTGGAGCGGCATGCAGAAACTGGTGCGCCTCTAGCGGCGGGCCTGGGCTCGCGCGCAACGGCGTTGCGCGCCGCACATGGACATCCGCGCCGCTCCCGTCTATAACTGCCGACGGAGGAGAGGAGAAGGTTTGCATGAGCGTCAATAAAGGCGCCGCCGTCAAAGCTCAGGCCGAGGTCTATGCGCACAAGCTGTTCGCGCCCACCCGCTATGCCGGCGCGATCAACCGCAAGGCGATCCTCGAGCGCATTTTCCGCGAGGACTGCGGCCGTGTCGTGCTGTTGCAGGGTCCGGCCGGGCACGGCAAGTCCACTGCCTTGCAGCAGCTCAAGAGCGAATTCGAGAGCCGCGGCTACCTCACCGGCTGGCTGAGCTTCGACGAAGCGGACAACGACGCGCGCCGTTTCTCCATCCATATGCACGCGCTGGTCGCCGGGCTGCTCGGCAGCGAGGCCGGCGCCGCCATCTCCGGCGACGACGAGAACAGCGAGCTGGTGCGCCGCCGCCGCTCCGACTGGATGGTCGATTGCCTGTTCCGGGTCGGCCGCCCGGTCGCGATCTTCTTCGACGAATTCCAGACGCTGCGCGACAAGTCCATCCTCAGCTTCTTCCGCAGCCTGCTGGAACGGGTGCCGGACAACGTGCGCATCCTGATCGGCTCGCGCTCGGTGCCGGAGCTGGGCCTGGCGCGGCTGGTGGTGAGCAACCAGGCGCTGATCCTGCGCGCCGACGACCTGCGCTTCTCGCCGGCCGAGGTGGAGCAGTTCTTCGCCGCCTCGCAGGACCTGGCGGTGAGCGCCGAGGAGCGCGAGGCGATCTACTCGCGCACCGAGGGCTGGCCCGCCGCGCTGCAGCTGTTCCGCCTGGCCCTGGTCAGCCCGCAGGTGCGCAAGGCCTT
>Ga0070741_10016362_pt1 | contig 12381 bp, 11 predicted proteins | sample Coa_R1_4_FD_66440 | JGI IMG/M metagenome (GOLD analysis project Ga0070741, IMG submission 66440) | Surface soil microbial communities from Centralia Pennsylvania, which are recovering from an underground coalmine fire - Coalmine... | ecosystem: Environmental > Terrestrial > Soil > Unclassified ...
GTCCAAGATCGTCTTCTCGAGAACACTGTCTAACCCCGCCTGGAGCAACACGAAAGTTTTGAACGGTGACATTGTTGCCGAAGTACGAAAGATGAAGCAAGAATCCGGTCCTGGTATGGCCATTTTGGGAAGTGGGAGCATTGTTTCGCAACTGGCGCCGGCGCGGCTGATCGACGAGTATCAGGTCGTAGTAAATCCCATTGTCCTCGGCAGAGGACGAACAATGTTTGATGGCGCGGCTTTTGACAAAGACAGGCTCAATCTCAAGCTGACTAAGACCCGGGCGTTCGCGAACGGTAAAGTCTTTCTGTCCTACGATCCGGTCGCGTGACGCGATTCTGTATGCCGAACGCGCTTAGAACGCTTGCACTATCCATTGCGCCGTACGCTAGTGTCCAAAAATCCATGTACACATCCGGCGGCTCCGGAGACTGCACTAGACGCTGTGTGAAAAGGATGCCAACCATACCCTCGCGGGGGTCGGTGTATGCCGAAGTGCCAAAGCCGCCGTCCCAACCGAATCGGCCTGGAGTCTGGAAGATTTCCTTCCGCTGAATGGCAACCGCCATTCCAAAGCCCCAACTGCTGTAGCCATTGAAAAAGATGTCGGCTCCTTCGCGTTGCGCGGGCGTAAGATGATCGGAGGTCCTTAGCCCTACGGTGGCAGGGGACAGGATCTGCTCGCGGCCATAACGGCCCTTGTTCAACATCATGCGGCTGAAGGCGAAGTAGTCATCGATTGTCGATACCAGTCCGCCTCCTCCTGATTCAAACGGCGGCTGAGTCCGCCACGAGCTGTTGCTTGGGTCGTCGAAAAATTCGAGCGTATTCGTCTGAGGGTTCAGAAAGTAGGACCCCGGCAGGCGATCGATGTCTTCGATAGGGACATAAACCCTGTGTCTTTCATTCCGAGCGGATCAAAAATGCGTTCGCGGAGGAACGCGCCGAGAGATTTCCCGGACACCCGTGCAACCAAGACTCCCAGGACATCAATGCTCACGTGATACATCCATCGTTCGCCAGGTTGCGCCAGCAATGGAAGCGAGCCCAAATTCCGCAGCCATTCGTCCGTCTCAGGCCACTCGGACTGCAACTTCGGGCCGTCGCCGCCAACGCGATATTTCCGGATCAACTTCTGAATCGGATAAGTGTCCGGCATAGCCAGCACACTGCCGAAGCCCATACACGAAGTCAGCAAATCGCGAACCGTAATCGGACGCCGCGCCGGAACGGTATCATCGACTTCGGAGAATATAGATTTCAGCACGCGGCGCCCGGCAAGCTCCGGCAGCCATGGCTCGATCGAGCCATCGAGCCGGAGCTTGCATTCTTCAATCAGGATCATCGCCGCGACAGCAGTAATCGGCTTCGTAATGGAAGCAATGCGGAAGATCGTGTCGCGTTTCATTGGAGCCGAATTGTCGAACGCGAGGGTTCCGAGCGCCTCTACATGGATATCATCCATGCGGCTGACAAGCGCAACGAGCCCGGGCATCTCTTTTCGTTCGATATAGCCCGACAATACGTGATGCATTCGCTCAAGCCGCAGTTAGGCCACAGGCTTGGGAGCGAAATCAATGAAGCCGCTAATTGCTTGCAGTAACCCATCCCGGATAACCCCAAAATCTACTCCAGCGACGACGGCCGGGCCACCTTCCGGTCCAAGCTCCCATTTGAAACGGAGGCGATCATGGTGCGCATCCACGTCGCCGGCACGCCGAAATCTCAACCCGGAAAACTGCTTCTGCACGGCTTCGATCATGGCGTTAATCCCGTTCCGTCCTTCTCCCTGCACCAGGGGATCGACGTACCTCGAATCCTCGGTCCAGGTAGAGGCAATGAGCTCTTTGCGGCGACGCGGATCCGTTTCATTCCATGTCGCGATGTAACGATCGATAAGTTCTGCATATGAGGTCATCTCAAAATCTCCTTCTGGAGTCATGATGCGGTGTTCCCGGTGCGAAGTCGATTACCTTTGAGGTAATGCATTCGGAAAGCCACTCGCGATATTGTCGAAGCATGGCTAGTCCCGGAGTTCATGTGGGCCTGTTGCTCAAGGAGTGGCGGCTTCGTCGACGCCTCAGCCAGCTAGAGTTGGCGTGCGAAGCCGATATCTCAACCAGGCACCTCAGTTTTATCGAGACGGGACGGGCGCAGCCGAGCCGGGAAATGATCTTGCATCTCTCCGAGCGGCTGGGAGTTCCGCTGCGGGAGCGCAATGAACTTCTACTCGCGGCCGGATTCGCGCCGGTATATTCGACAAAGCCTCTGGCCGATAGCGCCCTCACTGCGGTTCGGAAAGCAGTAAATTTGGTGCTGACCGGGCATGAGCCGTTCCCTGCCCTGGCTGTGGACCGGCACTGGAATCTAATTGCCGCTAACCGTGCGGTCTCTGCGCTGCTCGCCGGGGTGGCGCCGGATCTGGTTACACCACCAGTGAACGTTTTGCGGTTGAGCCTGCACCCGGACGGCCTCGCGCCGCGAATTATGAATCTCCCGGAATGGCGCGGTCATGTTCTCGAACGGCTGCGATACCAGATCGAAGCGACGGCCGATCCGGCACTTTCGGAGTTGCTGAAAGAACTGCGCGAATATCCGGTAAGCCCCAAGGGGAGTAACGGCCCAACGGAGGAGCATTCAGACCTCGTCGTTCCGCTGCAACTCGCAACCGAGATAGGCACCCTGAAGCTCTTTAGCACCACAACCGTTTTTGGGACTCCTCTCGACGTCACCATTTCCGAAATCGCTATCGAATCCTTCTTCCCCTCCGACGAAGAAACCGCCGATATCCTGCAGCGCTTGAGCCGGGCAACTGGCTCCAAGTCCACAGCCGGCTAACCGTTCCTTCTGGCAACGCCGGGTTAGCCCGCGTTCATTGCCCTTTCATGTTCTCCGCCCCAAAATAGATTTAGTGCGTATTCTCGTCGTAGAAGACGAAGACCGAGTGGCCTCTTTCATCGCTAGGGGCCTTCGTGAACGCTCTTATGCCGTGGACATCGCGCGCGACGCCGAACAAGCCCTTTATCAAGCTGCTATCAATGATTACGACCTCGTCATCCTCGATGTGATGCTACCCGGCAAGGACGGCTTCTCGGTTTGCCGTGAACTGCGCGCCAACCAGTTCCGGCATCCGATTCTGATGCTGACCGCCCGCGATGCTGTGGACGATCGCGTGTCAGGGCTGGATGCCGGGGCTGACGACTATCTGGTGAAGCCGTTCGATTTCAAAGAACTGCTCGCACGACTTCGGGCTCTGTCCCGGCGCACCAACCCGCCGCGGCCTGCCGTCTTGCAGATTGCCGACCTCGTTATCGATTGCGCCAGTCACGCCGTGCACCGCGCCGGACGCCATATCAATCTCACGGCGAAGGAATACGCTCTGCTTGAGTATCTCGTTCTGAACCAGGATCGCGTCGTCTCCCGCGAGAATATTGGTGAGCACGTCTGGGACGATGCGTTCGATCCTTTCTCCAACATCATTGATGTCTATATCAAGCGGCTCCGCTCCAAGCTCGCGGGCGTCCCACTAATCCACACCCGCCGCGGCGAAGGTTATATCCTTAGCGCCGATCCCGGAGCGGCACGTGACTAATAGTCTCCGCTTTCGGCTCACGGCGCTGTATCTCGCCTTCTTCGCAGCCCTCTTCCTCTTCTTTAGCGTGGGGCTCTACACCGTTTTGTGGCGCTCGCTATCCGCACGTATGGACCAGGCGCTCGCTACAGAAGCTGATACTGCTGTCGTCCTCTTCCTGGATGAGATGAGGGAAACCAATGGCGATGCGCGGGCTTCTGCTCTTGAAACGATAGCCGGGATGAAACTCCACGGTGATTCGATCGCCGTTACGGAAGGTTCTGTCAGCCTTGCCAGCACCTCCGTGCCGGACGGTGGAAAATGGCGCCGAGTGGAGCGGCGTGTTGAATCTTTTGGGCGCACCTTCCACGTCTTGGCGTCTGCCCCGCTCGAATCTGTCGAGGGCCCGCTTTCGCTCGCGCGCAGGGCGATCCTGCTCGGACTTCCACTTGTTCTCGCGCTGGCCGGCATCGGAGGATGGATACTCGCCACACGGGCTCTCGCGCCGCTTCGGACGGTTGCTGCCCAGTCGGCGGACATCTCAGGCAACAGCCTGCACAAGCGGCTCGATCCGGGGCGCGCGACAGAAGAACTGCGTGTCCTGGTGGATAGCTTTAACGAGCTTCTCGCCCGCCTTGACCAGTCGTTCGAGGTGATGCGGCGCTTTGTGGCCGACGCGTCCCACGAACTCCGCACCCCCGTAAGCATCATACGCGGCGAAGCCGATGTCGCGCTTTCTCGCGACCGCTCACCCGCCGAATACCGTGCGTCGCTGGCTGCCATCCTCGAAGAATCGCGGCGCTTGACACGGCTGATCGAAGACCTGCTGAATCTTGCCCGGGCCGACGCCGGTTACGTTCAGTTGCAAGCGCGCGAGTTCTATCTGAATGAATTGCTCAATGAGTGCTGCCGCGCTGTGACGCCGCTGGCCACGGCACGCGGACTGCGCCTCGAGTGCCGCGCCGCCGAAGACTACCAATATCACGGTGATGAGGATCTGCTGCGACGGCTCGTCCTCAACCTGCTTGACAATGCCATTCGCTACACGCCGGCAGGCGGATGCGTATCCGCGGCTCTGGAGAGTGGCCCATCGGGCGTCAGAATCTTAGTTGCGGATACGGGCATCGGCATCCCGCCAGATAAGACCCGGCGCGTCTTTGAGCGTTTCTACCGCGCCGACGAAGGGCGCTCGCGGGCCGAAGGCGGGTTCGGCCTGGGCTTATCCATTGTTCGCTGGATCGCTGAGGCGCACCGCGGCCAGGTCGAGTGTGCAAGTACGCCGGGAGCGGGCAGCACGTTCACAGTCACGCTGCCCACGTAGTTCATCGTGCGTTCATGTTCGACTCTCTATACTGAAGTTGCTAAATGCCGCGCGTTCTCCCGATTGCAATCATCACAACGGCGATCGCTTCCGCGCAGTCGCCAACCGTGACCTTGAAGCTCACGCTGGACGATGCGCTGAAGCGCGCAGAAGCAAATGCTCAGCAGCTTCTTTCGGCCGAACTCGCCGCTCGTTTTGCCCGGGAGGATGCAGTGCAGGCCAAAGCCGCTCTGCTGCCCTCGCTCAACTGGCAAAACGGATTCATTTACACCCAGCCGAATGGCACCGACACTGGTGTGTTCATCGCTGCAAACGCGCCACGCGAGTACATTAACCAGGCGGATATGCACGCGGATATTTATGCTCCCGGTAAACGCGCCGACTACCAGGTCGCTCTTGCGGGTGAAGCCATTGCGCGCGCCCGCGTGGCGATCACCCAGCGTGGACTTGTCGAAACCGTAGTTCAGAATTACTACGCGATGGTGGCAGCGGCGCGCCACCTCGGAAATGCACAGCGCAGCCTGCAGGAAGCCCGCCAGTTTGTGGATCTCACCCAGAAGCAGGAGGCCGGAGGCGAAGCCGCGCATTCGGATGTCGTGAAGGCCCAACTACAGTTCGATCAGCGCGCCCGCGATGTGCAGGAGGCGCAGCTTGTGCTCGATAAGGCGCGAATCGGTTTCGCTGTGCTTCTTTTCCCTGATTTCCGCCAGGACTTCGCCGTAGTCGACGATCTCGATCAGGTAACGCCGCTGCCTGCGCTGCCTGAAATCGAGTCCCTGGCGCGCAAAAGCAATCCGGATGTCCAGGCCGCCCAAGCTGCGGTAAGGCAGGGCTTCTATGGCGTGAAAAGCGCCCGCGCCGCCCTGCTCCCCACGCTCTCGCTCGACTACTTCTTCGGCCTGCAAGCCAGTCAATACGCGGTGCACAACCAATTTGGGCAGAACAATATCGGATCATCGGTGGTGGCCTCTCTGAGCGTTCCGGTGTGGAATTGGGGAGCGCTGCGGAGCCGCATCAGACAGGCCGAGCTTCGGATGCAGCAAGCCAGGACAGATCTGGCATTCACTGAGCGGCAGTTGTTTGCCAATATCAATGCGTTCTATTTCGAGGCCAACGCTGCATCAACGCAGATTTCTTCGCTCAAGCATTCACTTGATCTGTCGGAAGAGAGCTTGAGACTCACGATTCTGCGATATGAGGCGGGCGAGGTCTCGGTGCTGGAAGTAGTGGACGCCCAGAACACAGTACTGGGAGCGCGCAATGCATACGTTGATGGCCTGGCGCGCTACCGCGTCGCGCTCGGAGCGCTCCAAACCCTGACGGGGGTACTGTAGACCATGCACAAGAAATCGCTCCTCGCGATGGCGATTTTTCTGCTGGCCGGCTGTTCGAAAAAGGAAGAAAACGAAGCCGCGGCGCCCGCGCCTGTACAGGTTACTGCCGTAAAGCAGGATACAATTCGCCGGACTGTCGCCGGGGACGGCGTGCTTTTCGCGCGCGACCAGGCCAGTGTGATGCCCAAGATTGCCGCACCGGTTCAACGGTTTCTCGTGCAGCGCGGATACCATGTCAAGCAAGGTCAGCTTTTGGCCGAATTGGAAGCGCGCGATCTCACCGCGGCGGTTGCGGAGAGCCGTGCGCAGATGCGGCAGGCGGAGGCTAATCTCCGCGCCACCCAATCCGCAGCGGTGCCCGAATCCGTGGTGAAGGCGCAGACCGATGTGGATGCCGCCAGACAGGCCGAGGAGGCCGCGCAGCGGATTCTCGACAGCCGGCGCAAGCTGTTCGAGCAAGGCGCACTGGCCCGGCGCCTAGTAGACGAGGCGCGGGTCACCTATGCGCAGGCCCACGCCAACGTCCTTTCGGCAGAGGAGCACTTGCGGGCTCTCCAGTCCGTTGGTAAAGAGGAACAAATTAAGACCGCCGCGGCGCAACTGGAGGCTGCGCGAAGCCACCTGCAATCGTCGCAGGCGCAGCTCAGCTATGCAGAGATCCACAGCCCCATTGCTGGCGTGATCGCCGACCGCCCGCTATATGCCGGAGAAATGGCAACTCCGGGAACCCCGCTGCTCACCGTGATGGACGTCTCCCGGGTTGTCGCGCGCATCAATGTGCCGCAGAACCAGGCGGGCAGCGTGCGCATCGGCCATCGTGCCCTCCTTCGCCTGCCGGATAGCGAGGCGCAAGTGCAAGGACGAGTGATTGTGGTCAGCCCAGCGACCGATCCTAACGCTACGACGGTGCAGGTTTGGATTGAAGTGGAGAATCCCGGTGAGCGGCTGAAGCCGGGCGCGAGCGTGCATGCGCTGATCGTCACTGAGGAAATCAAGGCGGCCACCGTCATCCCGGTCGTCGCCATCCTGCCCGGAGAAGAGGGCGGAACGGCCGTCCTCACAGTCACGCCGGACAAAGTGGCGCATCGCCACGCTGTGCAGCTCGGTGTGCGGGAAGCTGACAAAGTTCAGGTGCTGAACGGCGTGCGCCCCGGCGACGAGGTGGTCGTCGTAGGCGGTGTCGGACTCGATGACAAGGCCAAGGTGCGGATCGTGGAGCCGGGGGCTCCCGAAGTTCCCAGCGAGGATGAAGACGAGCAGCACGATCAGAGAAAAGCCGAGGCGAAGCTGAAATCCAAATGAGCGACTTCGCACAGCAAAATCAGGTGCCCCACTGGACGGAGCGGCACGGCAAGCCGATCATTTTTGTGATCCTGACGCTGGTCGGCGTGGGTGTGTATCTGGCGTTCTCAATTCCCGTTGCGGTCTTTCCGGAGACCAATTTTCCACGCATCATCGTCGGAGTGGACAACGGCGTATTCCCGATCGACCAGATGCTGGTGACGATTACGCGGCCTATCGAAGAAGCAGTCAATTTGGTGCCCGGTCTTGAGCGCCTCTGGAGCATCACCAGCCGAGGATCTGCCGAAATCGACCTGTTCTTTTCCTGGAAGGTCGACATGTACCGGACGCTCGAGCTGGTGAATGCCGAAATGGCCCGCGTGCAGTCTTCCTTGCCGCCTACCGCCAAAATCAAAGCGAACCGCCTGACCTTTGCCGCTTTCCCAATTATCGGATACAGCCTGACCTCGGACTCGATTTCCCAAGACAAGCTGTGGGAGCTTGCGTATTACGAGCTGAAGCCGCGGCTCAATCGGCAGGCTGGTGTTTCCAACATCGTGGTGCAGGGTGGAAAGGTGCCTGAATTCGAAGTGCAGCCGGATCCGGCGAAGCTCGTCCAGACCCAGACTACCGTTCAGAACATACTCGATGCCGTAGCGCGCAGCAATATGATCGATTCGCCGGGGCTGATCGAAATGAACCATCAGCTCGTACTTTCGCTCGTCAGCGGGCAGGCGCGCACACCGGAGGAGATCTCGGGCATCGTGGTCAGAACCACACCCGCCGGAGCTCCGGTTCGCATCGGCGATGTGGCGAGGGTTGCGCCCTCCGTGATGCCGGTCTACACGATAGCGACCGCGAACAAAAAACCCGCGGTACTGCTCAACATCTATCGGCAGCCGGACAGCAATACGGTGATTGTGGCCAACGCCGTCCATCGGGAAATCGAGACTATCCGCCGCGAGTTGCCCAAAGCGGTGGAGCTGCGGTCATTTTATGATCAGTCCGAAATCGTCAACGAGTCCATCGGCAGCGTGCGCGATGCGATACTCATCGGTTTAATTCTCGCCTCCCTGATCATGGTCCTGTTCCTGAGGGACTGGGGCGCCTCGCTTGTCACCGGCCTGGTCATTCCGGTCACCATCGCGGTCACTTTTATTGCGCTGCGCGTGATGGATCAAACCTTTAATCTGATGACCCTCGGCGGGCTCGCCGCGGCTGTCGGCCTGGTGATCGACGACGCGATCGTGGTTGTGGAGAATATCGTCCTGCACCGTGATGCAGGACAATCGCGTACGGAGGCGGTCCGTAACGCCATCCGTGAAATCCGCGCTCCGCTGATCGGCTCCACCGTTACACCGATTGTCGTCTTTCTTCCATTAATTTCGATTACCGGCGTTACGGGCGTCTTTTTCCGCGCGCTGGCACTCACGGTTGGAACGGCGCTCTTGACCTCGCTCGGACTCGCCCTCACCTGGACGCCCACACTCAGCCACTTTCTGGTGCGGCGCCGGGCCAAAGCCCAACCCGAGACTCAGAAACAGGAGGCGGTCAGCCCTCGCGTAATGCGAGTCTATGAACCCCTTCTGCGTGGCGCTCTCAAGCGCCCAATATTTCTTGGATTGTTCTGCGCGGCGCTCATCGCCGGAAGCTGGGTTGCATACAAGTCGACAGGCAGTGACCTGTTGCCTGAAATGGACGAGGGGGGCTTTATCATTGACTACATTATGCCGGCCGGGAGCTCGCTGGAAGAAACGAACCGGGTCATCTCCCATGTCGAAGAGATTTTGCGCCGGCATCCGGACGTCGAGAGCACTTCGCGCCGCACTGGCCTGCAGCTCGGGCTCGCCACCGTCACGGAGGCCAACACCGGCGACATTTCCGTGAAGCTGAAAAAGAATCGCAGTAAGGGGTCAGGGGAGGTTATCGCCGATGTCCGGGCGCAAATCAAAAAATTAGAGCCGACCCTCGACGTCGAATTCCCCCAACTCTTGCAGGACATGATTGGCGACCTCACCAGTGCGCCCGAGCCTGTGGTAATCAAGCTGTTCGCACAGGACCCGGCGGTGCTGCGTGCGTGGGCGCCGCGGGTCGCCGCCAGAATCAAGAAGATCTCCGGTGTCGTAGATGTGCTCGACGGAATCGAAAACACCATCAGCGGTCCCGCGCGGCTGTTCAACGTAGATCCTGCGGTCACAGCGCGCGCCGGCTTTTCGCCGCAGGAGGTGGAGGTCAACGCGTCGGCGATGATGCAGGGTGAGCCCGCGACGCTTCCCGTAGTCGTGAATGACCGCGCCTACACCATCCGCGTTCGTTACCCCGAAAATACGCGCCGCTCGTTAGAAGCGATTCAGAATACACTGCTCGTCAGCGGCACCGGCAAGACGGCCACGATCGGCTCACTCACGAACGTGGTAGAGATTCCAGGTCAAACCGAAATCCGCCGCGACAATCTGCAGCGGAACGTGCAAGTGACGGCGCGTCTCGAAGGCATCAATCTCGGCGCCGGCATGGCCGAAGTGCAGAAAGCGGTGGAAGATCTGAATCTTCCGCCCAGCATCCGTGTCCAGTATGGAGGACAGTACGAGGAGCAGCAGAGATCGTTTAAGGATCTGGCCTTCGTTCTTGCGCTTGCTATAGTGCTTGTCTTCATTGTGCTGCTGTTCGAATTCGGCAACTTCGCCGCGCCTCTTGCGGTGCTGGCTTCCGCACTGCTGTCTACGTGCGGAGTTTTCGCCGCGCTTTTGGCAACCGGCGTTACGTTTAATCTTTCCTCATTCATGGGGCTGATCATGGTGATAGGCATCGTGGCGAAGAACGGCATCCTGCTGCTCGACGCAGACCAGCGCTTTCGCGGCGAGGGCGCTTCCTCATTGGAGGCGATGATTCGTGCCGGTGAGCGCCGTTTGCGCCCTATCCTCATGACTGCGCTCGCAACCGTAGCGGGCATGGCGCCGCTCGCACTGGCGCTCGGGGCGGGATCGCAGATGCTGCAGCCGCTTGCCATTGCCGTCATTGGCGGCATTTTAGCTTCGATGGTACTGTCCCTGATCGTCACGCCGGCGGTGCATTATTACATCGGCGGCCGGAATTGAGGCCTTTGGCGTAATAATTGCAGTCACCACTAAGCGCGTATATGAGAGGTGACTATGCTTCCGCTTCAAGTATTAACGGTCGTGTTGGTAGCGGTGGTGATGGGGTTAACGCTCGCTCACGCTCTCGAGTTCCCCGGGAAGATGCGTCTGCGAAAAGAAGAATACCTGGTAACCCAAGCCATCTACTATCCAGGCTTCACAATTGGCGGAGGAATCGGCGAGGTGCTCGGGATTATTACAACGCTGGTTCTTGTGATCTTAACGCCGCGCGACAATCCAGCCTTCTGGTGGACCGTGGCCGCATTCATCGCGGTAACTGTGGCACATCTTGTTTTCTGGGTAATCACGCAGCCCGTGAATCGGTATTGGGTCTCACAACTGAAACTGTCAAATGCTGCGCAGCGCTTCTTCTCGGTTGACCAGCGAGACGCCCAGGCTCAGCCTTTTCAGGACCGGTGGGAAGCGTTAAGGAATAGGTGGGAATATTCGCACATGAGCCGTGCAGTGCTTGCCGGAATCGGGCTTATCTCGTTGACCGTGGCAGTTGCGATCTACAGAGCTGCGTAATCGACGAGATCACCGCAAATCAGTGCCGGATCAATCTCAACTAAGATGTTCACATGCGGGCTCGAGGCTCCATCTCCCAACTGCCCGGCCGGCAGCAGTCGCAACCTATGTGGTTCGGACCAATGCTTGCCACTTTGGTCTCGCAGCCATTTTCGCGCGCCGGTTGGATTTTTGAGCCAAAGCTGGACGGCGTCCGATGCCTGGCCCTTCGGAAGGGTAGAAATGTGCAGCTTTTGTCGCGCAATCGGAAGGGGCTGAATGATACGTATCCCGAGATTATTGCTCCCCTGTTAAAGCAGGAACCTGCCAGCTTTGTGATGGATGGTGAAATCGTGGCCTTCCAGGACGGTGTGACAAGCTTCTCCCTGCTTCAGCGGCGCATGCAGGTGCGTGATCCGCGCGAGGCGCAGCGTCGCGGTGTCGAGGTTTTCTACTATGCGTTCGATCTCCCGTACTTAGATGGGCATGACTTGCGGGCCGTCCCGTTGATCCGGCGCAAGGAGCTCCTGAAAGATCATTTTCGATTCGATGATCCTATCCGATATATGGAGCATCGCGAGCGCGAAGGAGAAGCTTATTTCCGGGAAGCATGTAGAGAGGGTCTTGAGGGGCTGATCGCGAAGCGAGCCGATAGCGCCTACGTCTCGGAGCGCTCGCGAGATTGGTTGAAATTCAAATGTTGGGCTGAACAGGAGTTTGTCATTATCGGCTACACCGATCCTAAGGGCGCCCGGGCCGGATTCGGAGCTCTGGTGCTTGGGTATTACGATGGCGGCCGTCTTCGCTCTGCCGGCAAAGTGGGCACTGGCTTCAATACAGAAATGCTCATCGATCTCAAGAAAACAATGAATGGACTTGAGATTGCCCGAGCGCCGCAAGGCGTGGAAGAAAACGGGAAGGTACATTGGATAAAACCGCGCCTGGTTGCTCAAGTGGCATTCACGGAATGGACTGGTGACGGCAAACTCCGCCATCCTCGATTTCTAGGCTTACGCAGCGACAAAGCGGCGGGGCAAGTGGTGCGCGAGAAGCCACAATAAACCATGCCCGGAAATAGAGTATGAAGATCCGGGTGGAGTGCTATTCAGGAACCAAAGCCGATGAGCGGCCAGTTCGATTCCATCTCGGCGAGCGGTTGTACGTCGTCGAGGAACTCCTGGATCAGTGGTATGGGCCGGATGACATGTTCTTCAAAGTGCGCGCAGACGATGG
>Ga0070741_10016363_pt1 | contig 12381 bp, 13 predicted proteins | sample Coa_R1_4_FD_66440 | JGI IMG/M metagenome (GOLD analysis project Ga0070741, IMG submission 66440) | Surface soil microbial communities from Centralia Pennsylvania, which are recovering from an underground coalmine fire - Coalmine... | ecosystem: Environmental > Terrestrial > Soil > Unclassified ...
ACGGCGTTCAGCAGGGCAACGCCACCACCGGGGACCATGCCTTCTTCGATACCAGCACGGACAGCGGAGAGCGCGTCCTCAACACGGGTCTGGCGATATTTCAGCTCGACTTCGGTGCCTGCACCAACTTTGATGATGGCTACGCCACCGGCCAGTTTCGCCAAGCGCTCCTGGAGCTTCTCGCGGTCGTAATCGCTGGTGGTCTCTTCGATCTGAGCTTTGATCTGGCGGATACGAGCCTGGATTTCAGAAGACTGACCACGACCCTCAACGATAGTGGTATCATCTTTATGTGCAGTAACCAGGCGAGCGCTACCCAGATCGGCAAGTGTCGCGCTGTCGAGACGGCGACCCATCTCCTCGCTGATGACTTGACCACCGGTCAGAATAGCGATGTCGTTAAGCATTTCTTTGCGGCGATCACCGAAGCCAGGGGCTTTAACGGCCAGCACATTGAGAATACCGCGCAGTTTGTTGACGACCAGGGTTGGCAGAGCATCCCCATCGACATCTTCCGCAATGATTACGATTTCGCGGCGTCCCTGTTGGACAACTTTCTCGATGAGCGGCAGGATATCCTGAATGGCACTGATCTTCTTATCGGTAATCAGGATATAGGGATTCTCCAGCGAGGATTCCATCTTCTCAGTGTTGGTCACGAAGTAAGCGGAGATGTAGCCTTTGTCGATCTGCATACCCTCGACGTACTCGACCTCGAAGTTGATGCCACGCGACTCCTCGACGGTGATGACGCCATCTTTACCAACTTTGTCCATCACTTCGGCGATCAACTCACCGATGGTCTCATCGGCAGCAGAGATCGAAGCGATCTGAGCGATATCAGCCTGGGTCTCGACGGGAACGGCCATCTCGCGGATAGCAGCTACGACGGCCTCGGTGCCCTTGTCGATACCAAGCTTCAGCTGCATGGGGTTAGCACCAGCTGCCAGGTTCTTCAGACCTTCGTTGACGATGGCCTGGGCCAGTACAGTGGCGGTGGTGGTGCCGTCACCGGCAACATCGTTCGTGCGTGTTGCGGCCTCTTTGAGGAGCTGGGCACCCATGTTCTCGAAAGCGTTCTCAAGCTGGATCTCTTTGGCGACCGTCACGCCATCATGCGTGACCTGAGGGGCACCAAATTTCTTGTCAAGGGCAACGTTGCGGCCCTTGGGGCCGAGTGTCGCTTTGACAGCACCGGCCAGGATATCAATACCCTTCTTCAGGGAACGACGAGCCTCTTCATCAAATACAAGCTGTTTTGCCATTGAAATGTGTTTCCTTCCCTTTAGCCAATAATTGCAAGGATGTCATTCTCTTTGAGTACCAGGTACTCTTCGCCGTCGAGCTTGAACTCGGTGCCGCCGTACTTCGCGAACAATACGCGGTCGCCTTCGCGCAGATCGATGGGTGCACGATCACCGTTATCTAACAGGCGGCCGTTGCCAACAGCGATGACGGTCCCTTCCTGGGGTTTCTCTTTGGCAGTATCCGGGATAACGATCCCGCTTTTGGTCACTTCTTCTCTTGCAGCGGGTTTGACGACCACGCGATCACCAACAGGACGAATGTTTGCCACGACAGACACTTCCTTTCCTTTTCACAATCTGTGTATCATTATTCTTCGCTCTGTTCCACATCCAGGATATGGTGTCCATTGCACATCTCAGAGCCATAATGAATAACACCAGAGATATTGACTGAGCTATACTGGGAATAATCGCAACTACAGGGACCACCAGCAGCACATCCGGTGCAGCAGTAGATTGTGCCCTGTACGATAGTCGGAGGCCAGAGAAACTCTATCTCGCAGTTCGCACAATGTTGGGGCGTCTGCGCCGAGAAATTGGCTTGTTTGGTATAGGTATTTTGTGATTGATTGCTCTCGGTATACATTTTCTCTTGCCTTAATCTACTATCTTCTGAGCCTCCGCGTTAGAGTATGCCACATCCATTGTTAGAACCACATAGGAGAAGTGTTAGAGAAGTGTTAGAAATGCGTAGACATCTCCTTTCAAAAACTGCCTGAGGCAAGTTTTTGAAAGGAGATGTCTACGCATGAACATGGTACAATGTTTTTGTGCCAAAAAAGCAGCACTACTTACTTCAAAAGGGGCAACTGTATATGCCTTATATTACAACTATTGATAATCGGACTTACAGCGTTGACACGGATACGAATGGTCATCAGCACAGCATTACGCTGGATGGCCTTACGCATGCTATTGATTGGCGGCAGATTGCTGCGCTGGCTGCAGAGGCGAAGGGTAATGTGCCTGGTGGCCGCTATAGTTTGATTGTTGCGGGCAGGTCTTACGAGGTTTTTGCACGGCGCATTAGCAAGCCGGACGAGAAGGAGTTTCAGACCTACGAGATTTTCCTGGATGGAGAGCGCTTCGAGGTTAAGGTGGAGGATGAGCGTACTAAGTTGCTAGCAGGGTTGACGCGCGCGGGGGCCGGAGTGGGCGAGGCGAGAGTGCTGGCACCGATGCCTGGATTGGTGGTGAATGTGCTCGTTGAGGCTGGGGCTACGGTTGAGCAAGGTCAGCCGGTCGTAGTATTGGAGGCAATGAAGATGGAGAATGATCTTCCTGCTCCGATGGAGGGGACGATCAAAGAAATACAGGTACAGAAAGGGCAGACGGTCGATCAGGGACAGGTGCTGGTTGTCATCGAGGCGGGAGAGTAAAAATTTGGTCTTTATCTATCTCCAGTCTATTTCGGTCGTCTTGCCGGGATGCACTGTAACCGGTGCATGCTTTATATACAAGCCATCATACATATAAGCAGTGTACTTACCGGATGCCAGATCGTGAAAGATGGCGTTGAATTCTGACCGCCCGTTGATCACACGTTCGAGAACATTGGAAGCAGAGCAGGCAGGAGAGGCTAGAACAATATTAAGTGGGGAAATAAAGTCGTTGTAGATACTAATACTTCTTCCACGGAGGTCTGGTCCAGTATAGACTACTAGAGTTCCAGTCTCTACCTGCTTTGTAGGTGCAGGAAGTTCAACATGGGAAGGTGGAGGAGGGGAATCTGAAGGCAGCGGCCAGAGCCATTGGCAGGCGGCTATGACAAGACCAATGACTCCAAGAACTATAGCTACGACATCGGACCAGGGCTTGGGAGCAAAATATTCTACTACGACAACCAATCCAGTAGCAAATAGAACTGTACCGCTAATGAAAGCGATACGTAGAAGGCGCTTCCGCTGTAAGTTCTGTCCTTGCGCAATCATATCCGACATCCTTTACATTGTGACCACATTGTTTTTACGAAATATGCAAATCTGATGGCGCTCGCGTTCGAGCACAATGAATTCTATGATTTACGCAACATTGAATTAGGGATCATGCCGCCTTATTCTAAGCAACAGTTACCGCTGGCAAGCTTCCAGCAGCGTGTCACCCAGTACTTGATTCAGGCGGCAGAAAATAAGCGACTTCTCACCAGGATTGAAGCGGAAGCAGTGGTTTGGCAAGAGTTGGAGGAAGAATTATTGCAGCTTGCACAGGTGGGCATTTCATCTTTGAGGTGATATACTACGCGTACGGGTTTTGATCAGTAGCTCCGTTTCTCACGGAGAAAGAGGCAGCCTGACGGGTCGCAAAATCAGTGGGGCTGCACTTTCTTATGGTTCTACTGTCAAGGCTTCGCCATCTTGCAGATAACAGATGCGAAAACGCTGAATTTTGAGTAGGTCAGGTTCTTATCAATGACGAGGGTATTGCCGGAAGTAACCGTTTATACTGGGCCGATGGGTGCTGGGAAAACGACGCGACTCTATGGCAAGATGGGCGAACTGACTCACCTCGGCATTCCTTATGAGGCATATAGGCCGGGAGTGGATGTTCGAGACGTGGTGATAGCTCCTCGTGGCTATGTCTTGGGTGCACACGCGGCTCTCACTCCAAACTGTACCACCGTAGAATCGCTTGGTGATATTCCGATTGAGGAGCTTGTCCGGCGCGGTATCAAGACGATTTTTCTGGAAGAGTGGTTCATGTTTGGCTTTGATCATCAGCGGCGGCCAATTTCAGGTCTCTATCGTGAAATCATGGGGCGGTGGGCATTGGCCGGTATTGAGCGTGTGTATGCGGCAGGACTTGATCAAGGCGCAAGCGGCAATCAGTTTGGCCTGATGGTAGATGCCCGTAGATATGGCGCAAAAGTGGTTGTTTGTACGGCCAGATGTGAATATCCGGTGAATGGTGAACGCGATCCAAAATGTGGACGTGTCGCCCGCAATAGTCAGATCTATGATGTACGTGACAACAAAGTATTTGACATGGAGACCTTGCCCGACCTTCTGCCCGAAGGGTTGCGTCCAAATGATCGATATCGTGCCGTGTGTACAGAACACCTGCTGTTGCCTGCAGAACAGACAAAGCCATTTGACCCTCTGCAAACCTAGTAGACTTTCCAGGGTGCGGTTCTTTTTTTGCAGACAAGCGGGCGATCACAAGGGAATGGGCACGGGGCTTATCAATCGCGCCCCTGCGTTGGATTACGCCCCTGCAAAAAAAGAACCGCACCCAACTTTCCAGAGCAGGTTCATATCCTTTGTATGATATACTTATTATACACTTCTTGTTTTCAAGCTGAGAAGGATAGATGTTCTCTGACGAAAGGTAGCTGTTAAGTATGACTTTTGTGTGCGAGGCACCTGGGTATCTTACAGGTGGATATGGTGCAATCAAACAAGATAACCAGCTTATCGCCCAAGGTCGTACTATGCCCTTTTTCAGGGTTTTTTCTGAGATGAGAGGCTGAGCTGGCATAGTTAAAGCGTAAACAGGCCGTGGGCGATCAGATGTGAAAGCTCACGGCTTTTCGTTTTTTTGGGGCATTTACGCGTATGTATCAGGCCGTGAGTAAACCGCTCACGGCCTTTTTTTGTCTTTTGAACGACGATGTCTAGACACAGAGGAGTTTTGTATCATGAGAGGAAATGACGACAAGGCTTTATATGATTACTTTGTGGGTGAGTACACCCATCACTTTGATTATTGGGACTGGTCTTATCTGGAGGGCAGGCGGGTGGAAATGTCAACCGGGAAAAAGCAGTGGGACTATACTAAGACTGTGCAGGCGGCGATGAAACAGGTGCGTTCCGTGCTGGATATGCGCACTGGCAGCGGTCAGGTTTTCGCAGAGTTGCTTAAAGAGCAGCCAGTAGCACAGGCATATGCTACTGAGGGCTACGCACCAAATCTTGCGAGAGCGCGTCAGGTGCTCACACCGCCAGGAGTCACGGTCTATGAGGTGCAGAATGATGACCTTCCCTTCGCGGATAATGACCTTGAGCTGATCATTAATAGACATGGGAGCTATGATTTGCGCGAGATACGGCGCGTTCTCAAGCCTGATCACCTTTTCATTACGCAGCAGGTCGGTGATCATACTAATCGACGCATCCATGAACTGCTAGGAAGACAGAAGCAACCTTACACCTTTGTAGGTGTAGAACAGAAACCAGCCTGGAATCTGGATTATGCCGTTCGGGAGATGCGCGAGGTTGGTTGGCATATTGTTGAGCAGAAGGAAGATTTCACCGTTACGCGCTTTTACGACGGCGGAGCCATTGTCTATTATCTCAAGGCTATTCCCTGGGAGGTGCCGGATTTCTCGGTCGAGAAGTACTTTGATAGGCTTGTTGAGATACATCACCTCATCCAGCGCGAGGGATATGTGGATGTACTTTTCCACACGTTTTTCATGATAGCGCGCAAGGAGTAACATCTAAAGTAACCCTGGAGTTGTTGCGAGATCATTGGTGTGTTGGTACACTCCTTGTCAGGGTGCGCTCACGCTGGTCTCTGCCTCCGTTTAACGTGCCAAGCGCACATGTGCTGGAAATCCGCTAACCTGTGCTCGCAACACCTCCCCCCCGTGCTGGTTAACGAGGCTTGCTGTGGCGTGGAATAAACGCTTCTGCACGTCCTTTTCTGTGAAAGTCAGGGTACAGGTGATGGTATCGCCGATATAGACCGAGGCAATATAGGAGAAATGCATCTCCGTAGCGAGAAAGCCAAGCATGCCACCGATATGAGTGATCATGCTAGCTGTGAGCAGACCGGGGATGTTGCGCCGCCCGAAAAAGTTGCTCTGGGCAAACGTCTCATCGATATGATAAGGGTTATAATCTCCGGTTACGCCGCAGAAGAGCGCCACATCGCCTTCGGTAAAGGTGCGGCGGAAGGTGAAGGTTTGCCCAACCTGGATGGCATCAAAGGTTTCACGCAATTGTTGTTTAAATTCGGGTGTTGCTTCTGACATGAGAGTGCTCCAAGTATAACCAGTTCAACTCTTCGATACTTTCAAAAGACGAGTCGTCTCGACCTATCTCAACAGTGTTTTGATGAAATTATAGCACCCCCTCTTGTGAGATAAAGGACGTTTGAGTGACCAGAAAAGTATGTTGAGATTTGCAATGGAGATTCGTCTTATACCCATATGCATTCACAAACGTTACTCTCGCAACCTCTTGATAGACCGCCAGAAACGTCCCTAAAGGGACTAGCGCTTCGCGCTCATGTGGATGCAAGGAAATACTACTCTCATTGGAAACGGATGAAAGGAGGAATGTTTCGTCGTGGAACAGCTTACTGAGACCGTTGAACAGATATATGGTTTGTATCATCAGGATATTGTGCATTTCTTTGCAGAACACTTGTCAGATCGGGACTTGTGTTGGGATTTGTGCCACGAAGTGTTTGTGCGTCTCTTACTGGCGCAAGCGGCAGGGATGTCGCTGGGGAAACCCCGTCGCTGGCTGATGCGTGTGGCGACGAATCTGCTCGTCGATACCTATCGTCAACGCGCCGTCTCTCGGGCTCACGTGGTTCCTCTCTCCGAAGACCTTTCTGTCAAACTGGTGGATGCAAAGGCCTTCTGGAGCTTGATTGAGCGAGAGGATCTGCTCGAACGCATTACAAGAACATTTCGAGCCCTTCCAAGAAAGGCACGCTTACTGCTCTACTGGCGCGAGTTTGAGCGACTCTCAGTTCAGGAGATAGCGATGCAACTGGGGACCACAGAAGGAGTGGTCTCAACCCAATTATGGCGAGCGCGAACGCAGTTTCAGCAAACATATCTGCGAGAGCACTTTCAGGGATTGCTCCACCCAGATGAGGAAATCTTTGAGCACCTTGCTCGGCTTGTTCCCTTCGATCTGGTTACGCCTCCCAATGAGCAGTTACAGGCACTCGAAAAACGCACACGTGCCTATTTTGATCGGAGTGCATCAAGCTGGGATGCCTATGTCTCGCGCGCATATGAGGCAGAACTCACTGCGCAGTTGCAGCAGGTGCTGCCCTGGCAGAAAGAGATGAAGGTTCTGGATGTCGGAACTGGAACGGGCTACCTGGCATTGACGGTCGCCCCGATGGTCGGAGAGGTGATTGGCGTTGATGCTGTTCCTTCCATGCTCAGCCGCGCCGGTGAGAAGAGTGCATTGGAGAGCCATCAGCACCTTTCCTTCCGAACAGGAGCCGCCGAACACCTCCCCATTGAGACAGCATCGGTTGATGTGGTCATGTGTCATATGCTGTTACATCATGTCCTCAGCCCGAAACAAGTGCTGCGCGAAATGCGTCGAGTGGTGCGACCCGGTGGCTATCTGATCATTGTTGATGCCTATCACCACCGCCATGTCTGGACATTGACAGAGGTTGGTGATGTTCTCTGCGGCATTGATCATCGGCGATTGCAACACGACCTGGATGCCTTTGGGATCCGCACGCTGCATCTCTCTGATGCTGGACTGACGCATCTTGGCGAAACGGTGGGAAGAAAGACTACCTTCCCCAACTTCCTGCTGCTTGGTCGAGCCATAGAGAAGTCTGTGGGGGGAACGACTGATCCCTCACGAGAGATGCATACAGAAGCCCCCGCCTGCTGATCGAGCATGAGGAGGTGTCAACCCAGGTTCAAAGCATTCCATTGTTCTAGAAAAGAGGTCACTACCATGTTTTTTTCCAATCTCTTGCTCTTTGCAGGCATTATCGTCTTCCTTGCGTTGACGCCCGGTCCAGATGTGATCTATGTCACGACACGAGGTATTGCGCAAGGAAGAAGGGCAGCATTGCTCTCGACAATGGGGATTTGCATAGGATATCTCGTCTATACCACGCTTGCGGTGCTTGGATTATCGGCATTGCTCCAATCATCAACCATTGCCTTTGACATCGTCCGCTACGCAGGAGCGATTTATCTCTTGTATCTGGGCATACGCGCCCTGATGAGCAAGCATAGTGGCCCTCAGACTCCAGGGATGGTCGCTCCTGCTCCAACTGGACGTATCTTGCAGCAAGGAATACTCACGAGCATGCTCAATCCGAAGGGTATCCTGGTCTTTGCCGCATTACTCCCCCAGTTTGTCAGTCCCCAGATAGGCAGCGTTCCCTTGCAAATGGCGGCATTTGGCCTCACCTTCACCCTGATATGTCTATGCATTTATGGGGGATACGCTTATCTCTCCGGAAGTTTGGGTGAGAAGCTTGCAACACAGCCACGCTTCGCCTCTGTCCTTCGCTGGCTGACGGGAAGTATTCTCATTGGTTTAGGGGCACGTTTGCTCTTTCTGGAGCGTCGAGGATGAGCGAGAACCCTCGGTCCTCTTGAGGATAACATCGATTGATTCTGCTCACCCGTCAGTTTGGCACCTTACAAACTGGTGGGTGAGCAGATTTGTTTAATGCGTGCATATTTCTATTGTGTGTATGCTATAATGCGGGGTATGTAAAGTGAGGAGGAGAGCGTTTATGGATCTGCATCGAAGCAATAGCGCTGATGAATGGCGCGATACGACCGCACGTGTGGCCCGTGAGAAGACAAGGCAACGACGGGAGAAGTTTGTTACCAGTTCGGATATAACTGTACCAGATCTCTGTACGGAAGAGGATCTGGCGGATTTTTCTACGCGTGAGCAATTGGGCTATCCCGGCGAGTTTCCTTTTACGCGAGGTGTTCACCCGGGGATGTATCGCTCTCGAATGTGGACGATGCGGCAGTATGCGGGATTTGCGACGGCGGAAGAGTCAAATAAACGCTACCATTTTTTGCTCTCTCAGGGCACAACGGGTCTTTCCGTTGCTTTTGATTTGCCAACTCAGATGGGCTATGATGCCGATCACCCTCTGTCGGAGGGCGAGGTTGGCAAGGTTGGTGTCTCCATCTCCAGCCTGGAAGATATGGAAACGCTGCTGCATGGCTTGCCACTCGATCGTATCAGTACGTCGATGACGATTAACGCGACGGCGAGTATTTTGCTGGCGCTCTATATTGCCGTAGCGAAAAAACAGGATGCAGATGTACGTAAGCTCTCCGGGACCGTGCAGAACGATATCCTTAAAGAGTATATTGCACGTGGCACATATATTTATCCCCCACAGCACTCGATGCGCATTATTACTGATATTTTCCGTTATTGCGCTGAAAATCTGCCACGCTGGAATACTATCAGCATCAGCGGATACCATATACGCGAAGCTGGTTCGACGGCTGTACAGGAGGTAGCTTTCACGCTTGCTAATGCTATCAGTTACGTCCAGGCTGCCATCGATGCCGGGCTGAACGTGGATAAGTTTGCCGGTCAACTCTCCTTCTTCTTTAATAGTCACAACAATTTGTTTGAGGAAGTCGCCAAATTTCGCGCCGCACGACGGATGTGGGCACATATTATGCGCGAGCGATTCAACGCTCAAGATCCCCGTTCGCTGATGCTGCGCTTCCATACACAGACGGCGGGCTCGACACTCACCGCGCAACAACCAGATAATAATATCGTGCGCACAGCCTACCAGGCATTGGCTGCTGTGCTGGGCGGGACACAATCCTTGCACACCAATTCAAAAGATGAGGCACTTTCGCTCCCTACGGAGGAGTCTGCCCGCATAGCACTGCGCACTCAGCAAATCCTGGCCTATGAAACGGGCGTTGCCGATGTGGTCGATCCCTTCGCCGGTTCCTACTATGTCGAGTATCTCACAAATGCCATTGAAGAGCGAGCCTGGGAGTATATTCAACAGATTGATGCGCTGGGCGGCAGCGTACATGCGATTGAACGCGGATATATGCAGGCAGAGATCGAGCAAGCAGCTTACGAATATCAGCTTGCCCTGGAACAGGAGCAGGCTATTGTCGTTGGTGTCAATCGCTTCGTGCAGGAGCAAGAGGAACGTCCCCCCTTGCATCGCGTAGACCCCGAGGTAGGGAGACGCCAGGTTGCGAAGCTAGCAGCTTTACGGCAAAGACGCGATAATGCCCTGGTAGAGCAGAGATTACAAGCCCTCGAACAGGCAGCGGCCGGAAGCGAGAACTTGATGCCACGAATTATCGACGCGGTTGAAGCCTACGCGACACTTGGCGAAATTAGTAATGCTATGCGGCACGTATTTGGCGAACAACGCGAATTTCATGCTTTAGAATAAAACTAGAGAATAAAGTCAGAGAATAAAGTCAGGTGTTTATGCAATATTGGAATCTGGATGATGAGACAGAGACACGTGATGTGCCTCCTGCACGTGATGCTGAGCGCAGCGCCTATAGCTTCAACGATTATAGCCGGGAAGATTTGCGCAGTTATCCCAACTGCTTGCAGGAAGAGAATCATTCGCTCATCTATACGCGCTCACTAGCACCTATTGGTGTCTTTGACTCAGGGGTGGGTGGCTTCACCATTCTTTCGGCTCTACGCCAGGAGCTACCACACGAAAATTATATCTACTTTGGTGATACGGCACATCTGCCCTATGGCACGCGCACAGAAGAGGACATCACCGAACTCGCGCTCCAATGCTGTCGTTTTTTGCTTGAACAAGGCGTGAAACTGATCGTCGTCGGCTGTAATACAGCATCGCAAGCAGCACTTAATACATTACGCGCCACTTTTTCTATTCCCTTTGTGGGGGTGGTGCCAGCAGTCAAACCAGCAGCACGTATTACCAGAAACGGACGGATCGGGGTTGCTGCTACTAATCGCGCGGCTCAGGCGGCTTATCTGCGCCAGCTGATCGAAGAATTCGCAACGGGGATTGAGACTTATGCAATTGGTTGCCCCGAACTGGTCACGCTGGTCGAGCGGGGCGAACTTGATGGGCCAGAGGTAGAAGAGACGTTGCGACAGGCGCTCAATCCATTGCTTGCAAAAAATGTTGATGTGATCGTGCTTGGTTGCACGCATTTTCCCGCGCTGCGACCGGCTATCCAAAGAGTTGTCGGTAAGCGTGTCCAGGTCATCGATAGCGCGGCTGCGATTGCGCGGCGCACACATGCGGTTCTGGATACGGATGGGTTGCTGCATCCGGCTGGTTCACAAGGGGGAGATTTGCAGGTCTGGTGCAGTGGAGATGCTCTTGCTTTTGGCGAGGTAGCGAGCAAAATTCTTAGCTATCCTGTGACTGCTCGGCAATGGCACCCCTAAACACAATTTGCCGCGCTGGCTGGTAAATAAGGCGAAAAGTGAGACGGAAGCAGGAAAACTAAAGAGAAAGGGATCGACAGAATTGTTAGACATACAATTCACCAGGAAAGCTCTCACAGAGGCTATTGCCTCACAGACCAACCAAGTTTTTTCTCCCCTCAGTGCCTACTTGCTTGCAGCCATGCTGTACTATGCAAGTGATGAGGCCACACAGAGGGACTGGAAAAAGCCTGGAGACTTCTCTGATACCCTTATCACAGGTTCATGGAATCTCCCGCTTCGCATCCACAATAGCGTCTGGTACCAGCAGCATGAGTTAACTCCCAGCACACAATATGAGAACACCCTGTTACAACTGTTCCATACATCGCCGGAGGCAATGAACTTTGCTGACTGTGAAGCGGCAGCGGACATCATTAACCAGAGGATTGCAAAAGCAACTGATGGATTAGTGATCAACCCCATTAGTCCCTCGGATTTGTTTAACGCTATCGCTGTTTTCCTGAACGCCCTCCTTCTGGAGGCAAAATGGGCAAAACCATTCCATGAGATAAACACCAGTGAGGGAACGTTCTACGGTTCATCTGAGGTGACAGCCAGGTTCATGTATCAAGAAGGAACATTTGGCTATATAGATAATGGCCGTTGCCAGAGCATCCTGTTGCCTCTTGAAGAGGCTGGACGCAGTATCCAGATTGTTCTGCCTCAAGAGGGTGTGAGTCTCGCGGATGTCGTGCAACAGGACGGATTGCACTATGAGCATACACTAGAGAGCGTCCAACTTTTCCTTCCCAGGATTGACGTTTTGGGTGACGTGAATTGTGGAGCACTTCTGGGGGTTAGCTCTACCAGCCTTGCAGCGTTCGGGGTGAACGGACCTCGTCCTGTTGTAATCAAGCAAGCCTCTCGCGCTCTATGGGATGAGAAAGGGGTAAAAATGGCGGCGGCGACCTACG
>Ga0070741_10016364_pt1 | contig 12380 bp, 11 predicted proteins | sample Coa_R1_4_FD_66440 | JGI IMG/M metagenome (GOLD analysis project Ga0070741, IMG submission 66440) | Surface soil microbial communities from Centralia Pennsylvania, which are recovering from an underground coalmine fire - Coalmine... | ecosystem: Environmental > Terrestrial > Soil > Unclassified ...
CGATGACGCGGCCCCGGCCAGCGTGGACGGCGCCCACCTGGCACCGCCGGCGGCGGATGCTGCGCTGGCCGCCTGGCTGGCCGGCTACGGCGCCGATGCGGCGGCGCTGTGGACCGAGCTCGCCGCGGACCCGGCCTGGCAGCGCGGCGCCACGCTCTGGGCGCTCGGTCGCCGCGAGCAGGCCGGGTGGGAGTTCGACGATCTGAGCGAGCGCTTCGCCGCCGACCCGCCGCGCCTCTACACCCTGGGAATCGCCCTCCGCGATCTAGGCGCCGACCACGTGGCCATACAAGTCGGGCGGCGCCTGTGGGTCGCCAGCGGCGCGGCGTCGGTCTTCGACCTGCCCCGGAGCGCCCGAGCGCTGCTCTACCCGGCGCCGTACGGCGAGGTCGTCGCGGCGCAGGCCGCGCGGTTCAAAGTAGACCCCTTCTTGTTGCTGGCGCTGATGCGTCAGGAGAGCGCGTTCGACCCGCGTGCCGAGTCCAGCGCGAAGGCCCGGGGACTGACCCAGGTGGTCCCCAGCACCGGCCGCGACATCGCGCGGGCAGTCGGGCGCAGCTCGTTCGACGCCGATGACCTGTTCCGGCCCGCGATCAGTATCGAGTTCGGCGCCTACTATCTCAGCCAGGCGTTGCGCCAGTTCGGCGGCGCCATCTACCCAGCCCTGGCCGGCTACAACGCCGGGCCGGGCACCGCCGCGACCTGGCTCCGCGACGCCGGCGGGCTCGACGCGGACCTGTACGCCGAGCAGATCCCCTACGCCGAGACGTACATTTACGTGCGTCGCGTGTACGAGAACTATCGGCTCTACCGCGACCTATACGGGGGCTGAGCCGCGCTCACCAGCGACCCGGTGGACTGCCAACGGAGAGCACAAATGGCGGAGAACGAGCGACCGGCGGAGCCGCGAGCGCCCGCGGGCGGCTCCGCGGCCGAGCCGCGGCTGATCGACATCGACACCTTCCGGCAGGCCGACCTGCGGGTGGCTCAGGTCGTCGCCGCCGAGCCCGTGGCCGGGGCCGATCGGCTGCTGCGGCTGGAAGTCGACCTGGGCGCGGAGCGGCGGCAGCTCGTGGCCGGCATCGCCGCTTTCTACCGTCCCGAGCAGCTCGTCGGACGAAAGATCATCGTGGTGGCCAATCTCGAGCCCGCCCGCATCCGCGGCGTGGAGTCGCAGGGGATGCTCCTCGCGGCGGGCGGGCGAGCGCCCGGCGCCGCGCTGGGCTTGCTCACGGTCGACGAAGCGATTCCGAACGGAACCCGCGTCGAATAGGCGCCGGCGCGATCAGGCGAAGTCGTCTTCGACGAAGGCGCCGATTCGCCGGTAGCGGGCGAAGCGATCGGCTACCAGCGCGGGCGCATCCCAGCCGCCCGGCTGGCCGTACCGCGCCTCCAGGGCCGACAGGTGCTCGGCGAGCGCGGCGCCCAGGTTGGCGGCGGCGGTTTGCGGGTCGGCATGGGCGCCGCCCGGCGGCTCGGGCACCACGGCGTCCACGATGCCGTGCCGCCACAGGTCCGGCGCGGTAACCTGCATCGCCTCAGCCGCCTCGGCGGCGCGCGCCGCGTCCTTCCAGAGGATCGAGGCGCAGCCCTCCGGCGAGACGACGGAGTAGATCGCGTTCTCCAGCATCAAGACGCGGTCGCCCATGCCGATCGCGAGCGCCCCGCCGCTTCCCCCTTCGCCGATGATGGCGGCGACGATCGGTACCTCGAGTGTCGCCATCTCGGCCAGATTCTCGGCGATGGCCCAGGCTTGCCCGCGCTCCTCGGCCTGGAGCGTCGGGTCGGCGCCCGGCGTGTCGACGAGGGTCACGACCGGGAGCCCAAAGCGCTCGGCATGGCGCATCAGCCGCAGCGCCTTGCGGTAGCCCTCGGGGCGCGCCATCCCGAACCGCCGCACGACGTTCTCCTGCGTGTCGCGGCCCTTCTGCTGGCCGAGCACCATGATCGTGCGGCCGTCCAGACTAGCCAAGCCGCCGATGAGCGCCGGGTCGTCACCGTACCGTCGATCGCCGTGCAGCTCGACGAACTCGGCGCACAGCAGACGCAGGTAGTCCAGGGTGTACGGGCGCTGGGGATGGCGGGCAAGCTGCACGCGCTCCCAGGCCGACGGCTCCGCCGGTCGCGGTGCGAGCGGGAGTCTCATGGCAACCTCGCGCCGTTGGAGCGGATCGCCAGCGCTTCCTGGCGACAGTCCGCTGGGGGTCCGAGCGCGGCGCGGCGCCCCGCGGCGTAGAGCCTCAGCAGCCGTCCGAGCAGCGGGCGGAGCTCCGCCCGCGGCACCACGCGGTCGATCATGCCGTGCTGCAGCAGGAATTCGGCCGACTGGGCGCCCGCCGGGAGCTTCTGCTTGGTAATCTGCTCGATCACCCGCGGGCCGGCGAAGCCGATCAGCGCGCCGGGCTCGGCGAGGATGACGTCGCCAAGCGCGGCGAAGCTGGCGGTCACGCCGCCGGTGGTCGGATCGGTCAGCAGGGAGAGATACGGCACGCCAGCAGCACCAAGCCGCTGCACGGCGGCGACGGTCTTCGCCATCTGCATCAGCGAGTAAATGCCCTCGTGCATGCGAGCGCCGCCGGATGCAGAGACCAGGAGCAGCGGACGCTTGTCCGCCGCGCTGCGCTCGGCGCAGCGCGTGATCTTCTCACCCACGGCCGATCCCATGCTCGCTCCGAGGAAAGCGAAGTCGCAGACGGCCAGCCGGACGGGCCGGTCTTCGAGCGTGCCTCGGCCGCAGATGGCGGCTTCGGGCAGATCGGTCTCGGCCCGGCTCTCGGCGAGCCGGTCCTGGTAGCGCTGTCCGGCACTCACGAACCCCAACGGGTCGGCCGACCGGATCGCTTCGTGTTCTTCGACGAAGGTGCCCGCGTCCAGCAGCATCGTCAGGCGTTCGCGGGCGCGGAGGCGGAGGTGATGGCCGCACTTGGGACAGACCTTGAGCTGGCGCTCCAACTCTTTGACGTAATTGAGCTGCCGACAGCGCGGACAACGCTGCCACAGATCGTCTGGCACGCTGCTCGGTTCGCCGTGTCGATCCCGCTGGAAGATTCGGCGCACGTAAGACTCTCCTGTGGCGGCAGCGCCTGGAGGTGTGTTCCGGGGTGGGCAACGCCTCGCGCACAGTCCGATGGGCGCATGGAAGGATACCATGCCAGCGGTTGCACGCTGGTTGTCGGTCGGGTATTTCGTCGTGGACATCCGGAGCTGTCACGACTTTGTAATGCCCACCTGCTTGCCCGGGCTCGCTCGCTTTGGTACTCTACCGCCCGGGGTTCGGCTGGCGCTCGGTCGAGCCCAACTATTGCTGGAGGGTAGTCTATTGGTGGGTCGAGCGCGATGGACAGCGCTGGGAATCGGTACGGTCCTGCTCAGCGTTAGCTCGTCGCTCCTGACTGCCCCGGTCCACGCCGACGGACGGATGCTCCGTATCTCGGAGGCGACCGGTCGCAGTTCTGTAGTCGCCCAGGCTACGACCAGCGGAGCGCAAGAATCCGTCGGCGCCACCTTTGCTTATCTCGCGGCCCGCGCGGCGGGCGCGCCCTTAGCCCAGGTAGCACCTACGCCCGGCCCCGACCAGGGCGTGCGGGTCATACTCGCTCCCGACGCCCGCGGTCCCCTGCCCCCTGCGATAACGCTGCCATCTGGCCAGCTACCAGCGTCGGTAGCTGCCGCCGCCGTGTCGCTCACACCGGTTCCTCTCCCCCAGAACACGGCTAACGGCACGGTGGCCAACACGGCGGGGATTACCAGCAGTACCGTGGGCGGTGCGGCTAGCGTCAGCGGTGGCCCGGCCCCGCTGCTGGGTAACAATGCGGCCGCCGTGCCGCCAAACGCCATCCCGCTCCTGTCCAACACGGCGGCGGGCCGGCCGGCGGGCGGGCCTACCAACCTGTCTTCCGCGGCGAGCGCAAGCGGGACCACTGGCCGCATCTTGCCCAACAACCCGGCCACCCCCAACGGCTTGCGCCTGGCCAGCATCGCTCAGGCCCAGGTCGGCGCGAAGTACACCTGGGCAGGCGTCTCGCCGTCCACCGGTTTCGACTGCAGCGGCTTTGTGTACTACGTCTTCAACACTGCTGGGATCCCCCTGCCTCGGACGATGGAAGACCAGCTGGCGGCCGGGCGCCGGGTGCGACTCGAGGAGCTCCGCGCGGGCGATATCCTGTTCTTCGCGGACACCTACACCAGCGGCTTGTCGCACAACGGCGTGTACCTCGGTGAAGGCAAGTTCATCCACGCGGTAGACGAGAGCACCGGCGTGGCGATTACTCCCGTCAACTCCGCGTACTGGGAGCAGCGCTTCGTGGCCGCCGTGCGAGTGGTCGAGTAGGATCTCTGCGCTGGCCGGCACCGTGGGGTACGACCACGACGAGGTGGTCGTACCCCTTCTTCTTCGCTCAGCCCGGGCTCGGCCGCCTTCGCGCTTGAGCGCTGCCAGCCCAGCGCGGTAGACTCCGCTCGTAACGAGTGCTCACGAAGCTTGTCCTGGCAGCCAGGGGGACGGAATGGCGATTCAGACAGTCGGCCTGATGAGCCCAGGCGACATGGGACATTCGATCGGGAACGTGCTGCGCGTCGGCGGGCTGCGCGTCATCACCTGTCTGCGCGATCGCAGCGCCCGCACGGCGGCCCTGGCCGCCGAGGCGGGCATCGTCGACGTGCCCGACTACGAAACCCTGGTGCGCGAGGCCGACGTCCTGCTCTCGGTGCTGGCGCCTTCGGAAGCGCGTCGCCTGGCCGACCGCGTGGCGGCCGCCGTGCGCGCTACCGGCACAGACCTGCTGTACGCCGAGTGCAACGCCATCGCCCCGCAAACGGTGCGCGAGATCGCCACGGTAGTGACCGCGGCCGGGGCACGCTTCGTCGACGCCGGGATCATCGGCTCGCCGCCCAAGCCCGGTGAGCAGCGCACGCGCGTGTACGCGTCGGGCGAGCACGCCGTCGAATTCGCCGAGCTGGCGCAGTACGGCCTGAACGTGCGGGTCATCGGCTCCGAAGTCGGCCAGGCGTCCGGGCTCAAGATGTGCTACGCGGCGATCACCAAGGGCCTGACCGCGCTCGCTACCGAGCTGCTGGTCGCCGGCCGGGCGATGGGCCTCACCGAGCCCCTCCGCGCCGAGCTGCAGCAGAGTCAGCCCGCCCTCTACGGCTGGGTCGAGCGCCAGGTGCCGACGATGCCGCCAAAGGCCTACCGCTGGGTGGGCGAGATGGAGGAGATCGCGGCGACGTTTGGCTACCTGGGCCTGACGCCGCAGATCCTGCAGGGCGCGGCTGACCTGTACCGCTTCGTCGGCCAGACGCCGCTCGCCGAGGAGACGCCCGAGGTGCGGCAGCGCGGGCAGACGCTGGACGACGTCGTGGCGCTCCTCGCCGACGCGCTGGAGGCGCCCGGCGCGCTCGCCCGCGGCTAAACGACCGGCGCACCTTCCCCGGCGGCAAGGGCCGCGGATGCGCCAACCGGCCCCTGGCTTTCGCCGTGCCTCGTCCGGGATCCACCACTGCTCGTCAGGTACGGCCCGGCGCGTCGTCCTCCGCCAACCTCACGGTCGAGGCCGCACGGAGCTGCCAGCCCACCGCGGCGGCACCGGCGTACGCGATGGCGGCGAGCAGCAGGGCCGCGCCCGGCCCAAACCCCGCGATCAGCGACGCTAGCGCCGGCAGGGCGAACATCGCGGTGTTGCGGGGGAAGGGGGTCAGGCTGAGCACGGGCGTGCGCTCGCTCGGCTGGAGGACCCGCGCCAGATGGGTGTAGAGGATCGTGCCGGTCAAGGCGAGGGGCACGGCCGCCAGCCACACGAAGACGGCCAGCACGGGCAGCGAGGGCGCCAGGGCGACCCCGAGCCCCGCCAGCGCGCCGGCCATCATCGCCGGCCGGTACAGGCGAGTCGGACCGATGCGATCGACGAACATCCCGCCCAGCCAGGTCGCCGCGGCCATGATCAAGCCGTACACGCCCAGAACCAGTCCGATCGCGGGGGCAGGGTCCTCCACGAGGTGGACGATCTGGACGGGGATGTACGCCGAGAGCACGGCCAGCGCACCGCGCGTCAGGAACCAGGCCACAAAGTTCCAGCGTAGCGGGGGGCGGTGCCACACTCGGGCGATGGTCTGGCCGGCCGCCCGCAGCACGTGGGTGCTCGAGCGCGGCGTGTCGGGCTCGGGCATGAAGACCGCGATCAAAAGCGCGGCGGTTAGACAGCCCACGGCGTCGAGCAAGAACAGCCCCCGCGGGCCGAGCTGCGGCAGCAAGGCGGCGCCGAGTGGAGGGCCGATGCTCGCGGCGATCGGCATCGCCGCCTGGACGGTGGCAATGGCGGAGCCGAGGCGCGGCGACGGCGTGAGCAGCGTCTGGGTCGCGATGAGCACCGAGACGTTGCCGAAGCTCAGCCCGAGCAGCAGGCGGCTGATGACGACCCAGGTCAGGTCGGGGGCCACAGCCAGGAGCGTGAACGCGACCGCCTCGACGAGCTGACTGCGGAGCACCACCGGCTTCCGCGCGTATCGCTCGGCGATGGCGCCCCACAGGGGCGCGAGCGGGAAGGCCACGCCCATCATCAGGGCGGCCAGCAAGCCGGTGAGGCGCGCAATCTCCTCCGGCTGCAGCCCGAATTCCCGCAGGTACAGCGGCGTGAAAGCGCTGAGATGGCCCATCGCCATCGACTCGAGCGTAGACGTGAGGAAGAACAACGCCGCCAGTGACCGCCAGTCCCGCAGCAAGCGCTCTCCTTCCTGGCCCGCTCGCGCTAGCGCGCGTTCGAGCTGCCGCTGCCTCTCCTCGGAGCCACGTCTGGGCCAGCGGGGAGCAGGGGCCGGAGCCGGTCCAGCGCGCCGGCTCGTCGCGAGCGCATGGTAAAACAAACCGGGTGAGGGCTGAGGCCCCGGAGCGTTTCGTGAATTTCTCCGATCCGGCCCTCTGGGTGGCGCTGCTGGTGGGTGTCCTGCTGGTGGTCGTGTGGACCCGGCTGCAGCCCCCGCCGGCCCCCGAGCCGCGCTGTCTCGACTGCGACCTGATCCTGGAGCGCCAGGAAGAGATCGTCGATCCCGAGAACCCAGAGCGGCGGTTCATTCCCGGCGAGCGCGAAGCGTACTTCCGCTGTCCGCGCTGCGGCCAGCGCCGGCGCGCGCGCTACTGAGCCGGTGCTGCCCGCCGGGGCTCCAGCGCGTCCGCGAGCGCCTGGCGAATGGCCGCTGTGCGCGGAGTCAGGATCGCCGCGCCGCCGGGGCCGACGGTCGGCGGGGCCAGGTCGGGCCCGATGACCAGCGTGCGCAGCGCGTCGCGCGGCAGCAGCGCCAGCGTTCGGGCCACGGCGAGACCCTCTGGCAGCGAGAGGTTGGTCTGGACGACGCGCGGCAGCGACAGCGCGGCGGCCGGCCAGCGGAGGAGCCCGGCTGGGCTCAGCGCCCGGTCGCGGAGCGCCACCAGCACCTGCTGCTGGCGGCCCATGCGGCCGAAGTCGCTGTCTACCGCCCGGGTCCGCACGTAGGCAAGCGCCTCTTCGCCGTCGAAGTGCCGCGGTCCGGCGGGTATCTCCAGCCGCCGCGTGCCGTAGTCCTCGGTCGGGTAGGTCTCGTCGACGATCGTCCGCGGCACCGTCACGTCCACGCCGCCCAGCGCGTCGACCAGGGCCACGAAGCCGCGGAAGTCGACCCGCACCCAGCGCTCGACCGGCAGGCCGAACTGGCTGGACAACGTGCGCTCCAGCAGCCTGGCGCCAGCCGCCGGACCGCCTTGCTGGGCGCCGAGCGGATAGGCGACGTTGAGCCGCTGCGGTCCGTACTCGGGAATGTCGACCCAGAGGTCGCGGGGAAACGACACGAGCGTGGCGCCGCCGGACGGCGGCAAGAGCAGCACCGCGACCGTGTCGGTGTGTCCGACCTGGCCGCGTCGCTGCTCGTCCGGCCGCTCGTCCAGCCCGAACAGGAGCGTCGCTCGCGGGGGCGCGCCGGCCGCTACGGCGAGCGCCAGCGTGAGCAGCAAGCCGAGCAGGGCCAGCACCCCGAGTCCCATCAGGTACCCCGCCCACCAGGCGCCGCGCTCGCTCTCAGGTGAAGGGGCGGCCAGGACCTCGTCGGCGGGAGGGTCTGGGGGCCAGTCCGGCTCGTCCGCGACCGGCGGAGCTGAGGGCGTACGACCGAGACGCAGGGGACCCTCCTGGGCTGGCGGCGAATTTCCGATTTCCGCGATCATTGTACGGGACCGGCCGTCGCGGCCAGCAGAATTTGGCTCGCCCGCTGGCCCCGCGACGAGACCCACCCCGCGGCGCCCTCGGCGCCCCGAAGGAGCGGCGATGCCCCACGGCGACTGGGCGAACGGGCCGGGTCTGCCGGCGCCGGTCCCGCGCTGGGCCGGCGTGCGAGCGGCGCGGGCGCCGGCGTCCCAGCCGGGGCTTTCCGATCGGTCGCAGGCCGCCACGCCGGCGGCGTCACCGGCGCGGCCGGTACACGCCGCTGCCTCTCGACCGCGCCTCGGCCGACGCCCTCGGCCGGCACTCCTGGTCGGCGGAGTGGGGCTGATACTCGCCCTCGCCTGCCTCGGCGTTTTCACGCGTCTATGGGTCGGCGCCACTCCTGCCCACGACGGCGCGGTGGCGGACGAGGCGCTGCTGGCCACGGCGCCAGAAACGGCAGCGACCGGCGCGGAAGGCAGCCTGGCCTTCGTGCTGCGCGACGACTTCTCGGATCCGGACAGCGGGTGGCCCACGCAGTCGAGCGATCCGTCGCGGCGGCGGGTCGGCTACGTCGCCGGAGAGTACGAGATCGTCAAGGTGGCTGGCGGCCCGGAGGCGCCCTTCGTCCGGGGCGCCGACGAGTTCGGCGATTTCCGCTACGAGATCGACCTGCGCCTGGTGGCGCCAACCACCGATGCCTACGGCTTTCTCGACTTCCGGCGCCAGACCGACGGGCGCCACTACTCCTTCGTCGTCGATCCCAACGACGGCACGTTCTTGCTCGAGCGGGAAGAGCCTGGCGGGCGCACGCCGCTGGTGCCCTGGACCCGGTCGCCGGCCATCCAGCGCGGCGCGGCGACCAACCGGCTGGCCGTCGAGGCGAGGGGCCGGGAAATGGCGCTGTTTATCAACGACAGCGAGGTGGCGCGGCTGAGTGACGATGCGCTCGCCGAGGGCACGATCGCGTTCGGCGTGGGCAGCTACGGGGGCGGGCGGGCCGAGGGCCGCTTCGACAACCTGCTCGTCCAGCCGCTGCCACCGTCGTGAGCGCCTGCGCCGCTACTCGCTCGCGCGCTCCCCGACGGGCCGGTTCTGCGCGCTCGGCGGCGCGCTGCCGCTCGGCGCGCCGGCCGCGGGCGCGCCGCTGCCGCCCGTGCCGACGAGCGTGACGTTGCGCGACGGACGGTAGCTGCTCTTGAGCCGCAGGGTGCGCACGTCGTCGCCGGCGGTCACCGTGCGCAGGATCGTGACGTCGAACCCCTCGCGCGCGGCCTCGACGACCACGCGGCGTCCCGCGGCGAGGGTCGGGTCTTCCTCCACCACCGGCCGGGTATCGGGCGGCACGCGGTTCGAGATCTCCGGCGCGGAGACGTCGACCTTCCAGGCCGGTTTGGTCCCGTAGAGGCGGAAGGTCAGGTTGTCGCCCTCGACGGCAGCCTGGATCAGCACGGCGTGCGGCGTGGTGTTGATGAACTGCAGATCCAGGTTGCTGTCCTCGTCCACGGTGGCGTCCAGGCCGACGACGCCGCGTGAGGTGTAGGCAGGGATCCAGTACAGGTGCCAGTGCCGCTCCTCCAGGCGGTACCCACTCCAGAAGAAAGCCTGGAACAGGGTGGTCGCGACCTGGCAGATGCCTCCGGCCACCGAGGGCACCGTGTGGAGGCTGTCGCCGCTGCCGGTGATGCCGAACCCCCACTGGAAGCCAGCCGCCAGCGTCGTCGGACCGACCTCGCGGTTGAACGAGAACAGGGCCCCCGGCGGCACGACGGTGCCGTGCAATCGCTCGGCGGCGAGACGGATGTTGTGGGCCTTCTCGGGCACCGACCCGGCGAACGACGTAGTGCTCTCCTCGATGAGCTCACGGAGGCCCAGCGCGGCCAGATTCTCGCCGTCGACGGCCGGCGGCATGACGCGCACCGGCAGGGCGATCGTGCGCTCCGTGCCCAGCGCGCCCTCTGTAATCGCCTGCTGCGCGGCCGCGACGTCGAGCTGTCGCCCCGCGGCCGCGGCACGGATCACGCGCGGCTGGCCGCCGTTCCAGTCTAGGCGCGCGTTGAGCACGGGCTGATCGACCTCTTTCGCGATCGCGGCCAGACGGCGTCGGATCGCCTCGGCATCGAGCCGCGCGGCGAGCGGCTGGCCGCTGCCGCCCTCGAAGTCGAGCCAGCTCGCCAGCTCCGCCCGGTCTACCGTCCAGCGGCGATCGCCGTCCGTCAGCACCAGTGGGCTGGCCAGCACGCGCTCGGCGAAGTCGCGGGCCTCGCGCCGCAGCTCGTCGGGCGTCTGGGGCGCGATCTCGCGCACGGGTAGCGCGACTTCCGACACGCCCGCTCGGGCGGCTTCCCGCAGCCGGGCGCTGGCTTGCTCGACGTCCAGCTCGCGGCCGGTCTGGCTGGTCGTGTACTGAATCGCTCCATCGGGCTGGATCAGCAGGCGGGCGTCCCGCGGGGGGCGGTCGGTCTGGGCGGCGACGTCGCGCAGGAACCCTTGCAGGGCCTGGTCGTCGGTGCGGGTTTGGACGCCAGCCGACTGAGAGGACATGATGGCCTGCCACTGGTCGGCGAGCCGCTGCAGGGGCGAGCCCGTGCGCCCAATGGCCAGGACGTCGTCCACCACCGCGTCGGCATCCAGGCGCAGACCGACGTCGCGCCAGGTCACCTGGCGCACACTCTCGCCGGCGACCACGGTGACCGGCGCGGTGAGCAGCGCCTCGCCGCGCGCCGCCACCACCGCGCGCGCCTCGTCCGCAGTACGCCCGCCCAGGTCCGCGCCCAGCGCCTGCACGCCCGGAAAAACGCGACCCGCGTAAGCCACCTGATAGCCGCCTAAGATCGCCGCGATCGGGACCAGCAGCCCTGCCAGGATCGCCACTACCCAGCGCACGCTACGCGTCTCCTTCTGCCTGTGGTGGGCGCACATCACATCCCACCGGCGACGAGCCCATCCACTGGCCGCAGCCGGTGCGATACCAGACCCCGTGCTTATACTACCCGGCGGCGAGAGCGAGGACGAAGATTACAGTGGCGCACGCCCCCCGCGCCACCGGCCCCACGGTTCCCCGGTGCGGTTGTCCTCGCCGCGCCGGACGCCGCCCGGCCCCAGGCCTCGCGCGGCTGCCGCTAGCGCGGGGCAGCTCCGTGACGGCGCATCTCGAATCCGGTTCCGGACCGGCAGCGCCTGCTCACGGGAACGGCTGCCTTGCGCGCGAAGGAAATACAGGATAAGATACGTCTGATATATCACAAGGTATGGATGACGATGGCCCGAGCTTCCGGCGCCCGATCGCTGGCCCGCCGCGCCTACGAGGCGCTCAAGCAGGACATCCTGACCTGCACGTTGCGGCCGGGGACCCAGATTTACGAAGGCGAGCTGGCCGCGCGCTACGGCACCAGCAAGACGCCCGTGCGCGAGGCGCTGAACCTGCTCGGCCAGGAGGGGCTGGTCGAGGTCTTGCCCCGCCGTGGCTATCTCGTGGCGCCGGTCACGCTGCGCGACGTCCAGGAGGTGTTCCAGCTCCGTCTGGTGCTGGAGACGGCAGCCGCCGAGCTCGCCGCCGAGCACATTACCGAGGAAGGGCTGCGGCAGCTCAACGCCCTGGTCGCCGTCCGCTACACCTACGGCGATCGCGCCAGCTACGCCCGGTTCTTGCGCGCCAACCGCGAGTTCCACGTGGCCGTGGCGCAGGCGTCGGGCAACGGCCGGCTGGCTGCCTTCGTCGGGAAGCTGCTCGAGGACATGGAGCGGATCCTCCACCTGGGTCTGGACCTGCGGGATAGTGCCGACGAGATGGCGGCGGAGCACGCCGAGCTGGTCGACGCGCTGCTCCGCGGGGACAGCGCCCTGGCGCGACGAGTGGTCACTGACCAGTTGCAGACGTCGCGGAAGCGCGTGCTGGAAGCGCTGGTGGGCTCGGAGAGCGCGGCCAGCGGGATTCGGCTCGTACCCCAGTGATCATCGATTCGAGGCGCGGGAGACCGATGATGCTCAGCCTGCCGCTTCAGGATTTCGTGACCACGCTCGAGGATCTGACCGCGCGCGACCTGGCGGTCCCCGAGCTCATCCGCTGGATCCGGCCCGAGTTCGCGCGCCTGGTGACGGAGCCCGACCTGCTGCGGCCGGAGGACACCGTTTGCCCGGCGGGCGCCTACACCCAGCACATCTTGCACGTCGGCGAGGCTGGCCGCTTCTGCTTGCTGGCGCTGGCCTGGCAGC
>Ga0070741_10016365_pt1 | contig 12380 bp, 8 predicted proteins | sample Coa_R1_4_FD_66440 | JGI IMG/M metagenome (GOLD analysis project Ga0070741, IMG submission 66440) | Surface soil microbial communities from Centralia Pennsylvania, which are recovering from an underground coalmine fire - Coalmine... | ecosystem: Environmental > Terrestrial > Soil > Unclassified ...
AAAGGCCGGACGGCCTACATAGAGCACGTTATCCAACCGCTCCAGCGTAATGGTTCCATCCACGCTCAGGTCAGGCCGTGCTCCCGGAGGCGGTGGACCATCCAGCATCACATCCACTGTGACCGTGCCTGCCTGTACGGATGGATCAACGCGTGAAACTTTGCCTTCCACTACACCGTTGTGAGTATCGATGTCAGCTTTCTGTCCGGGCGTAATGTCCTTGGCTTGAGTTTCAGGAATCTTCAATTCCGCTTTCAGATGATCTGGCTGTACCACTTTGGCCAGGATCGTTCCCTGCGGCAAACGCTGTCCTACCTGGACAGGCGTGTCCGTTGCCTGCAAAACTCCCGTAATGCCGGCCCGAACTTTGAGTGCATCCTTCTGCCGGAGCTTCAGGGCAAGCAGGGTTTTCTTTTGGTCAATCGTGCTCTGCTGCACCGCCAATTGAGTTTCAATGGCTTTGGTGCTCTCGGCAATCCGGTCTTCTTCAATCTTCTTGCGCGTCGCCAGCTCGCGCTCTTTGCTCACAGAGGTATCCAGCACAGCTTTTGCAACCACGCCAATTTTATTCAGCTCGCGATTGTTGTCTGCATCGCGCTTTGCATTCTCATAATCGGATTCAACCGTGGCGGATTCTGCGCGCAGACTAAGCAAATCGCTATCGACCTTTGCTTTGGTGTTGTGGTATTCCGCTTCTGCAGATTTCAGATCAAGCCCGGCGTTCACCGCTTCCTGCTCAAGCTGCGGGTTTGAGAGCTCCATGATGACCGTATCAGGCTTTACCGGAGTGCCCGGCAGAACCAGGATGCGTTCCACGTGCACGTCAGTCTCTGCGGGGATTAGACGAACATCGTCTGGAATGGGCACCAATGATCCAATGCCGCGCACTTGCCGCAGCATTGAGCCGCGCTTCACCGTGTCTGGCCAGATGGTGCCATAATCAACGCTCTGCAGCGCCGGCTTGAGCCGGGAGACACCCAGGGTTACGCCTGCAATCGCCAGCACAGCCACCACGATCAGGATCGTTTGCTTCTGGCGCTTCTTTTTCTTAACCGATTCGTCGCGTACGATATCCATTGCAACTAAGGTATATGCACAAGTGGTGCCAAATCAATGATACTGCAAACCGTTGAACGTGAAGGAGAAAATGTCATTTTAGTCATCTTAGCCCGTTTTCCGCTGTCCATTACTGAAACCCAGTGTTCGGAAACGCACACCCAAATCCGGGGCTGCTGACTCTCATTTTGACCCCTACATTAATATATAGACCAGAGAAAACTGTTTTAGTCATGCCAAAATCTGCTTTCCGGCCCCGGCTCTTCTCCACCGATCAATACAGTATTACGCTGCCTGAAGGCCATAAGTTCCCGGTAAATAAGTACGGTATGTTGCGGGGACTGGTGGAAAAAGAAGGCCTTTTTCAGCTTGAGCGGAGTCCGCTGGCTGATTCAGAAACTGTTTGCCTTGCCCATGATCCGGATTACGTAACCCAGTTCACTTTGGGAACACTTTCAGCAGCGGCCATGCGGCGCATTGGGCTTCCCTGGTCAGAGACTTTTGTTCAGCGCGCTTATGCGTCCGTAGGCGGAACAATCTGCGCTTCCCTTCAGGCCATGGAGCATGGATGGGGAGCCACTCTGGGCGGCGGCACGCACCATGCTCTTCGCTCTGAAGGCGCCGGATTCTGCGTCTTTAATGACATTGCAGTTGCCATCAAGTTATTGCGAAAAAGAAACCGCATCCGCCGCGCTGCCGTGATAGATCTTGACGTGCATCAGGGAGACGGCACTGCCGAAATCTTCCAGAACGATCCAGACGTCTTCACTCTCTCCATCCACTGTGACAGCAATTTCCCTTTTCGCAAGAAACAGAGCCGGCTTGATGTGGCGCTGCCTGACCATGTCGAAGACGACGAATATCTTCGCCACCTGGATGAAGTGCTGCCTGCAATCTTCGCCTTTCGGCCTGACATTATCTTTTATCAATCTGGCGTCGATGCGCTAGCCTCTGACGTTCTGGGCAGGCTCTCACTCACACACCAGGGCTTGATTCAACGCGATAAAAAAGTCCTGCAGGCGGCGCGCAGCTTCGGCGCTCCGTTTGTTCTTACTTCCGGCGGCGGCTATTCTCGCCCAATCGAACTCAGCGCTGAAGCCCATGCCAATACGTATCGCACAGCGTGGCAAATCTTTACCACGGTTTAACGGTTAATGGACGCTTGGTACAAGCCCTGCCGTAAGCATTGAGCGGTCTCTCCGCTGCGCATGGCAGTGATATTCTTTCTTGCATAGCCATGCCTTCTTCTACCAGCTATTCCGCTAATCAATTGCCGCTGCTTGAACTGGCGGAAGCAAGCCAGGCGGTACAAAAGAAAGAAATCTCGCCTGTTGATCTCACCCAGGCATGTCTTAAGGAAATCGAGCGGCGCGATCCAGAACTCAAAGCCTTCATCACCGTAACGGCTGAATCTGCTCTGGCTGAGGCGCGCAAGGCTGAAGCTGAGATCACGCGCGGCGAATGGAAAGGGCCGCTGCACGGAATTCCTCTGGCAGTAAAAGACCTGGCTGAAACCGCCGGAGTAAAAACCACGGCTGCCAGCGCAGTGCTCAAAGATTATGTGCCCGCCGCAGATGCCGAGGTAGTCCGCAGGCTCAAGGCTGCAGGCGCAGTCCTGCTGGGCAAGCTCAACCTGCATGAGTTTGCTTATGGCGGCAGCGGGATCATTGGCCACTTTGGCGTGGCGCGCAATCCATGGAACACCGCTCACATTACCGGCGGATCGTCTTCCGGCTCTGCCGCTGCTGTTGCCGCAGGACTCTGCTATGGCGCAATCGGCACGGACACTGCAGGTTCCATTCGTCTGCCTGCCGCGTTTTGCGGAATCACGGGACACAAGCCGAGCTATGGATTAGTGAGCACGCGCGGCGTGATCGCTCTTTCCTGGTCATTCGACCACGTTGGCCCAATGGCCCGCACCGCTGCCGATGCAGCGCTGATGCTTCAGGCAATCGCGCACTATGACGCGGAAGATATCAACTGCCAGAAGTTTCCGCCGGTTTACTATCCTTCTGCGATTGAAGAGCCAATAAAATCTTTGCGGCTGGCCGTGGCCCGCGACTTCTGGAAAGACGTAGATAGTGAAGTTGCTCTTGCAGTTGACGCAGCGATAAAAGAACTTGGCAAGCTCACCGCGGGAATTCAGGAAATTAATCTGTCCACAGAAGTCGATCGCACGATCGTTGTTTCAGAATCTTTTGCCTACCACCAAAAATATTTACCTCAGCATGAAGCTGAATATCATCCGGAAACGCTGAGGCGCATCCGCAACGGAGCCAACATCACCGCTGCACAACATATCCACGCACACCGTGAACTTTTGCATCAGCGGCGGCAGATTCTTCACCTGTTTGAAAAAATTGACCTCATCCTCACTCCCACAACGCCCGTCCTCTCGCCGACTTTGGCGGAGCTTGAGGCCGCACCAGATCAGCTCCGCGGTAAGGAATTAGTTATGCTGCGCAACACGCGCCCGTTTAACGTGTACAGATTGCCGACGGTTTCACTCAATTGCGGATTTTCAAAATCTGGATTGCCCATCGGCCTGCAAATCGCAGGCGCTCCGGGTGCCGATGGAGTTGTGCTCGCGCTGGCTCACGCTTACCAGAAGCAAACCGATTGGCATAAAAAGAAGCCTGCCTAACCAAGCGCCTCAGCTTGCTTTTGCCAGAGGCGCGCTGATGCTTTCCAGCGACTGGCGTTCCGCCTTCACACCCAGCTTCCACTCCATGCCGGCCGCAATCAGCATGAGCAATGCTCCAAAAAGATATCCGTAAAAGAGGTGCGTGCGCGAACCGCTGCCGATCAGCGCTCCAAATAGAGCTGGAGCGCCAACTCCGCCGGCCAGCGTTCCCAACGCATAAAAAATGGCGATCGCCATGGCGCGAATCTCCAGCGGAAAGATCTCACTCACCGTCAGATAAGCCGAGCTTGCCGCACAGCTCGCGATAAAAAAGATCACCGTCCAGCAAACCGTTTGCGTGAGGCTCGTGAGCAGGTCACGCTGAAAAAGCCATCCCGTGATCGCCAGCAGCACGCCGGAGAGCGCGTATGTTGTCGTGATCATTGGCTTGCGGCCCACTGTATCAAACAATTTGCCCACAATGAACGGCCCCAGGGCATTGCTCAACGAAAACGGCAGCAGATAAAAACCTACGTGCTCAGCCTTGACCGAATAAAACTCAATGAGCAGCAAAGCATAAGTAAAGAAGATAGCGTTATAAAAAAACGCCTGTGAAATCATGAGCCCCAGGCCAAGCAGAGATCGCGTGCGGTGCGTATGCACCATTGCCTGCCAGATTTCCTTCCATGAAATGCCGTGACGTACTGTGATCGTGAGGGGCTCGCCCTCAGGCTCAGGCAGCTTACACGACTTCCCTACTTCAGCTTCCACTTGTGCAACAATGTGCTCAGCTTCTTCCTCGCGGCCATGGGTCATCAGCCATCGCGGCGACTCAGGAATGAAATGCCGGATAAAAATAATGACAACGCCCAACATCGCGCCTAGGAGAAATGTAAATCTCCATCCCAGTGAAGGAGAGATGGCGTGCGTGTTGAGCAGCAGGATGGTGGCCAACGCTCCTAAAGCCGCGCCAATCCAGTATGTCGCGTTAATGATCAGATCCACATGGCCGCGAACACGCGCCGGAATTAATTCATCGATAGCGGAATTGATGGCGGCATATTCACCGCCAATGCCGGAGCCTGTCACAAATCGAAAAAAAGCAAAGCTCCAGAAATTCCACGCCAGCGCTGAACATGCTGTGGCAATGAGATAGACCAGCAGAGTAACCGTAAACAGCTTTTTGCGTCCCAGCCGGTCCGTGGCATAACCAAATCCAATTGCGCCGATAACAGCGCCAAGTAAATAAAACGTCGCGCTCGCGCCAACCTGCGTGTCACTCATGTGCAGGCTTTGCTTCAGTACCCCGCCGACCGCGCCTGCCAACGTGACTTCAAGCCCATCCAGAATCCACGTGACTCCAAGACCAATCACCACCAGCCAATGCCATCGGCACCACGGCAGACGGTCTAACCGATTCGGAACACAAGTTGTAAATTGCGCAGATGGCGCGGAGCGCTGTGCGGAGTATTGAGCTGAATGATTGATCTGTTTCGATTCAGACATTGTGCTTCTCACCAGCTCACAGTGAGATGCAACTTCGGCAAATGATATTGATTGCCAGTGGAGTTAAGCAGCGTTGGGCGGCGTTCGATAACGGGTATTTATAGGCGTTCGATATTACGGGTATTTAATAGGTATTCCATATTACGGCGTTTTATAGTTTGATATTACAGGCGCTCGGTAAACGAAAGCAGATACGCTGCAAACGAAGTAGGTATGCTGCGGGCACAAGCATATCGATGCGTCTGCTGATCGGCATCTCGCGACTGAAATTGGCAACTTGATTGGTATCGTGCGAATTCATCCCAATTTTTGCGAGCCGAACCAGCAGCAAAATTAGGACCGCTATCATGCGGGCAGCAAATTTGACCACCTGTAAACGCCCTGTTAATCTTGATCTGCGGGGTGGAGCAGCCTGGTAGCTCGTTGGGCTCATAACCCAAAGGTCGGTGGTTCAAATCCACCCCCCGCAACCAATCCTAAGTTTCTGATTCTGCACACCTTTCCTTCTCGACAGCTCAAAAGTGTAAGAAAAATGTAAAAAAACTTTGCCGTTTTGGGCATTTTTCGCATTTCTCGCGCACTGGTTTGAGCGAAATCCCCGGCGCTGGTAGATTGCGCAGAATTCGCGGAAGGATCAGAAATGGCTACTGCAGGGTTCAGCACAGAATCGGCCTTGTCATCGGCTCCTTCGCCGACGGACGCAGATGTGGATCGCTCTGTCGTCAACGTCAAGGTTTACACAAGGCACAAACGGAACTGCCCAAAGCGAGAGCGCTCCGATTGGTCAAGATGCAATTGCATGAAGTGGCTCTACGTGTACCGGAACGGCAAATGCAAGCTGGTCAGCGCAAAGACGCGGAGCTGGGAAAGAGCGGAGCAGAAAGCGCGCGAGATATGGGACAGCCTTGATCCTCTTAAGCAATTGCAGCGGCGACTTGAACAAAAAATACAAGCCGACAAATCGCAAATGGAAATTGCTTCAGCTGCTGGACAATTTCTTAAGGAAGTAAAGCGTCTGGAACGGGCAGAAGCGACAAGCGCCAAATACAAACTCACACTGGCACGTTTGGAAAAGTGGTGTGCCGCCCAAGAACCGCCGATTACACTACTGGCGCAGCTAGACGTCGCGACAACGCGGCAATGGATACACTCCTGGATCGGTGCTCCGACCACTCTTCACAATCAACACCAACGGGTGATCGCATTCTTCAATTTTTGTATTGAGCAGGGCTGGATCAAAGAGAACCAAGCCAAGAAAATCAAGAAGGTGCCGCGCACGCAGGAGGAGACGCTTCCCTTTACGCGCGAACAGGTTGATGCTCTCGTTGAATCGAGCTACTACTACGACAGCCGCGGAAATGAGCGCAACGGCAACACGGTCAATTCACGCCGGGCGCGCGCCTACCTCAAACTGCTACGCTGGAGTGGGCTTCGCGCCGGTGATGCAGCTTGCCTGCCCAAGGGTAAGTTGCGCGACGACGGTTCACTTTTCCTCTACCAAGCCAAAGTGAAAGGAAAGACCAGCGCGGCCGTATACGTTCTGTTACCTCCCGATATAGCAGAGGAATTGCGCAAAGTACCGCCAAGTAACGTTACCCATCCGGATTACTTTTTCTGGAGTGCCCGCAGCAAACGTAAAAGTGAGGTCTCCAACTGGGAAAAGATCTTCGCAAAAATCGTCGCTAAAGCTCAGGAGCTGTTTCCTCAGTTGTTCGTGGATCGCAACGGCAATGCGAAACCCGCACACCTGCACATGCTGCGCGATACCTTCGCCGTCGAGTACCTGCTGGCAGGAATGCCTCTCGACGAAGTATCCCGGCTGCTGGGACACCACAGCGTTACCATCACACAAAAGCACTACGCTCCTTGGGTGATCGAGAGACAAGAACGCTTGGCGACCAATCAACGCGCTGCTTGGGAGAATATGGGCATCAAACCCAAGCCTCGTCATGGCGTGAGGCACGTCCGACGGCGATTTACGAAACGAGAATCCCAAAAAATAGCGCCGGCGTTACGATCTCTGGGCGCGACAAAGCGGCGTGTCGGCTCGACTCCGAGAGGATCCGCGCAAAACGGGTGTTAACTAGCCCGTCTGAGCTTCCCGTACACCCTTTGTGCCACGCTTTCCGGAATTCGAAGCGTCTTGTAGCCTCTTTTCATACGGGTCTCATCCGTTCCCCATTCCAGGACACCTGGTTCATGCACGAACATGCGTCGAACTGTTCTGTCGCTTAAGTTCCACAACTCTGCAAGTTCCTTCACCGAATAATGCCTTTCAAATGTGGGCAGCAGCCGTAAAGACTTGGAAGCTGCAGTCTCCCCTGAGACTCTCTTGCTCTGGTCATATTGCAAAGACCGCGATGCCTTACGCGGATGTGGAACGTCTGCCTGTTCGTGCAAATCGGACTGATTGTTCAGAGTAGCTCGTTCAGTAGAAGGTTCAGAGTTGATCCCAGTATTCACGACCGTGCACCCCTTAGAGGTCAAATTCTGAAAAAGAGTTCTAGCCCAGGTCCGTCCTTCAGTCAAAACAAACGCCGAACAGGTGAGATTTGACCGAAAACTGATTTGGCCTTACTTTCGCAAACGCTTGAGGCGGTTCAGAACCGACCTGCTGAGGAGGAAACAGGTGTTTGCATCTCCCGAGGCTCTCGCAGAAACACTGCGGAGCACTGGATATATCGCCGACGAGGTTACGACCATGGTCGTATACCTTGCCAGCCAACTCCACAAACCCGTAATCCTGGAGGGACCGGCGGGGAGTGGGAAGACTCAATTGGCGTATGCGGTTGCGGTCGCCGCAAATACTACAGTGGAGCGGTTGCAATGCTATGAAGGCATCAACGAGGACAAGGCAATCGGCAAATTCGATGAAGCCCTGCAAAGACTTTGTGTTGAGTTAAAGGCGAAATCGGGAGCTGTTGACTGGGCTTCTGTGCGAACCGAGTTGCACAGCCAGGAATTCTTTAACGCCGGCCCGCTGTTGCGTGCGCTCCTTAATGACAGACCCTGCGTTTTGCTGATCGATGAGATCGACAAAGTTTCTCAGGAGTTTGAAGCCATGCTGTTGGAGCTCCTGAGCGCGTGGCAGCTCAGTATTCCAAAGCTTGGCACAGTAAAAGCCCGCAGTATTCCGTTCGTCGTACTGACCTCAAACGAGGAACGCCGCATCGGCGATCCCTTACGCCGACGGAGTTTCTACCTGCGTGTAGAGCACCCGACAACGGAGCGTGAGGCAGAAATTGTGGCCCTGCGGACACCCGATTCGAGCGTGGAGTTCCACGCCGAAATGGCGGGGCTGGCGAAAGCCCTGCGCGGTTGGAGTCTAGAAAAGCCACCATCAGTATCGGAGATTTTGGACCTGGCAGAAGCGCTCAAGATCCTTGGTCGTGAGCAAGTTACGTCTGAGATGCGAGACGTTTTGCTGCCGCTTCTCGCCAAAACAGAAGCCGATAGAAAAAAGCTACTTCTCCGCGATGGTTTTGCCAGCTTGGTTTATGACGCGCAGCAATACACGGCGGAAGCTTTGCGAGGAAAAGTCGCATGAAGTACACGATTTTAGTTTTGCTTTTCATGTGTGCCGCTCGCAGTTGGTCGCAGTCAGCCAATACTCCCTCACGAGTCGAAGCTGAATACTACGTCAGAGCGTACGCCGAGCATTATCGCCTTCCCGTTGCTTTGGTCGAGGCAGTCGTAGAGCGCGAGTCGAATTGGCATCCATACGCGATTTCACCGAAAGGCGCTGCGGGGTTAATGCAGCTGATGCCAATGACAGCCGAGCGCCTTGGCGTGCGCGATAGCTGCAATATCGACCAAAACGTCTCGGGCGGGGTCCGGCACCTGGCATGGCTGGTTCAACGGTTCAGTGGCGATTTCCGCCTGGCTTTAGCTGCCTATTACGCCGGCGAAGACATTGTCACGAGGCGTGGCCTCGGATATCGAAACCGAGACGTTGTGGCCTATGTGTCTCGAATTCGACTCAGTTATTTGCGCATCACCCAATCGCAAACATCCATTTCCGAGGTAGCCGAGAAAGGGGATATACGATGAAAATCTGCCGAATTTTGATGCATCTGATAACGCTTTCTGCCGGACTGGCTCTGGCGGCAGCGCAGACCGAAACAGTTCCGGCGCGAATTATTAATCTGAATCTGGACGCCCATCAAGTCACGACTCTGCATCTGCGTCCCGGCTACGTCACTTCCGTGCGGCTCCCGGAAAGCGTCAGCTCGGTTGTGCTTGGTGATCCTGCCACATTCAAAGCTGAGCATTCAGAAGCCGAGCCCGAATTGGTTTTCTTCAAACCTGCTGTTCCGCAGGCAAGGGAGACCAATGCGCTGATCACGACGCGGACCGGACGAGAAATTTCTTTGACACTCACAAGCGAAGGGAGCGGCGCATCCGTCGATTACCTGCTCGAATACGAGAGACCCCGCAGTTTCCTCGTTCCGGCAACTCAGACGAGTTTTCTGATTGCGGATATCAAAGCGGTCGGTGCGGAGCCGTCAGCTGCCACCTCGACCACTTCCACGGAGAGCGAACCGGACAGTTTGCTGAGAAAAGAATTGAATGCTGCTCCCCGTTGGGAGGGCAAGGATCTGCGGGTTAGCATTGGCCATAGCGCTCAGGACGGGGATCAGATGACCGTAGCGTTCTCGGTATTGAATTCTTCGGCCAAGACAATTGAGCTGCTGCCTCCACAAATCGAGCTCGATGGAAACACCAAAGATAGACACAAGAAAGGGATCAAGGCAGAGCCAGTGCCGATTGAGAGCTATCGTCTGACTTCACGAAGGTTGTCGCCGCATGCACGAGCGGATGGAGTTGTGATTTTCGGACGACCAAACTTCAAAGAAGCGCGAGAGCGTTTGTTACTTCATATCGCGCAGACAGATGCCGTGGATCGTCCTGTGCTCGCAGCGATTGCGTTTGTTTCCCAGGAAAAAGGAGCTCCGAAATGAATCAGACAAATGGTTCTCAACATGGACACGGGACAACCGTGATTGAAGAGCACAGTCCGAGTCTCGAGGAAGCACAACCAGAGAAGGCTATAGAACAGGCCACACTTGCTACACGAACCCGCCAACGCACGAGGCAGGAGTTCAAACAGAACCGATTTGTGATAGTTGCGGCCGGTGGACTGGTCTTCGCACTTCTAATCCTGGCTTTTGCCAGTGCTCCGAAACTCAAGCGGATCAAATCGCCCGCAAATACTCGTGAAACCACACAAGCGACCACGGCGCAATCAACCCTAACGTCCCAAAGCGAGAGCCTCCTGCCCGTGATTGATTCCGGAAGACCAGCAGCAGCCGAGTCGCATGATGGAGAGTTGACCGAGCAAGATCTAGCTCGGACCGCTACGAGACATGCAGCCAAGACATTTGGCTCTGTTCCGCCAGCGGCAGGGATCGGCTCACTGGGGTCAATTCCGCCATTTGGCGAACAGCCGTGGCAGGCGCCACCGTACCAGCCTGGCATCAGTACCAACACGGGCATAACAAACGCAGCGGTAACCAGAATCGAGCGGGGGCCGGAGGTGAAATCATCGCTGGTTTTTGTGCGGAATGTTTCCACGACAGCAGCGCCGTCTTCGGAGTATCGAGAAAGCAGCCGGACAGCGGATGGGCAATTTGGACTTGGCCTCCCGGTCGGCAGCCGGCTTCGGGCGCGCTTGGAGTCAGCAGCAAGCACAGCAGTACGGACACCGGTTTTAGCAGTGATTGAATACAACTATGAACGCGACGGAGAAATCATCGTGCCTGCCGGCAGTAAAGCCGTCGGGCACATCCAGGAGGCTGATCGCTCTGGATATGTGCGGATTGAGTTCGATTCACTCCTCATGCCCGATGGATCATCTGTTTCCATTCAGGCCGCGGCTACTGATCTCGATCTACGCCCAGTCAAAGGCAAAGTTGAGGGCAAGAATACGGGAAAAAATGTGCTGGTGCGCTCGCTTTCAGGCATAGGCCAGGCCGGCGCGCTAGTGGTCGGTCGTGGCAGTCTGAACCAACCTTTTAGCGAGTCGGATGTTATCCGGGAGCGCGTGAGCGGCAACATCAGCGAGGCGGGGGACGAGCAGATATCGCGGTTATCAATCACTTCGCGAGTTGTAGTTAATGTCTCGGCAGGCACGCCGATCTATGTCGTGCTGGAGCAATCATCCAGGCAAGCTGCGGCGCAGCCGTTGAATCCGCAAGGGCAGCAGACAGTCAATCAGGCAAATTTTGATCAGCTTCGGCAACTGCTGCAACTACAACAAGAATTGAACCAGAACGCCGCAAAGACAGAGACAGCACCACTGCCGCAGAACCAGTGAATGCTATTAGACTTTGGACGTGTAACGGTGACGACTACAAAGCTACGATCCAGTATTTCCAGATGATTCTGGCTCAGCCTCGTTGCATTCCTTGTCCGAAAAATTACAAACCACATCTTTTTGTCGATTACGCTTCCTACGTGGACTGTATTCACGTCTTCGGGGCCGATGATCTCATCTTGAATTGCCTGGGAATTCTCCCGGCCCGCCTATGCTTATCAGATGACACAAATTTCGGCAGATTGTCATCTCATAATCGTCAATCGCTGTGACTAAACTTCCCGGCGGGCTCGCGCCTCTTTCGGCCAGTACCCACCTACGTATAGATACTCAGCCGTTAACCATGAGCCTTATCAGATGACGAAAATTTCGGCAGATTGTCATCTCATAACTTGGCCTTCGGTCGCAGCAGATTCCCAATCAAAAATACAAAACTGGGGTTGCAGCTCTCACTGAACCCGAAACATCTGCGGCATTCTTATTCCCAATCATTTGATCGAGAGTTGAAACAATCTTATGTTCTCACCTGCGACGCGCGAAATTAATTAACGCGTCGCAGAGGAGAATTCACATGAAACTTTCGAGTTGGGGAGCGATGCGCGTTCGGCTCGCTCTTGCTTATCTCCTGGCCATAGTTTCATTTCAGCTCTTGCCCCTGATGACATATGCGCAGAACCTCGGCCAGCAACCGGCAACCGGCCAAGCCGTTCAGGGGCAAACCGCAGCACAGCCCGAGGGCGCTGTGCTGAACCTAGTGAACTGGGTCGGCAACGTGATTGCGCCGGTAGGCGCAGCCTTGGCTGTGGTAATGGCAGTGGTCTCGTACTCCCAAGGACGAGGCGTAATGCGCTGGTCGGTCACGGCCGCCGGTCTTCTGGT
>Ga0070741_10016366_pt1 | contig 12378 bp, 11 predicted proteins | sample Coa_R1_4_FD_66440 | JGI IMG/M metagenome (GOLD analysis project Ga0070741, IMG submission 66440) | Surface soil microbial communities from Centralia Pennsylvania, which are recovering from an underground coalmine fire - Coalmine... | ecosystem: Environmental > Terrestrial > Soil > Unclassified ...
GAAGATCGACATCCTGGTGAACAACGCCGGCGTGACTCGGGACGGACTGGCGATGCGCATGTCGATTGAAGATTGGGACACGGTGATCAATACAAACCTGCGCGGCGCATTTAATTTTTCTCAGGCAATCTTGCGCGCAATGATCAAGCAACGCAGTGGCCGCATTCTCAATGTCACTTCGGTCATCGGGTTGATCGGCAACGCCGGACAAACCAATTATGCCGCAAGCAAAGCCGGACTCATTGGTCTGACCAAATCGCTCGCGCGCGAATTGGCCAGCCGCAACATCACCGTCAATGCGATTGCGCCGGGTTTTATCACGACCGACATGACCGCGGGTTTATCGGACGAAATCAAAAAGACCATTCAAGCGCAGATCCCGCTCGGTAAGACCGGTACGCCCGAAGACGTCGCCAATCTCGCTGCTTTCCTCGCGTCCGCGGAGGCGAGTTACATCACCGGGCAGGTCATCTGTGTCGACGGTGGAATGGTGATGTGAAGGAGATCCCGTTTTTATCAGCGCATCGTCGGACGCGCTGATGCTCGTGAAACATTGAATCGAGTCAGGCGGCGGCTTCCGCGGGACGCTTGCTTTTTGCGGGCGAGCCTGAAAATCCGAAACGCTCGCGATATTCTTCAAAGCCGCCCAGCCTTCCCAATCTGAAACAAGCGGCGTCGTAGCGGTGGGCGCCGTTTGCATGTGGTGTTTGCCGGGCGAGAGCGGAACGCATTCGTTCCTCGATCTCGTTCGTGAACTGCCAGCCGAAGTGGTGGTAAACATTCCGCGCAGCGGCGATCGGATCGCGCCGCAAGTCCGCGTAATGCAGATCGCACACGCGTGAAGCTGGCAACTGGTCCCGCTCGCGCATGAACGTGGTTAAAGCCCGCGCCCAGTAACTCGCCGCGTCCTGGCCGACCTGGACGGGATCGACCACGTCGCTGAACACTCGTCGCAGAATCGTCACCAAACTGGAGACCGAAGCCACGGCTTCGAGCGGCTCGCGATGGAGCTGAACGAAACGCGCGTCGGGATAGATCGAAAGCAATGCCGGAGCGGCAAACATGTGCGCGGGCGCTTTGAGCACCCAGCGTTCGCCCGATTTTCGAAACTGGAGGTGCTGCAACGTTTGCCGATGAAATTCGTAGCCCGGGCGAAGGTCCTGGCTGAAGAACCAGGCGCGATATTTCGGAATATTGTACATGGTGTCGAATTGATCGCTCATGAAGGTCGGGCTCATGAGCGACACACATTCCTGGGGCAACTCCGCGCCAGTGGTGTGGACGGTCTCAAAAGTCGGCGCGAGCCAGCGCAAAGCGGCCAGATTTCGGGCTGCCTGTTTGATTCGTTGCTCCCGAGTTTCGGAAGTGGGCGGCGAGGGAGACATCACCTCCCAGGTCAATGGCGCGCGATGTGCCGGATCGGCCGCCAACAGGATGTGGAGCAAGGTGGTTCCGCTTCGCGGCAAACCCACAATGAACAAGGGCTCGCGAATCTCCTGCCCCGCGATCTGCGGGTAGAGCTTTCGATCGCGCGCCAGCAGCAGGCGATTGCATAAAATCCGCACGACATCGTTCCGCAACGCAATCTTGCCAATGGCGTTCAAGCGGGCTTCGCGATGACACGCTTCCAGGAGGCGGGAGAGGGCTTCGAAGAATTCGCCATCCCCGAAATCGTGGAGCTTGACCCGTTGTCGCGCCTTTTCAATGAGCGCATCGGCCGAAAGCGGTCCCGATCGAAACCCGATCCGCTCCAGCGCCGCACCGCACCTGTTCAGAACGCGGACGGGCAGGGGCGCGCGCGTTTCCTCAACAGTGGTCGCCGGCATAGAAGACATCGTTGTTGCGCATGCTAACGAACGCAAGTGCCAAGTGGCGGGGCTTGCGTCGTCCGCGGCGCGGTTCGATGATTCCGAATGGAAACCGAGAGAGCGACATTTGGTGCGGGTTGTTTCTGGGGCGTGGAAGAAACCTTTCGCAATTTAAAGGGTGTGACTTCGACCGCGGTTGGCTACGCGGGAGGGACAAGGGACAATCCGAGTTACGAAGATGTTTGCAGCGACGAAACCGGGCACGCCGAAGTAGTGCAGGTCGATTTCGATCCCTCGCAGATCCGCTACGATCAGTTGCTCGATGTTTTCTGGTCGAACCATAATCCAACGACCTTGAACCGGCAGGGTCCCGACGTAGGCACGCAATATCGCTCGGTAATTTTTTATCATTCACCGGAACAACGGGCGGCCGCCGAGGCTTCAAAACAAAAACTGGCGGCCAGCGGAAAATTCAACCGGCCGATCGTAACGCAAATCGAGCCCGCGCCGAAATTCTGGCCCGCGGAAGAATATCATCAGCGCTATCTGGCGAAGCGCGGCCAGTCGCATTGCGCCATCTGAGGTATGGCCGGCGAAGTCATTCGAACGAAGAACTTCGCGTCCGAGGCGGCCAATTATATTCTCGATCTTGCGCACAAAGCGCTCGCTGAGAGAAATGAATTCCGGATCGCGCTTTCCGGCGGCAACACGCCGCGCCCGGTTTACTCGGAGCTCGCCCGGATTGGTCGAGATCTGCCCTGGGAGAAGATCCTCATCACCTTTGGAGACGAGCGCTGTGTTCCGCCGGACGACAAAGAAAGTAACTTTGGAATGGCCCGCGAAACGCTGTTCCTGCCCGCGAACGTTCCTGAAAAATCGATCATGCGCATGCGCGGCGAAATCGAGCCGCGTCTTGCCGCGCAGCAATACCAGGACGATCTCGACCTCCTCGCGACGCAGCGAGGCGAGAAGATCTACCGGCACGATCTCATCTTGCTCGGAGTGGGGGACGACGGACATACCGCGTCGTTATTTCCCGGCAGCGCGGCGTTGACCGAAACCACTCAGCGCGTGGTTGCGAACTACGTTGCGAAATTCACCAGCTGGCGGATCACATTTACCTACCCATTGATCAACCATGCGCGGCACGTTTGCTTTATCGTCAACACGAAGAAGCAGCCGGACTTGATCGAGAAAATCATCAATGGCGACGCGCAATACCCGGCCGCGCGGGTGAATCCAACGAATGGGAAGCTGACCTGGATTTTGGGTTTGTAGCCGCTTCGCTGTGCGAAGCGACGCGTCTCGCAGAGACGCGGCTACATCTTAATATTGCTCGCCTTCGTCCGAGGTCGGAGCGATTTGATCGTCCACCGCCCAGGCGTGCAACATCACTGCGCCCCAATACGGCACCAGCATTAGCAGCCCCCAGCCAGCGGATGCCATTGCCGCGAGAAATGCGAAAGCGATTGCCGTGGGCGTGACCAAAAAAAGAATCACCGAACCCATCACGCGATGACCTTTGTAAATATGACCCAGCCCGGGAATGATGCTGAGCAAGATAGCCATCGCATCGCTTGCCTTCGGTTCGGCCGGTTTTGTCGCCTCGCTTGTCCAATCGCAGTTCGTGCACGCGGTCGCATTCGCCGGCAGGGTCGTTCCGCAGAACGGGCACTCCATCGTGTCCCAACTAACTATCTGAGGCTGTGGCGGCGCGTCTGTGTATTCCATCTCTCGAAATGATCGCGTCCCAAAATCCCAAGAGCCGGAGACTTCGTCAAGAAACATCACGGGCGAGGCGCCCGGGCCGAAAGCGCCTATTTTTTTCGTTCGGCCTTTGTCACAAACGCCGCTACAAGTTTCCCCATGCCTTCTCTCTCGGAAATCGTCGCGTACGCTGACGATTATTTACGTGTAGACGAGATCGAAGACTGGCCGAACGCGCTCAACGGGCTGCAAATTGAAAACTCCGGCAAAGTAACAAAGATCGGCGCGGCGGTGGACGTTTCGACGCGGGTTTTGGCGGCGGCCGCGAAAAAGAAAATCGACTTTCTGATTGTGCATCACGGATTGTTCTGGCCGGGTCTGCAAAGCGTCACCGGCGCGCGACGGCGACAATTGAAGCTCGCGTTGGAGAGCGACATCGCGCTCTACAGCGCGCATTTGCCGCTCGATGTGCACCCGAAGGTTGGAAACAACGCGCTACTGGCGGCTGCACTTGGATTGAAATCAACCAGGCGCTTTTTCAAAGAAAAGGGGACGTTGCTCGGTGTGATGGCAAACACTTCCATGACACGCGCTGTTTTGGTTCGGAAGTTACGGGCGGCGGTCGGTGCTCCAGTAAAGAGTTTCGATTTCGGACCGGATCGACCGCGAAAAATCGGCATCATTACCGGCGCGGCCGGTTCCGAGATTTATCGCGTCGCGGCCGAGAAGATCGACACCTTCATCACCGGGGAAGCGCCGCACTGGGCGGCCGTCGCGGCGGAAGAGCTCGAGATGAATCTTTTAGTGGCCGGTCATTATGCGACCGAGACTTTCGGGGTGAAGGCGCTGGCCGCGCACCTCGGCGAACGATTCGCCTTGCCCTGCGAATTTCTGAAGTTCCCGACCGGTCTCTGACCGGAATTTACTAACTATGCCGTACCGCCCTGGCGCTTTTGCGGCGAATCTCGTTCGCCCGCGCGAGCGCGCTTGCCGACGCTTTCCGATTTCCTGAAATTCCTTCGGCTCGCGCAAGTTGGAGCCAGGCCGCGAACGAAGAGGGCGCGACCGAGGTGGCGCGCCGCGCGTAATTCAGCGATTCTCCCTTTTGTCCAAGTCTTTCCGCGCACGCACTCAAGCCAATCCAGCCGACTTCCGCTTTTGGGTCCAGACGCGTGACCTGCCGGAAATTGGTCATGGCGGTGCGGACGTGATCTTGCGCAGCTTCACTCAAGGCGAGACCGACGTAGGCGAAGGCGTTGTTTGGTTGAAGAGAGATCGATTTCTGGAAAGCATTTGAGGCCTGCGGATAATGTTTTAGCGCCAGTGCGAGCTGTCCGTGGACGGACTGGGCATCTGCGCTTTTCGGGTAACGCGCCGCCAGTTTTTGCGACATGGCGTAAGCATTCCCGAAGTTCGATGATTTGATCGCTTCAACGATCTTTCGGGCGAGCGGATCCTGCGAGGCGGCGTCAGCCTGCACGATTTTCTCGGGGGGTGGGAGCTTCTTGAGCAACTTGTCGATCGACGAATCCTGGGCCGATCCGTTAGGGGCAGCGGTGAAGAGGACGGCGATAGCGGCGGCGACCGCAAGAAAGGGGGGGCAAATTCGCATTGGCCGCCATCTACTCGCACAAATTGCTTTCCTTGCAACCGGATTGACGCTTGCTGAGAGCTGGCGGCGATGATACTGGCGCTTCATGCGGAGCTTTGCCCGTGCAGGTCAGTTCGTGTTCGCCCTGATTTTTGGATGTGCCGTGAACTCGACCGACGCGGCGTCGGTCTGGAAAGTGTCGAGCGCGAGCGGAGCAACGGTTTATCTCGGCGGCTCGGTGCATGCCCTGCGCAAGCAGGACTACCCGCTCCCCCCGCAATACAATCGCGCGCTCGCCGCGTCCTCGGTCCTCGCACTGGAGGTCGATGAGAAGGCTGTTCTCGAGTCGAGTCGAAACATCAGTAAATCCGGCGAGTACCCGCGTAATGACAGCCTGAAAAATCACGTCGATCCCCGGACGTACGCGTATCTGCGCCGGATTTTTGGGCTGCTTGGAGTTTCGGAAGAAAAATTCGCCCGCTACCGGCCGTGGTATCTCGCGCTCCTGCTCGAGACGTCGGGAGGCCAGGGACGGTCGCTCGATCTCGGTGTGGAACGATATTTAATCGGCCGGGCGCACGCCAGACATGAGCCGATTGTCGGACTCGAATCGGCCCGCGAACACACCCAGGTTTTTTCCGGACTGACCGAGCGGCAGGGCGAAGCGTATCTCTTGCTCGAATTCATTCCGCGAACGCAGGGAATTAGCAACGCCCAAACGATGGAAGCATGGCGCCGGGGCGATGCAGATGCAGTCGCGCGCGAGTTCCACGATGCTTTTCGCGATTTCCCCTCGCTCGCGGAGAGGCTGTTGGACGATCGAAATCGGAACTGGATCCCGAAGATTGAAAATTATCTCCAGAACCGCCAGTCCTGTTTTGTTGTGGTCGGCGCCGCGCATCTCGGTGGTCCGAGCGGCCTGATCGCGCTCTTGAAAGGCCGTGGCTACACCATCGAATCACTTTGATCGTCGCGACGCACCGGAACTTCGAGAGCGACCGCGAGAGCGGTCTGCACTTTTCGCTTTCGGAAAGTTGCAGACGTAGTTTTGTGTTCGCCGATGGCTGAGCAGCCGCAGCGAGTAAGCACCCGCGCGACCGGTGTGGTCGGAATTGCCGTCCTTTGCTCGCGCGTCCTCGGACTGATTCGGGAACAGGTCTTCGCCGGCCTGTTTGGCGCAGGGAAGAACCTCGACGCCTTCCTGATCGCGTTTCGCGTTCCCAATTTGCTGCGCGATTTATTTGCGGAGGGCGCGCTCTCAACCGCGTTCATCACCACGTTCTCGAAAAAAATCGCGACCGAGGGCGATCAGTCCGCCTGGCGGCTCGGCAACAAGGTCGCAACGCTGACCGCGGTTTTCATGAGCGGCATCACCGTGCTCGGGATCATTTTTGCGCCGCAAATTATTTTCGTCATGACCGGCGGGGGCGCGTGGTCCCCGGAAAAGACGCAGCTCACGATCCTGCTAACGCAAATCATGTGGCCGTTCATTCTGCTGGTGTCTCTGGCCGCGCTCGTGATGGGAATGCTCAACGCCAAGAACGTTTTCGGCGCGCCGGCGATGGCTTCGAGTTATTTCAACCTGGGATCGATCATCGGCGGTGTTGTCCTCGGTTACTGGCTCGATCCGCACTTCGGCACACGCTCCCTCATTGGATTGTCGATCGGAACGTTGATCGGTGGTCTTTGGCAACTGACCGCTCAATTCCCTCCGCTTGGGCGTGTCGGTTACAAATTCCGCCCGGATTTCCATTGGCGCGATGCCGGGGTGCGAACCGTACTCGCTCTGATGGGTCCGGCCGTGATCGCAGCCAGCGCGGTGCAGGTGAACGTGGTCGTGAACAGTAGTTTCGCCGCGCGGGTTACGGATGCAGCCGGGCACATCATCGATGGCCCGGTCAGCTGGCTGAACATCGCTTTCCGCCTGATGCAATTGCCGCTTGGAATTTTCGGGGTTGCGGTCGGCACTGTTACCCTGCCGCTCGTTTCGCGTACCGCTGCGGTTGGCGATATGCCCGGTTTTCGTTCCGCACTCGCGCACGCCATCCGCCTCGTCACGCTGCTCACGATCCCTGCCGCAGTCGGTTTGATTCTCCTCGCCGAACCGATCATCAGCGTCATTTATCAACATGGACGATTTACCCCCGAAGCAACCCGGCAGACGGCTGCCGCTCTGCAATTTTATGCCATAGGGCTCGCCGCTTATTCCGCCGTGAAAGTCCTCGCCCCCGCATTTTACGCGCTCGATCGGCGTTATCTGCCGATGATGGTCAGCATTTTTTCGATCGCGGTGAATTTCGCACTGAACTGGTTTTTCATGTTCAAAGTGGGTCTCGGTCATCGCGGCCTCGCTTTGTCCACGAGCATTGTCGCGCTTACCAACTTCGTGCTCTTGTACGTGATGATGCGAAAATACGCCGGACCGCTCGAAACCGGCGCGCTCTTCGCACTACTCGCGAAAATGGTGATTCCTCTCGCGCTGCTCGCCGCGGTCTGTTGGCTGTCTTTGCAAACAATATTTTATCCGGGGGCCCGTTTTCCGGAATGGCAGCGGATTTTCGGCGTGCTTCTCTCGATCGGAATTGCGGTCGTGGTGTTCTTCGGAAGCGCGTTTCTCTTTCGCGTGGATGAAGTCCGCGACGTGGTGGACCTGGTGAAACGAAAAATCAGACGCTCGTAGCAGGCTGTAGCCGTCGCCCTGCGGGCGACGCGCGCGCTTCGCATAGCGAAGCGGCTACAACGGAAAGCGGAAAACAAGTTATGTTGCCGTCGCCCTGTGGGCGACGTGCGCGCTTCGCATAGCGAAGCGGCTACAACGGAAAGCGGAAAACAAGTTATGTAGCCGTCGCCCTGCGGGCGACGTGCGCGCTTCGCATAGCGAAGCGGCTACAATGCGGGGCGACGTGCGCGCTTCGCACAGCGAAGCGGCTACAATGCGGGGCGACGTGCGCGCTTCGCACAGCGAAGCGGCTACAACGGAGAGCGGCTACAATTCGAGCGCGTGATCCAAATCTTCGATCAAATCTTCCGCGTTTTCCAACCCGATTGATGCGCGTAACAACCCTTCCGGTGAAGTCGATCCCGGTCCTTCGATCGACGCGCGATGCTCAATCAGGCTTTCGACACCGCCGAGGCTGGTCGCGCGAATAAAGATTTTTGTCTTGTTCGTCACGTTGACCGCCGGCTCGCGGCCGCCTTTTACTTCAAAGGAAAGCATTCCGCCGAACATCGACATCTGCGCCCTGGCAATGTTGTGGCCGGCGTGTGAGTTCAACCCAGGATAGTGCACCCGCTCGACCTTCGGATGTTGCGCAAGGAATTCCGCGATCTTCGCCGCATTTTGCGAGTGTGCGCGCATTCTCCACGGCAAGGTGCGCATTCCGCGCAGAACCAACCAGCAATCGAAGGGCGAGGGCACTGCGCCGCCCTCGTACTGAACACCGCGAATTCTCTGAAAAAGCTCGCTCTCGGATTTCGCCACCAGGATGCCGCCCAGGACATCGCAATGGCCGCCAAAATATTTCGTGGTCGAGTGAAGAATGAAATCCGCGCCGAGATCGAACGGCCGTTGGAGGATCGGCGCCCAGGTGTTGTCGCAGACACAAACTGCGTCCACCTCATGAACCAACTCTGAGACTGCCGCGATATCCACGATTTTCAGCAGAGGATTCGAGGGCGTTTCAATCCAGGCCAACTTCGTTTTCGGACGAAGCGCTTTTTTGACCGCGGCCAGGTCAGCCATATCGACCCAATCGGCTTCCAGCCCCCAGCGCACGAAAATCTGCCGGAGCAAACGCGACGTGCCGTAATACGCGTCCGTGTGCGCAAGAACGTGATCTCCCGGGTTCAAGGCCTGGAAAATCGACATCGTTGCGCCAGTCCCGGACGCGAATGCGGCGGCGGCAGCGCCACCTTCGAGCTGGCTTACCGCGTCTTCGAGCGCTTTTCGGTTGGGGTTGTCGTTGCGGGAATACATGAACCCGCGTGAGTAGGTGCCTTCCACGTCGCGTTCGAACGTGGTCGAAAGGTGAATCGGTTGCGCCACCGCGCCCGTCGCCGGATCAATCTGGTGCCCTGCGTGGACGGCAAGTGTTTCGATCTTCATGATTCAAGCGACACGTTACGAATTCGTTAGCGCTTGTCGATCAGGGAAGCGGACGCAGAGCTTGCGCGGCTTTGTAGTTGACGCGACCATTTTCCGAAGCAAATAGCTTCCTTCACTTCAGCGGCAACGCTGCGCCCGGTGTCATGACGATTTACGACGACGAAGTCTTTAAGATGGCCTGCGATCAGTTCCAGGTCATTGCCGATTACCTCAGCATCGACAAGAACGATCGCGAGCGCCTGATGTATCCGAAGCGCGCGGTCGCGGTCACGCTGCCGGTGCACATGGACGATGGAAGTACCAGGACTTTTCAGGGCTATCGCGTGCAACATCACCTCACGCTCGGCCCGACCAAAGGGGGGACGCGTTTCGCGCCTTCGCTTTCCATGGGCGAAACGGCGGCGCTCGCGATGTGGATGAGCTGGAAATGCGCGCTCGCGAATTTACCCTACGGCGGAGCCAAGGGCGGCGTTGCCTGCGACGTAACCAAGTTGTCGCGCGGCGAGCTCGAAGCGGTCTCGCGCCGTTACATGCAGGAGATGATTCCGTTCGTTGGTCCGCATACCGATGTGATGGGACCCGACATGGGAACCAACGAGCAGGTCATGGCCTGGTTCATGGACACTTACTCGGTTTACCACGGATACGCGGTGAATGAGATCGTTACCGGCAAGCCGGTCGCGATCGGAGGCACCGAAGGTCGTCGCGAATCGACCGGGCGCGGCGTTGTCTATCTCATCGAACGCGCGCTTAACATCCTTAAAATGGATCCGGAAAAATGCACCGCGATCATTCAGGGGTTCGGCAATGTCGGATCGGTTGCGGCGCTTTCGCTTGCCTACAAGAGCGGCGTAAAAGTCGTCGGCATCAGCGATGCCTACGCGGCGGTTTACAATCCCAAGGGCATCGATGTGGAAGCGGCCGAGCAACACGTCATGAAGAAAGGAAGCCTGCGGTCCTTTCGCGAACCGGACCATGTCGATCCGAAAGAGCTTCTCACAATGCCGTGCGATATCCTTGCGCCGTGCGCGGTCGATCGCGTGATCAACGCGTCTAATGCCGACAAGTTGAAGTGCCGGATCCTGGCTGAAGGGGCAAACGGCCCGACTACGCCGGAAGCCGATCTTCTTTTGGAAAAGCGCTGGGACGAAGTTTTCGTCATTCCGGACATTTTGTGCAACGCCGGTGGCGTGATCGTTTCCTATTTCGAATGGGTCCAGGGTTTGCAGGCGTTCATGTGGTCGGAAACGGAAGTGACCGACAAACTTTTCCGAATTCTGGAGCACTCGTTCACGCAAGTGATCAAGCGCGCGAAGGCGCACAAGATTTCGCACCGCACCGCGGCCATGGCCATCGGCGTTGAGCGCGTGATGCGCGCAAAGAAAATGCGAGGTCTTTTCCCGTAAGAGAGATTCCATCTGACGGATTGACCTCGGAAACAATTCTGGGCTGAATTGCATTTATGGCCGCCGCTTCTCTGCGAGCATTATTAACGCGCTCAATCGATTACGCAGGAATGTTCCCGCCGTGCAGTCTTGAGCTCGAGCCGGCATTAAAAAACCAGGCGGAATACGTTCGTTCGCCCGATTCCTGGATGCTTTCCGCGTTCGTTCTGCCGGTCGCGAAGTTCGCGCCGGCTGCCGCCGGCGTCGCCCAATTTGATAAGCAGCATCCATTGCGCGTTTCCGCCTTGGGGACGAAAACCGAAAATGCGCAGGCTTTTTTAGGCGAGCTGAGGAAGTCCGCTGAAATGATTCGCTCTTTTCAAACGGATCATGGCGCCGTGGTTTCTGTCGCGCAGCTCGAAATGGCTCTTCCGCAGGATGTCGACCTTGCCGGTTTGACTGAAGCTGCGGGGATCGTGGCGGACCTGAAACTGCAGTGTTTTTGGGAAGCTCCCGCGGAATCGGCGGAAAAAGCAATCGCCCTGCTCGCGCGCGCGAAACAACCGGCCTTTGGTTACAAACTTCGCACCGGCGGTGTTACCGCGGACGCGTTTCCGAACTCGGTCCAGATTGCGCGCGCCATTCTCGCTTCCACCAAACATCATGTTCCGATGAAATTTACGGCCGGGCTGCACCATCCCATCCGCCAATTTCGCGAAGAAGTGAAAACCGAGATGCACGGTTTTCTCAACGTCCTTGGCGCAGGTGTCCTCTCGGCCGAGCATCATTGGGAAGAAGCGCAGTTGGTGGAAATGTTGGAGGACCAGCGGGCGGGCTCCTTCGAATTTCACGACACGGTGTTTGCCTGGCGCGATTGGGAGATCACGCTCGATCGCATCAAGGCGCGCCGAAAATTCGTCACCTCTTTCGGGAGCTGTAGCTTTGATGAGCCGCGGGAAGATTTGCGCGCGCTCGGATTAATGTAAGGTAGGGGCGGTTCACCGAACCGCCCGCAAGGCCAGTCCGGCTTGGACCGATTGAGGTCAATCGCCTGCCAATGCCACTCAAATCGTTCATCGACATCGCGGCAGACTCGCATTTTCCCCTGGAAAATCTTCCGTTCGGCGTTTTTAAACCGGGCAGCGGCCCGGCGCGCGTTGGCGTTGCCCTCGGCGACTACGTTGTCGACCTTTCAGCCCTCCAGGAAGGCGGCCATTTTCCTGATTTGCAGGATCGTCAATTGTTCGCGCGCGATTCGTTGAATACGTTCCTCGCGCTCGGAAGACCGGTTTGGAAAAAGGTACGGGCAATCCTGCAAGACCTTCTCGCTGCCGAAACCCCAACCTTGCGCGACGACAAAAAACTTCGCGAGCGTGTTTTTCATCGGCAATCGGAAGTGGTGATGCAGTTGCCGGTGAGGATCGGCAATTACACGGATTTCTATTCCTCCTATCATCACGCGCACAATGTCGGCACGATGTTGCGCGGGCCGGAAAATGCGCTCATGCCGAATTGGAAATGGTTGCCGGTGGCGTACCACGGCCGCGCCAGCTCAGTCGTGCCCAGCGGAACGGATGTGAAACGGCCGCGCGGACAAATGAAACCTCCGGACGCCGCCGCGCCCGTGTTCGGTCCGTCAAAAAGTTTGGATTACGAGTTGGAGATGGCGTTCCTGATCGGTCCCGGAAACTCGTTAGGCCAACCCATTCCAATCGACAAAGCGCTCGATCACATCTTCGGGTTCGTTCTGATGAACGATTGGAGCGCGCGCGATATTCAGGC
>Ga0070741_10016367_pt1 | contig 12378 bp, 7 predicted proteins | sample Coa_R1_4_FD_66440 | JGI IMG/M metagenome (GOLD analysis project Ga0070741, IMG submission 66440) | Surface soil microbial communities from Centralia Pennsylvania, which are recovering from an underground coalmine fire - Coalmine... | ecosystem: Environmental > Terrestrial > Soil > Unclassified ...
GCGTTCATGCGCCTCCACGAGCTGTGCTCACGGCCGGCGCTCGCGCGTGACACGGTGAACTTCGTCGGCGAGCCGGTGGCGGTCGTCGTCGCCGAGACGAAGGCTGCGGCGGTCGACGCGACCGAAGCGGTCGTCGTCGACTACGAGCCGCTCCCGGCGGCCGTCGATCCGGAGCTGGCGCTCGCGCCGGACGCCCCGTTGCAGGTGCCCGAGCTCGGTTCGAACCTCGCCATCGGCCGCCGGGAGGGTCCGGCGGACGCGCTCGACGATGCGGACGTCGTCGTACGCGGCCGGTTCGAGAACCAGCGGGTCGCGGTCGTCCCGATGGAGGGGAACGCGATCGCCGTCGTCCCGGGCGACGACGGCGACGGCCACCTCCTCACCGTCTACGTGGCGACACAGATGCCGCACCGCATGTGGGCCGACGTGGCCGCGGTGACCGGTCTCGATCCCGGTCAGATCCGTGTGGTCGCTCCGTACGTGGGTGGCGCATTCGGCGCCAAAGCGGGGATGGCGGCCGAGCACGCCGTCGCCATCGGGTGCGCACGGCGGCTCGGGCGGCCGGTGAAGTGGGTGGAGACGCGCTCCGAGAACCTCGTCTCGATGCCGCACGGGCGCGGGCAGGTGCAGTTCGTCGAGCTCGGGCTCCGTCGCGACGGGACGATCACAGGCCTTCGGTGCCGGATGATCGGCGACGCCGGCGCGTACGGCGGGTTCGGCGGCCTGCTCGTCAGCGCGACGACGCGCATGATGGCCCAGGGCGTCTACCGCATCCCGAAGATCGCGTACGAGGTTGCGGTCGCGCTGACCAACACGACCCCCATGGGCGCGTTCCGGGGGGCCGGTCGTCCCGAGGCGGCCGCGTTCCTGGAGCGCATCATCGACATGGCCGCCGACGAGCTGGGCCTCGACCCGGTCGAGCTGCGCCGCCGGAACTTCCTCGAACCCGACGAGTTTCCCTACACGACGCTGATGGGCCCGACGTACGACAACGGCGCGTACGGCGCCGCGCTGACCGAGGCCGTGCGCATCGCGGGCTACGACGACCTCCGAGCCGAACAGGCGGAGCGCCGGCGGCGGGGCGACCGCCACCTCCTCGGGATCGGCGTGAGCGCGTACGTCGAGGTGACGGCGGGCGCGAGCGGGAGTGAGTTCGCCGGTATCGAGGTGCACGACGACGGCACGGTGACCGTTCGGGCCGGGACGTCGAGTCACGGCCAGGGTCACGCGACCTCGTTCGCGATGATCGTGGCCGACCGCCTCGGCGTCCCGCTCGAGTCGGTGCGGTTCGTGCAGTCCGACACCGCCCGAGTTCCCCGCGGTGGCGGAACCGGTGGTTCGCGGTCGCTCCAGCTCGGCGGGAGCGCGGTGGCGGGCGCCGCCGACGCGCTCGTCGCCAAGGCGCGCGAGCTCGCCGCGTCGCGGCTCGAGGCGGCCGTCGACGACATCGTGGTCGAGGACGGGCGGGTGGGTGTCGCCGGCGTTCCGGCCCGGGCGCTGTCGTGGGCGGAGCTCGCGGTCGCGGCCGCCGGCGACGGCGAGCCGCTCGCCGTCGAGCTCGACTTCGCACAACCGGGCGCGACCTTCCCGTTCGGCGCGCACGTCGCGGTCGTCGAGGTCGACGCCGACACGGGCCGGGTCGACCTGGTGCGTCACGTCGCGGTCGACGACTGCGGGCGCGTGCTCAACCCGTTGCTCGTCACCGGGCAGCAACACGGCGGTGTCGCGCAGGGCGCCGCCCAGGCGCTCTTCGAGCAGTTCGTGTACGACGAGGACGGGAACCCGCTCACGACGTCGCTCGCGGACTACGCGATGCCGAGCGCCGCGGAGCTGCCGTCGTTCGACGCGGTGAACACCGAGACGCCGACGCACCTGAACCCACTCGGCGCCAAGGGCATCGGCGAGTCCGGAACGATCGGTTCGACGCCGGCGGTGCAGAACGCCGTCGTGGACGCGCTCAGCCACCTCGGTATCCGGCACCTCGACATGCCCTGCACGCCCGAGCGGGTGTGGCGCGCGATCGAGGACGCGCGCGCGGGCCGCCCACCGGCGCCGTGGCGCGAACCGCCGGCCGTCTTCGCGACCCTGCCCGGCCCTGCCGGCGCCGGACGCGAGGACGAGTCCGACGAGGTGAACCTGTAGCCGGGCGCGGGGGTGTCACGCAGCGTGCTGGCGTGCCGACGCGCGACTTGTGGCCGGCGATTGCGTGACGCGCGTGTGCTGCACGTCGCGTCCTCGGTGACCTGCACTTCTCAACAATCCTCACCCGGAGCGTTGGCGTTCGCGCGCAGTGTGTGATCTCGACGTCGACCACTCTCCGCATTGGACAGCGGGCGAAGGCAGGTCGTACCTTTTCGGCCGTGCTTGGGCTGGGGTCGGGGTTCCGTACGGAGCGTGGGCGGCGCAGGCAGGAAGGTCACCGAGGGCGGCGACGGCGGCGCGCCCTCTTGCTCGTCGCGGCCGGCGTCGCGCTCGTGGGCGCCGCCTGCGTCCCGGTCACGGGCACGTCGACCAACACCACGACGCCCGCGAGCACCGCGGCGACGACGCCCACCACGACGCCGACGACCACCGGCGCGACCACGACGACATCGAGCTCGACGACGACCACGACCGCGCCGTTCGACAACCGTTCGGTCGTCGGGTCGTGGAACGCGCCCGTGGGTTCGGGTGGCACCGTCATGCAGCACGCGGTGCTCATCCCCGGTACGTCGTCGGTCCTCTTCTTCGAGGACGGCGCCGGGGCGAAGATCCTCGACACCAACACGGGTGCGATCACCCCCGAGCCCGCCGGCAACAACCTGTTCTGCGCGGGGCAGACCGTGCTCTCCGACGGCCGGGTGATGGTGCTCGGCGGCGACGCGGCGGGGAACCCGCAGTACGGGTCGGTCGCGACGAACATCTACAACCCGGCGGACGGCTCGTTCACGCCCGCCGCGAGCATGCACGCGATCCGCTGGTACCCCACCGGTACGCGCATGCCCGACGGCCGCGTGCTCGCGACGGACGGTACGAACAGCGGCGTCGTGCAGCAGACGCCCGAGATCTACGACCCCGCGAACAACACGTGGACGCTGTTGCCGGCGTCCGCGAACCTGAACATCGCCTACTACCCGTTCATGTTCGTCCTGCCCGACGGCCGCCTGCTCGAGGCGGGCGCGTTCGACCTGAACGGCTACCCGATCAAGGTCCTCGACCCCAACACCTGGACGTGGTCCACCGTCGACAGCCGCGTGATCCCGGCCGGTTCCGCGACGATGTACCGCCCGGGCAAGATCCTGCGCACCGGCACCCCCGGTGGCCCGGGCACGACCGCGCAGCCGGGCTCGGCGCTCGCCTACACGATCGACATGACGTCGCCGTCGCCGTCGCTCGTGCAGACCGGGTCGATGCACAACCCGCGCGTGTTCCTCAACCTGCAGACCCTTCCCGACGGCAACGTGCTCGTGACGGGTGGCGACCGCACGCACGACCTCACCAGCGCGGCCGGAGCCGTGTACGCGGCGGAGGAGTGGTCGCCGGCGACGGGTCAGTGGACGACGCTCGCGTCGAACCAGGTGCCACGCTTCTACCACTCCGTGCAGGTGCTGCTGCCCGACGGCCGCGTGCTCGTCGGCGGCGGCTGGGGCGGCGCGGGCGGCGACACCGACCGCCAGCGCACCTACGAGATCTACTCGCCGCCCTATCTGTTCAAGGGCGCCCGCCCGACGATCACGAGCGCACCGGGAAGCGCGGGCTACGGCAGCGGCTTCACGGTCACGACGCCGAACGCGTCGCAGATCAGCTCGGTCGTGCTCACGTCGCCGTCCGCGACGACGCACAACTTCGACGAGAACAACCGGTACGTCCCGCTCGCCTTCTCCGTGTCCGGTGGTGCGCTGCACGTGACGGCGCCGCCGAACGCGAACTACGCGCCTCCGGGGCCGTACCTGCTGTGGATCGTCGACGGCAACGGCGTGCCGTCGGTCGCCGACTGGATCACGATCAGCTGACGGCGAGCGTCCGCCTCAGCGGACGCGGCGGATCCAGATGCTGCCCTCGCGGCCCGGGCACTCGTGCTCGACGAGCGTGGGGTACTCCTCCTCGAGCAGGCCGTGGAAGCGGGTCCGCAGCAGGTCGTTCCACAGCACGATCTCGAAGTGGTCGTTGAACTCGAGGAACGCGCGCAGGATGTACGACTCGTTCCAGCCGAAGCCGCGGTCGACCATCATCGGCTCGTACTCGAACGGATAAGCGACGTCGTGGAAGTGCACGAGCACACCGACCGCGAGCCGCGGCAGGACCTCGAAGAACAGGTGGTTGACATCACTGCCGAGCTTGGCGACGTGGGTCGAGTCGACGAAGAGGAAGTCACCGTCGCCGAGCTCCTCGAACAGCGAGAGCGGGGTGTCTTGTAGCCGCCGTTCGACGATCGTGAGGTGCTCGTGGTCGCCGTCGCGTAGCAAGCGGAACAGCCGCTCGGGGTGCGGCTCGACGAGGGTGATCTCCGGGAGCCGGCGATCCTCGAAGGTGTCCAGCAGGATCGCGGTCGAGAATCCGGAGCCCACCTCGATGACGCGCTTCGGATCGTAGACCCGCAACAGCGCGGCGTAGACGAGCGCGTCGTAGCTCGTGAACCACTCGTTGTCGAAGTCGAACCGCGGCCGCCGGCCCTGGCGCGAAGCGAACGGGTGGTCGGCGATCTCCGACGAGAGCTTCCGGAGCAGCTCGACCTGCTCCTCGACGCGCAGGTCGATCGCCGGGAGGTCGGCATCGAGATCGAGGCGGTGCGAGCGGTGCTCCTCGATGTCCTGCTGCGACGGGAGGGGCGAGTGGAAGTGGCCGGGCGGGAACGCCATCGGTCCGAGCTCGTCCGCGGCGGGCCCGTAGAGCAGCCGCTGCGCCGGCGGTTCGAGCACCCGGCGCGTCTCGCGCTTCAACGCGCGCTGGGCCCGTTCGAGCATCGCCTTCGCCTGCTGGACGCGCGGGCCGCTCACCGCGTGGACACTACCGGGCCGCCGCGTGAGCATGCCTCGGGGGCGGTCGGCTCCACCGCGCCGATGCTCGCAATGTCGCGACTGGAGGGGTTCGCCCTGGTCGTGCGTTTCGCGCCTTGAACCGGACCTTCGCGGAGCCCGCGGTGACCTTGGTCCCTGTTGCCACGGGTCCCGATCGCCGAGGGTGATCGGGCCGGAGGGGCGCCCCGACGAGCGGGGCGCGTCCGCGGGAGGTCGCGATGTCGCGCAAGAAGGTCCTGGTCCTGGGTGGCAACTTCGGCGGGTTGACCGCAGCCCTCGCCGTTCACCACGAGCTGCACGGCGACGTCGACGTCACGGTCGTGTCGGCGTCTGACCGTTTCCTGTTCAACCCGTCGTTGATCTGGTTGCCGTTCGGCAAGCGGGCGCCGGCAGACATCACGTTCCCGCTGGCGCCGACCTTCGAGACCCACGGCGTCGACTTCGTGCACGCCGAGGCCACCCGCCTCGATCTCGAGAGCGAAGCCGTCGAGACCACCGCGGGCCGCTACGACTACGACTACCTCGTCATCGCCACCGGATACCGCAACAACTTCGACGTCGTGCCCGGGCTCGGCCCCGACGGCAACGCCTACACGATCACGACGCTCGAGGACGCGATCCACGCCGGAGAGGGTTGGCGCCACTTCCTCGACGCGCCCGGCGACATCGTCGTCGGGGCGACCCAGGGCGCCGGATGCTTCGGTGCGGCCTACGAGTACCTGTTCAACGTGTCGCATCAGCTGCGCAAGGCCGGCCTGAAGAAGCGGGTCAAGCTCACGTACGTCTCCGCCGAGCCCTTCCTCGGTCACTTCGGGATCGGCGGGCTACCGCACGGCGAGCAGCTCCTGAAGCTCTTCCTGAAGAAGGAACGCATCGACGCCAAGCTCAACGTCGCGGTCGACCACGTCGACGAGGGCCGGCTCGTGTTGGCCGACGACACGAAGATCGAGTTCGCGTACTCGATGATCGTCCCGCCGTTCCTCGGGCAGGAGGTGATCCGGAAGGCGAGCGCGATCTCCGACGAGAAGGGCTACGTGCGCGTGCGCGGGACCTACCAGTCGGAGGCTTACGACAACGTCTACGCGGTCGGCATCGCAGCCGCGGTCGACGTTCCGTGGCAGACGCCGAACCCCGTCGGCATCCCGAAGACCGGCTTCCCGACCGAGACGATGGCGCACGTCGCGGCCAAGAACATCGCGGCGCAGATCAGGGGCGAGGAGCCCCGGGAGCAGAAGGCGTTCGGTGACATCCCCGCCGTCTGCGTGATGGACGCCGGCAACAACGGCGTGATCATCCTCGCCGACAAGATGCTGCCGCCCCGCAAGCACGGCGTCCTCATCCCCGGGCCCCAGGCCCACGCCATGAAGCTGGCCTTCGAGAAGTACTTCCTGTGGAAGGCCCGCCACGGCTACGTCCAGCTGCCCTGAGGCGGCGCCCTGAGGCTGCTCCGCCTGCGGCCGTCTGCGACACTGGGTGGCGAAAGGAGTGGCGCGGGCAGTGCAGTTCCGGTTGCTGGGCGGGCTCGAGGTCGTCGACGGCACGGGCGCGATCGTGGACGTGGGCGGCAGCCAGCCCCGCACGGTCCTGGCCGTGCTGCTCGCGGCGTGCGGGCGGGTCGTCTCCGTCGACGCACTGATCGACGCGATCTGGGGCGACGCGCCGCCGCCGTCGGCCGCCGGCACGCTCCAGACGTACGTGTCGCGGCTGCGGCGCGCGCTCGAGCCGGGACGTGACCGGGGGGCCGCGTCCGAGGTCCTGCGGTGGGAGCCGCCCGGGTACCGGCTCGCCGTCGATCACGACGCCATCGACTTCGTTCGCTTCGAGGCGCTCGCCGACCGCGGCCGCGAGGAGATCGCCGCCGGCGACCCGGCACGGGCGCGAGCCACGCTCCTCGAAGCCGACGCCCTCTGGCGGGGACCTGCGTTCGCCGAGTATCGCGAGCGCGAGTTCGCGAGCGGGCTCGTGACCCGGCTCGAGGAGCGCCGGCTCGCAGCCGTCGAGGACCGCGTCGCGGCCGACCTCGCGCTCGGTCGTCACGCCGCGCTCGTCGGCGAGCTGGGCGAGCTCGTGCGCGCCCATCCGTGGCGGGAGGGTCTCCGGGCGAGCCTGGCGCTCGCGCTGTACCGCTCGGGACGCCAGGCCGACGCGCTGCGGGCCATCGACGACGCCCGGCGGACCCTTCGCGACGAGCTCGGCGTCGACCCGGGTCGCCCCCTGCAGGAGATCGAGGCCGCGATCCTCGACCACGATCCGACACTCGACGCCCCGCCCGCCGCGCCGCCCGCGCCACGTGCCGCGGCGGAGTTCCGCCCGGCGGCAGCACCCGTCGTCGAGCCGCCGCGGGTTCCTGACGCCGCGCCGCCGCTCGTCGGGCGCGAGCGGGAGCGGAGGGAGCTGCTCGACTCCCTCCCCGGGTCGACCACGCGGGTCGTGATCCTCGAGGGGGAGCCGGGGATCGGCAAGACGCGCCTTGCCGAGGAGGTCGCGTCGGTCGCCCAACAGCGCCACCTCACGGTGCTCTGGGGGCGGGCCTTCGAGGGCGGTGCGACGCCCGCGCTCTGGCCGTGGCTCCCCCCGCTGCGCGCGCTCGCCGAGCTCGCGCCCAGGGGCTTCGAGCTCACACCCGAGCTGCGCGGTCTCCTCGCGCCGACGAGCGACCCGTCCTCCACGAGCAACGACCCGGCCCGCTACGCGGTGTTCGAGGCCGTCGCGTCGCTGCTCACGGCGTGCGCGGCGACCTGTCCCGTCGTGCTCGTCCTCGACGACATCCAGTGGGCGGACGCGGCATCCCTCGAGCTGCTCCGCTTGATCGGCGATCGCCTCCACGACGAGCCCGTACTCGTCGTCTGCACCGTTCGAGACCTCGAGGTGGGCCGCAACGACGAGGTCGTCGAGACGCTCGCGGTGCTCACCCGCCGGACGGGCACGAGACGGTTGCGGCTGCGCGGTCTCGACCGCGAGGCCTGCGCCGAACTGGTTCAGCGCACCTCGCCGGGTGTCGGGTCGGCGACGGTCGAGGCGATCTACGAGCGCGCCGATGGCAACCCGTTCTACGTGACCGAGCTCGCACGGCTCGTCGCGAGCGGCGCCGGCCTCGGCGACGTCCCGGCCGGTGTCCGGGACGTCGTGCGGCGCCGGTTGGCCGATCTGCCGGACGAGACCCGCGCCCTGTTGCAGGTCGCCGCGGTCGCCGGGCGCGAGGTCGATCTGACGTTGCTGTCGGCGGCGTCCGGTGCCGGGCTCGACGCGTGCCTCGACCGGCTCGAGCCCGCGATCGTGCACCGCCTGCTCCTCGTGCCGCCCGAACAGCCCTCTCTGTACCGGTTCGCGCACGCCCTCGTGCGGGAGGTCGTCGTCGACGACGTCTCCACGCTGACGCGTGCACGCCTGCACCTCAAGGTCGCCGACGCGTTGGAGGAGGGTGACGACACGATCGAGATCGTCGCCGAGCACCTCTGGGCCGCGGTGCCGATCGGCGTCGGTCGGCGGGCGGCCGACGCGCTCGACCGCGCGTCCCGCGTCGCGGTGCGACGCTTCGCCTACGCCGCGGCGCAGGACCATCTCGAGCGGGCCGCGCAGCTCCGCCGGACAGCAGGGTCGTCCGCTGCCGACGTCGCGGCGGAGGCGGAGACACTTCGCCAGCTCGTCGCCGTGACGGGTGCGCGCCTCGGACACGCGTCCCTGATCGGCTCGCCGCTGCTCGAGCGCGCGAAGCAACTCACCGAGCAGGCAGGGATGACCCTGGACCACCTCAACATGCTGTGGGTCGAATGGGCGGGCCTCGACCTTGCCAACCGGTCCGAGGCGCACGTGCTCGCCGCGGAGCTGGTGAGCCAGGTCGGGACGGCATCCGACATCCCGCTCCCACTGGTCCTCGGCCACACCGCGTACGGCATCAGTTGCTGGCACCTCGGCCGACTCGGCGAGGCCGCCGACCACCTCGACACCGCAGCGGCGCACGCGGCTGCGGCGATCGACCGGAGCAGCGCGCCGTTCCTGACCCAGCTCGACCAGATCCGCATCGCCGCCGCGTTCAGCGTCTACGTGCACGATCTCATGGGCGAGGTCGACGATCCAGACCACCGGTTCGGCGAGGTGATCGCCCTCGTGCCCGGTGACATGTTCTGGGAGCTCCTCGTGACCAACTTCGCGGCTTCGAGTGCGCTCTCGACCGGTGACGTCGACCGGGCGATCCGCGTGTGCGAGCGGGGCATCGCGACCGATCCCGAGGGCCTGTCGCAGTTCTGGAGCATGTCACTGCGCTGCTATCTCGGTGCCGCGCTCTGCGTACGCGGTGACGTCGAACGCGGCCTCGCGGTGTTCGACCCGGCGTGGTCCGCCTACCGGGCCGTCGGCCTCCGGACGAACGGCGCGACCTGGCTCGCGTCGCGGGCCCACGGCCTCGCGGTGGCCGGCCGTGTCGACGATGCCAAGGTCGCCCTCGCCGACGCATGGAACGAGCTCGACACGTACCACGATCTCTACGCGACGTCGACCGTGCTCCTCGCCGAGGCCGTTCTCCTCCACGCGTGCGGTGAGGACGCAGCGCCCGCGCTTCGCGACGCCTTTGCGGTAGCGACATCGCAGGGTGCGCACGCGATGGCGGCGCGCGTCGTCCGCGAGGCGTCGGCGAGGGGCGTCCCGCTCCCGCACTGACCACGCGCTGGCGCCGGTCAGCCCGTGAAGGACGGCATGCCAACGGCTTCTGCGATCCGCGCGCACACGTCGAGGGCCTCGTCGAGGCCCGGGTCGCCGTGCACGTGGAGGATGACCTCGGCCGCGCCTGCATTGCGGGTCGCGACGACGTCGTCGATCACCTGGTCGAGCGAACCCAGGTAGGAGACCCGGTCGCCGTCGACCGGCCCGTCCGTCACATGGATGTTCGCCCGGACGATCATCTCCATGCGGTCGACGTCACGTCCGTATCCGGCGGCCGCGTCGCGGATCCCGTTCCAGACGGCGCCGATCGCCTCGGCCGGGAACCCTGCCGGCATCCACCCGTCGGCCCGACGCGCGACGCGGTCCATCGCGGCCGGGGTGTACGCGGCCAGGAAGAGCGGCGGCCGGGGGCGCTGGACCGGCCGCAGCAGGTTCTTCGACGGTGCGAGCCGAGCAAGCACGCCCGTGTGACCGACGACCTCGGCGCTCGACCAGGACGCGTCGAGGACGTCGAGGATCTCGTCGAGGTCGCGGCCCCGGCGCCGGATGTCGGCGTTGACGGCGTCGTACTCGTCGCGCGACCAGCCCGTGCCCAGGCCGGCGATGAGGCGCCCGTCGCTCAGCACGTCGAGGCTCGTGAGCATCCGTGCCAGCACGACGGGCGGGTACCACGGCGCGACCAGGACGCTCGTGCCGATCCGGACCCGTTCCGTCACCGCGGCCGCGGTCGCGAGGACCGCGAACGGGTCGAGCGACCGCTCCTGCTCGGGGGGAAGGGGCACGCCGTCGAGGCCGCCGTAGCCATCGCGCGGCTCGACCGGCGCGGGGAGCCGGTCGAGCACCCAGAGCGTCGAGTACCCGACTGTCTCGGCGGCGCGAGCGAGGGCCTTCACGGCCGCGGGCTCGGCGAGCCGGCCGAGCTGGGCGCTGGCGATACCGATGCGCATGGTGGTTCGTTCTCCTCGTGTCGGGATGCGAACCCGGTTCTCGCGTGCGCCGCTGACCGCGCGCTCGACGTTCGCTTGCAGCGCGGGCCGGTGACCGGCGGTCCGCGGTGTCGGCGGCCGTCGAGGGAGCGCCAAGCGCCGTGTCGTCCACTCGGTCGCGGCAACCGACGCCCGACCGAGAGGAGCACGCCATGGAGATCCCCGTCCGTTTCCTGCCCACCCAGACCGCCGCCCCCGAGACGTTCCTGATCCGCCAAGTGCTCGGCGAGGGCATGGGCCCCGTCGTCGCACCCGTGAACACGATGGTGATCCGGGCGGAGGAGCCGGTGATCGTCGACACCGGTCTGTCTGTGACTCGTGACCCGTGGCTCGAGCACGTGTTCGAGCTGGTCGACCCTGCCGACGTCCGCTGGATCTACCTCTCGCACGACGACACCGACCACACCGGCGCGGTGTTCGAGCTCCTCGACCGCTGCCCGAGCGCGACGGTGGTCACGAACATGTTCAGCGTGCTGCGCATGTCGGCCGACCGGCTGCTGCCGCTCGACCGGATCCGTATCGTCAACCCGGGCGAGTCGTTCGCCGCCGGCGACCGCGAGCTCGTGGCCCTCGTGCCGCCGACCTACGACAGCCCGACGACGCGGGGTCTCTACGACCGGAAGACCGGCGTGTACTGGGCCGCGGACTCCTTCGCGATCGAGACCAGCCGTGCCGTCGACGACATCGACGAGCTCGTGCCCGGTGAGTTCCGCGAGGGCTTCCTGCAGACGCAGAGGATGGTCAGCCCCTGGGTCGGCCTGACCGATCCGCTGAAGTACGCCAGGCACCTCGCGATCGTGCGCGACCTGCGGCCCGCGGTCGCCGTCGGCGCCCACGGGCCGGCGCTCGTCGGGGAACAGGTCGAGTCCGCGTTCCTCCTGTTCGAGGAGCTGCCGTACCTCCCTCCTGCCGACCTCGTGGGCCAGTCCGAGCTGGAGTTGCTGTTGGCGGCGATCGCCGCGCCGCAGCTTGCCTGAGTCGAGAGCGGGAAGCGCATGAAGCCGCGGCACTCGGGCGGCCGTCAGTCGGGCAGCCGGGCGAGCAACCAGCTCGGCCCGACGACCCCGGCGCCGGCCGCCCGGGCCCGCGCCGCGAGCCCGCGGTCGGCGGTCACCACGACCGCGCCGGAGCCGTGCGCAGCGGCGAGGTCGGCCATGGTGTCGTCACCCGCGGCGGGGGCGTGCACGACCTCCACGCCAGGCCCGGCCGCGCCGGCCGCGACACCGGGCCGCGCCCGGCCCTCGACGACGAGGACGACCGGGCCGTCGACGCGACCGTCGGCGACGCCGCGTCGAACCCGGTCCGCGAACGCCCGCGCCGCGCCCGCGCGGTCGCGCCACCAGCCCGTCGGCCGCGAGCCGACGACGTTCGCGACGTCGACGATCAGCACGATGACCAGCTTCGCACCCAGGCCGGCACGCGGCCGCGTCGGGCAGGTCGGTAGCATCCGCGTCGCCCGTCCAGGAGGAGTGCGAGATGGCCGATCCCGAACGCCCCCCGCTTCCCCACGAGTTCCTGCCGCCGGCGGCCGAGCTGACGGTGACGAGCGACGACATCGAGGACGGCGGGCGTCTCGCCGCCGCCCACCTCGCCGACATCATGGGCGTGACCGGCGACAACCTCTCGCCGCACCTCCGCTGGACTGGCGCACCGCCCGAGACGCAGTCGTACGCGGTCACGTGCTTCGATCCCGACGCGCCGACCGGCAGCGGCTTCTGGCACTGGGTCGTCTTCGA
>Ga0070741_10016368_pt1 | contig 12376 bp, 10 predicted proteins | sample Coa_R1_4_FD_66440 | JGI IMG/M metagenome (GOLD analysis project Ga0070741, IMG submission 66440) | Surface soil microbial communities from Centralia Pennsylvania, which are recovering from an underground coalmine fire - Coalmine... | ecosystem: Environmental > Terrestrial > Soil > Unclassified ...
GGGTCGCCCACCGCGATGTCTCCCGGCATCACCGTGGCGTTGCCGATTCGAATTGGCACGTTGATTCCCATCAACATTGTGCCCTCGAGCGCGGAGGGATCGGCGCCGCGCACGTAAACCTGAAATCCCTTGATCTCTTGTATGCCGCTGGTGTCGCGCACTGCACCATCCACGATCAGGCCGTTATGGCTGTGCGCGTAGATCGCAGTCGAGAGATTATCGCCCGCAAATGTGCCGTAGCGGATTTTGCCAAACAAATCCACCACCAGCACGTCCCCCGGCTTCAGAATATCTATGACCCAGGAGTTCTCGCCGCCCACACGCGATTCCTTCTTTCCGTTTGCCTGAATCACGGCGTCTACATCCGGCCTATGCGGCATAAAGACCGCAGTTACAACTCGTCCCACCAGTCGTTCTCCCGGATTAATCACCTTCCATCCGCCCTCAAACTGGTTTCGAAAACCGGCATCTTGCAGGACGTCCCACGCCTCCTCTGCAGTGATGTCTTTAAATCGGGAGAGCAGAGCATCGGGAACCATCGGACGGCCGTCAGGGAAGCGCTCGCCGCGCCATTCAGGTGTGAAGGCGATGCGCTGTTCTTTGGAGAACGTTCCCAACTGCGCGTTCGCTGGGAGCGCGACCACCGTACTCAAGACTCCAACTGCGAAGTAGCGGGCAACATTGATCATGGGACTTTCCGCGAGAAGCAACGATGTTGCCATGAGAGTCGAAACGCCGCAACCGTTTCCGCAATCCAGGAGCAAAAGTGACCAGCGAAAAATCTACCAACGTGCGCTGGTTCCTGGTGTTCTGGCTTTTCATTCTCAGTGCCGTGGCGTATCTCGATCGGGTGAATCTTTCGATTGCCGCCACCTCGATCGCCCGCGAGTACCATCTCAGCAAAATTCAGCTTGGGCCCGTCTTCAGCGCTTTTCTCCTGGGCTACGCGCTTTTTCAGACAATCGGAGGGCGATTGGCCGACCGCCTTGGTCCACGGCGAGTGCTCACGGCGGGGGTGTTGTGGTGGGGAATCTTTACCGCGTTGGCCGCTGTTGTCCCTCCGGGGATCCGTGGCGCACTTGTTGTTTTCATTTCCCTACGGTTCTTGCTGGGAGCGGGAGAAGCTGTCATCTATCCGGCGTCTAATCAATTCGTTTCGCGCTGGATTCCGAGCAAGGACCGTGGGCTCGCCAACGGCCTCATCTTTGCCGGCGTAGGTGTCGGCGCGGGTCTCACCCCTCCATTGATTACGTACGTCATGATTCATCACGGCTGGCGATCCTCATTTTTTGTTTGTGCATTGATTGGAGCGCTGGCGGGGGCAGTCTGGTTTCTCATCGCTCGCGACACTCCGGAACTGCACCCGAGTGTTTCCGCGGCTGAGCGCGAAGCCATTCGTTCGGGTTTAAGTCTCAAGGCATCGGCCGAACGACGGCCCATCTCATCACTGGTTCCCTGGACCAGCGTGCTGACCAGCAGAAGCGTTCTGGCAATAACCCTAAGCTACTTTTGTTACGGCTATGTCGCCTGGATCTTTTTCAGCTGGTTTTACATCTACCTTGCCGAGGTGCGGGGACTGAATTTGAAGGCCAGCGCCTTTTACGCGACGTTGCCTTTCCTCGCGATGGCAGTAACCTCGCCGCTCGGTGGTATTATCGGCGACCGGCTGACGCGCTCCCGGGGTGCCCGATTGGGAAGATGCGTTGTTGCCAGCGTGGCAATTTCCCTGGCTGCGGTGTTTCTTGTAATGGGTTCCAGAGTAGAGAGCGTTCGCCTCGCCAGTGTCGTGCTCGCTGGAGGAGCTGGCGCATTGTATCTGTCACAAAGCGCTTTCTGGTCGGTGACGGCTGACATTGCGGGCTCTTCGTCGGGGTCGGTTTCTGGATTCATGAACACGGGAAACCAATTGGGTGGTGCACTCACTGCCTCACTTACGCCCATCATCGCTGCTCGCTTTGGCTGGACCGCTTCATTCCTGGTGGCCGCCGCGATGTGTGTGGTTGGCTGCCTGGCTTGGCTGCTCGTGGATCCTGGATTTCGTCTGGCCGAAGTTACCCAGCCGCATCGGGAAGAAAATTCGGTGAAGACTCAGGTTGTGCAGCAACGCTCTTAGTAATGAGCGTTCAAAGAACATGGCCGCATTAAAGCTCAAGAATAAGGAGTCGTGCCAGTGGGACCTGGTCAGCCTTGGCGAGGTGATGCTGCGCCTCGATCCCGGCGACTTTCGCGTAGCTACCGCGCGACACTTTCGAGCCTTCGAGGGAGGCGGTGAATACAACGTCGCGCGCGGCCTGCGGCGATGTTTTGGCATGAGGACCGCCATCGTGACCGCCCTTGCCGATAACGCCGTCGGCCACTTGGTAGAAGATCTGATGCTGCAAGGCGGAGTGGATCTGCGGCACCTTCGCTGGATGCCATTCGATGGCGTGGGCCGAACCGTACGCAATGGCCTGAATTTTACTGAACGCGGTTTCGGACCCCGTGCCGCGCTCGGATGCTCTGACCGGGGACACACCGCAATTTCGCAGCTCAAGCCCGGCGATATTGATTGGAAGCAGATTTTTGATAAAGAAGGCGCCCGCTGGTTCCACGCCGGCGGCATATTCTGCGCCCTCTCAGAAACCACGCCGTTAGTGGCCAAGGAAGCCATGGAAGCGGCAAGACGTTCGGGCGCGGTGATTTCTTATGATCTGAATTACCGTGCCTCACTGTGGAAATCAATCGGAGGAAAAAAGAAGGCGCAAGAGGTCAATCGCCTGCTAGCGCCGCTGGTTAACGTGATGCTAGGCAATGAAGAAGATTTCACAGCCGCACTGGGCTTCGATGTTGCCGGCGTTGACGAGGGCCACTCTTCGCTCGATCCAGCCAACTTCAAGCAGATGATCGAGCAAGTTGCACGGGACTTTCCCAATCTTTCTGTGGTGGCGACGACTCTGCGGCACGCGAAAACTGCCACGGTGAACGATTGGGGCGCAATCTGTTATTGTGATGGCCGATTTTATGAGGCACCGGTCAGGAAGAACCTGGAGATTTACGATCGGGTAGGCGGTGGCGATTCCTTTGCCTCTGGTTTGATTTATGGATTTCTGACCGGCAAAGAGCCGCAATGGTCGGTGGAGTGTGGCGCCGCACACGGTGCGCTGGCGATGTCCACGCCTGGGGACACCAGCATGGCGACCCTGGAAGAGGTGCTGCAAGTAATGAAGGCGCAAACGGCGCGCATCGCTCGCTGAAAACCAATAATGACTAGAGACGAGGTCATCCGCAGAATTGGCGAGATCGGGATCGTGCCCGTGGTAAGGGCAGGGAGTCCGGACGAAGCCTCGCGTGCTGTAGAAGCCATCCTTGCGGGCGGGATCTCGGTAGTTGAAATTACCATGACGGTTCCGAACGCTGTGGCTGTGATCCGAGAAGTGGTCCGGCAATATGGGAAAAAAGTGCTAACCGGCGCCGGCACCGTGTTGACAGCTAAGCAAGCTGAATCGTGCCTGGCCGCTGGAGCTGAGTTTTTGGTGAGCCCCGGGCTGTCGCTTCCGGTCCTGCGCGTTGCGGAAGCTGCCGGCAAGCTGGCCATCCCTGGAGCCTTGACGCCAACCGAATTGATGGCAGCCAGCATCGAGGGAGCCGAGTTGGTAAAGATATTTCCCTGCGGCAACGTTGGTGGACCGAAGTACCTCAGGTCTTTGCGGGCGCCCTTTCCCGACATTAACTTGATCCCCACGGGGGGCGTGAATTTATCCAATGCTGGAGACTACATCGGTGCTGGCGCATTCGCGCTCGGTGTGGGCGCTGACCTGGTAGATACCGCGGCGCTACGCAATGGTGATTTGCAAAAGATTATTGGCACTGCGAGGTCACTGGTAGATGCTGTCCGACGGGCTCGCGACAAAGATGCTCTTGCCAGCATCCCGTAGCGGAAAGGAGAAACGATTCTGCAGACGCCAGCCTCCAAAAAAGTTTTGATAAGCGAGAAGGCCGAACGCTTTACCGAGTCAGTGATCCGCGAGATGACTCGCCAGGCGCAGCTCCACGGTGCCATCAATCTCGCCCAGGGTTTTCCTGACTTTTCGGCTCCTGCGGAGATCAAACGTGCCGCGCAGGAAGCCATCGCCGCTGATATAAATCAATACGCGATCACCTGGGGTTCGAAGTCTTTGCGCCAGGCAATAGCCCGCCACATGAAGGTCTGGCAGGGACTGGACGTTGATCCGGAAACCGAAATCACCGTCTGCTGCGGTTCCACCGAAGCGATGATCTCTTCGCTCCTGGCGGTGACCAACCCTGGCGACGAGATCATCGTCTTCGAACCGTATTACGAGAACTATGGTCCGGATGCGATCATTGCCGGCGCCCGTCCCCGCTTTGTGAAATTGCGGCCGCCAGCCGATCCCGCCGGTGAGTGGACCTTCGATGAGCGTGAACTGCGGCGTGCCTTCGGCTCAAATACCAAAGCTATTATCGTTAACACTCCCAACAATCCCACCGGCAAAGTATTCACGCGCGCAGAACTCAATTTAATTCGCGATTTGTGCATCGAACATGACGCTCTGGCGATCACCGACGAAATCTACGAGCACATAATTTATGACGGCGCCGAGCATATCTCGATGGCAAAGCTGGACGGGATGCGCGAGCGGACGATCACCATCAATGGTGCTTCCAAAACCTACAGCGTTACCGGATGGCGCGTGGGATGGGCAGTGGCCCCGGCACTACTTACGAACGCCATTCGCAAGGTGCACGATTTTCTTACCGTTGGCGCGCCCGCTCCGCTGCAGGAGGCGGCTGCCGCTGCGCTCGCATTGCCCGCTTCGTACTACAAGAGCTTGGCTGATGGCTATCGCGATCGGCGCGAGCGTTTGCGCTCTGCACTGGTGGAAGCTGGATTTGTGGCGTATCTTCCGCGGGGCGCTTACTACATCATGACCGATATCGCCGGTTTTGGTTTTGCTGACGATCTGGCATTCACCAAGCATCTGGTTTCAAAGGTCGGGGTTGCCGCGGTTCCAGGATCGAGTTTTTACAGTGATCCGGCGCAGGGCGCGCAGCAGGTGCGCTTTGTCTTCAGTAAAACCGATGCCACACTGGACGAAGCCGCGCGCCGGCTGCTTAAGCTTCGCCGCTGACGTCTTCGCGGATTCATTTTTGCGGCGCATCAACACTTCTGCGTGCCGCCAGGATGGCGGCGCTACATCCGTTTTCTGATAACCCATGAACCTTCTGGGCATTGATGTCGGGACTGGTGGTACCAGAGCAGTCGTTGTCTCCGAGACCGGAACGGTGATTGCGGTTGGTTCAGCCGATCACCAGCCATTCCGCTCACCTCAAATCGGGTGGGCTGAGCAAGATCCGCGAGACTGGTGGCGAGCAGCCTGCCAGGCAATCAAGTCTGCGCTCTCTCAGGCCGGTCTGAAGCCTGATGCGATCTCCGGAATCGGCCTCACCGGCCAGATGCACGGTGCAGTCCTGCTCGATGAAAAAGACGAAGTACTGCGCCCGGCCATCATCTGGTGTGATCAACGCACCGGAAAACAATGCCGGGAAATTACCGAGAGAATCGGCGCTCGGCGACTGATTGAGCTCACCGCCAATCCAGCATTGACCGGATTCACCCTTCCCAAGCTGCTGTGGGTGCGCGAGAACGAGCCCGAAATCTGGCAGCATGTGCGCACCGTGCTACTGCCGAAGGACTACGTTCGCTTCCGCTTGACTGGCGAACGTTGCATTGACGTTGCCGATGCCTCCGGTACTCTGCTCTTCAATGTGGCTCAACGCCGCTGGTCCACCATCGTCGCTTCGGAGTTGCAGATTGACCCCCACCTCCTGCCCAAAGTCTATGAATCCCCAGAGGTAGTCGGCGCGGTGTCGAAATCCGGGGCTGAGGCTGCCGGTCTAGCCGCAGGCACCCGGGTCGTCGCTGGTGCTGGTGATCAAGCAGCCGGGGCTGTAGGAATGGGAATCGTTCGTCCGGGAGCGGTTAGCGTGACCATAGGCACTTCCGGAGTGGTTTTTGCTGCTACCGACTGTCCTGGACTCGATCCCGCCGCCCGAGTGCACACCTTCTGCCATGCTGTGCCCGGTCGCTGGCACCTGATGGGCGTGACTCAGGGCGCGGGACTCTCATTGCGTTGGTTCCGCGATCAGTTCGGAGCGGGTGCGGACGATGGCCGTGACCCTTATGCCCGGCTCACAGAAGAGGCGGCGCAAACTCCCCCAGGTGCGGACGGGCTTCTCTGGACGCCGTATTTAATGGGCGAACGAACCCCGCATAATGATCCCGATGCCCGGGCAGCCCTGGTGGGCCTTACCGCCAGCCACACGCGCGCTCACGTTGTGCGTGCGATCTTGGAAGGCGTGGCCTTCAGCCTGCGTGATACCCTGACCATTTTCGAGGAGATGAAGGTCCCGGTAGAGACCATTCGCGTGGGCGGCGGTGGTGCGCGGTCCCCAGTGTGGCGGCAGATTCAGGCGGAGGTTTTCGGTCGGGCGGTGGAAACCGTCGAAGCGGAAGAAGGTGCTGCTTATGGGGCAGCCCTGTTAGCCGGAGTCGGATGCGGTGTCTGGCCTTCAGTGGATGCCGCTTGTGGCGCGGTGATTCGGGTGGGATCACGGGTGCAACCTGATCCCCGAAGTGTGGCCATCATGGAGAGGAGATACCGGGCTTTTCGTGCGCTCTATCCAGCGCTGAAAGCTATTCCGCAAAACTGAGAGGGCGAGGGGCTGTTTTCAATCCAGATTAGTGATTTTTCCGAGAGGTTCTTATGGCGAGAGATAGTTACCAACCACGTCCTGAGCACAAATTCAGCTTCGGGCTGTGGACGGTCGGCAATCGTGGACGCGATCCCTTCGGCGACGTGGTGCGGCCAACGCTGCCGCCGGTCGAAGCCGTCCGCATGTTGGCTGAAGTCGGCGCATGGGGGGTGAATCTGCACGACAACGACCTTGTGCCAATTGACGCCACTCCCGCAGAGCGCGACCGCATCGTCCGAGAGTTTCGCAAAGCTTGCGAGAAGAATGGCATCATCGTGCCCATGGCCACTGTAAACCTGTTTTATGATCCGGTGTTCCGCGATGGCGCGTTTACCGCCAATGATCCCGCGGTGCGTGCTTATGCAGTGCAAAAAACCATGCGAGCGATGGATCTGGGAGTCGAACTCGGCGCAAAGATCTTTGTGCTTTGGGGAGGACGCGAGGGCGTCGAAACCGATGCTTGCCGCCGTGCCGACGAGGCCATAAAGCGGCTGCGGGAAGCCATTAACTATCTGTGCGAATACGCCATTGATCAGGGCTACGACTACCAGTTCGCGCTGGAAGCCAAGCCCAATGAACCACGCGCTGACATTTATATGGCTACCACCGCAGCCTATCTGGCATTGATTCCAACCCTGGATCATGCCGAGATGGTCGGCGTGAATCCGGAAGTAGCGCACGAGCACATGTCCGGCTTGAACTTCATGCACGCGGTGGCGCAAGCCTGGGAGGCGGACAAGCTTTTTCATATTGATTTGAACGACCAGGCATTTGGCCGCTACGATCAAGACCTGCGCTTTGGCTCGGCTAACGTGAAGAGTGCTTTCTGGCTGGTGAAATTTCTGGAGGATGTCGGATACGATGGACCCCGCCATTTTGACGCGCACGCCTACCGCACTGAAGATTACGAGGGCGTCAAAGACTTTGCCCGCGGCTGCATGAGGACGTACCTCATCCTCAAGGAAAAAGCGGCACGCTGGAATGCCGACAAAGAGATCAAGGCCTTGGTTTTAGAAGGTACAAAGACATCCAAGAAACCTCCGAGTGTCGGCCGCTATAGCAGAGCTGGAGCCAAAACGCTGTTGGCTCACAATTTTGATCGCACGGCTATGTCCGCCAAAGGGCTTGGCTACGAGCGGCTCGATCAACTGACTACCGATATTCTCTTCGGAGTACGCTGAGCCTCGGCCCAGCGTACTCCAAGGCTTGTTTGCGTTTGATCACGACTTCTGGAGCAATGCATGCCACGACCGGTTTGTCTTTTCACAGGACAATGGGCTGATCTTCCGCTGGAAACCCTTGCCGCCAAAGCCAGCAAGTGGGGATTCGACGGGCTTGAGCTCGCATGCTGGGGCGACCATTTCGAAGTAGAGAAGGCCCTCGCCGACCCCGGATATTGTAAAACCCGATGGGACATTCTGAAGAAGCACAACCTGAAGTGCTTCGCGATTTCCAATCACCTTGTAGGCCAGGCAATTTGCGATTTAAACATTGACCAGCGTCACAAGGGCATTATGCCTCCGGAGGTCTGGGGCGATGGCGAGCCCGAAGGCGTGCGCCGGCGCGCTGCAAAGAACATGATGGACACGGCCCGTGCCGCGGCAAAGCTGGGCGTGAAGGTGGTGAATGGATTTACCGGCTCGAAAATATGGCACGTGCTGGCGATGTTTCCGCCGGTTTCCCCAGAAATGATCGACGACGGTTACCGCGATTTCGCCACCCGCTGGAACCCGATTTTGGATGTCTTCGACCAGGTTGGGGTGAAGTTCGCGCTCGAAGTGCATCCCGGCGAAATCGCGTACGATTTCTGGACGACCCGACGCACGCTGCAAGCCATCAACAATCGCGCCTCATTCGGCATCAACTTCGACCCCAGTCACCTGCACTGGCAGATGGTTGATCCCGTGCCGTTCGTTTATGAATATGCCGATCGCATCTACAACATGCACGTAAAGGAATCCATTCGCGTGCTCGACGGCCGCAACAGTATCCTTTCTTCACATCTGTTTTTTGGCGATCATCGCCGCGGCTGGGACTTTGTCTCTCCCGGTCGAGGCAGTGTTCCCTTCGAGCGCATCTTCCGCGCGTTGAATCAAGTGGGATACAAGGGCCCGCTCTCAATCGAATGGGAAGACAACGGAATGGACCGTGAGCAGGGCGCTCCAGAGGCCCTCGCGCTGGTCAGACGACTTGACGTAAGTCCTTCAAATGTCGCGTTTGACGCGGCTTTCAAGCATGATTGACTCCGCAGGACTTGACCTTTGGTGACGTTTTAATCGCCTTGCCGGCTTGTTACCGTAATCGCCTGAGTGTCCCAGAGAGGCGAAACCCGGTAACCTATGTCCAACCCTTCCAAGCTGAATATCCTGTACGGCGAAGATGATGAAAAGGCGCTTGCTGCAGAACTGTCTCACATGAAGGAAGCCGGCCACACCGTTGAAACCGCGATCGGCCGCAAAGGGATTCAGGAAGCTCTTAAACGCAAGAAGTTCGACCTGGTGATTCTCGGCCACACCCTCGACAAGAACGATCGCCATCATCTGCCTTACATGGCAAAGAAGGCCAATCCCGCTACCAAAGTCTTGGTCCTGCACGCAGGTGATCATCCGCAAGTGGATGGAGCCATAGACTCACCACACAGCGTGGAGAGCTTGTTGCGGGCGATTTCCTCTGTCATGTCCGGAAGTCCGGCGCCACTCCTGGCAAAAGGTGCAGCGGCAGGGAAGTAAGCCCCTGCTCTCGAGGGTCCGTGCCTGGCCACTAACGAACCAGCGCCCATGGATAGACCCCGGTATTCAGCTTGATAATCATGTAGCTGAAGCCGCCGGGATCGGGCTTGGGTTGGTGTGGAGCATTCGGCGGAATTAGCAGCCAGTCTCCAGCTTTAACTTTGAAAGTCTGCCCGCCGATAATAGGTTGACCGCGATACTCGCCCGGAATTATGCCGTCCTTGTCTTTTAAGTTTTGTTCGTTAGCGATTTTTCCACCCACAATCATCTCTCCAGTTCCGCCGGTAAAAACGTAGAAGTCGTAAACGCCCGCATGCTGTTCGGCGTCGTCCCAGACGCTATTCACTTTTGTCAGGCTCGGGACAGGTTGATCTCGATGGAGCCGATACAGCATGAACATGCTGAAATTGCGTGTCTGTACATGCACCGGGCCGCCGCCAAATGACTGGCTGCTCCCGCTCCCCGCCTGGCTCGCCGCCTTCATCGCCCTCGCCGCCAGCTCGGTGTGCGCCTTCTGTATGTCGTCAATGTTCCAATGAGTAGGAGGTGGCGCATCGGGCGCGATCGGCGGATCTTCAGGATTGTCGTAGCCAAACGGCCTCGCTTCGCCGGCATTCCTCTGCGCGAAAGCTTTCTGGATCAGCGAAAAGTCATTCAGGTGACCCGTCAAAACGGGCTGCAAGCTGGGCCGCGTCGCCCTGCCCGCGATATAACCGATCAGCGCAGCGGCGATTGCGACCACTGGAAGTATTCGCTTCATACGTCCTCCGTTATTTGGTTGGCTCAGGCTTGCTGGCCTCAAACCGGATCTCCCGCAAAAATTCCGGCTGTCGCGGCAGATCCGTATTTCCGGCCGGAAATTTATTAAAGCTCAGGATGTAAGCCAAAATGTCTATTTTGTTCTGACGGCCAATCCGCCCGGGATTGTCCTGCGGCATGGTGCGTCGAATACGTTCGAACAGATCTCCGAGCGGAAGCCCGTTCCAGTTGGAAGTGAAGCGAGGCCCTGCCAGGGGTGGCGCTTCCCCTGCTCCGTGCAACGTTTCACCATGGCACGACGCGCATCCCTTTTGAAAAAGTTGCTCTCCGCGTTTGGCTTGGTCTTCCGAATAGACTCCATCCCAAACCGAACGGGATTCAGACTGTGCCGGCTCCCCTTGCGAATGGCTCAGCGGTTGTGCCCAACATGCGCAACCAAGCCAGGTAATAGCAATCAGGCCGATGACTGTCACTCTCCACCTTGTATCGGAATCTTCGTTCGCGGGAAGCCTGGCTGCTATCACTCTCATCTCGTCGGGATGCGTCCTGTCTTCACTCCTCTGGCGATGGCAGTGTGAACGCAATGTACTCGCCCGAATAGTTGCCGCCGCTCACCGCAACCACGATGTACTGCTTGCCATTCAGCATGTACGTCATCGGCGACCCGCTCTGTGGCGCGGGCAGATAAACGGCGCCGACCTCTTTGCCGGTTGCCTTGTCATATGCACGCAGCATCGCTCCACGCGGATGCTCGGTCGTTGTAGTCACTTGTCCTTCACCAGCAATCACAAGAGTTTTAGTCACTAGCGTGCCGATGTTGTACGTCTCCTGGCCGGTGCGTGGAATATGGAGCCCCTTCAGTGCAGGATGGTTCCTGATCGCATCCGGCGTTTCTCCGTGCGCGATCTGCCACACGATCACGCCTTTGTCGAGATTAATAGCAGTGATGGTCCCATAAGGGGGTTTGAGCAGCGGCAAGCCATCAACATTCAGCTCTACGTAGCCATTAGCCTTGCCCCTTTTCATGGGTTTCGGCGCATCAGCACTGGAGCTGTCCCCTGCGGCGTTGATCATATGCACTTCTTGCCCGGCAGTTCCATAGACGTAATTCATGTCCGAAAAATTCTTCGGCGGAGCCACCAACCCAACCGGATCAAGACAGGAGTTGCATGCAAAGAGATAAGCCGTGTGGGTCTCCGGATCGTATGATCCGCCCGGCCAGTTTGTCCCGCCGGAATCGGCTCCCACCATAAGAGTGCCGAGCGGGCCATCAACCTTGCTGACGACCGGAGGAGTGAAGATTGGGCCCATGTGGTACTTGGAGACAATCGCCTCCGCTTTTGCGCGAAGCGCGGGTGTGAAATCAATCAGATCGTCAATCGAAAGGCCATTTCGGCTGTAAGCAGACGGTTTGGTAGGAAATGGCTGCGTATGTGAGTACCACTCGCCCGGCACTGTGCCAACCTCCACCGGACGCTCTTCTATCGGCCACACCGGTTTTCCGGTCACCCGGTCGAATACATAGAGAAAGCCCTGCTTCGTTGGCTCAGCCACTACCTTCACCTGTCTGCCGTTGACCGTGATGTCGGCAAGAATTGGTGCCGACGAAATATCCATGTCCCAGAGAGGATGGTGAACGAACTGATAGTGCCACTTACGCTCGCCGGTCTTCAGGTCAACACAGACCAGGCTCTCTCCAAACAAGTTGTTTCCTGGCCGGTGTCCGCCATAAAAATCTCCGGTCGGCGACTCCACCGGCAAATAGACCAACCCTAGCTGCTCGTCCACAGTGATCTGCGTCCATACGCCGGTATTGCCGGTGTATTCCGCCGAGCCATTCAGCCAGGTGTCGTAACCGAATTCGCCTTTCTTCGGAATGGTGTGGAAAATCCAAAGGCGCTTGCCGGTGCGGACATCGAACCCGCGGACGTAGCCCTTGTTATTGCGCATGCTAACCGGAGTAAAGCCTTCGCGGAATGCTGCGCCGACAATGATCGTGTTTCCCGCCACCGTCGGGGCCGAGTGCAATCCGATTTCACCCGTCGTCAAGTCGGGGAAGAAAGTTTGATCGTCATTCAGCTTCAGGTCCACCGCGCCGCCGTCTCCGAACGAGGGCACCCGGACCCCGGTTTTCGCAT
>Ga0070741_10016369_pt1 | contig 12376 bp, 14 predicted proteins | sample Coa_R1_4_FD_66440 | JGI IMG/M metagenome (GOLD analysis project Ga0070741, IMG submission 66440) | Surface soil microbial communities from Centralia Pennsylvania, which are recovering from an underground coalmine fire - Coalmine... | ecosystem: Environmental > Terrestrial > Soil > Unclassified ...
CAGTCCTATGGCTTCGGGTAAGCCGTTCTCGTCGGAGCGGCAAGGAGTCGGAAGTCAGCCATATAGCGCCTGAGGACTGCCGAAAAAAAGAACGCGAGTCGCAAGCCCGCGCGTGGCATCCGTCCGCCGCGCCGACGACTACCCGACGCCGAGCAGCTCGACGTCGAAATGCAATTCCGCGTTCGGCGGAATGATGCCGCCCGCGCCGCGTGCGCCGTAGCCGAGGTTGGCCGGGATGATGAGCTTGCGCTTGCCGCCGACTTTCATCGACATGACGCCCTCGTCCCAGCCCTTGATGACCTGCCCGACGCCGATCTGAAACGAGAACGGCTCGTTGCGATCGCGCGACGAGTCGAACTTCTTGCCGTCGGCGAGCGTGCCGGTGTAGTGCACGGTGACCGTCTTGCCGCGTGCGGGCGAGGGGCCCGTGCCTTCCTTCTCGTCGACGTACTTGAGCCCGGACGGCGTCGTCATCATGGTCGCTCCTCCTCGTCAGATCGATGTCGTGGCCGACACCGTATAATGGAATGGGAGCGAGGTCGAGATGCAGCGCAGGCGATTCTTGCAAGCGATGGCGGCGGCCGCGGCGGGGTGGGCGGTGCGCGCGCGCGGCGACGTGAGCGCGACGTTCGGCGGCGCGAAGCCGAGCGGCACGCCGTTCACCGAGCGCGGCCATCTGCGCGCCGCGCTCGAACGCGCGCGCAAGAAGGGAATGCCGCTGTTCGTGATCGTGATCCCCGCCGGCGACGACGAGAAGTACGAGCGCGGCGGCGCGTTCGGCGAATTCCTCGATCACGCCACGGAGGACCAGCTCGCGCCGCTCTCCGAAGCCGAGCTGGTGTGCGCGCCCGCCGACGAGCTGCGCGAGGTGGCGCTGGTCACCGGCGAGCCGCTGTTCGCCGTCATCCGGCCCGACGGCCGCGTCACCGTCGCCCCGGCCGCGTTCCCGCGCGCGCAGCCGAGCCGCAGGTTCGACGATCTCGAGGGCGACGCGCTCGCCGACAAGCGGATCGCGTTCCTCGCCGCGCAGGTCGATCGCTCGCTGCCGCGCCCGCCCGATCTCGCCAAGAACAACGCCGGGCACGTCATCGCCCAGCAGCTGCGCGCGCACGCGCCCGAGGGCAGCCACTGGGCGCGCCACTCCGGCTGCGGCGGCCCCACCGTCGACGACATGCCCGAGAGCCTGGCCAACATGCCCGACTGCGGCATGGGCCACGTGCCGAAGAAGAGCGAGCGCTTCCTCTATTTCTTCTCGCGCTCGCCGAACGCGCGCCGATGAGCCGATTGACAGCCCGCCAGCCGCGCTTTAGCTTGAGATTACGTGCGAGGAATTTTTCCCGCACGCCATAGACCCGCCGGGAGCGATTCGCCCCGGCAGAGGAGGACTCGAATGCATCCAGGCATGATGTATTGGTGGAAGAACCGCCATCACGGCGGTGGCGAAGGCGCGTGGGCCGGCTGCGGCGGTGGCGGCGGTCACCACGAGCACGGCGGCCACGGCGGCTGGGGCGGCGGCGATCCGCGCGAGTGGGCGCGCGAGGCCTCGGGCGGCGAGCACCACGGCGGCGGCGAGTTCGGCGTGCGGCGCCCCTTGCGCTTCCTCGCCTACAAGCTCGAGCTCGACGAGAAACAGGTCGGCGAGCTGGCGCGCATCCTTCAAGAGCTGAAGACCGAGCGCGCGCAGGCCGAGGTCGACGGGCGGCGCACCATCGCCGGGTTCGCCGACGCGGTGGCGGGCGACGCGTTCGACAAGGCCAAGGCCGACGAGTCGGGCACGCTGCGCGTCAAGAGCGCCGAGCGGCTGCGCGACGCGGTGTCCAAGGCGCTGGGCCAGATCCACGCGCTCTTGTCGAGCGAGCAGCGCGCGACCCTGGCCTACCTCATCCGCACGGGCGTGGTGACGCTTTAGCTGAAATCCAATCGGCGAATATCCGATTGGAGGATATCCAGCTTTAGATGGCGTCCAAACCCAAGTGAGATCCAACATGGAGCCCGCTCGCGTTCCCGTCCCCTCTGACGGCGAGCTGCTCGACGCCTACTCGACCGCAGTGATCCACGTGGTCGAGCGCGTCGGCCCGGCCGTCGTCAGCATCCACCAAGGCACCGACCCCGGACGCCGCCGAGGCTCCGGCTCCGGGGTCGTCTTCACCCCCGACGGCTACATCCTCACCAACGCGCACGTCGTCGACCGCGCCGAGCGGCTCGAGGTCACGCTCACCGACGGCTCGTCGCACGTGGCGCGCGTGGTCGGCGTCGATCGCGCCACCGATCTCGCCGTGATCCGCTCCGACCGCGAGCTGCCGTTCGCCGAATTGGGCGCGTCGGCCAGCCTGCGCGTCGGGCAGCTCGTGGTCGCCATCGGCAACCCGCTCGGCTTCTCGTCGACGGTGTCGGCGGGCGTGGTCTCGGCGCTCGGCCGCACCATGCGCGCGCAGGGCGGCCGCGCCCTCGACAACGTGATCCAGAGCGACGTCGCGCTCAACCCCGGCAACTCGGGCGGGCCGCTGTGCGACAGCCGCGGGCGCGTCATCGGCATCAACACGGCGATGATCCTCGGCGCGCAGGGCATCAGCTTCAGCGTGCCCGTCGACACCGCCAAGTGGGTGCTCGGGCAATTGATGACGCTCGGGCGCGTGCGGCGCAGCTACCTCGGCGTGAGCGCGCAGACGCGGCCGATCCCGCGCGCGCTCGCCCGCCACCACGCGCTCGCCGCCGAGTCGGGCGTCGAGCTCACCGCCGTCGAGCCGCGCGGCCCCGCGCACCGCGCCGGCCTGCGCGACGGCGACATCGTCTTCGCGGCGGGCGGCAAACCGATCGGCAGCATCGACGAGCTGCAGCGCCTGCTCGGCCAATGGCCGGTGGGCGACGCCTTGACGGTGCGCGTCCTGCGCCGTATCGAAATGCTAGAGTTGATCGTGGTGCCGCGCGAGGCGCCCACCTGATCGCCCAACGATGACGACACCGAATCCGCCCCGTTTCAACGAACGCACCATCGTGTTTCTCGTCGGGGCGGTGCAGTTCGTCAACATCCTCGACTTCGTGATGGTGATGCCGCTCGGCCCCGACTTCGCGGCCGCGCTCTCAATCCCCGAGTCGAAGCTCGGCCTGGTGGCCGGCAGCTACACCGCCGCCGCGTCGATCTCCGGCATCATCGGCTCGTACTTTCTCGATCGTTTCGATCGCCGCTCGGCGCTCGGCGTGGCGATGCTCGGCCTGGTCGCCGGCACCGCGGCCGGCGGGCTCGCCACCGGTTTGCCGTCGCTGCTCTTGGCGCGCGTGATCGCCGGCGTGTTCGGCGGGCCGGCCACGTCGCTGGCGTTCTCGATCATCGCCGACGTGATCCCGCCCGAGCGGCGCGGCAAGGCGATGGGCGCGGTGATGGGCGCGTTCTCGGTGGCGCAGGTGCTCGGCGTGCCGGCCGGCTTGTGGCTGGCGCAGGGCGGGCGCTGGTGGCTGCCGTTCTTCGTCGTGGCCGGGCTCGGCCTGGTCATCATCGTCGCGTCGATCTTCCTGCTGCCGCCGCTGCGCCTGCATCTCGAGTCGCGCGCGCCGGACGCGGCGTCGCTGTCGTCGCTGTCTTCACTGCTGGCGCGTCCGATCGTGCGCGCGTCGTACCTGATGACCGCGACGGTGATGATGGCCGGCTTCCTGGTCATCCCCAACATCGCCGCCTACGTGCAGAAGAACCTGCACTACCCGCGCAGCGAGCTCGATCGCCTGTACCTCGCCGGCGGCGTCGCCAGCTTCTTGTCGCTGCGCATCGTCGGCGCGATGGTCGATCGCTTCGGCTCGTTCCGCGTCGGCTCGATCGGCTCGCTGCTGCTCGGCGCGGTCTTGTACCTCGGCTTCTACGACTACCCGCGCGGCCTGCCGGTGATGGCGCTGTTCATCGCCTTCATGATCGCGATGGCGTTCCGCAACGTCTCCTACTCGACGCTCACGTCCAAGGTGCCCGAGCCGATCGAGCGCGCGCGCTTCATGTCGATCCAGTCGTCGGTGCAGCACGGCGCGTCGGCGCTCGGCGCCATCGTGTCGTCGCGCGTGCTGGTGACGCTGCCCGGCGGCGCGCTCGGCGGCATGTCGCGCCTGACCGCGATCTCGATCGCGCTCACCGCGCTTTTGCCGGCGTTCCTGTTTCGCGTCGAGCGCGCGGTTCAGCGGCGCGCGGCGGAGTCGGCGGCGCCGGTGACCGGACCCGCGCTCGCCGAGCGGCCCGAGCGATAGACCGTCCCGCGCACGAGATCCCACAGCGGCAGCACGACGTTGAAGTTCCAGCGCTGCATCCGCTCCGGATGGTGATGGACCGCGTGGTGCCGCCGGAGAAACGCGATGATGCGCAGCCGCCCGACGAAGCTGTCCGGCGGCAGGTGAAACGCGAGGTGGAGCTGCTCGTACGAGATCGAGTAGAGCATCGCCGTCGCGCCGAACAGCACGCCGAGGTTGCGCTGCCCGCACAGCGCTAAAATCGCCGCCGGGATCAGCGCGCCGCCGAACGCCGCGAGGATCCCGAACGCCGGAATCAGCACCAGCCGATATTCTTTGTCGGATCGCATCGCCATGTCCTCGGTGAGGAACACCATGTGATGCTCGGGCGTGTGGCGATCGTAGAGGAGCTGAAACGGCGGCGTGCGCTTGTGCAGCAGGTCGCGGTGAATGCGCCACTCGCCGGCGTTGAGCAGCACGAACGCCGCCGGCACCATCGCCAGCTGCCACACCTGGAGATCGCGCAGCAGGCACAGCGCGCCCGCCACCAGGCCGAGCCCGATCAGCGACGGCACGAGCTGGTGCGCGCGCGGCGAGTACCAGCTCGGGATGCGCGCGATCAACTTCGCGCGGAGCGTCTCCCGCTCGGTGTCGTTCAAGGCGGTCCGACCACTCATTGGTGTCATCCTAATGACCCGCTGGTCAGTGTCAAGCGCGATTTGCGCCGCCCGTCGCTGACGAGGATTTTCAAACGGCGCGCGGTCGTGGTATGTGCCGTCGGTCGTGACGCCCGCTCGCCCCCGCGCCTGGATGGCCTTCGCGCTCTCGTTCGCGGGCGCGGCGCTCTTGTCGGTGCCGGCGCAGCGCTTCCGCATCGATCGCGCGGGCGACGACTGCTCGGCGTGGCCGGCGATCTCCGAGAGCGCGGCGTACGCGGCGGTGTATCTGGTCGCGCTCGCGCTGCTCACGCTCGGCTGGCGGCGCGCGATCAAGCTCGAGTGGCCGCTCGGCCGCGTGCTCGCGGTCGGCTTCGCGGTGCACGCGGTGGCGATGCTGGCGCCGCCGTTCCTGTCGCTCGACACGCTCTGCTACTCGGCGGTCGGCCGCGCGATGGCCGCGTTTCATCAAAGCCCCTACGCGCCGCTGCGCGCGACGCTGCCCGCCGGCGATCGTTTCCTCACGCTGCTCCCGCCCGGCTGGCAATTCGGCGGCAGCGCCTATTGGCCGCTGTTCAATCGCCTGTCGCAGTTGATCGCGCTCGCCGCCGGCGATCACCTGATCGTGCACCTGCGCCTCTATCAATTGACCGGCGCGCTGGCGATGACCGCGGTCGCCTGGCTCACCGCCGCCGCCGTCGGCGATTCCAAAGCCGCCGCGTTCGTCCTCTTCTGTCCGCTGGCGATCGTCGAGGCCACGGTCAACGGACACAACGACAACCTGCTCGCGCTCTCGGTCGCGCTGTTCGCCTTCTGCGTCGCGCGCCGCCAACAGACGCTCGGCGCTCTATCATTGATAGCCGGCTTGCTGGTCAAAGCCTCGGGCCTGCTCGTCCTCGGAATGGACGTCTGCTATCTCGCCTTTTCGCGCGTGCGCCGCTTCGTCACCGCCGCGCGCGTGCTCGGCGCCGGCGCGATCTTCATCGCCGCCACCATCACCGCGTTCATCGTCCTGCGCCGCACGTTTCCTTTTCTGAACGCCTTCTCCGCGCTGCTCGGCAGCCCCGCCGACGCGTTCGAGCACTGCACGCGCTCGTTCGAATGTTTTCCGCGCGGTGCGCTGCGCTACGTGTTCCACCAGCCGACCGCCGCGTGGATCGTCGGCCTCGCGTTCCGCGCCGCCGGCGGGCTGTGGCTGGTCTACGCCGCGTTGCGCGCCGCAAAAGAGCAGCGCCAGCTCGCGTGGGCCGCGTGCGGTCTCTTCATCTATTACCTGTTCCTGCACGGCTTCATGGAGTCCTGGTATTTGCTGTCGCTCCTGCCGCTGGTGCCGCACGCCGACGAGCGGCTGCGTCCCGCGATGCAGGTCTACCTGGTGAGCGCGCTGGTCTATTACGCGATTCGTTTGCCACTGAACTGCTCCCTATCGCCCGCGTTGATTGGTCTGAAAGAGCTCAGCGAAGGCCTGGTGGTGCTGGTGCCCGTGGTGGTCACGCTGGCGCGCCGCCGCCGTACCGCCTGATGCGCACCGATCGCACGCGCGTCTGCGTTCCGTGCGGGCTGCTTTCTCGACGGCGGCGTGCCCGCGCTGCCGCCAGCCGGCGCTGCACGATCTGCGCAAGCCGGGCGCCGCCGACGTGTTGCTCGCGTCGCTGCGCAAGGCCGCGCTCCACGATTCGCCGCACGCGCGCCGCGCCGAGCGGCTGTCGCGCGTGATCGGCTGGCTCGGCCGCCACGCGTCGACGCTGGTGGCGCTGGCCGCGGTCGCCGTCGCCATCGGCGGCGTCTCGCACCTGCTGGTGAACCGCGCGGTGTTTCTCTCGACCAAGATCTTTTTCCTGTTCGGCGCCGTGGCGTGGGCGCTGCTCACCATCGTCGTCGCCGCCGCGCGCACGGTGCTCGAGATGTGGCGCGACAGCCTCCTGCAAAACCAATCCATCGCGATTCAATTGGCGCCCGATCCGCAGATCGATCCCACGCTCAAACGCGCGACGGTGCGCGGCAAGGTGCGCGCGACCGAGCCGGTGACGTCGCCGCTGAGCGGCCTCGCGTGCGCCGCGTTCCGCCTGCTCGGCGCCGGGCCGAGCGGCCCGATCGACGACGCCGGCGGCGGCGCGTTCGAAGTGGTCACCGACGACGGCGCGGGCCCGGTGCGCGTCGACGCGCGCCACGCCTCGCTGGCGCTCGAATCGTTCGGCAAACGCGTCACGCTGCGCCCCAAAGGCAAGCTGCTCGACTATCTGCGCGCGCGCGCCGCCGCGCTCACGCCCGGCGAGGTCCACGTCGAAGAGGCGCTCCTGCGCAACGGCGACGAGGTGATCGTCGAAGGCACCTGTGCCGAGACGCCCGAAGCGCTCGGCTACCGCGACACCACCACCGCGCGCCTCTTCAAAGAGCTCGACGGCTCGCCGCTGATCATCCGCCGCGTTTGAATCGCGCTAGAGCGGGAACTGCAGGATCGCGTCGGTGACGCGATTCAGGTCGGGCTCCGTCAGATCGTTGTAGAACGGCAAACGCAGCAGGCGGTCGCTGACGTCTTCGGTCACGGGGCAGTCGCCGTCGCGGCCGCCGAGCTTGCGGCCCATCTCCGAAAGATGCAGCGGGAGATAGTGGAACACGCTGACGATGTCGCGCGACTTGAGGTGCGCGATCAGCGCGGTGCGCGACGCCAGCGACGGCATCAGCATATAGAACATGTGATACGGCTGCTCGCAGTGAGGAGGCACGAACGGCAGGCCGACCGCGTGCGCGCCGGCCCAATCGGCGAGCCGCTCGCGATAAAACTCCCAGATGCGGCGCCGCTTGGCTTGAATCTGGTCGCGCTGCTCCAATTGCGCGAACAGCACCGCCGCCAGCAGATCCGACGGCAAGAAGCTCGAGCCGACGTCGACCCAACTGTATTTGTCGACCTGCCCGCGGAAGAAGCGGCTGCGGTTGGTGCCCTTCTCGCGCACGATCTCGGCGCGCTCGACCAGCCGCTCGTCGTTGATGAGCAGCGCGCCGCCCTCGCCGCACGAAAAGTTTTTCGTCTCGTGAAAGCTCTGCGCCGCCAGCGCGCCGAAGCTGCCGAGCATGCGCCCGCGATAGCGGCCGAACAGTCCGTGCGCGTTGTCTTCGATGACCGGGATCTGGTGGCGGCCCGCGATCTCGAGGATCGCGTCCATCTCGCAGCCGACGCCGGCGTAGTGCACCGGCACGATCGCGCGCGTGCGCGGTGAGATGGCGCGCTCGAGCTGCGCCTCGTCGAGGTTGAGCGTGTCGCGCCGGACGTCGGCGAAGATCGGCCGCGCGCCGCGCAGCACGAACGCGTTCACCGTCGAGACGAAGGTGAACGCCGGCACGATCACCTCGTCGCCCGGCGCGAGATCGAGCAGCAGCCCCGCCATCTCCAGCGCGTCGGTGCACGACGTGGTGAGGAACGCGCGCTGGCAGCCGACGGCGCGCTCGAGCAGCTCGTGGCACTGCTTGGAGTAGTGGCCGTCGCCGGACAGCTTCTCGCGTTTGAGGGCGTCGGCGATATAGGCCAACTCGTTTCCGGCGAAGCACGGCCGATTGAACGAGATCAGCGGTTCGGCCATATCAGCTCCTGCGCGCGCGGTCCTTCCATGAACAGTAGATCGATCACCGACACCTGTGGATCGTACGGCGGGTAGAGCTGCTTGTATTCGGGATAGTCGTAAACCATGTACTCGAGGCTGATCCCCGCGTCGCGTAGCCGCGCTTCGTCGAGATATCCCTGGGCGCTCGGCCCGCTGATGTAGTGGGTCGCGCCCACCGCGCGCAGCGTCGCCATCAAGCGCTCCATGCGATCACCCGAGACGCCGAGCTCCGACGAGCGCACGAACCTGGTCTGCAGGCCGAGCGCGCGCGCCAGCTCGATGGTGAGCTCGACGGTGAAGTCGGCCAGCTTGGCCGGCCGCTGGTTCAAGAAGCGCTCGAGCAGCGGCCCGTATTCGGCGAAGTGCGGCGTTTTGCCGTAGGCCTGTTTGATGGTCGCCCAGTGTTTGACGTTCCATGGCGAATCCCAGGCGATCTCGATCTGATTGATCAGCGTCTTGTTGACGACGTTGCCTTTGCTCGAGGCGGGGATGGTGAGCCACACCGGCCCGTTCGCGGTCTTGATGCGGTTGCGGTTGCGCCAGCCGTGCTTGTCGTATTGCACGTCGTCGTAGAACACGAACAGGTCGGCTTTCTGGATCTGGTGGAAATAGCCGCGCCACGGAATGTACGACGGCTGGATGATGGCGACCTTCACCGCGCCAGCTCTCCGGCGAGCAGCCCCATGCGCAGCGCCGCCAGCCGCCGCCCCTCGAGCACAAACTCGTCGCGCAGCACGCCCTCGACGGTGAAGCCGACGTCGAGGTAGCTCTTGATCGCGGCCGCGTTGCGCGCGTGTACGGTGAGCCAGAGCTTGTGCAGCGCCATCGCGCCGAACGCGTGCTCGGCGGCCAGCGCCACCGCGGTGCGCCCCACGCCGCCGCCGCGCGCCGCCGGCTCACCGACGTAGATCGACAGCCGCGCGGCACCCACCCGCTCGTCGATCTGATCGAGCACCACGTTGCCGACGTGCTCGCCGCCGAGCAGGATCGCGAACGCGCGGATCGAGGGGTCGCCGAGCGCGCGCTCGATCCACGCCGTGGTGCGCTCCGCCGACGGTTCGCTCTTGAGGCCGATGTTGGCGCTCACCTGCGGATCGCGCATCCACGCCAGCATGCGCGGCGCGTGCTCGAGCCCGAGCGGCGCGAGCCGCACGTCGTCGCGGCGCTTCAACCCTGTCCCGCCTTGTACAGGCGCTCCGACTCGGGGACGTAGTACTCCTCGAGCGAGCACGGCATGCGCACGTTGAAGCCGAGGAAGCGCCGCCCCACCTCGCCCAGCTGATCCATGATCGCTTTGGGCATGAGCCGCGGATAGTCGAAGCGCGTGCGCATGTAGGAGCGGCAAACATTGAGCGTGAGCGCGTGGCGCGCCCGCTCGGTTTCGTTCTTGCCGCCGAAATGAAACGTGCGCGCGTTGAAGAACACCGCGTCGCCGGCGCGCGGAAACACCCGCTCGGCGTGCGCGAAGAACTCCTCTTCCGACGGCGTATCGGCGCGCGTGAACGAGCCGGGCAGAAAATACGTGGCGCCGTTCTCGACGGTGAAATCGTCGAGCGGCAGGATCACGCCCACGTTGGTGACGTAACCGGGAATGAGGCGCGGACTGTCGTTGTGGATGCGCGCGGCGTAGTTGGCGCCGCGCGGCGGCATGCTCGACGTGACATAGCCGTAGAGGATGCAGGTGTCGGTGAGCATCTCCGACAGATAGGCCTGCATCCGCTCGTTCTCGAGGAGCTGCGCGAACGGCAGCGCGCGCGCCATCGGATTGAGCACCATGAACGAATCGGGATAGACCTTGCCGCGCCACTTCTCCAGATCCTCGGCGATGCAGCGCTCGAGCAATTCGCGCAGCATCGGCACATCGGCCCGAGGCAGCACGTCGGGCACGACGGTAAAGCCGCGCTCGCGCAGCTCGCGGACTTTGACCGGGTCGGTGCTCGCGCTCATTACTTTAGGAAGATGAATTGTAGATATTTGAACAGGTGATCGGACAGCGGCGCGACCGAGCGCAGATAGTCCTCGACGCGCGCCGCCTCCTCGAACGAGCGGCCGTGCATGACCTCGGCCTGGCCGAGGAACCACTCGCGCCGCACCTCCACCGATTTGAACCCGAGCTCGGGCGCGCGCCGCACGAGCTGGACGGCGTCGATGCCGCCGAGGATGGCTTTCGAGAACTCGGCGGTGCGGAACGTCTCGGCCGGGATGCCGAAGTCGCGCTCGACCTGCTGATCGGTCTCGGTGACCGACGCGCGCGCCTTCTTGACGATCGGCGACAGCTTGGGATCGTCCGGCGCGAGCGCACCGACGTGATCCCAGAACTGTTTGTTGGGCTCGAGATCGACGTAGCAAAGCCCGCCCGGTTTGAGCACGCGCGCGGCCTCGCGCAGGATGGCCCAGTAATCCTCGGTGTGGTGGATGAAGGCGTAGGAGCTGACGAGGTCGAAGCTGGCGTCGGCGAAAGGCAGCTTCTCGGCGCGCGCGTTGTGCAGCGTGATGTTTCCCGGCGACGTGGCGACGCGATCGAGCATCGCCTGCGTCACGTCGACGCCGTGGATCTCGCTGAACAGATCGCGCGCCAGGTTGATGATGAAGCCGGTGCCGCAGCCGAGATCGAGCAGTTTCCCGCCGGCGACGCGCGCGCGCAGCGCCTCCAGCACCTTGCGCACCTTGGCCTGGTTTTCGGGGCGGAAGTGCGGCTCCGACTCGTTGTAGGTCGGAGCCATCTTGCTGTGGACCTCGATGTTCGCGTCGACGACCGATGGCATGCTCAGTTCCTCGTGGACGATAGATTGAGACTGCGCGCGACGATGTAGCGCGGCCGGCGCAAGACTTCTTGATAGACGCGGAAGACGTAGGTTCCCAGGATGCCGAGGCTGAGCATCACACTACCGAGCGAGAACGTGACCAGCAGCGCGAGCAGCGTCAGGCCCGGCGGCAAATTGCCGCGCGCCACGATGTACTTCACCAGCAGCGCGACGAGGTACAGCCCGCTGCCGAGCAGGATCATCGAGCCCATCGACACCAGGAGCCGATGCGGCAGATCGGTGTAGTTGAGCAGCGAGTTGACGGCGAGCGCCAGCCGCTTGCGAAATGTGTACGCGCTGCGGCTGCCGGCGCGTTCGACGTGCTGAACCGCCACCGTCGCCGATTGAAAGCCCATGTGAAACATCAACGGGCCGAAAAGGATATTGCGCTCGGGATACGACAGCACCGCGTCGAGAAAGCGGCGCGAGAAGAGTCGGAAGGTGCCGACGCGCGGCGGTACGCGTGCGCCGGTCAAGCGCGAGAACACGTAGTGGTAGAGCCGCGACGTGAGACGATACGTGAACGCCTCGCGCTCGCCCTCCTTGACGGTGTAGACCACGTCGACGTCGCCCTTGAGCTGCTCGTAGAGGCGCGGGATGTCTTCGGGACGATCTTGCAGATCGGCGTCCATCAACACGATCACTTCGCCTTTGGCGTGCTCGAAGCCGGCGGAGATGGCCGGGTGCTGTCCGAAGTTGCGGCTCAGCTTCATGCCTTTGACGCGCGCGTCCTGCGCCGCCAGCTCCTGGATGATCTCCCAGGCGTTGTCGCGGCTGCCGTCGTCGACCATCAGCAGCTCGAAGTCGCCGAGCGGCTCGAGCGCCGCGCGCGACCGCTGATACAGCTCGCGCAAATAGATCGCCGTTTGATAGACCGGCAATATCACCGAGATCAGGGGGCGTGGAGCGGCGGATTCCACTGGGGCTCGGTCCTAGCGCGATTCACCAGGGGTGTAAAGCGGTTTTCAGCCCCCGCGGCGACGGGAGAATCGCATCTCCAGCGACATGCGCGTGGTGGCCGGATTGAGGTTCACGCCGCCGCCGTGAATCAAATACGGCGAGAAGATCAGCACGTGGTTCGGCGCTGGATTGGGACGGATCATGCGCAGCGGAT
>Ga0070741_10016370_pt1 | contig 12376 bp, 7 predicted proteins | sample Coa_R1_4_FD_66440 | JGI IMG/M metagenome (GOLD analysis project Ga0070741, IMG submission 66440) | Surface soil microbial communities from Centralia Pennsylvania, which are recovering from an underground coalmine fire - Coalmine... | ecosystem: Environmental > Terrestrial > Soil > Unclassified ...
CACTTCGCCTCTTCATCGTGCCCCCTGCTCTGTGGGCACAGGCGCTGGTGCACTTCACCGGCAGCGAGGCCCACACGGCCCAGCTGCGCGAGCGTGCAGTGGCCGCCGGGCTGCGCGTGGCTCCAGAAGGCTCGCTGGAGGAAGGAACGTGGCCCGGGCTGCTGCTGGAGCCGGATGGCCATCCGCTGGTCGCTGCTGACGAGCCTGATCTCTATCGCCGGCTCGGGCTTCCCTGGATCACGCCTGAGCTGCGCGAAGGGCGGGGCGAGCTCGAGGCCGCCGGCCGCGGCCGCCTGCCGCGGCTCATCGAGCTGCGCGACGTGCGTGGTGACCTCCACGTCCACAGTACATGGTCGGATGGCCACCACAGCATCGAGCAGATGGCCCGCTACGCGCAGCGCCTCGGCCGCGAATACCTGGCCATTGCCGATCACTCGCAGAGCCTGGGTGTCGCGCGCGGGCTGACCCTCCAGCGGCTCGCCGAGCAGCGCGCCGAGATCGAGCGCGTGGACGCACTCCTCGATGGCATCCGCCTGCTCTCCAGCGTCGAGCTCGACATCCGGTCCGATGGCACGCTCGATTACCCCGACGATGTGCTGGCGCAGTTTGCCTTCGTCACCGCGTCGCTCCATTCCGGCTTTCAGCAATCGCCCGAGCAGCTCACCGCGCGAGTCATCGCCGCCATACGCAGCCGCCACGTGGATTCGATCGGGCATCTCACCGGCCGCATGCTGGGCCGGCGCGACCCGCTGGAGATGGATGTCGAGGCAATCCTGCAAGCCGCCGCCGAGACCGAGACCGCGATCGAGATCAACGCCTGGCCAAACCGGCTCGATGTCAATGAGCAGCACGCCCGCCGGGCCAAGGAGCTGGGAGTGAAGCTGGTCATCAATACCGATGCACACGCCGCCGAGCAGCAGGAGTACATGCACTATGGGGTCGAGCTGGCGCGGCGGGCGTGGCTCGAGCCGGCCGACGTGCTCAATACGCTTCCGCTCGACGACCTGCTGGCCCGCTGCGCCCGCAGCAAAAGGAGGGCCTGATCTCACGCGCGGCGGCTGGCCTGCCCCTCCAGCCAGGTGACTAACCCGCCGACCCCGTGACGCTATACTGTGCCTGGCACCGGCCATGCCTTCCAGCTTTGCAATCGAAATCGATATCGACCCGGTGATTGTCCAGCTCGGGCCGGTGGCGCTCCGCTGGTACAGCGTGGCGATCATGCTCGGGGTAATCGTGGGGACGGCGCTGGCCGCCAGGCTGGCCACGCGGCGAGGCATCGCGCCCGATCACGTCTATTCGGCTGCGTTGTGGGTCGTGATCGCTGGGATCGTCGGGGCGCGGCTGGCGCACGTACTTGATCGCTTCGATTACTACCGCGCCAGTCCGGGCCGGATCCTCGCCCTCTATGAGGGCGGGCTGGCGATCTGGGGAGGCCTTGTGGCCGGCGCGCTGGCCGGGTGGGTCTATGCGCGACGCACCGGCCTGTCGTTCTGGCGCCTGGCCGATGCCAGCACCTGCGGCGTGCTGCTGGGGCTTGCCATCGGTCGGGTAGGCTCGATCGTCAACGGCGATGTCGCCGGCAAGGTGACCAGTGGCTTCGGCTTCATCTATACGAACCCAAACGTCGCCGGCCTCCTGCCCAAGCCAGACTATTTCAATACCCCCACGCAGCCGTATGCGCTCTATGAGCTCCTGTGGGATCTCGCCGTCTTCGGCGTCCTCCTCTGGCTGGCGCCCCGCCTCACGCTGGACGGCACCCTCTTTCTCTGTGGCGTGGCGCTGTACTCGATCGGCCGTTTCGTGCTGAGCTTCCTGCGCGCCGAGGAGCCTTTTCTGTTCGGGCTTCAGCAGGCGCAGGTCTTTGCGCTCGTGGCCATGGTGGTCGCCGTGTATCTCTATCTCTACCTCCGAGGGCGGCGCGGTCGTCTGCAGCGGTCCGAAAGTAGCCCGCGGCCGACGCCGGCAGGTGCGTGAGCGCCCCTCAGGCACCGGCAGGTGCCACCCTCACGCTGGCGCCTGCCGTGCTGCTCCTGGTCGGAGCCGCACTGCTGCTGCAGCCGCGCACGCGGGCGGCGGCCGTGCTCCTGGCCGGACTGGCGATGGTGGCCTCAGTCGGCGGACTTGCCATCGTTGAGATAGCCTGGCCCCACACCGGCGGATACGACGTGCCCGTGCTTGGCTGGTCGCCCCTGGGGCTCTACGGGGTGACCCTTACCCTGCACCCCAGCAGCACCGCGTTCGTGCTCACGCTGCCTGCGCTGCTGCTCACCACCGTTGGCATGGCGCTGCTGTGGCAGCGCGACGTGGCCGGCACCGGCACGTGGGCGGCGGGAGCCGCGGCGTGTGTGGCCGTGGCCGGCAGCTGCTGGGCCGCGGCCGCCGGCGATCTCGTCTCGCTGACGCTGGCCACCTGCCTCTTTCTTGGAGCCACGACAGCCATGCTGTGGGCCGTGGCCGGGCCGGCACCGGCCGGGCGACGCCTGCTGCTGGTCGCCACGGCGGCTGTGGGGCTGGAGACGTGCGTGCTGATCCTGGGCAAGGTGAATGGGCTGTTCCTGCTCTCCCAGCTTTCTACCGTAGGCTTTACCTCGGCCGCCTTCGCTGGCCTCTTCCTGACCGCCCTGGTTGCCGCGCCGGTTCCGCCCTTCCAGGGCTGGCTGCAGCGCCTGGCCCGGCACCCGCTCGCGCCCGCCGTCCAGGCAGCAGGCGTGGCGCTCGCGCTGCGCCTGCTGCTGGTTGTCTTTCAGGTCACGGCCGGGAGCTTCTCGCCCTCCTGGCCGTACTGGCTGTCACTCTCGGGCTGGCTGGCCGTGGCCGGTAGCATTGGCGTGCTGCTCAGGCGCCGCGGCCAGCCCACGCGCCTGGCGGCGCTGGCCGCCGGGCGCGCCGGGTTTGCCTTCCTGGCGGCGGCCATCGCCACCCCCGGCTCGATGGTCGCCGCCTTGCTCTACACCACGCTCGCCCTTCCGCCCTTGAGCCTGCTCTGGCTGCTCTCGCTCGCCTCATCGCCGCCGGGCCAGCTGCGACGGCGCGAGGCTGCCCTCTGGAAGACCCCAGGATTCTGGATCGCGGCACTGCTCCTGGCCGCGGCCGCCGGCCTGCCGGGCACCGTCGGCGGGCTGGCCAAGGGCGCACTCATTGGCACGCTCACGGCCACGCCGGCCGGCAATCCATGGCTGCGCCTGCCGCCGTTACTCCTCGACGGCGCGACGTTGATCGCCGCTAGCCGCCTCCTGTGGCAGCCGCATGCCCTAACGCGCCTGGGCAGCCGAACGGGGTGGGCGCTCCTTGCGCTGGCCATGGCGGTGCTGATCGGCCCGTTCCTCGTGCCCTCGCTCGCCGTCGCGCGCTGGTTCGGCCCGGCGGCACTCGCCGCCGCCGGCACGGCAAACGTGCCGCTGGCCTTCGAGGTGTCGCGCGTGCCGAGTGCCTTGTCGCTCGTGCTGGGTGTGGTGGCGCTACTGGCCCTCGTGCAACGCATCCGCGGGCGCGAATGGCTGCCCGGCCCGGTGCTGGCGCTGCTGGCCGTGGCGTTCGTCCAGTGGGAGGAGGCTCGCCGGCGATGGCGGAGGCGAGGCTGGCCCACTCACACTACCCGCGCCGGCGCACTGTGGCAGCGTGCCGGCCAGGTCGCCGAGCACGCCGTCTCGCTGCTGCGCCCGCTTGAAGAGCGCTACTATGCTGCAGCCGCTATCCTGCTGGCCATTGCGTTGATCTATGTGGTCGCCCGATAACAGCCGCTCCTGCCGAGGCGGCCGTCCTGCCGGGAGGGCGATCGTGCTGAGCGTTGTGGTCGCCCGATGAACGAGCTGGCCGTCCTCATTCCGCTGGTGATCGTGGCTTCGCTGCTGAGCATCTCGCTCGAGTGGCGACTGGCGCTGGGCTCGCTCTGGGCAGTGCACCTTCTGGTGGGTGCGTGGCTGGCGCTGGTAGCCACGCCCGAGCTGGCGCTCGCCAAGGCGATCACGGGCACCACCATCTGTGCCTTGCTCTGGCCGAGCCTGCGCGCGCTCTTCGGCAGCGGCTACGAGGCCCGCCAGCGCGCGCGGCAGGTGCTCCACCTCTCTGGCCCGCGCAGCACCGAAGAAACCTTCATGCTCTTCGGCGCCCTGCTGGCGGCGGCGGCCGCCGTGGCGCTTTCGCAGGCGTATCCCTTGGTCGAGGGCGCGAGCAACTTTGCCTGGTACTGGCTGGGCCTGCTCGGACTGCTGCTTGTCGTCCTTTCACGCGATGTCGTCCGCGTGGGCCTCGGCCTGCTCCTGCTGGTCAATGCCGTCGATCTCTTTGATACGATGGTGGCACGTAACCAGGATCTCTTCGCCATTGGCGCGCGCAGTGTCGTCGCGATCGCGCTCGCCCTTGCCCTGGGCCTTAGCTGGACCTACCTGCAAGCCCGGGGAAGCCGTTATCTGGACGGAGAAGCCCGGTAGCGCCGCGCCTGCGTGCCGGCGCCGGTCTCGTTCATGACCTATCTTGCGCTGGCCTTGCTCGTTGCCGTGCCGGTGATCCTTGGGGCAGCGGCGGCCGCTTCCGGCCGCCGCCTGGGGCACCTGCTGGCCGCCCTGGCAGCCGCCGGCGTAGCCGGTGGCACGCTGGCCGCGCGCCCCGGTCTGGCGCTCACCATTGCCTCCACACCGCTGGCGCTGTCTCAGATCGCGCGCCTGGAGCTGGTGTTCATCGCCGCGCTTAGCCTTTGCCTGCTGGCATATCACTACCTTGCTGGACGCGATTCACCCCTTCCGGTGCTCCTCCCTCCAGTGCTCGCCGCCATCGCCGCCGGGCGCCTCTTCGGCGGCCAGCTGCTGGTCGCCGCCTCGTTCCTGCAGCTGGCGGCGCTCCTGGCCAGCCTGCTCATGATCGCCGAGCAGCCGGACTGGCAGGCCAGCGTGGCCGGTGCCAGCTACCTGATCCTTTCCGCGCTCGGCGGGACCGCGCTGCTCTTTGCCTTCGTGCTCGCCAACCTGCAGCGGCTAAACCCGGGTGGCCAGGTCACCGTCTCTGCCGTGGTCGCAGTGCTAGGTGTGGGCCTCGCGCTCCAGTGGGGCGTCGCGCCGCTGCACTTCTGGCTGCCCGGCGCCGTCGAGCGCGCCGGCCCGGCGGCGGCCTCGCTGGCCATTGGCGTGCTCGGGCCGGCCACGCTCGGCCTCTTACTTCAAGCGCTGGCGGCTCAGCCCCAGCTGGTCTCGGACGAGCGCCTTACCAGCTTTCTCACCTACGGTGGGCTGTTCACCGCGGCTTTTGGCGCCGTTGCTGCGCTGGCGCCCGCCAAGCTCCGACGCACGCTCGGCTACGTGCTGGTGGCCGACATGGGCTTCGTCCTGCTCGGCCTGGCCTGGTACACGCGAATCGGCACCGCAGCCGCGGCGATCCATCTTGCCCATCGGTGCCTGGTCGCGCTGATACTCATCTGCGCGGCCGCCGAGTTCGAGCGCGACGATCGCGGCGAGACCGAATGCGCCGCGCCCTACATGTGGACCGTCCTGCTTGCCGGCAGCGTCACGCTGCTCGGCGTGCCGCCACTCAGTGGCTTCGCCGCCGATTGGGCCGTCTACCAGGCCCTCTCGCTGATGGACTGGCGGCTGGCGCTCATCCTCGCGCTCTCTACGCTCCTCTGTCTGGCCACAGTGCTGGCTACGCTCGGGCGGCTGCATCGCCACTATCCGCGTCCGTGGCGCCGACCGCGCCCGGCCGAGGTCTGGCTAATGGCGCTGGCCGTGCTGGCCGGCCTCTGGGGGCTCATCCCGGGGCCCATCGTCGGTACGGTCTATCAGGCGGTCAGTGCGCTGCCGTTCCTGCGGCCGTTCTGACCGCCTTCGCGGAGATCAGCCTAGCCGAATCCAGCCACCCGTCTCCCAGGAGCGCGCCACCGCCTCGATCGCCTGCTGCGCCCGCAGGCCATCCTCGAACGAGGGCCAATCGGATGGGCCACCGCGTAGCGCCGCCACGATGCGGCTCATGTGGAAGCGCGGAAAGTCGTCGAAGGCCACATTGAGATCGTCGGGCAGTGGCTCTGTGGTGAACGACAGCTCCCCCGGCCGAGCCACGCGTACCTCGGGGCCAAAAGTGCGATCCTCTTCCATCTGGATACTGCCGGCCGAGCCAAACAGCTCGACCCGGCGGTAGTTCTGGCGGCCGTGCGCCACCTGGCTCACCTGCACCGTGCCCGCCACCCCACCCGGCAGGCGCACCAGGAACGAGGCCGTGTCATCGGCAGTGACCGTGCCTCGCTCGCCGTCTGCTGCCGGCCGCTCGCCGATGGCAATGTGCGTGGTGCCGCACACTGCCTCAAGCTCGCCGAACCACCAGCGCAGCAGATCCACCATGTGCACGCCAATATCCATGAGCGCGCCCCCGCCCCGCTCCCGCAGCATGCGATAAGCCAGCGGCGCCGAGGGGTCTGCTCTGATGTTCTGCCAGAACGTAATGCAGAAGTGATAGAGCGTGCCCAGCCGTCCCTGGCGCAGCAGGCGCTCCACGTGGCGCATCGGGTTGGTCGAGCGATAGGTGAAGTTCACCGCCGTTGGCACGCCCATCTCACGCGCAGCCTGCGCCATCTCCCGTGCCTGCGCCACGGTAAGCGCCAGCGGCTTCTCGCATAGCACCGCCATGCCGCGGCGAATCGCCGCCAGCGCCATCGGATAATGCAGGTCGTTCGGCGTTGCCACCACCACCGCCTCCGGGCGCACCTCGTCGAGCATCTGCTCGTAATCGGAATAGGCGCGCGGCACCCCTTTCTCCCGCGCCACGCGCTGCGTCTTGGCCGGGGTGGGTCCAAAGATGGCCACCAGCTCGGCGTCGGGGCAGGCGATCAGTCCTGGAATGAGCACGCGCTGCGCGAACGAGCCGACGCCGGCCACGACCACGCGCAGCGGTGAGCCTTGACTGCTAGTCGGCATAGTGGAACTCCCGCACCTCTGCTGGCTGAGCTGCCCCGGCCGCGGCAGCAGGCCTATGGCTGCTGCTCGGCAGGGTCGACCTCCTGCACTCCACCAATCGGTGGTGGAGCACACGACATGATAACGGCGCGAGCCCCAACCGCCGCCCAGCTCCGCCGCACACCACCTGAGAGCGACATCCCGCCGGTATACTCGGTGAAGATCCGGGAGAGAGCAACGTGTCGATTTCTGTGCCGAAGGAGCGAGCCCCCGCCGCCCTCATGGAGAAGCTTGTGTCGCTCTGCAAGCGCCGCGGCTTCGTCTTCCCCAGCAGCGAGATCTACGGCGGCTTCAACGGCGTGTGGGACTACGGCCCGCTCGGCGTCGAGCTGCGGAACAACATCAAGCAGGCATGGTGGCGCGACTTCGTCTACGCGCGCCCCGACGTCGTCGGCCTCGACGCCGGCATTCTCGGCAGCCCTCGCATCTGGGAGGCCTCGGGCCATCTGCAGCACTTCAAAGACCCGATGGTGGAATGCCTCAATTGCAAGGGTCGCTTCCGGGCCGATCAGGTCGACCTGGATAAGCCCTGCCCCACCTGCGGCAAGAAGGCGTGGTCGGAGGTCCGGCTGTTCAATACCATGTTCAAGACGTTCGTCGGCCCCGTCGAGGACGAAGCCTCCGTCGCCTACCTGCGGCCGGAGACGTGCCAGGCGATCTTCACCAACTTTCGCCTCGTCCAGCAGGCCATGCGCCTGAAGCTGCCGTTTGGCATCGCCCAGATCGGCAAAGCCTTCCGCAACGAGATCACCACCGGCAACTTCATCTTTCGCCTGCGCGAGCTCGAGCAGATGGAGCTCGAGTACTTCGTGCGGCCGGGCGACGACGAGCGCGCCTTCGATGAATGGCTCGACTACGGCCTGGCGTGGCTGCAGAAGTATGGTGTGCGGCGCCAGATGCTCGACCTCTACGAGCATCCCAAGGAGGACCTCTCGCATTATTCGAAGCGCACCGTCGATATCGAATACAAGTTTCCCTTTGGCCAGAGCGAGCTCTGGGGCTTTGCCAACCGCACCGACTACGATCTGACGCAGCACATGAAGGCCTCCGGCGAGGAGCTGGATTACTTCGACGAGGAGACGAAGGAGCACATCGTGCCCTACGTCGTCGAGCCGTCGCTGGGAGTCGACCGGGCGATGCTCGTCTTCCTGCTGGAGGCCTATGACGAGCAGCCGGACAAGGAAGGCATTCGCACCGTGCTCCACCTGCACCCGCGGCTGGCGCCGGTGAAGGCCGCCGTGCTCCCGCTGGTCAAGCGCGACGAGGCGCTGGTGGCGATGGCGCGCCGCCTCTACGACCGCCTGCGCCTCGAAGGCGAGCTGCTCGTCCACTATGACGAGACAAGCAGCGTTGGCCGGCGTTACCGGCGCCAGGACGAGATCGGGACGCCCTGGTGCATCACCGTCGACAGCCAGAGCCTGGAGGATGGCACCGTCACGCTCCGCGACCGCGATACGATGGAGCAGGTGCGCGTCGCCTCCGCGACCATCGTCGAAGAGATCCAGCATCGCCTGCGCCAGCCCTGGCAGCGGCCAGAATAGCCGTTCTCTCGGGCGCTCCGAGCCCGGGCCCGCCTCGTATAATCTGCCGAATCGGCACGACGCGAGCGCCACGCAGGGCGTGCGCGGTGGGGTATGGGGAAGTGCGCCCGCGACGACCGCAATGAAGCGTGCGAGCACGCAGGACACGCAGGACACGCAGGACACGCAGGACACGCAGGATCTGCAGGAATAGGGAGTAGAAGGTTAATGGCTACAGCTGCGCCGGCACAGACGGCGACGCAAACGACGACCAAGAAGTGGGTCTACCTCTTCCATGAGGGCAATGCGGGCATGCGCGACCTCCTCGGCGGCAAGGGCGCCGGGCTGGCCGAGATGACGAATGCCGGTCTCCCCGTCCCGCCCGGCTTCACCATTACCACCGAGGCGTGCAACGAGTACTACCGGAATGGCCAGCAGTTCCCGCCTGGGATGTGGGAGCAGGCGATGGCGGCGCTCCACGAGATCGAGCGGGCCAGCGGCAAGACGTTTGGCGATCCGCAGAACCCGCTGCTCGTCTCGGTGCGCTCCGGGGCCAAGTTCTCGATGCCGGGCATGATGGATACCATCCTCAATCTCGGCCTGAACGACACCACGGTCGAAGGGCTGGCCCGCGCCACCGGCAATCCGCGCTTCGCCTACGACGCCTACCGCCGCTTTATCCAGATGTATGGCAACGTCGTGCTCGGCATTGATAAGGACAAGTTTGAGCACATTCTCGCTGAGCAGAAGCGGAAGGCTGGCGTGGAGACCGACCCCGAGCTCTCCGCCGAAGACCTCAAGGAGGTCGTGCGGCGATTCAAGGAGCTGGTCCGCACCGAGACCGGTAGCGACTTCCCCGAGGATCCCTTCGACCAGCTGCGCGGCGCGATCGAGGCTGTATTCCGCTCCTGGAACAACGACCGCGCGATCGTGTACCGGCGTGTGAACAAGATCCCCGACGACCTGGGCACCGCGGTCAACATCGTCACCATGGTCTTCGGCAACATGGGGGACGACAGCGGCACCGGCGTGGCCTTCACGCGCAACCCGGCCACCGGGGCCAAGGAGCTCTTTGGCGATTACCTCAAGAATGCCCAGGGCGAGGACGTCGTCGCCGGCATTCGCACGCCCAAGCACATCTCCGAGATGCGTGACGATCCGAACCTGCCGGGCGTCTACGACCAGTTCGTCCAGATCGCCGAGCGGCTCGAGCGCCACTACAAGGACATGCAGGATCTGGAGTTCACCATCGAGCGGGGCAAGCTCTGGATGCTCCAGACCCGCAGCGGCAAGCGCACCGCCGCCGCTGCCGTCAAGATCGCGGTCGACATGGTGCGCGAGGGCATCATCGACGAGAAGACCGCCGTGCAGCGTGTGCCGCCGGGCGATCTCGTCCAGCTGCTCTATCCGATCATCGATCCCAAGACCGAGGCCAGGCCTCTTGCTACCGGCATCAAGGCCGGACCGGGCGCCGCCATCGGCAAGGCCGTCTTTACGGCGGAGCGAGCGGAGGAGCTCGGCAAGCAGGGCGAGAAGGTAATTCTCGTGCGCCGCGAGACCTCGCCGGAGGATCTACGGGGCATGATCGAGGCCCAGGGGATTCTTACCTCCACCGGTGGCCCGACCTCGCACGCCGCCGTCGTGGCCCGCGGCATGGGCAAGCCCTGCATCGTGGGCGCCAAGGATGTGGTCATCGCACCCGACGAGCAAAGCTTCACCTGCAACGGCGTGGTGGTACGCGAGGGTGACTGGATCACCCTCGACGGCAATACCGGCAACATCTATCTCGGGCGCATCGCCACGGTCGAGCCAGAGCTGGGAGAGGAGTTCGGCCAGCTCATGAAGTGGGCCGACCAGTTCCGTACCCTTGGTGTGCGCGCCAACGCCGATATCCCACGCGATGCGCAGAAGGCGCGCGAGTTCGGCGCCGAGGGCATCGGCCTCTGCCGCACCGAGCACATGTTCTTCGACGATCCCAACCGGCCCGAGGAGCAGCGCACCTTGGCCATGCGCCAGATGATCCTGGCCGATACGCCCGAGGCTCGGCGAGCGGCACTGGAGAAGCTCCTGCCCTTCCAGCAAAGCGACTTCGAAGGGCTCTTCCGCGCGATGGATGGCTTCCCTGTGACCATCCGCACGCTCGACCCACCCTTGCACGAGTTCCTCCCTAAGGAAGAGGAGCAGATCGAAGAGCTGGCGCGCGCCACCGGCCGGAGCGTGGAGCAGGTGCGCCAGCGCATCGAGGCGCTGCACGAGCAGAACCCGATGCTCGGCTTTCGTGGCTGTCGCCTCGGCATTCAGTATCCCGAGATCACCGAGATGCAGGCCCGGGCCATCTTTCGTGCGGCCATCGCCGTGGCCAGGCAGGGCGTGAAGGTGCATCCGGAGATCATGATCCCGCTGGTCAGCGATGTGAACGAGCTCAAGCTCCAGGAGGAGATCGTGCGCCGCGTGGCCAAGGAGGAGCTAGAAGGAGCCGGCGTCGAGGTGCCGTACCTCGTGGGCACCATGATCGAGCTTCCGCGGGCCGCGCTGCTTGCCGACCAGATCGCCGAGGTGGCGGAGTTCTTTAGCTTCGGTACCAACGACCTCACCCAGACCACCTTCGGCCTCTCGCGCGACGACTCCGGCCGGTTCCTCCCCATGTACATCGAGCGCAAGATCTACAAGGACGATCCCTTCCAGGTGCTCGATCGCGAGGGCGTCGGCCAGCTGGTCAGGCTGGGCACCGAGCGCGGCCGCCAGGCCCGGCCGTCGCTCAAGGTGGGGATCTGCGGCGAGCACGGCGGCGAGCCGTCTTCAGTCGAGTTTTGCCACCAGGTGGGTCTCAACTACGTGTCGTGCTCGCCGTTCCGGGTGGTCATTGCCCGCCTGGCGGCGGCGCAGGCCGCGCTGCAGACGGGCGAGCGTGACCGCTAGTGCACCTATAGACCAGTGCTTCGGGAAGGCGTTCCCTGCCGGCACTGTCGTCTTCCCAAAGCAGCCGTCGGCAGCAGCACTCGCGACGACTACGCGACGACTGAGGGAGCAGCCATGGCGCAGCCCCCCGGTGAGAGTCGTGCGAGCCTGCGATACACTGGCTCTGGCTACGCCGGCGGCCGCGCCACAACCCGCGGCCGCCGTGAGGCGTCCTAGAGTCGAGGTATGGCCGATCCTGTCATCGACGAGATCAAGCAGCGCGTCGACCTCGTCGACCTGATCGCTCAGCGCGTGGAGCTCAAGAAGGCCGGCCGGTACTTCAAGGGCCTGTGCCCCTTCCATCGGGAGAAGACGCCGTCGTTCGTCGTCTATCCCGATCAGGGCACCTACCACTGCTTCGGCTGCGGCGCCGCTGGCGATGTCTTCACCTGGCTGCGCGAGACGGAGCAGCTGGATTTTGGTGAGGCGCTGCGCGCGCTCGCCGCCCGCACCGGCGTCCGGCTCCCCGAGCGCGCGGCTCCGCCGGCGGCGGCCGAGCCACCCGGTGCCGCCGATGCGCTCGCGGAGGCGGCCGCCTGGTTCCACGACCAGCTGCTGCGCGCCCCAGAAGCCTCGCCGGCGCGACAGTATCTCGTCCAGCGCGGCCTCAAGCCCGAGACTGTAGCCCGCTTCGGAATCGGCTGGGCGCCCGACCGGTGGGATGCGCTGGCCCAGGCGTTGCGCGCAAAGGGCCTGGATGAGCCAGCGCTCGAGGCTGCCGGACTGATCGTGCGCGATGACCGCGGCGTACGCGACCGCTTTCGCGGGCGGATCATCTTCCCCATTCGCGAGGCCGGCGGGCGCGTGGTTGGCTTCGGCGGGCGCATACTCGGCAGCGGGGGTGATGGCCAGCCCAAATATCTCAACTCGCCCCAGACGGCGTTCTTCGACAAGAGCGCCACGCTCTATGGCCTCGATCTCGCCAAGGCGGCCATTCGCCGCGAGGGCTGCGCGGTGATCGTC
>Ga0070741_10016371_pt1 | contig 12375 bp, 10 predicted proteins | sample Coa_R1_4_FD_66440 | JGI IMG/M metagenome (GOLD analysis project Ga0070741, IMG submission 66440) | Surface soil microbial communities from Centralia Pennsylvania, which are recovering from an underground coalmine fire - Coalmine... | ecosystem: Environmental > Terrestrial > Soil > Unclassified ...
GGCCACGGCGTGGTGGTGGCTTGCCAACCGCCAGCCGCCGGTTATCGAGGCGGCAGCACCGCCCGGGCCGCAGCGTGGTGAGCTGGTGCTCCCCGTTGTGGTGCGCGCCGGCGGCCCCCCGGGCGCGGGGAAGGCTGACCTCGTTGCCTACCGGGTCGATGGGGGTGCCGAGCACTCGCTCCCGGCCGGTCGCCGTCCCCCGGGAGCACCCCTGGTGATCGATACCACGTCGCTTGCCGATGGCCGGCACACCCTGCTGCTGGAGGCAGCCGATCGGTCGTGGCGGCGCAATCGGGCCTCGCTCAGCCTCATATTCACCAGCGATAACACGCCGCCGCACCTGGCGCTCGATATCGTGCCGGAGACCGGGCTGGCCGGTCGACCGGTACTCCTACACGTGGCAGCCGACGAGCCGGCGGAGGTGCGTGCCGCCGCCGGATTCGCGCCGTCTGCGGGAGCATCAGCTACCCTCGCCGCGCTGCCGCTTGAGCCCCTCACGCCCGCTGATGGGCACCCCCAGCTGATAGCCTTCCTCGCCATACCCGTCGATGTGGCCACCGGCACGCTCGAGGTGCGCGTATCGGCCCGCGACCGCGCTGGAAATGAAGGTAGCGCGGGGCTGGCGCTGCTGGTGCAGGCTCGCTCGATGCCGCGCCAAGCGCTCCTTGTGCCGGAGGCGCTCCAGCGCCTGGCGACAGGGCCGGTGGCTGCCGATGAGTCAGCACGGCTGGCGGCGCTGACCGGCGACGTGCGCGCCGAGCGCCTCTGGCACGGCGCCTTCCACGCGCCGCTCCCGCCCGATACGCCGCGGACCACCGGCTTCGGCGAGCGGCGCGACTACGCCGACGGCACCATCGTTTATCATGCCGGCTACGATCTGGCGGCGCCGCTGGGCACGGCCGTGGCGGCCGCCGCGGACGGCATTGTGACCTTTGCCGGCCCGCTGCCGCAGCGCGGGAGCTGCCTGATCATCGACCACGGCTGGGGCGTCTACACCGTCTATGCGCATCTCTCGCGTTTCGCCGTCCAGCCCGGCGAGCGCGTCGCTCAAGGGCAGACGATTGGCGCGGTGGGCAGCACCGGCCTTTCCACCGGGCCGCATCTGCACTGGGAGGTGCGGCTGCGCGGGATTGCCGTCGATCCAGATTCGTGGCTGGCGCTCTCGTCGCAGCTCGCCGCCCTACTCGAGTAGCTGGCCGCGGCCGATCGTATGGCGGGCGACGAGACGGCGCGAGGCGCGCTCCTCCTGGCGATAGGAGTCGACCAGCGGAAAGTCGCCTTCTTCCAGCGCCAGTACCGCCACGTCGGCCTCCATCCCCGGCTGCAGCGAGCCGATACGATCATCCCAGCCGATGCAGCGTGCCGGCTCATAGGTGCTGGCGCGGATGACGGCCTCCAGGTCCATGCCCAGGTGCAGCAGCTTGGACATCGCATTCGGCATGTCGATGGAGATCGGAGGCTTGATGCTACCGGTGTGGACGTCGGTCGAGATGGTGTCGGGCCAGAAGCCCTGCTCGGCGAGCTGATGTCCCACTGTCCAGGAGAAGCTGCCGCTGCCGTGGCCGATGTCGAACCGAATCCCGCGCTCTCGCGCCGCGCGTACTGCCGGCTTGACCCGACCGCGATGATCCGTCAGGCGCGTCACCGGCTGGCCTTTGTAGCTATGCGTCACGATGTCGCCCGGGCGCAGGAGCTCCAGCCCTTGCTCCAGTACCGGCGGCGGATCGCCGATGTGCATGATCACCGGCACGCCGGCCGCGCCGGCGGCAGCGACGGCCATCCACACCGGCTGAGCGGTGTTGTCCTCGCCAAAGGCATTGCGGCTGGCGCGGACCTTGACCCCCACTACCAGGTCGCGGTGCTCTTCGATGCACCTGAGTGCCGCATTGCTATCCACGAAGCGGCCGTAGCCGCACTCGGGCATCGCGGCCAGACCAATGAGCGAGATGTTGACGAAGGCCAGTAGCCGGCAGCGCGCCGGCTCGACGATGAAGCGCCGGTAGCCGGCGAAGGTAGCAGCGCCGGCGCTGCCGCAGTCGACCATGGTGGTCGTGCCGCTGCGTGCTGCCAGCGGATCGGGATCGATCGAGAGCGGCGTGCAGCCGGCATAGACGTGCGCGTGGAGATCGATCAGCCCGGGGGTGACGAGGAGCCCGGTGGCATCTAGCGTGCGCCTCGCTCGTCCCGGCAATCGCTGCCCCACGGCCGTAATCTTCCCTGCGGCAATCGCCACATCGGCCGGGCCGTTACGTCCGCTGCCCGGGTCGATGACCGTCCCGCCGGTAATCAGCAGGTCGTATTCGGGGTTCTGCTCGCTGCTGGCTGCCATGGCTTGTGCCTCCTTCCCCTATCTCTCTGGCTCTCTGGCTCTCTGGGGTGGTGGGCGCACTGTAGCATGCCGGGCACCCCGCCGCTGCTCTGCTACACTGCGGCGCAGGCGCGTGGCACGATCTTTCGACGAGGTGAGGAGATGTACAAGGCGCTGAGTCCGGGCGCAATCGGCGTGAGGCCGGCGGGCCTACGCGAGGCAGCGGCCCTGGCCGTCCGGTTTGGCTTTCAGGGCATCGAATGCAACGTGCGCGAGGTGGCGCAGCTCGTCTCGGAGGAAGGAGCCGAGGCGATAGGGCAGCTGTTCGCCAGCGCCGGTGTGCGCCCGGCGGGGTTTGGCCTGCCGGTGGACTGGCGGGGCGCCGAGGAGAGCTGGCGCAAGGGGCTCGACGAGCTGCCGCGCCTGGCAGCGGCGGCGGCCGCCGTCGGCCTGGAACGATGCATGACCTGGATACCCCCGGCCTCCGATGAGCGCGACTACGAGGCGAGCTGGCGCTTTCACGTCGAGCGCTTTCGCCCCGCGGCGGCCATCCTCGGCGAGCATGGCATTCGGCTCGGCCTCGAGTTCATTGGGCCGAAGACACTCCGCGCCGGCCGCCGCTTCCCCTTCATCCATACTCTGCGCGAGCTGCTGGATCTCGCCGCCGAGATCGGGCCGAATGTGGGGGTGCTGCTCGATTCGTGGCACTGGTACACCTCGCACGGCACGCTCGAGGAGCTGCGCGCTCTGCGGGCCGAGCAGGTGGTGTACGTGCACGTGAACGATGCGCCGCCGGGCATTCCCATTGATGAGCAGATCGATAACGTGCGCGCACTGCCGGGCGAGACGGGGGTGATCGACATCGTCGGCTTTCTCCAGGCATTGGAGGCGATCAGCTACGACGGCCCGGTGACGCCGGAGCCGTTCAAGAAGGAGCTGCGCGACCTGCCTGCCGACGAGGACCGCCTGCGTGTGGTCAGCGAGGCGCTCGACCAGATCTTCCACCGCGCGGGCGTGGTGCCTCGCTAGCCCGGATAGGGATCGCCGGCTGCAAGGGCACGGACCTTCGGCGTGTGCCCTGGTTGCTGTGCCGGCGCTCACCGGCTGTTCACGACGACGGACTCGCGTCGAGCTCGTTAGCCCAGTCGGGATAATCGAGCGTGCAGCCGCCGATACCGGCGGCGACTGCCTGCCGGAGCGTCTCGCGATCCTTCACGCCCCAGGCCCAGACGCGCAGGCCGGCAGCACGCGCCCGTTCGACCATGCCCGGCGTCACCAGCGCGGCGCGTGGCGCCACCTCGTTCGCGCCGGCCTGTAGCGCCGTCTCGATCACCTGCTCGTCGAAGGTGGGAGCACTCGAGAGGTAGGCAAGCTGCGCTTCGGGCGCGGCGCGGCGGATGGCCTTCAGCGCCTCGATCTGAAACGAGGTGAAGACGGTGGTTTCCATCAGGCGGCGGGCGCGCACCGCCCGCAGCGCGGCCGGCTCAACTCCCCGTTGCTTGATCTCCAGGCGAAACGTAGTGCGTCCGCCGTAGCGATCGAGGAACGCCTCGAGGCGTGGGATGCGCTGCACGCCGAAGGAGTGCTTGCCTCCCTGGAACTTCGCAGCCGCGTCGAGCCGCTCGACCTCCTCCCAGGTGAGATCGGCGATGGCGCCGCTGCCGTCAGTGGTGCGGTCGACGGTGGCATCGTGCAGCAGCACGATCACGCCATCGCGCGTGGCCCGTAGATCGGTCTCTACCCCATCGACGCCCATGGCCAGGCCGCGATCGAAGGCAGCAAAGGTATTCTCCGGCGCATAGCCGGCTGCGCCACGATGCCCAATCACCTTGAAGCTGCGTCCCACGCGCTCTCCACTCCTCACGCGTACTCTGCCGGCGCCACCGCTGCCGCCGCTGCCGCCGCTGCCGCCGCTGCTCAGGTCTCCCGGCCGCCACCTTCGGGTGGATTGGGCTCGCCGGGCGGAGACTCGTCGGACTGGCCCTGACTCTGCGCCCGCCGGCGGAGGAACTCCTCCAGCTCGCGCACGACATCCTGCGGGTCGACGTTGAGCGGCGCGCTTTCCTGCTGGGCGCGAGCGGCCGCTTGGCGCAGCAGCTCGCCGGGCGCGAGCGGCGCGGCCTGCTCATCGAACTGTGCTTCGAGCCGGCGCACGTGCTCCAGGAACTCCGGGCGGCCCTCCATCGCGGCGTTGGCCTGCTCGACCAGCAGGCGCCCGGCCTCCTCCAATGCTGAGAGGTCGAGCTCCAGGTCGAAGAGAGCGGCCAGCCGGCGCAGGAGGGCCAGCGAGAGATTGGCATTGGGCACGTTGAGGTAGTGCGGGCCGTTGCTGAAGAGGCTGGCACAGGCCATGCCGGCCTGGCGGCAGAACTCCAGCGCTGCCGATTGCATGCTGGCCGGCCCCTGATAGCCGGAGAACGGCACGCCCAGGGCCTCCAGGCGGGTGCGCAGGCGCGGCTCGGTGGCCCAGCCGGTTACCACGGGCGGGCGCGTGTGCGGTACGTCGGCCAGCGCCGCGCCGAGAAAAACGGCCTGCCGCACGCCGCATCGCTGGGCAAAAGCGGCCAGCTCGCGGCCATACGTCTTCCAGCGCAGGCGCGGCTCGGGTGCCAGGAAGAGCACCAGGCTGCGCGACGCCGCCGGAGAGGGTCCTGCTGCTTCCTCGTGGCCTGCGCCGTCGCCAGTCGGGCGGCGCGCCGCCCCGGCGAGCGGCACCTCACGCACGACCCAGAACTCTCCCTGCGGCCACACCAGCTCGCGGTCGCGCGGCGGAATCACGCGCGACACCGGCCGGAGCTCCACAAAGTCGTAGTACTCGTCGCCGTCCCATGTCGCCAGGCGCGCCGCGTGCAGCGACTCGACCAGGAAGCGCACCGCACCCGAGGCACCCAGCGATGCATCGGCCCATCCCATGAAGGCGCCGACCAGGATCGGGTCGTGCAGGCCGAGTTCTTCGGGAACGAGCTCGCAGCTAATCATCATTGCCTTGTGCCGCGCTGAGTCCTGGCTCACGGGAGGACATCGCACTCCCTCCTGCCGGCCTCGCTCAGCACGTCCTAAGGAATGGTACCTGCCGGCGCGTTAGAATGCAGGCGCGACCGACCGTCGGACCGTCGATCGCCCAATGGAGCAGAAGCGAAGGAGCTGAGCATGGCCAAGACCTACCGCGTCGGCATTGCCGGCGTGACGCACGGACACGTTTCGGCGCATCTGCGTGAATGGAAGGAGCTGCCGAACGTCGAGCTGGTGGCAATTGCCGATGCCAATCGCGCCGAGCGTGAGCGCTACGTGAGCCGCTACGAGCTGGCGAGTATCCGGCAGTACGACGCGATCCCCGAGATGCTCGAGCGCGAGGAGCTCGATGTCGTCTCCGTCTGCAACGAGACATCGAATCATGCCGACGTGGTGGTGGCGGCGGCGGAGCATCGCGTGCACGCCATCGTGGAGAAGCCGCTGGCCTTCCGCCTGGCCGACGCCGAGCGCATGCTGGCCGCTGCCGGCAAGTACGGCGTCTACGTCCTGACCAACTATCCCTCGCGTTGGGGCGGGCGGATCACGCCGCGGGCGCTGGAGTTCGTGCGGCGCGGCGGCATCGGCCGGCCGTACGAGGTGCGCCATCGCGGTGGAGGGACCAAGCCCCGCGCGATCGATGCCAATGTCTTCTTTCAGTGGCTCTACCAGCCGCCTTTCAATGGAGCCGGCGCATTCGCCGATTATTGCTGCTACGGTGCCGACATGGCCATTGGGGTGCTCGGCTCGCCCTGCTCGGTGTACGCCATTGCCGGGCGCTGGCAGCGCACCGATCTGATCACCGACGACAACGCGCGGATGCTGCTGCAGTATCAGCGCGGCGGCGCGCTGATCGAGGCCACCTGGAGCCAGTTCGGCCACGTGCCATTCAGCACCATGTTCCTCGGTGAGGAGGCAACGCTGGCCATCGGCGAGCAGGGGGCGGTGCTGTACAACGCCGAGAACGAGCGAGAGGGCGGCCGCCTGCTTTCGGCCGACGACCTGCCGGCACCGGCTGCCGAGCCGCACCTGCCGGCGCACCTCATCGCCTGCCTGGAGCAGGGGCAGCCGCCGCTGGCCTCGGCGGGCATTGCTTTCCACCGCGACGTGACCGAGGTGCTCGATGCCGGCCTGCGGTCGATCAAGACCGGGCAGGTAGTTCACCTGCCGCTGCCGCTCCCGTTGATGCAGGCCAGCGACTACGACGGCTGATCGCCTCTAGGTACAGCGCCACGGGGCGCGGTCACTCGCGAGCGAAGACGCGCAGCGAGCACCGCTCATGGCCACGGCGCAGCCAGCCGGGCAGCTCTGCCACGACCTTGAACCCGTAGGCCCGCAGCGCAGCCGCGCGGTAGCCATCCGGCGCGCTCGAATAGGCCACCACGCGCTCTCGGGGCGGCCAGGGAAGGGCTTCAAGTAGATGAGGAGCCTCGTCGCGGAACGCCGGGTAGATGTAGAGGTCCAGGAGCCAGCCATCGGCGAACGAAAGCTCGTCCGGCTGCAGGATTGCCCAGCCCACGGCGGCGCCGTGCGCTGATGCCAGCGTGAGTGCGGTGATCGGCACACCGCGGGCCATATTCCGGCGCATCGCTTGGAACATGCCCTCCACCGCGCCGCCTTGCTCTTTGACCCGAAAGACCCACGAGCGCGGGAGCTCTTCGCTGGTCCGGCTATGGTGTTCCTCGCGGCCGCCTCCGGCTGAGGCTTCACCGGCTGCAGCCTGGCCACAGACGGTGGCCGGCTCGGCCGGCTGATACGCCAGCAGGTTGAGCTGCGGCCAGTCGTCCCAGCGCATGGGCCGCACGATGGCGGCACCGGGGCGGAAGTGCTGCGCCTCCACCTCGTCGTTGGCGAGCCACTTCATCTTGCCCGAGACGCCATCGATGCTGCGAAAGCCGAAGCGATGATAGATCCAGTAAGGAGGCGTCTCGAAGCCGGTGCCGAGCGTGAGCGCGCCGTAGCCGGCACGGCGGATATCCTCCATCTGCGCGGCCATGAGCTGCGAGTAGGCGCCCTTCTGCCGGTGCTCGGGGCGGGTATAGACGTGGCCCAGAATGCCCACGCCGCCGGCAGGGCCACGCGCCCCGACGATCATGACGGTGGTGACGGCAATCCCGCCGATCGTGCCCACATAGAAGCGTGTTTCCAGGGAATCGAGCGGCCGCTCGAAGGCAGCATCGAAGAATTCTTTGGCCGGCCGGTCCTTGTGGCCCAGGAGGGGCTTGATCTGCGCCCCCCACGATGGATCTGGGCAGCGGATCACGCCCAGGTCCATCTGCTCGCCGCTCTTGAGGGGTACACTCCCCAGGTAGGTATACACGCCGGCCTGCCGAGCTATACGAGGTACTGGCTCAGGTACTGCCTGGCGAGCAGCAGGCCCCGCTTGAATTTCTCCTCGCTGCCTCGCCAGACGGGATCCTCGTGCTCGACGGCGATGATATGGTCGTAGCCGCTGTCGTAGAGGACGGTGAGGAAGGCCGGCCAGTCGACGACGCCCCAGCCCGGCAGGCGATACCGCCACCAGCGGCCGCGGCCGGGTGAGCCGGGGAACTGCCGGCCATAGAGGCCGTAGAGGTTGCGCTCGTCCTCGAAGATCTCCGTATCTTTGCCGTGCACGTACTTGATCTTGGTGGCGAACTGGCGTGCCGCCCGCAGGTAGTCGATCCCCAGCCAGACGAGGTGCGAGGGATCGAAGCAGAGCCCAAAGCGCTCAGAAGGAAGCGCGTCGAACACGACCTGCCACGTCTCAGGAGAGAACATGAGGTTGTTGCCATTATTCGGCCAGTTCTCGATCACCAGGTTCACGCCCCGCTTCTCGGCCTCTTCCAGCGCGGGACCATAGACGCGCTTGAAGCCTTCGAGCTGCTCCTCCGGCGGCAGCGTGCGGTCTCGCCCGTGGGGCACCATGAGACAGCCCACGCCCTCACCGGCCGCCCAGGGAATGGCCTTGAGCACCTGGTCGCGAACCTTCTGCTGCTGCGCCTCATCGTTAGTGCCCACCACGCCCCCGCCCACGTTGGCGCAGCCCGGCTCCAGGCCGTGCTTGCGCGCGATCTCGCCGGCATTCGGCTCCAGCACCGGCGGGTCCACCGCCTGGTAGCCGGCACCGGCCAGCCACCGGACGTTCTCTTCGTAGGGCAGCCGGCGCAGATAATCGATGAGCATGGCCGAAAGCTTCATTGGTTTCCCCTCACCCCTATTGTCGCTCCGTGCACCGAAGCGGGAAAGATGCCACGCCATCCTCCCTACGAGATTCCGGGAGATTCTGGTAGGAGAGGCGTGTGCGTTAGGGCGGATGGTAGCAAGCTAGGCGGGAGCGATGCGCCCCGTGGCGCGCAGCAGCGTCTCCTGCACCAGGATCTCGTGCTCGAGCGGTCGGTCCGGTGGCTGCTCGCCGCGCAGCACGCGCACGAAGGCTTCGAGCTCGCGCTCGTAGGAGCGCTGGCGCGAGGTTGGCTCGACGGGCACCTGCTGCTGGCCGGCGGCAAAGCCCGCATCCGGCTCGGCCAGCACCAGCCGGATGCTCGGGCACGGTTCCATCGGGTCCAGGATCGCCGTGCCGCGGGAGCCATAGACCTCGAAGCGTCGCTGTGCCGGGCGCACCTCCATGGCGGCGATGTCTACCATCGCCATCGCTCGCGCGAACTCGAAGACGCCCAGGGTGTTGTCTGCGAATGCTGGACAGCTCGGGGTCGCATCGTTGCGCAGGAAGCTGGTGATGCGCCCCGGGCGCTCGTCGCCCATCAGCCAGAGTACCTGGTCGAGCATGTGGCCGCCCAGGTCATAGAGCTGGCCGCCCAGGTGCTTGGCGATGGCCGCGCGGCTCTGCGGGCCGCCCGATTCAGCAATCCAGGTGGACATGTGGCCGCGGAGCTGAAACAGCTCACCGAGCAGGCCGCTGCGTACCCATTCGGCGAGCGTGCGAAAGCTCTCCTGGTAGCGAAACATGTAGCCCATCTGGAGGTAGAGCCCCTGGCGGCGCACGATGGCGATCAGCTCCTGGTAGAGCGGCCAATCGTCGCCGGCCGGCTTGTCGTACCACAGATGCTTGCCAGCGCGCGCAGCCTCGATCGCCATGGGCAGGCTCTGGTCGTTGCGCCCTTCGATCGCCAGGGCGGCCGGCGCATCATCGAGCAGCTCCTCAATGCTGCGGTACCAGCGCAGGCCCTCGTAGGCGCGGTGCTGCTGGATGGCCGCTTGCAGCCGGGCATCCGGCTCGTAGATGCCGGTAAGCTCCACCTCCGGGCTCGAGCGCATGGCCAGCGCCTTGCCGGCCGCGTGGCCGTGCCCCACGCCGTACTGCGCCATCCGTATACGAGTTACCCTGCTCATATATACTCCTCCTCCCTCGGGCTGATAGAAGATAACGAGATAATGATCGAAGGCAGGCCTTGCGATACTCGGCAGCCGCGATAGTAGCTCGGCTGTCTTGCGCGCCCGCTATCAGAGCCGTAGTGAAACAAACTTCGCCTGGACATGATGCATGATGGCAAGCCGCCAGGTCATCGATACTCACGTGCACGTCTGGCCGCTCGACGATGCACCGGGGCACCGCCCGGCCCCGAATGCCAAAATCCGGCCACCGGTGCAGGCGGCGCCGGTGGAGTGGCTCCTGGAGGATATGGAGGAGTTTGGCATCGCACACTGCGTGCTGGTGCAGAGCAGCGCCTTCGGCTGGGATAACACGTATATGGTCGAGTGCCTGGAGCGCTACCCCGGGCGATTCAAGGCCATCGGGCTGGTGGATCCGGAGAGCCCCCACAACGCGCGGGATCTGGAACGCTGGGTGGCACAGGGCTTGAGCGGCTTTCGCTTGCATCCACTCTATTACGACCGCGAGCCGCGCGGCCCCTGGTGGATCGATGCACCGGAGAGCGATGCACTCTGGGCAGCTGCCGAGGCAGCCGGCGCTATCCTCCAGCTCCACATGTGGCCGAAGCACGCTCCGGCGCTCGCACGCATGATCGAGCGCCATCCGCGTGTGCGGGTGATCATCGATCACCTCGGCAAGCCCGATGTGGCCGAGCCGCCGCCCTATCCTAGCTTCGAGCCGGTGCTGCGCCTGGCAGACTTTCCGAACACCTACGTCAAGATCGGTGACTATCAGATCGCTTCCCGGCAGGAGTTCCCCTGGCGCGATACGTGGCCGTTCGTATCGCTCCTCGTGCAGCGCTTCGGCGCCACGCGTGTGATCTGGGGCACCGGCTATCCACGCTCAGCCCGGCTGGTGCCGCTCGAGCAGGCGCTGCGCTACGTCGAAGCCGAGCTTCCGCTCACGGCCCAGGAGCGTCGGCAGATCCTCTGGGAGACGCCCCGGCGGCTCTTCGGCTTTTGAGCTGCCGGCTACCAGACGGGGCCTGGCGAAGGCTTGAGCGCGGGTTGACTCCGTGCGGCTGGCGCGGCATGATGCGCGGCCATGAAGATCACTGATATTACTATGACCGAGTTCTCGCTCGGCCCACTGCCGCGCCCGTATTGGAACTCCATCATTCGCACCACGAGCAAGGGCTTTTCTCGCATCGAGATCCACACCGACGAGGGCATCACCGGCATGTCGTTCGGTGGCCACCGCAGCCTGGTGCTGGGGCGGCTGCGCGAGCTCCTGGTCGGCCAGGATCCCCTGCCGGCAGAGGCCTGCTGGGACCGGCTCTACGCCCATAATCGCAAGCCGGTGGCCAAGGGCGAGTACATCTCCGCCATGGGAGTGGTGGATATCGCCCTGTGGGACCTGCGCGGCAAGGCACTGGGCCAGCCATGCTGGAAGCTCCTCGGCGGGCATCGCCAGCGCGTTCCCGTCTACGCGGCCGGTGGCTATTACGAGGAAGGCAAGGGCATTCGCGAGCTCGTTGCCGAGATGGAGGGCTTCCTCGCGCATGGCTACCATGCTGTTAAAATGAAAGTAGGCTGGCCAGGGGCAGGCCTGAAGCACGACGCGGAGCGCGTGCGCGCGGTGCGGGAGGCGATCGGGCCTGATATCGACCTGATGGTCGACGCGAACAATGCCTGGGATGCGACGACGGCCATCAGGTTCGGGCGGATGATCGAGCGCTACGAGCCCTACTGGCTCGAAGAGCCAACGCCGGCAGATGACTACCGGGGGCAGGCGGCCATCTGCGCCGCGCTCGATATTCCGGTCGCGAGTGGGGAGAATGAGTTCACGCGCTGGGGCTTCCGCGACCTCATCGAAGCCCGCGCCGTGGACATCGTGCAGGCCGATCCGCGTACCTGCGGCGGCTTCACGGAATGGCTCAAGATCGCGGCGCTCGCTTCGGCCTACCACCTGCCCATGGCGCCACACGGCGGGCCGCACGTGGGCGCCCATTGCGTTGGCGCCGTCTCGAACGGCTTGATCGTCGAAAGCTACGTCCATTCGGTCCAGCAGCACCTCAACGAGTTCGTCGAGCCGCCCGAGATCCGCGATGGGTTCGTGACCCTGCCCGACGCGCCGGGGCTCGGCCTGCGCTGGCACGAGGACGCCATCCGTCGCCACGCCGCGCGCTAGGCGTGCGGCGGTTGGCCGTGTCTACCATGAGCGAAGAGTAGCCCACCTGGGCGGCATGCCCCTTGCCAGCCGAGTCAACAATGAAAGAGGTGGTGAACGTTATGGCCGATACCACGTCGATGGAGACGCGCGTTCGCCGGCAGCGGCGCCGCGGCCAGCGGGCGCATCCGCCGGCAGCGCCGGCAAAGGATGTGCGTGCCTTGCCGGCCGTGCAGGAGCTGCTCGAAGAAGGGCACGAGCACGGCTACGTGACCGAGGATGACCTCGAGTCGCTCCTCGAGTCGGAGACCGAGGAGCTCGATCCGGCCGATCTGGAGGCGGTGCGCCAGCTCCTGGTCGATGAGGGCATCGAGATTGCCGAAGATGAGAGTGAGATCGAGGCGATCGAGGAGGATATCGAGACCGAGGAGCAGCTCGAGCGCCTGGAGGCCGAAGCGCGCCCGATCCAGGCCGACCCGGTATGGCAGTACCTGAAGGACATTCATGACATCCCGCTGCTGACGGCGCAGCAGGAGGTGGAGCTGGCGCAGCGGATCGAGCAGGGGGACACCGAGGC
>Ga0070741_10016372_pt1 | contig 12375 bp, 10 predicted proteins | sample Coa_R1_4_FD_66440 | JGI IMG/M metagenome (GOLD analysis project Ga0070741, IMG submission 66440) | Surface soil microbial communities from Centralia Pennsylvania, which are recovering from an underground coalmine fire - Coalmine... | ecosystem: Environmental > Terrestrial > Soil > Unclassified ...
GGATGAGGAATTTACGCATGTGATGTTATCGCTCTTTCAGGTGTCATTGCGAGGAGGCTTATTTTAGCCGAGGAAGCGATCCAATATCCCAAAAAGCTCTGGGAACCCGCGCACCCTTCCCCTTCGAGGGGATTTATTCTTTAGGGAGTGTACTTTTGCTGGGCCTTGGGGACATACCACCCTTCCGGATGGGTCAAGATATCGAAATCATTCATGACATAACCCTTGAGCCGCTTGTGAATGGCGGTCATCTGATTGGGAATATACAAGAAGGTGTAAGGCTGATCCTCATTGAGGATGGCGTGGACCTGCTGGTAGATCTTCTGGCGGCGCTTCTGGTCCAGCACCATCCGGCCTTCGGATAAAAGGGTATCGATGTGTTTGTTGCTATAGCTGATCATGTTGTATTGATGTTCCTTGGTCTGTTTCGAATCGAAAATGGCGAAGCAATCCGGGTCCGGGGTCAGGCTCCAGCCCATGATATAGGCGTCGAATTTCTTCTTTTCGATGTATTGGGAAAGGAAAGCCGTCCATTCCAGGACCTGAATGTCCACCTGAATGCCCAATTGCTTCAACTGCTGTTGGATGATGGTCGCGGACCTTTCGCGGTCCACCTTTCCCTGGGGAATGATGAGGGTGAAGTGGAAAGGCGTGTCATTGTGGTTGATGGTCTTGTGGAGAAAGCCGTCGGCCCCCGGCTTCCAACCGGCTTCGGCGAGGATCTTCTTGGCCTTGGCGGGGTCATAAGGCCATGGGATGACGCGCGGGTTGTTCGCCCAGGATCCATAGGCGAAAGGCCCGTCGCAGACGCTTCCCAACCCATTCATGGCGTTCTGGATGATGGCATCCCGGTCGATCCCCATCGTGAGGGCCTGCCGGACCTTCTTGTCCTTGAACATGGGGTTGAGCTCGTTCCAGCCCACATAGGTGTATTCCAGCGAGTGGGTTTTATAGACGTTGTAGTAATCCTTCAGCTTGGGGGTATCGACCTGGCGGATGTACTGTTCCCCGCTCAAAGTGCCGTGAAGCCAGGCGCCCACGCTGTCGATCCCGCCGCTCAAAAGCTCCAGGAACTGGGTGGTCTGGTCCGGGATGACGCGCATGACGAATTTTTTCAGGTGGGGCGCCCCCTCCCAATAATCGGGGTTGGCCTCCAGGACGATCTTCTGGTCCGTCTTCCATTCGACGAACTTATAGGGCCCGGTCCCGATGGGATGACGGGCGAAGTCGGAAGTGTTGATGTCCTTCCCTTCCAATAGATGTTTGGGAAGGATGCTGTCAAAAAGGGCGAGGGCCTTGGCGAAGGGCCGCTTATAGGTGACTTTCACTTCATAAGGACTCATGATCTCGACCTTTTTGATGTCCTGGTATTCGGCCCCTTCCGGGGTGTTGGTGTTAGGGTCGATATAGACTTGATAGGTAAAAAGAACGTCCGAGGCGGTCATTTCCACCCCGTCATGGAACTTCACACCCCGGCGGAGGGTATAGGTGATGGTCTTATTATCCTTGGAAACCTTCCACTTCTCGGCCAAACAGGGCTCGATCTGGAGTTTTTCGTTGTAGCGGGTGAGCCCGTTGAAGATCAGGCCGTCGATGTCGGCACCGGCAACCTCGCTGACCAGGGCCGGATTCAGGGTTTTGGCGTCGGAGAGCTCGGATTCGATCATAACGTCCCCATCGGCCACCGGGCCGTTCTCGGCGTAGATCTTGGGATCCTTTTTCCCGCAGCCGGATAGGACCACTCCCGCCAAGGTCAAAGCCATGATGAATTTCCGAATCATAAAAATCTCCTGAAAAGAATTAAAAACCTAAGCCATTTAGCCACGGATGAACACGGATAAATGGGATAAACAGAAAGCAATTATTTCCTTAACCCTGCTTTGCGATTTGAAGCCAAACCCACAACGGATTCAATTTTAATCATCCGTGTCAATCCGTGTTCATCCGTGGCTATTAACTTTCTTTGTCTTACGCTCCGTGGCATTTCTTCCACCATCCCCTTTCAGGAATGGCACACCCTAACCTTGCGCCTCACCTTGTGGGTTCGGCACAGGGCCGACCCGCCATTCCGCTTACGCTCCATGGCATTTCTTGTATTTCTTCCCGCTGCCGCACCAGCAAGGGTCGTTGCGGCCGACCTTGGGCTCCTCCCGTCGAACGGGCGCGATCTTGACCGGTGATTCTTGCGGCTGGCTTCCCTGCGTCTGCCAATTCTCCATGCCCGGAGGCGGGGCCATACCGGGAGGCATATTGCCCCCCATCATTCCCATGGGTTGATTGGAGGAGGCTTGCGCCGGAGACGCCGCTACCGCGGCCCGGGGGTCGAAATCCGGATGTTCTTCTTTGATATTTTTCAGTCCGCCTTGGGGAAAAAGGTCCTCGGTGGAACTCACGGTTTGGACCAGGAACAAGAGCTTGAGCGAATCCTCTTTCACCAAGGCCACCATGTCCTGGAACATCATGAAGCCTTCACGCTTGTACTCGATCAAAGGGTCTTTACCGCCGTAACCCTGCAGGCCGATACCGTCCTTCAAATGGTCCATGGAAAGCAGGTGGTCCTTCCATTGATTGTCCACGACCTGGAGGATGATGGCGCGCTCCAAGTTGCGCATGACCTCGGGCGTCATGGCCTTTTCCTTGGCTTCATAAGCCTTTACGATCTCTTCTTTTAGGGCCGCATAGAACGCGTCCCGATCCATGCGGGCGAAATTATCCCGATTCCACTCCAAAGGCTTTTGGAAAATCCCCTGGAACCATTTCTTCAAGGCCTCGTAATCCCAATCCTCGGGCTTCACCTTTTCGGGCAAGTGGGTATCAATGCCCAACACCGAGACGTCTTCCAGGATCTCGACGACGTGGGCCCGGATATCCTTCTCGCGCAGGACACGGTTGCGTTCCTTATAGATGACCTCGCGTTGTTTGTTCATGACATCGTCATATTCCAGCAAATGCTTGCGGATATCGAAATTGTGGGATTCCACGGCCTTCTGGGCCCTTTCAATGGACTTCGAGACCCAGGGATGGGAAATGACCTCGCCTTCTTCCATCCCTAATCGGGTCATCCAATCCTTCAGTTTGTCCGATCCGAAAATGCGCATGAGATCGTCCTCAAGGGACACGTAAAAGCGGGACAATCCCGGGTCGCCTTGGCGGCCGGAGCGGCCCCGCAGCTGGTTGTCGATGCGGCGGCTTTCATGGCGCTCGGTGCCGAAAACAGCTAACCCACCCAGCTCCTTGACGCCCGGGCCCAGCACGATGTCCGTTCCGCGGCCCGCCATGTTGGTGGCGATGGTAACGGCGTTGGGCTGTCCGGCGAGGGAAATGATCTCGGATTCCCTTTCGTGGAATTTGGCGTTCAGGACCTCGTGTTTGACGCCCCGCTTCTTCAGGAGTCCGGAGAGCGTCTCGTTCTTTTCGATGGAGACCGTGCCGACCAGGACGGGCTGGCCCTTTTCATGGAGCTCCGCGATATCGTCCACAATGGCGTTGAACTTCTCCTTGACCGACCGATAGACCGCGTCGGCCTCGTCCTTGCGGATCATGGGATTATGCGTGGGGATCCCCAGCACGTCGAGTTTGTAGATGTCCCGGAATTCGGCGGCTTCGGTCTCAGCGGTTCCCGTCATCCCGGCCAGCTTCTTGTACATACGGAAAAAATTCTGGAAGGTGATGGTGGCCAGGGTTTGGTTCTCGGCCTCGATCTTGACCTTTTCCTTGGCTTCCAAAGCCTGGTGAAGCCCGTCGGAATAACGCCGGCCCGGCATGAGACGGCCCGTGAACTCATCGACGATAATGACCTCGCCGTCCTTTACGATATAGTCCACATCCAACTTAAAGATGACATGGGCCTTCAAGGCCTGGTTCACGTGATGGACCAATTGGACGTTCTTATGGTCGTAGAGATTGTCGACCTTGAGGAGTTTTTCCACATGCCGGACGCCGGTCTCGGTCAGGAAGACCGAGCGGGTTTTTTCTTCCACGTCATAATCCTTGTCCTTGCCGGGGGAAAGGGCGGGGATGATGCGGTCGATCTTGTAATAGAGGTCGGTGGATTCCTCGGAAGGACCGGAAATGATGAGGGGCGTACGGGCCTCGTCCACCAAAATGCTGTCCACCTCGTCCACGATGGCGTAATTCAAAGGTCTTTGAACCGTGTAATCCGTGTGGGTGGCCATGTTGTCCCGAAGATAATCGAACCCAAGCTCGTTGTTGGTGCAATAAGTGATGTCGCAGGCATAGGCGGCTTTGCGGTCCTCATGGTCCAGACCATGCTTGACCACCCCGGTGGTGAGCCCTAAAAAGCCATAAATGTTCCCCATGCCCTTGAAGTTGCCCCGGCCCAAGCTGTCGCGTTCGGCCAGGAATTCGTTCACGGTCACCACATGGACGCCCTTGCCTTCCAGCGCGTTCAAATAAACGGGGAGGGTGGCCACGAGCGTTTTACCTTCACCCGTTTTCATTTCCGCGATGCGGCCCGAATGGAGCACCATCCCGCCGATCAACTGCACGTCGAAATGCCGCAGGCCCATGACGCGTTTGGAGACTTCCCGGACGACCGCGAAGGCTTCCACCAAAAGATCGTCGAGGGTTTCGCCCTTGGCCAAACGGGCCTTGAATTCGTCGGTTTTTTTGCGCAGATCCGCGTCGGACAGGGCCTGCATTTGGGGTTCCAGGGCGTTGATGGCGTGGACCTGGGGCCAGAGCTTCTTGAGCTCACGCTCGGCTTTACTGCCGAATATTTTGGTCAATAGACTATCGATCATTGAAGCACCTTTTTCACCGCCAAGACGCCAGGGGCACCAAGAAGGGCGAAGGATTTTTGAACTCCTTCTCCCTTAAGGGGAAAAGGCCGGGATAAGGGTGATTTGGAAAGATCCAATAACCCCTCACCCTACCCTCTCCCGCAAGGGGCGAGGGCTTGAATGAAAAAATGAACAGAAAGGCCGGAAAGACGGATAAGTATAAGGAGTTTAACAGGGGGGTTCAAGGCAGGAAAAAAGCATCTCGCGACCGGCACGGTGGGTTTTACAAGCGGGCCCTAAGGCTTTTGGGCGGGATCGCCCTTTATTTTAGTTTCCATTTGCCCGATCCTTTTACGGATCGCTTCGCTTTCTTTTTCTTGATCCAAGGCCTTCACACTGGATTCCTCCGCCATCATTTTGAGTTGAGCGACCTGCCAATCGTTATAAGCTAATTTCCGCTTCTCAAGGGCTATTTGGAATTCCAGCTCGGCTCTTTCTTTCTGCGCCTTGGCTTGGTCTTTCAGGTTTTTCGCGGCCTTGACCCATTTTTGATAGGCGCGCTTGGCCCGCTGGTCATAGAGGGTGGTCTCGAGCCTTTTCTTGTCCCATGCGTCCTTGAGCCTTTGGGTCTCCGCCTTGGCCTTGTCCAGAGCCTGGGAAGCGGCGTCGAAGGCGTTGTCGGGGGACGGCGTCGGCTCGGCGAAGACGGAAGCAGTTAGCCACGGATGAATACGGATGAACACGGATAAAAGAATCAAAAACTTGATCAACTTCAAAGACCTTCGATTAAAAATCTCTAAAAGCGAGCAGGAATTTTGGCCTTTTGAATTTTCAGCATTATCGATCATTTGCCATCCGTGTTTATCCCTTTTCATCCGTGGCTCTCTACTTGTATTTTTTGACGAGGTTATTGAACCCTTCTTCAGTAAGTATTTCAACTCCCAGCTCTTTGGCCTTCTTCAATTTCGACCCTGCCGCCTCCCCGGCCACCACATAAGAGGTAAGTTTGGAAACCGACCCAGAAGCCTTGGCCCCAAGCTTCTTGGCGATTCCTTCCGCTTCCGAACGGGTATAGCCCTTCAGTTCCCCGGTAAAAACAAAAGTCTTCCCCAAAAAAGGCTGTTCGCCCGAAGGCTCCTCTTCTTTCAGGCGTTTAAGATTGACCCCGCTTTTTTCGAGTTTTTTGAGGATCTTGGTATTGGCCGAGTTGGCGAAAAAAACCTCGATGGAATGGGCCACGATAGGCCCGATGCCGTCAATGGCGGTCAATTCTTCCTCCGAGGCCCCGGACAAAGCCCAAAGATCCTTGTACCTTGTCGCCAATATCTCCGCCACATGAACGCCCACATGCCGGATACCGAGGCCGAACAAGAGCCGCCCCAAGGTGCGTTTGCGGCTGTCCTCGATCTGCCCGATGAGATTCTGGGCGGATTTTTCCGCCTTCCGTTCCAACTCCGCCACATCGCTCTGTTTCAAGGCGAATAGATCTGCGTAATCGGCGATGAGCTTCTCGTTCAAGAGCTGTTTGACCACCGCGGGGCCGGCGCCCCGGATATCCAGAGCGTCCCGGGAGCAGAAATGCTGGATGCGCCTTTCCACCTGCGCTTCACAAGCCACATTCTCACAGCGCCAAGCCGCTTCCCCCTCTTCCCTTTCCAATTTCGAACCACAAACCGGGCAAGTGGTAGGCATGCGAAAGACTTTTTCCGAGCCCTTGCGTTTTTCCGGGTAGGACTGGAGGACTTTGGGAATGACAAGCCCGCCCTTTTCCACCAGCACCCGGTCTCCGACCCTCAAGTCCTTGCGCTTGATCTCATCTTCGTTATGAAGGGTGGCGCGGCTGACGGTGGTGCCTTCGAGCAAGACCGGTTCCAACTCCGCAACCGGCGTGATGGCGCCTGTCCGTCCCACCTGGAGGGTAATGGCTTTTAAAGTCGTCTCGGCTTTTTGCGCGGCGAATTTGAAGGCGATGGCCCAGCGGGGGATCTTGGAGGTCTCGCCAAGCTTTTCCCTTTGTTTGAATTGGTCGATCTTCAGCACGACCCCGTCGCAGTCAAAGCCGATCTTTTCCCGTTTGGATTGGTATTCCTCGCAATAGGCGTGGACTTGGTCGATGTTCTTACAAAGGCGGTAATGCCGGTCTTCGGGAAAACCCATTTTCTTGAGCCATTCCAAACTGTCTTCCTGGGTATCGAAGGGAAGTTTGCCGGGGGAAAAGACATAATAAAGGAGGATGCGCAGCGGCTTCTTGGCGGCCTCGGCGGGATCGATGGTCTTCAAGGTTCCCGCCGCCGTATTGCGGGGATTGGCGAAGAGCGGCAGATCCGCCGCCTCCCGTTCCTCATTGATGGCCTCGAAGTCCTTCCGATCGAAGAAAACCTCCCCGCGGATCTCGACCCTGTCGGGGATTTGTCCGCCCTTCAATTTATTCGGAAGGCCCTTGAGGTTTCGGATGTTCTCGAAAACATCGTCGCCCTTTTCCCCATCCCCCCGCGTGACCGCGTGGGTCAACTCGCCCTTTTCATAGATGAGCTCGATACTGACGCCGTCGATCTTGAGTTCGCAGACATATTGGTACTTTTCCCCGCCAAGGCCCTTCTGGACCCTCTCATCGAACTCCTTCAGTTCCTCCATGGAATAGGTGTTGTCCAAAGAAAGCATGGGAACACGGTGGGCAACGGTCTTGAAATGCTTTCCGGTGCTTTCGGAGACCTTTTGAGTGGGAGAGTCCTTCGTTTGGAGGGCGGGATATTCCTCTTCCAGGTCCTTGAGCTCGCGGTAAAGGCGGTCGTACTCGAAATCGGTGATCTCAGGAGAAGCCTGATCGTAATAAAGTTTATCGTGATGACGGATGGTCTCGCGGAGCTTTTCGACTCGCTTTTTGATCTCAGGCGTCGCCTTGGAAGGTTTCATGAATTTTCCAGAAAAGAAAAAAGATTAAATCTAAGTCCATTTTAGCTACAGATGAACACAGATAAACACGGATAATTCAATAAAGGCAAGCATCAAAGGAACTTTTTCTCAAAGGGAAATGAACAAATTCAAGGGTTCAATTCCACTCAGGAATTTTAAGGGGTTTTATTTGCCGGTTTTGAGCCGGTTGGCCAGATAGTCGGAAAGGCCCGCCTCAAGGGTTTTCTTGGCGGTGGTCTCAAAGTCATAGTCCGGGCGGCGGATGGAAAGTGTTTGCGCGGCCGTATCGTAAACCAAGTAGCAGGTCTTGGGGTTTCCATCCCGGGGTTGCCCCACGCTTCCGACGTTCACTAAATAGCGGCAGTCTTTCCGCAAGGCGTAATCCTGCTGCTCGATGATCTGGACGGACCCATCGGGCCTTTGCTCGGCGATAAAGGGTTTGTGGACATGGCCGAAGAAGCAAATGAACCCTTGGAAATAGCGGAAGTTTCGTTCCAAGTCTTCCTGGCTTGTGAGGTAATGCCACTCCTCGCTTTGAAGGGGCGAGGAATGGACCAATTGGATGTCCCCGATCTCTTCCCGCATGCGGAGGTCCTTCAAGAACTGGATGTTCTCGGGCTTGATGTGGGTTTGGGTCCAGCGGATGGCGTCCGCGGCGGGCGCGTTGAATTTCGTCAAGGAAGTCGTGCCCAGGAGGGCCGCGTCATGATTTCCCAAGACCATCTTCCAGCAATTAAGGGAACGGATGAGTTCGATCACTTCATTGGGGTTGGAATAATAGCCGACAAAATCCCCAAGACAGAGATATTCGTCCACGCCTTCCTTTTTGAGGGCGTCGGCCACGACCGTCATGGCTTCTATATTACTATGAACGTCGGAAAAGAGGCCGTATCGCATGGGCACCAGTTTAACACAAATGAGTTGTCAGTTCTCAGTTGTAGTAAAAGCCTAAAACGTGAAGGAAACAAAAGGCCGGAAGCGGGAAAAGGGGGGTCAGCGGATCTTCTTTTGGAGGAGGTAGCTGAGAATGCGCAGGCGGTTTTCCTGGCTGTCGTTATAAGCCCAAAAGCGTTCCAAGGCGGGAAAACGGTCCGCGTTCTTGTTGAGCCTGCAGGTTTGTTCCCCGTCGACGCGTTTTTCGAATATCACCAGCCCGAGTTTCTCAAGCTTTTGGGCGGGTTTCATGACTTCCTCGGTTTGGCGCCCCAACAATTGGGCCACGTGGGCAGGGGTTTCCATTTCGCTCATTTTTTTCGAGCAAAAGATCAGGATATCCCACATGACGAAGGAGTCCACCACCTCATCGATAAAAGCCCGGACATCACCGGGAATGTCAATTTCCACTTGGACTTCTCCAAAAATTATTGAACCACCAAGGGCCCCAAAACCCCAAGAAAGCGCGGATGAATTCTTTAAGTTCCAGCTCTTCTCGGTCCCTTGAGAACGCTCTTTAATAGCATCCTTGGCGTTTCACAGTCTTTTACACTTTTTGCTTTTCGAGCTTATCCAAAATACCGTTCACGAATTTGCTGGATTCGTCCGTACTGAATCTTTTGACGATCTCAATGGCCTCATTGATGGCCACCGATTTCGGGATCTCCGAGTCGTAAATGATCTCATAAGTGGCCAAGCGCAGGATGTTGCGATCCACGGCGGCCATGCGGGTCAGGTCCCAATTCTCCGCCAGTCCCCTCAACTGCTTGTCGATATCCGCCAGCTTGTCCCAGGTATTGCGCACCATGCGCAGGGCCATGACCTTCGCGGCCTCGGGCGCGCTGGCCTGAGGCAAGAAATTCTCTTCCACGTCCTTGAGGAGAACCGTCCCCATGTCCATTTGAAAAAGCATCTGGAGCGCCAATTCCCTGCTTCTGCGTTTCAAGCCCATTTCAAGCGCTCCTCATTGGATTTGGTCCAAAACCGACAGGGTCTCCAATAAATGCAGGGCCGCTTCGGCCCCTTTGTTATCGCTTTTCTCGCCCGCCCGAGCCAAAGCTTGATCCAAAGTATCCGTCGTCAAGACCCCAAAGGATATGGGCAACCCTGTTTTTTCCGTGATCCTCCTCAACCCCGCGGCCACTTCGGACGCGATATGCTCATGATGGGTGGTCTCACCCCGGATCACCGCGCCCAGGGTAATGACCCCCTGGAACCGGCCTGTCCGCGCCATTTTTCCGGCCGTTACGGGGATCTCCCACGCACCCGGCACCCAAGCCACCTCGATGTTCTTTTCCGCCACGCCCCTCGCCGCGAGGGTTTCAAGGGCGCCCTTCACGAGGCGTTGGCCGATGAGATCGTTGAACCGGCTGACGACCACCGCGATCCGATACTTGGAACCTTCCGGCTTTCCTTCCATCACTTTTACGGTCATTGGGGTTTCCGATCGCCCCTTGGCCCCGCTTTTTCAGCGGGAGTCAAGACGGCAGGCATTGTAATGCACCAAAGCTATTTTGAATCTAAATTCTTGTTTAAAAAATGTCCCATCTTCAAACGTTTCGTGTCCAAGTATCTTGCGTTGGTTTTATTGGGCGAAACCTCGATGGGAAGCCGTTCAACCACCTTTAATCCGTAACCCTCTAAACCCACGATTTTTTTGGGATTATTGGTCAAAAGTTTGATCTCCTTGATGCCCAGATCCACGAGAATTTGGGCTCCGATCCCGTAATCCCTTAGGTCCGCAGGAAAGCCCAATTTTTCGTTCGCTTCCACGGTATCCAACCCGGCGTCCTGCAATTGGTAGGCTTTCAACTTGTTCAACAGTCCGATCCCCCGGCCTTCCTGACGCATGTAAAGGACCACGCCCCTTCCTTCCTTGTCGATCTGGGCCATGGCGGCATGCAGTTGCTCTCCGCAATCGCAGCGAAGGGAACCGAATACATCGCCGGTCAAACATTCGGAATGGACGCGGACCATCACCGGCCCGCCTTGAATATCGCCCTTAATGAAAGCGAGACTATCGTCATCCTCGGTTTCGGCTTTATAGATCATGACCTTCCAATCCCCGGTATCGGTCGGGAGGCCCACTTCCAGGACGCGCCGAACCAGCTTCTCTTTTTCGCGGCGGTAGCGAATGAGCTCCGCGATAGTGATCATGGTCAGCTTATGTTTCGCGGCGAATTCCTTGAGGTCATCCAACCGGGCCATGGTGCCGTCGTCGCGCATGATCTCGCAAATGACCCCGGCGGGTTTTAAACCGGCGAGTTTCGCCAGGTCCACCGAGGCTTCGGTATGTCCCGCCCTTCGAAGGACTCCGCCCGACCGGTAGCGGAGGGGAAAGATATGCCCGGGACGGACGAGGTCGGAAGGTTTGGAATCGGGGTCCATCATGATCTGAATGGTCTTGGCCCGGTCCGGGGCCGAAATACCCGTGGTCACGCCCTGACGGGCGTCCACGGAGACCGCGAAGGCGGTCCGGAATTGATCCTGCTGTTCGGAGACCATCATAGAAAGGTCCAGGCGGTCCAGGTCCTCCCCCAGCATGGGAACGCAGATCAGCCCCCGGCCTTCTTTGGCCATGAAATTGACCGCTTCGGACGTGGCCTTTTGGGCGGCCAGGACCAGGTCACCCTCGTTCTCGCGGTTCTCATCGTCCACCACCACCACCATTTTGCCTTGGCGGATATCCTCGATGGCTTGCTCGATTCGTTTCGTTTCCATTCAAAACACCCAAGTCAACCCCAAAGGCTCAGAGGCACAGAGAAAAACGAAATCATGAAAGAATTCATCATTAAGCCTTACTCAGCGCTTCCGTGCCTCTACGGTAAATCCTTTCCTATAGGTAAGTATCCAATAACATTCCCCGGATCTCATCCAGGGCCGCCAATATCCTCATGGAATCCTGTTGACCGGCCAGGAGCAATTGGCCGAGGTTTTCGACGGCCTCGTCCACCTTTTGCATGGTCAAATAGACGACAAATTTCCCGTCCCTTTTATGTCCGTGCTTTTCCTCGAGCCGAAAGGAAGCGTTGACGATCTTGTTCATGAATTTTTTCACCGAGGCTTTATATTCCTCGAATTCCTTCCGGCCCTTGCTGGCGAAAAGGCGCTTCCCCTTTTCCTCCACTTCCACGATCAAAACGCCCAATTCGGCCCGCATGGCCGAGTCGGTCACTTTTTTAATGCGTTCATTGAGGGCGGGAGCGAACAGGGGCGAAATGGGTTGGGGCTTTTCGAATTCGCCGTCGCCGACCTTTTCGATTTTCATGGGTTCTGTCCCATCCGATAGCCGGAGGATAATTTCTCCACATATTTCGCCAACAGGTCCGCCTCCACATGCAGGTAATCCCCCGTTTTTTTCGACCGCAGGTCGGTGTTTTGCATCGTATGGGGAATGATGGCCAACTCGACCTCGTCCCCCTCGATCCCCGCCACCGTCAAACTAATGCCGTTCAAGGCGATGCTTCCCTTTTCGACCACATACCCCGTCAAGACCTCGGGGATACGGATCCTCAAGCGGCTTCCCTGACCTTCCGGGATCCATTCCTCGATCTGGGCGATCCCATCCACATGGCCTTGAACGATATGGCCCCCCAACGGATCGTTCAAGGTCAAGGAAGGTTCTAAATTGACCGGGTCATCCTTTTTCAATAAACCCAACAGGGTCCTTTTAAGCGTTTCCGGGACCGCCTGAAAGGACAGGACCGGCGGAGCCAGTTTCACGACGGTCAGACAACAGCCATTGACCGCCACGCTGTCCCCTATTTTCAAGCGGGAAGACAGCTGG
>Ga0070741_10016373_pt1 | contig 12374 bp, 10 predicted proteins | sample Coa_R1_4_FD_66440 | JGI IMG/M metagenome (GOLD analysis project Ga0070741, IMG submission 66440) | Surface soil microbial communities from Centralia Pennsylvania, which are recovering from an underground coalmine fire - Coalmine... | ecosystem: Environmental > Terrestrial > Soil > Unclassified ...
GCCCACGCGTTCGGGCGGCCGCGGGATCTCGTGCTCGGGCTCGAGGTCGTGACGGGAACGGGGGCGATCGTGCACGGCGGCGGACGCGTCGTCAAGAACGTCGCCGGGTTCGATCTCACGCGGGCCATCACGGGATCGTGGGGGACGCTCGGCATCATCACGAGCGTCACCGTGCGGCTGCACGCGCTGCCCGCGGTCGATGAGACGTTCGTGATCCCGGTCGGACCCGCCTGGCGGGATATCGCGCCGGTGCTCGACCGGCTCGCGGTCGCGCCGATCGCGCCCATCGCGTTGCAGGTCGTGAACAGCGCGCTCGCGCGTTCGCTCGACCTCGGCGTCGACGACTCGGCGATTCTCGTTCGCATCGCGGGCAACGCCCGCTCGGCGAAAGCACAGCGAGCGGCGCTCGGGCCCGCTGTCGAGTTGCCGAGCGATGTCTGGCGCGGGCTGCGGGCGGCGGACGGCAGCGGTACGGGCGTGTTTCGATGCTCGGATTTGCCCACGCGCGTTGGCGTCATCTGGGATACCGTGAGCCGCGGCGACGTGATGGTCGACGCCAGTCCGCGGCGTGGCATCGTGCGGTGCGTCGGGTCTGATGCCGTTCCCGATGGCATCGGCACCGTCATTGGTGAGCGACTGCCCGCATCGGTATGGCAGTCGCTCGGACCTGGGCCCGCGTCCGATCTCTTGTCGCGCGACCTGCGCGCGGCGTTTGATCCGGGGCGCGTGCTCAATCCAGGGATATTTGGCAATGGCTGAGACGCGAATGCCTGAAACGCCGCTGAGCCTGGAACGGCACGGGCTCGATGCGTGTGTGCATTGCGGGTTCTGCCTGCAAGCGTGTCCGACGTATCTCGCGCTGGGCGATGAGAACGATAGTCCGCGCGGACGCATCGTGCTTATGCGTGCATTGGTCGAAGGCGCGTTGGCGCCGACTGATCCTGACGTTGGCACGCATATCGGACAGTGCTTGGGGTGCCGTGCGTGCGAGACCGTGTGTCCGTCCGGCGTTCCCTATGGGCATCTGCTGGAGGCAACGCGCGCTACACTCATCGCCGAACGACCACTGCCTCTGATTGGGCGTTTGGTGCTCGGCATCTTCGCTACGCCGTGGATGCTGCGCGTGGTGTTGTTGGGGGCACGTGCGCTTCGCGCAACGCGTATGCCCAACTTTTTCGCCCGAGTGCACGGCACCGTTGGGCAGACCAGCGCGATGCTGGCTTCGACTGAACGCGAGCCGGTGAGAGCCTATCCCACGCCAGACCGCAACCAGCGCGGGACGGTGGCGTTGCTTCTTGGATGCGTGATGGAGGGTCTGTTCGCGGATACGAACCGAGCAACCGAGCGCACGTTGCGTGTCAATGGGTATCGCATCGTCGAGACCCCACCCCAAAGATGTTGCGGAGCACTGCATGCGCACGCGGGCGATGTGCGCACGGCGCGAGCGCTCGCGCGTGCGAATATCGCGGCGTTCGAGCGAGCGAACCCGGACTACATCGCGATCAACGCCGCGGGTTGCGGCGCGATGGTGAAAGAGTACGGCCATCTGCTCGAAGATGATCCCGCCTGGAGCGCACGGGCCGCGGCGGTGTCGGCCAAGGCGCGAGACGTCAGCGAGTTATTGGCGTCGGCGGGGCCGGTGCCAGGGGCACCTATTCCGGAGCGAGCGAAGGGGCGCGTGACCTACGATGCGCCCTGTCATCTGCTGCACGCGCAGCGTGTGGCCGATGCACCGCTCGAGGTGCTGAGAGCGATTCCCGGGCTCGAGCTCGTGCCGCTCGTCGATGCGGATCAATGCTGCGGCAGCGCGGGCATTTACAACTTGCTCCAGCCCGCGCTGGCCGAGCGCGTATTGGCGCCGAAACTCGAGCGGATCGTCGAGTCTGGCGCGAAATGGGTCGCCACGGGCAATCCCGGTTGCCTCATGCAGATCGGCGCGGGATTAGTGCGCTCAGGCGCGACCGCGCGGGTCATCCATCCGGTGGACCTCCTCGACGCCTCTTACGCGGCTCGGGAGAACCCGTTTACTTGATTCTATGACGTCCGTTCGCATTGAGCCGCATGTCCTGCCCAGCGAGTATGCGGCGCTCAAGGCCGGCGCGGGGCTCGTCGACCGGAGCTCGCGAGCCCGGTGGCGGTTCAGCGGCCCCAAGGCGGCGGACACGCTGACCGGGTTGGTCACGAATGACGTTGTGAGTCTCGCCCCTGGGCAGGGGCAGTATGCGGCGATGCTGACGCCAAAGGGGAAGATCGTCGCCGACGTGCGCATCTTGCGTATGAGTGACGCGATCATCGTCGACGTACCGACGCTCGCGGCGCCGGGGTTCGCGGACGTCATCAAGAAATACGTGAATCCGCGCATGACGCCGTACGTCGACGAGTCCGCATCGACGTGCGCGCTCGGCGTGTACGGCGCGACCGCGGCGCTGGCCGTGGCGACCGTCGCGGGGCTCGCCGTCGAGACGTTGACGGCGTTGGACGACTATGCGCATGTCGTCGCCGACATCGGCACCATTCTGCGTGTCGACTGGGTTCGTGGATTCGAGATTTTCGCGCCGGTGGAAACGAGAGACTCGCTCATGCGGCGCCTCATCGCGGCCGGCGCCATCCCGTGCTCGGCGACGACGTGGGACATCGTGCGCGTCGAGGCCGGGATGCCCGAGTGGGGCATCGACATCGACGAGACGACCATTCCGCAGGAAGCCAACTTCGACGACTTGGGCGCGATTTCGTACACGAAAGGGTGCTATACGGGTCAGGAGACCGTCGCGCGCATTCATTTCCGCGGGCACGTGAATCGGCATCTGCGCGGGCTGACGTTCGCGAGTACGCGTGACGAGATGCCGCCCGAGCGGGCGGAGTTGCATGATCCCACGGGGAAGCCCGTGGGCGATGTGCGGAGCGTGGTCGTCTCACCGCGACTTGGGATCATCGCGCTCGCCATTGTGCGGCGCGAGGTCGCGCTGGGGAGTTTTGTGACGGCTCGAGCTGAGCGAGAGCTCGCGGCGGCCGTGACGGCATTGCCGTTTCCCGAGAGTCCGTGACGGCTGAGCGGACTGCGCTCAAAGAGTGGGCAGTGATGGTCGACGCGCTCGGCGCGGGTGACATCATCTGCATCGTCCGCAAGGGCGGCATTCGTGACCGGCGCGGGTTCGCCTTGCGACACGATCGCTTCGTGTTTTATCCCACCCGGTTTCATCAGTCGACCGATTTGCTCGCCGAGCACCTCGTCTCTCGCGTGTCGCGATCACACGAAGCGATGGCGCCAGAAGGGCACGTGCGCATCGAGTACATCGCGCGCACGGCTATGACCTCGGCCGTGACCGACATCTCGCAGCTCCCTGCCGTTCAGCACGAATTGGGGCTTTCACCCTCCGCTGTCCATTCACGATTCTTTTATCGCGAACCTGGATTGACGCTCGCTGCGCTGCGCGTTGAGCGACTACGCAGCCCTATCGTCGTCCCAGAGATCCGACGTTACACCGGCTGCGTGTCCTGGCTCGAGCTCGACGCCGAGATTCCGTGCGACTACGACGACGTGACACCAGTCATCGGCGAGTCTGAATTTCAGGAACGGCTACGCGCACTGGCGCCCCTTCTCGCGAATAACTGACGTCTCGCGCTTCGCGCTCGCGTTCTACGATACGCGATTACCTGCCGGTAGCGCTCACGATCGCCTGCCCGCGATTGACTGCCCCGTGGCTGCCCACGATCGCCTGCCCGCGTCCGCCTGCCTACGATTGCCTGCCGCGATTGCCTGCCGCGATTGCCTGCCGCGATTGCCTGCCCGGTTGCTGCCTGCGATCGTCTGTCCGCGATCGTCTGCCCGCGATCGTCTGCCCGCGATCGTCTGCCCGCGATCGTCTGTCCGCGATCGTCTGTCCGCGATCGTCTGTCCGCGATCGTCTGTCCGCGTCCGCCTGCCCGCGTCCGCCTGCCCGCGTCCGAAAATCAGCAACCGCCGTGCTAACCCATACCGTCCAGAGTTCGATCGTCCACACGGCACACGATGGGTGAGCGAGGCGAAGCGAGCCTTGTTGAAGTGAGTCGTGGTGCGCGAAGCGAAGCGAGCGCCTTGATGCACGAAGGGCGCAGCTCGAAAGCCGCGCCCCACGCATAATCCCGGCGAACGCCGGAATTACATCTTGCTCTTGCCTTTCTTCTTCTTGCCGGTATCGGCAGCCATACCCTTCATGGCGGTGTCCTTCTTCATGCCGGTGTCAGCCGACATCGACTTCATACTCGTGTCCTTCTTCATGCCGGTATCCGCCGCGGGCGCGGGCGCCATCGCAGGCGCGGGCGCAGCCGTGGCCGACGAATCCGCGGTCGTCGAACCGGTGTCTTTTGCCTTACACGCGACGGCGACGAGCGCGAATGCAGCAGCGACAAGGGCCAGGCGCTTCATTACACAAATCTCCTGATCAGGGGGTCGGAAATATGGGCGTGGCCTGCACGCATCCGCATTCCGTACGAAGCAAACGCTCGGAATCGGCAGGAAGTTACTGGCTACAATGGCATAGTCAAGACCAGTCCGCTAGTGCAAGTGCCAGCCGGGCGCTACTTTCGAGAGAATGACCACAATCGTTCGCGGCGCGTGCCCCCACGACTGCCCGGACACCTGTGCGACGTTGACGACGGTCGAAAACGGCCGGGCCATCTCGATCGCGGGCGATCCCAATCACCCGTTCACCCAGGGTTTTTTGTGCGCCAAGGTGAATCGGTACGTCGAGCGTACGTATCACGCCGACCGGCTGAAAACCCCGCTTCGGCGTAACGGCCCGAAAGGCAGCGGCCAATTCGTCCCGCTTTCATGGGATGAAGCGCTGGACGAGATCGCTACACGTCTCAACGCTGTCGCGCAATCGAGCGATGGCCCGCAAGCCATACTGCCGTATTCATATGCGGGCACCATGGGGCTCGTGCAGGGGAGCTCGATCGACCATCGATTCTTTCACCTCCTCGGCGCGTCCAAGCTCGACCGCACCATCTGCTCGGAAGCCGGCAGACAAGGCATGATCATGACGGTCGGCGCCAACCTTGGCGCTGACGCTGAGGGGATCCCCGACAGCGATCTCATCCTACTGTGGGGCACGAATACTCTCACGTCGAATCCCCACCTGTGGCCCTTCGTGCTGGAGGCCAAGCGTCGTGGGGCGCCGGTTATTTGCATAGATCCAATTAAGACGCGCACGGCCGCACAGTCGGACGAATGGCTGGCGATCCGCCCCGGCACCGACGCGGCACTGGCCCTCGGCATCATGCACGTGGTCTTCTGCCTCGGACTCGAGGACCGGGATTACATCGATCGCTATACCATTGGTGGCGCGCAAGTTCGTGAACGCGCCATGGAGTATCCGCCCGAGCGAGTGGCCGAGATTACGGGGCTCAGCGCGGATGTCATTCGGAGCCTCGGCGAGCGATACGGGCGGGCGAAAGCGGCGTTCATTCGGGTGAATTACGGGTTGCAGCGGCACTATGGCGGCGGCATGGCCGTGCGCACGATCGCATGCCTGCCCGCCATTACGGGTCACTGGCGTCGCGCGGGTGGCGGCGTGCAGCTGTCAACGAGCGCGGGATTCAAGTTCGACCGCCAGATGCTCGAGCGGCCGGATCTGTCGCCGCCGACCAGAACGATCAACATGATCCGGCTCGGCGAAGCACTCACAAAGCCCGACGCCGGTGTCGGCGGCCCGCCCGTGCGTGCGCTCATGGTGTACAACTCCAATCCCGCGTCCGTCGCGCCCGATCGGAACAACGTGCTGGAAGGGCTCCGCCGAGAGGATCTGTTCACCGTCGTGCTGGAGCATTTCCAGACGGATACCGCGGACTACGCGGACATTGTGCTCCCAGCCACGACGCAGCTCGAGCACTGGGATGTGCATCTCGCATACGGTCATTTCTACGCGACGCTCAATCGCCCGGCGATCGAGCCAATCGGCGAGAGCAAGCCGAACAGCGAGATCTTCCGGTTGATCGGAGCCCGGATGGGCATGACGCACCCGTGTCTCGCGGACGACGATCTGACGCTCATTCGTCAGGCCCTGTCATCGGGGCACCAACGCATGGGCGGCGTGACGTTCGAGGGCCTGATGGAACACGGCTGGACGCGGCTGAATGTGCCACGGCCATATTTGCCGTATGCCAACGGGGGATTCTCGACCCCCAGCGGAAAGTGCGAACTGTACTCGGAGCGGCTCGCGGAACTGGGATTCGATCCCGTGCCTACCTACACGCCACCACGCGAGTCGCCGGAAGAAGCGCCGGACCTCGCGGCGCGGTATCCGTTGACCCTGATCTCGTCACCCCGGCACCAGTTCTTGAACTCGACGTTCGTCAACGTACCATCCTTGCGTCGTGGGGCCGAACCGGAGTGCCATTTGCATGTATCGGACGCCGAGCCGCGGGGTATACAGGATGGGGACCGAGTGACCATTCACAACGATCGGGGACGGTTCGTGGCCACCGCGCGCGTCGTCGATGCGCTGAGGCCCGGCGTCGTCTGGGCGCCGTCGATCTGGTGGGGGAAGTTCACGCCGGATGGACAGAATCCAAACGCGACGACCTCCCAGCTCGAAACAGACCTCGGCCACGCCCCGGTGTTCTACGACAACCTCGTCGAGGTGTCACACGCATTCGTGGAGAGTTGATTTGTCGCTACTGCCTGAAACGCTCGGCGCTCTCAAAGCCTCCCCGTTCGGCGCGCCCGAACGGGCGCTGCGATCGGTCAAGGATGAGCTGCGAGCGAACCTGATCGCCCGGCTCGCCTGCGACGGGCCGTTATTCCCTGGTGTCATCGGCTATGACGAGACCGTCATGCCGCAAATGGTGAACGCGATTCTGTCGCGTCACAATTTTATTTTGCTCGGTCTCCGTGGACAGGCCAAGTCCCGGATTCTTCGTGCCCTCACCTCCTTACTCGACGACGCACTCCCGATCATCGCCGGCAGCGAGGTGAACGACAACCCGTTCGCGCCGATCTCGAAATACGGCCGAACGTTACTGGCGGAAGCCGGTGATGACACGCCGATCGCCTGGCTCGATCGCTCCGCGCGCTACGTCGAGAAATTGGCCACGCCTGATGTCACGATCGCCGACATCATCGGCGATGTCGATCCGATCAAAGCCGCGCGCGGCGGTCACCTGCTCTCCGATGAGCTCACGATCCATTACGGCATGCTGCCTCGCGCGAATCGAGGCATCTTCGCCCTGAATGAGTTGCCGGATCTCGCGGGGAAAGTCCAAGTGGGACTGTTCAATATCATGCAAGAGGGCGATGTCCAGATCAAAGGATATCCGGTACGGCTCCCACTCGATGTCGAATTGTGCTTCACCGCGAATCCGGAAGACTACACGGCGCGCGGCAAGATCATCACGCCGCTCAAAGATCGTATCGGCAGTGAGATAATCACGCACTATCCGGAGACCGTGAACCTTGGCATGGAGATCACGGCCCAGGAAGCCTGGGTGAATCGGGGTCTCAGAGTGCGAGTACCGGATTTTATCGCCGAGGTCATCGAGCGCATTGCCTTTGAGGCGCGCGTCGACAAGCGAATCGATAGACGCTCGGGCGTGTCGCAGCGCATGCCGATCTCCGTGTTGGAGAACGTCGTATCCAATGCGGAACGGCGAGCGCTGGAGATGAGCGAGAGCGAGATCGTCCCGCGCATCGCCGATATCTATGCGGCGCTCCCAGCGATCACCGGGAAGATCGAGTTGGAGTACGAGGGGGAGCTGATCGGTGGGCAGGCCATCGCGCGGGAACTCATCCGACGGGCGTCGGACGCCACGTTCAAAGAACGCGCGGGCAACGTGAACACCGATGAGATCGTGATGTGGTTCGACTCGGGCGGCGCGCTGCAGGTATCCGATGACGTCTCGACCGATGCGATGCACAAGGGCTTCGAGACCGTGCCCGGTCTGCTGAGAGTGGTCCGAGACGTGGGACTCGCGCCGCGCAATGATCTGCCGTTGGCGACGGCCGCCTGCGAGCTCGTCCTGGAGGCGCTGGTCGCGCGTCGCAAGATCTCGCGGTCCGACACGGGTCAGTACGGCCGTGCCGTACAGGAGCAACGTCGGCGCCCTGGTCAGGATATGTTCGGTGGCGGCCTCTCCGCCTAAGCCCGCGGCGCCGAGCGTGACGGTGCGGCGGGCGACGGTGCGCGACCTCGACGCCGTCGTCGCGCTCCGTCTCTCCCTGTTGCGCGAGCACGCCTCGAACCCCATCTATCGCCGCCTGGCGAGCGATGTGACGACGCGCGCGCGTCGCCTGTTCGCGCGGCAGCTCGAGTCGCCGGGCGAGATCACGTTGTTGGCCGAGCGGGATGGCACGATTGTCGGCATCCTGCGCTGCGTCGAGTCGAGCGGCTCGCCCCTCCTCTGCCCCGAGCAGTACGCCTACGTGTCGTCCGTGTTCGTGGACCCATCGGTGCGACGCATGGGCGTGTTGCGGGCGTTGCTCGAGCGCGCCGAAGCGTGGGCACGCAGCGTCGGGCTCGACGAGTTTCGGCTGCACAGTGTCGCCGACGGCGAGGCCGCCAATCGGGCGTGGGACGCCCTCGGATTCGAGATCGTCGAGCATTTGCGGGTCCGACCCGTCGACCGCTAGCGGCGACCATGCCGACCATCACGATCTCGCGCCTCTTCGGGTCCGGCGGCTCCGATGTCGCGGCGCGAGTCGCCGCGCTGCTGGGCTGGTCGTTGCTCGACAACCAGATCGTGAACGAAGTCGCGGCGCGATCGGGCATGCCGGTCGACGAGGTGCAAGCGCGTGAGGAGCGCGTGCCGTCCCTCGCCGCCCGCATTGGCGATGCGCTGGCGTTGAGCACGCCGGAGGTCCAACCGGTCACGGGCGAGTACACCCTGCCGGCGACCGAGCGATTGATCGCCGTCACGCGGCGCGTCATCGAAGAGTACGTCGCGCGAGGACCGGTCGTGATCGTCGGACGTGGTGCGCAGGCCACGCTGGCCGAGCGCCAGGATGCGATCCACGTGTTCTGCTATGCGCCGAAGGCCGCGCTCGTGCAGCGGGTGATGTCGCGCGAGAATCTGACGCAGGCGCAAGCCGAGAAGCGTGTCGATGAGGTGAATGCGCAGCGCGCGCAGTCGGTGAAGCGCTTCTATGATCGCGACTGGCGCGCGCCGGAGAATTATCACATCTGCGTCAACACCGACTTCCTCGGCATCGAGGGCGCCGCGCAGATGGTGGCCCGGGCGGCGCGCGGCGTGTTTCCCGCGGTCACACCCGAGCGGTTCACACCCGCTTACAATCGCCGAATCGCGGACGATATCGAAAAGGCGTAGTACGCGTAGGCGAGCATGACGGCCGCGAAGCCGCCGATCGCCCAGTCCACGCCGACCGCATTGGCGACGGCGCCCGCGATAAACGACCCGACGACCTGTGAGACGCCGACCGCGATCAGTGAGTAGACGGACATCAGTCGTCCGCGCAGCGTGTCGGGAACGATCGATTGCAGCAGCCCGTTGAGCAGCGCGCCGTTCAAGATCATCATGAACCCGCAGCCGAGGAGCACGACACGGGACAGCCACTCGGAGCGCGACAGGGAGAACGCGATCAACAGCAGCGCGAATCCGAACGTCGAGAATGCCAGGAGGTGGCCACGACGGAACCGACCGCCAAAGGACGCCAGAAAGAGCGCTCCAGCCAATCCGCCGATACCGACGCAGGCCAGCAGCACGCCGTACCCGGCGGCGCCAGCGTGCAGGAGATCGCGGGCAACGACCGGCATCAGCGTCAGATATGGGATGCCGCAGATGGCCGATACGGTGATGAGCCGAATGAGCGCCGCGATCACCGGAGTCTTCGCCATATAGCGCAGGCCTTCCCGCATGCCGTCGATCGGCGACGGATGTGGCATGGCGATCCAGGGTGGGAGGCGGATCATGAAGAGGCCGGCGAGGACCGCGAGATAACTCACGGCATTGAGCAGGAAGCACGCGGCAATCCCGAACGCCGCAATGACGACGGCCCCTGTGGCGGGGCCAATGATACGCGCCAGGTTGAATCCGCTCGAGTTGAGCGCGATCGCATCGTGCAGGTCGTCGCGACCGACGAGCTCGATCATCAGCGACTGACGAGCGGGGATTTCGAACGCGCTGGCTATGCCATTGAACGCGGCCAGGCCGAGCAGCAGCGGGATCGTGATCCGGTGCGTCGCCGTGAGCGCCCAGAGGGCCGCCGCCTCCAGCAGCAGGCACGCCTGGCAGATGGTGACGAGCGTCAGCTTGTTGACGCGATCGGTCACTACGCCCGCTGGCAGCGAGAGCGCCAGGACCGGCAGGGCGCCGATCGTACTGACCAGGCCGACGATGAATGCGCTGTTCGAGAGTTGAAGTGCCAACCAGCCCTGGGCCATCGTCTGCATCCACGTGCCCATGAGCGACAGGGTCTGGCCGATCCAGAAGATCCGAAAGTTGCGGTGCTTAATGAGGGTTCGGAACGGATTCAGAGATCGAGCAGTCGACGGCATTATATTAGGGAATGCGCTTCCACACGTATCAGAAGTTCAGTCCGGAGTCGGCGGACGCGATCGACCTGCAAGCGCTGCTGGATAAGTTAGCAGACTTTCTTCTGCAGTCGGGATTCGCGGGTGGGCGGCAATCGAGTCCGTACTGGGGCGACTTCGGCGAAGACGCCGACCGGTCGCTCGACGCGCTCAAGGAAGCGATCCTGGACGCGCTGGTCGAGAGCGGCCAATTCACGCCAGAGATGCTGGAAGCTCTGCGCGGCGATGGCGACGAGGAATCGCAGGCCAAGCTCGCGCAGCTGCTCGATCAGCTGGTGCAGCGATTGGCAGCCGAGGGCTACCTGCGGATCGACGCGCCGCCCCAGATGCCCGGCACGCAACAGCCGGTCACGGGAAAAGGCGGCCTCGCCCACGCGGCGAGCAAAGACGTGCAGTTCAATCTCACCGAGAAAGGCATCGACTTCCTCGGCTACAAGACGTTACGGGGCATTTTGGGCTCGTTGGGCAAATCGAGCTTCGGCAGCCACGAGACCCCGTATCTGGCCACCGGCATCGAAGCCGACGGCTTCAGCAAGCAGTACGAGTTCGGCGACGTCCTGAACCTCGATGTCAACGAGACGTTGAAGCGTTCGCTGGCCCGCACCGGTCGCATTGAGGTCCCCATGGACCTCGACTACGGCGACCTGATGGTGCGGCAGGCCGAGTATCGGTCGTCGTGCGCGACGGTGCTGATGCTCGATACGTCGCACTCGATGATCCTCTACGGTGAGGATCGGTTCACGCCGGCCAAGAAAGTCGCGCTCGCGCTGACGCACCTGATTCGCACGCAATTCCCCGGCGACACCATCCGCGTCATTCTCTTCCACGACTCGGCCGAGGAAATCCCGCTGGCGCGACTGGCGCATGCGCAGGTCGGCCCATACCACACGAATACCGCCGAGGGATTCAAGCTCGCCCGACGCCTCTTGATGGCGCAAAAAAAGGACATGCGCCAGATCGTCATGATCACCGATGGCAAGCCCAGCGCGCTGACGATGCCGAATGGCCAGATCTACAAGAACTCGATGGGCCTCGATGCGACGGTCATTCAGCACACGCTGAAGGAAGTCGCGATCTGCCGAAAGGCCGGCATCATGATCAACACCTTCATGCTGGCCCGCGATCGCGCCCTCGTGGAATTCGTCAAGCGCGTGTCCGAGATCTCACGAGGAAAGGCCTACTTCACCAACACGATGACCCTCGGGCAGTTCATCCTGATGGATTTCCTGCGGAAGAAGACCCGCAAGGTCTCCTGAGTAGAGCGTGGTGGTGAGATAACGCGCGCCGGAGTCCGGCGCGATGCAGGCGACACGGGCGCGGGGGCCAAGCTCCCGCGCCACTTGCATCGCCGCCCAGACGATCGCGCCGGACGACATTCCCACAAAGACCCCTTCATCGCGCGCGAGACGACGCGCGATCGGGAAGGCGTCTTCCTCCAACGCTGGCATCACCCGATCCACCACCGACCGGTCGAAGTTCGGCGGAATGAATCCCGGGCCCATGCCCTGGAATTGATGGGGGCCGCGCTGACCGCCCGAGAGCACTGGCGACCGCGCGGGTTCGACCGCGATGACGTGAATCGAGCGGCGACGCTCCTTCAGGAACCGGCCCACGCCGCTGATCGTACCGCCGGTGCCCGAGCCGTAAACGAACGCATCGACGCGTTGATCCATCTGCTGCCAGATCTCGGGGCCCGTGGTCGTGTAGTGGATGCGCGGGTTCGCGGGATTCGCGAACTGGTTCGGCATCCACGCGCCCGTCGTATCCCGAATACGCTCGGCCTCCTCGATCGCCGCGAGCATGCGGCGCTCCGGATCAGTGAGCACGAGCTCGGCGCCGTAGGCGCGCAGC
>Ga0070741_10016374_pt1 | contig 12373 bp, 9 predicted proteins | sample Coa_R1_4_FD_66440 | JGI IMG/M metagenome (GOLD analysis project Ga0070741, IMG submission 66440) | Surface soil microbial communities from Centralia Pennsylvania, which are recovering from an underground coalmine fire - Coalmine... | ecosystem: Environmental > Terrestrial > Soil > Unclassified ...
GTCTGGCGCGACCTCGCCGGCGACGAGGCGCCGGACGAGCTCGCGACCGGTGCGGCGCTCGTGACGGCCCCGCCGGAGGAGTTCGTCCCTGAGCCCGCGCGCGGGCAGCCTGCGGTCGGCGTGCTCGTCTCCTGGTGCGGCGACCTCGACGCGGGCGAGCGGTACGTCGCGCCGCTGCGCGCGCTCGCGCCGGTCATGGACATGGTCCAGCCCATGCCCTACCGCGCGCTCCAGGCGATGCTCGACCCGATGAACCCGCCAGGGTTGCGGACGTACGCGCGCGGCGAACACCTGCACGGCCTGCCCGACGACGCGGTGCACGCGTTCGCGCAGCACTCGACGGCCGGCCTGCATCCGCTCACGGTGGGCGTCCTCTTCCAGCACGGCGGAGCAGTCTCGCGCGTGCCCGAGGACGCGACGGCGTTCAGTCACCGCAGCGCGCGGTTCATGGTCCACCCGATCGCGATCTGGATGGACCCGGCGGACGACTCGCGGCACATCGAGTGGGCGCGGGGCCTGGCCGAGGCGATGGCGCCGTACAGCACCGGCGGGACCTACCTGAACTTCATGACCGACGACGGCGCCGAGGACGTGGCGCGGTCCGGCTACGACGACGCGACGTATGCCCGGCTCGCTGCTCTGAAGAGGCAGTACGACCCGGACAACGTGTTCCGCTTCAACCAGAACGTCGCGGCGGCGTAGAAAGGCGAGGTCACACGGCGGCGGCGGTCGCGGCGCGGTCCAGCAGCTCGTAGGCGGCCGCCGTCGCCGCCACGTAGACGAGGTGGTGGAAGACGTCGATCGCCACGTCTTCCGCCGCCCACTCCGTCACCGGCGGAGCGACCTCGTACTTCGGCAGCGTGTAGAGCGCACTGCCCCACAAGACTCCGAAGTGCGCCGGCGTCGCGAGGGAGGGACGAAGGCCGAGCGAGCGCAGCAGCCCGCGCGTGACGCCCCACCCAGTCCCGTAGCCCCAGTGCACGAGGTTGCTGAACCGCGCATACGCGAGGCCGTCGTCGAAGGTCTCGATCCCGAGCGCGCGCGCGGCCGCCTTCGCCGGCGCGGTGCTCGGCTCGCGCTTCCGCAGCTTCGCCTCCACCGTGCTCGAAACCGTCATGGCGGCGGTGCCGGCGGCGCCGGCGACGACGCCCTTGCCGATCCCCGCTGCGAGCTTCGCAATCGTCTTCATCGCGCAATCGCCTCCTGGAGCTCGGTCGCCAGCTCTGCAGTCGCGCCGAGCCGGTCGAGTAGGTGGTCGCCGACGCGCAGGGCGTTCGCCATGGCCGTCAGCGCCGGGTTCACGGCACTCGACGACGGGAAGAAGCTCGTGTCGACGACGTAGAGGTTGTCGAGATCCCACGCCTTGCAGTGGGCGTCGAGTGCCGACGTCTGCGGATCGTCGCCGAACCGGACGGTGCCGCACTGGTGCGCGACGCCGCCGAGCGGGATCCGCCCGTCGCGGATCAGCTGATGCGGCACGAGCGTCTCGTGACAGCCGAGCGCGGGCAGCAGCCTCTTCAGCTTCGCGATCAGCCGCTTGTGGCCTTCGAGGTTGCGGTCCGTGTACGCGACGTGGACGCGCCGCTGCCGGTCGACGGTCACGCGGTTCTCCGGATGCGGGAGGTCCTCGGAGGTCAGCCAGAAGTCGACCGAATGGTCCGCGATCCAGTCGAGCACCGGCCCGGGAGCCGGCAGCGGCGCGCCCTCGCGGATGACCTCGCGGTCGCTCTTCCCGAGCATCTGGATGTGCCCGAGGGGGAAGTCCCAGTCGTCCGCGCCGTCGTAGTAGTCGTTGACGCCGAGCGTCTTCTGGAAGCGGGTCGGGTTCGGGTCCTTGGAGACCGCGACGAGCGCGGAGTTCAGGTGCGCCATGTAGTGGCGGCCGACGACGTCCGACGAGTTCGCGAGACCGCGCGGGTGGCGGTCGCTCGCGGAGCGGAGGAGAAGCGCCGCGGAGTTGACCGCGCCGCACGAGACGACGACCACCTTCCCGCGGTACCGCTCCGGTGTCCCGTCACGGTCGACGATGACATCCGTGACGGTCGTTCCGCGGTCGTCGGTCTCGAGACGCTCGACACGCGCGTTCGTCACGAGCGTGACGTTGTCGTGACGGAGTGACGGTCGCACCGCGCACACGTGCGCGTCGGCCTTGCCCTCGACGAGGCACGGGAAGCCGTCGAGCTTGCTGCAGCGGATGCAGACGCTGCGCTGCGGGCGCTCCTCGTCCAGCATGACGCCGACGGGGAGATGGAACGGGTTGAGCCCGGCACGCGCGAAGTCGTCGTGCAGCTGCTGGATCCGCGGCTCGTGGCTCACCGCCGGGAAGGGGTACGACGCCGAGCGCCACGGCTCCGTCGGGTCCTCGCCCGCCGCGCCGTGCACGTAGTAGAGGCGCTCGGCCGCCGCGTAGTACGGCTCGAGGTCGGAGTACGAGATCGGCCACGCCGGCGAGGCGCCTCCGTGGTGGTGCACGACGCCGAAGTCCTTCTCGCGCAGCCGGAAGAGGATCGCGCCGTAGAACTTCGTCTGGCCGCCGACGTAGTAGTGCTGGCCGGGATGGAACTGCTGACCGGTCTTGTCGATCCACTTCTCGCCGGTCTTGTACCGGCCGCGAGTGATCACCTCGCGGCTGTCCCAGTTCTCGAGCTCGCGGCGGATGAAGTCGCCGCGCTCGAGCAGGAGGATGCGCAGGCCGCTCGGCGCGAGCTTGTAGGCGAGCGTTCCGCCTCCCGCACCGGTGCCGATGATGATCACGTCGTAGTCGTCGTGCATGTCGCTCCTCCTGTCAGACGAGTGCGATCGGAGACGTCCAGGCGCCTGTCGCGCCGCGCAGCTTCGGATGGGTGAGGACGAGCGCGAACTCGCGGACGCCGTCGGCGGCGAGCGCGCTCGTGTCGAGGTTCTCGACCACGAAGACGCCGTGGCGCACGTTCAGGAACTGCGGCACCTCGAACGGCCGGGCCGGATTCTCTGCGGGCACCGGCCCGAAGCTCCACGTGTCGCAGCCCGTGAGCGCGACGCCGCGCTCCGAGAGGAACCGTGCGAGCTCCATCCCCGGGCCGGGCTCGCCGGCGAGGTACGACTCCGGGTCGTCCCACCGCCCACCCCAGCCGGTGTGGAAGAGGACTGCGTCGCCGGGCTCGGGCTCGAGGCCCGCGAGGTCGGAGGGCTCGATCACCCCGCCCGCGCCGAGCGAGAGGTGGGAGACGTCGACGAGATGGCCGCGGGTGAGGATCTGCGGCACCGTCTCGATGCCGAGCGCGCTCACGCCGGCGGGCCCCGCGATCTCCTGCACCCGGTGGCCGTTGTACGCGCGGTCTCCGGCCTGGAGGTGGCTGAGCGCGTCCAGATGCGTCCCGAGCTGCGTCGTCCCCGAGATCACCTCGGTGATCCAGTTGACGCAGTTCTCGCCGACGCCGCCCATGTTCGCGTGGTGCGCGGTCGTCACGAGCGTCTGGTGGAACGCGCGGCCCGGGAACACGGGCACCCGCTCGTCGAGGACGCGGCCGAGGTCGTAGAGCCGGCCGTCGCGCACGAGCGACAGCGCCTCGAGGCGCTTTGCCGGCGTCACGTGGTTCAGCATCCCGACCTCGTCGTCGGCGCCGAACGGCGACGGCCACCACATCGTTCGCTCTTCGACGGCCACGTGGCGTAGACGCGCGCCCGGACGAGCCGTTACACCGTGTAACGCGACCGGCGTCCAACCGACTCACCGGCATGGACGTCTCGTTCTCGTCCCTCGCCGTCGTCGCCGCGATCGCGCTCGTCGCACCGCTCGCCGTCGCGTTCAGCGGCCTCCGGCTGCCGGCGATCGTCGTCGAGATCCTCCTCGGCATCGCCGTCGGCCCGCAAGGCCTCGGCTGGTCGTCGAACGACGAGCCGGTCGCGGTGATGGGCCTCGTCGGCCTCGCCTTCCTCCTTCTGCTCGCCGGGCTCGAGATCGACTTCGACGGCCTGCGCGGCCGCGTCCTCCGAGCGACCGGCGCCGGCTATCTGCTGTCGTTCGCGATCGCCCTTCTCGTCGGCTTCGGCCTCCGCTCGGTCGATCTCGTTCGCTCGCCGCTGCTCGTCGCGATCACCCTGTCGGCGACGGGCCTCGGCGTCATCCTCCCGATCCTGAAGGACGCGGGCGCGACGTCGAGCTCGTTCGGCCAGGTCGTCGTCGCGGGCGCGTCGATCGCCGAGGTCGGGCCCATCGTGCTGCTCTCGCTCTTCTTCTCCGGCGAGTCGTCCGGCCTCGGCGCGAAGATCGCGCTGCTCGCCGCCTTCGCGGCGTTCGTCGTCGCCGTCGGCCTCGTCCTTCTCCGCCTCGAGCGCTCGATGCGCCTCTCCTCAACCCTGCTCCGGCTGCAGGACACGACCGCCGAGATTCGCGTCCGCGGCGCCTTCCTGCTTCTCGCAGTCTTCGTCGTGCTCGCCTCGCGGTTCGGTCTCGAGGCGATCCTCGGCGCGTTCCTCGCCGGCGCGACGCTGAAGCTCGTCGACCGCGACGAGGCGATGACGCACGCGTTCTTCCACGCGAAGCTCGAGGCGGTCGGGTTCGGCGTCTTCGTCCCGTTCTTCTTCGTCTCGACCGGGCTGAAGCTCGACGTCGCGAGCCTCTTCGGCAGCGGCTCGGCGCTCGCCCATGTTCCTATCTTCCTCGCCGCCCTGCTCGTCGTGCGCGCGGTGCCCGCGATCCTCTACCGCCCGTTCGCGGACGAGGCGCGGCAGCTCGTCGCCGGCGGGCTCCTGCAGGCGACCTCGCTCAGCATTCCGGTCGTCGCCGGCCAGATCGGCGTCGACCTCGGGCTGATCCGGCCGACGAACTACGTCGCACTCGTCGCGGCCGGGTTGCTCTCGGTCGTCGTCTTCCCGCTCGTCTCGCTGACGCTTCTGCGCGCGCGACCGACGCCTGCCGCCTCCGCGGCGCTCACCGTGTGAGCGCTCTGCTGCGGTTCCTCTGTGCGGCCTGCACGTACGGGATCAGCGTGCCGCGGCCCCCGAAGCGGTGCCCGATGTGCGGAGGGCACGTCTGGCGGCCGCAGGCGTGACCGCGTTCCCGGACCTCAAGCTGCCCGACCATACGGGACGTCCGCGGACGCTCACCGAGCTCGCGGCCGGCGACCCCCTCGTCCTCGTCTTCTCGCGGGGCTGGTGGTGCCCGAAGGAGCAGCGTCACCTGCGCCGCCTCGTCGAGCTCCAGGACGAGCTCGACGTCGCGTACAGCCGGCTCGTGGTCGTCAGCGTCGACCCGCCGGAGGTGCAGGCTGCGTTCCGGGCCGGGCTCGGCGCGCGGTTCACGTTCCTCTCGGATGCCGGGCGGCGCTATCTCGACGAGCTCGGCCTGCGCGAGACGACCGACACCGTGCACAACCCCTACCGGCCGGCCGCATTCACCCTCTTTCCCGACCTCCGCGTCCACCGCGCGTACAACGGCTACTGGTACTGGGGCCGGCCGACCCTCGAGGAGCTCCGGCAGGACCTGCGCGTGATCACGGCGGCGGTGCGGCCCGACTGGGAGCTCGCCTGAGGCGCGAAGGCTCGACGCTCGTGCTCGACTCCGGCTTGCGCGTGCGACCCGACCCGCGCGCGATCCGGGGCGAGCCGGTGCGCGAAGTTCTCGCGCACGTGTGCCTCGGCGCGCCGATCCCGTTCGACGACCTCGCCGTGCAGCAGGCGCGGCGGGATGCGCTCGCCTGGTGGATCCCGCTCCTCGGCGACGACCTCGTCTGCATCACGTCGCTCGCGCTCGACGCCGTCCACTGCGTCGGCGCGATCACCGTCGTCACGGGGACGCGGGCGTTCGACAGCGACCCCTTCGCACGCGTCTTCGCCGACACGCGTCTCGTGCGGAGCGATCTCTTCTGCCGCGTCGCGCCGCCCGCGGGACCGGCGATCGAGCGGTACGCCGGCGTCGCGTGGCCCGGCGGCCGGTTCTAGCCCGGCAGCCGCTGCACGGCCGCGGCGACGTGCTCCTCGACCGCAGCGCGCGCCGCCTCGACGGCGCGCCGCCGCCGGATGATCAGGTCGGCGACGAGCCCGGTCCACCCCGTCTGATGCGACGCACCGAGACCGGCGCCGGTGTCGCCGTGGAAGTACTCGTGGAACCAGAGGAGGTCGTGCCAGGCGGGGTCACGCTGGAAGAGCTCGTAGCTTCCGAACACGGGGCGGGTGCCGTCGTCGCGCTCGAGGAAGATCGAGGCGAGCCGCCCCGCGAGCTCGTCCGCGACCTCGTCGAGGCTCAGATAGCGGCCGGAGCCGGTCGGGCACTCGACGCGGAACGCGTCGCCGAGGTAGCGGTGGTAGACGCGCAACGACTCGAGCAGGAGGTAGTTCATGGGGAACCAGACCGGCCCGCGCCAGTTCGAGTTCCCGCCGAAGAGGCCGCTCGTCGACTCGCCCGGCTCGTAGTCCAGCGTCGCCGTGACGCCGTCGATCGTGACCTCGAGCGGCCAGTCGGCATGGACGCGCGATAGAGCGCGCAGGCCGTGCTCGGAGAGGAACTCCGCCGGGTCGAGCATCGGCACGAGCAGGCGCCGGAGCCGGTCCTCGTCGACGATCGAGAGCATCCGCCAGCCCGCGTGGGCGTCGGACTCCATGTGCTGGACGACCGCGCGGGCCTCCGCCCGGTTCGCCGTGAACCACGCGACGCGGCGCATGAAGTCCGGGAGCGAGGCCATCGTCGCCGGGCCGAGCGTCGTCACGGCCGCGAGCGGGAGCAGGCCGACGACCGAGCGCGCGCGCAGCGGGATCCGCTGGTCGTCGCGCTTCAGGACGTCGTAGTAGAACCCGTCCTCCTCGTTCCAGAGCCCCTTCTCGTTGAGCGCGTTCGCGATCAGCGCGAAGTGCTCGTAGAACTTCGTCGCCAGGTCCTCGTACGTCCGGTCGTGGTCGGCGAGGATCAGCGCGAGCTCGAGCATGTTCTGGCAGTACATCGCCATCCATGCCGTGCCGTCCGATTGCTCGAGCGTGCCGCCGACGGGGAGTGCCGAGCGGTCGAACGGGCCGATGTTGTCAAGCCCGAGGAAGCCGCCCTCGAAGAGGTTGTTGCCCTCCGAGTCCTTGCGATTGACCCACCACGTGAAGTTGAGGAGCAGCTTGTGGAAGACGCGCTCGAGAAAGGCGAAGTCGCGGTCGCCCGCGATCTCGTGCACCCGCAGCGCGGCCCATGCGTGCACAGGCGGGTTCACGTCGCCGAACGCCCACTCGTAGGCCGGCAGCTGCCCGTTCGGGTGCATGTACCACTCGCGGCAGAGCAGGACGAGCTGCGACTTGGCGAACTCGGGGTCGACGTGCGCGAGCGCGACGCAGTGGAACGCGAGATCCCATGCCGCATACCACGGGTACTCCCACGGGTCCGGCATCGAGATGACGTCCATGTTGTTCAGGTGCGTCCAGTCGTGGTTCCGCCCGTTCCTGCGCTCCTCCGGCGGCGGCGGGCCGGCGGGGTCGCCATCGAGCCAGCGCTGCACGTCGTAGTGGAAGAACTGCTTCCCCCAGAGCATCCCGGCGAGCGCCTGCCGGAGGACGCGCGCCTCGTCGGAGCTCGCGTCCGCGGGCGTCAGCTCGGCGTAGAACTCGTCGGCCTCGCGCGCGCGGCGGTCGAAGATCTCGTCGGTGTCGGGGCCGAGGCGCACGCCCTCGGAGAGGCGCAGCTCGATCGTGGCGGTCGCTCCGGCTTCGATCTCGAGGCGGTATCGGAGTGCTGCCTTCGTCCCGCGTCCCTCGGGGTTCACCGTCGCCGACCCGTGCACGACGTGGTCGTTGATCCCGTCCTTCGGGTACGGGGTCGCGCTCTCGACGCCGAAGAGCCGCTGCCGGTTCGTCTCGTTCTCGCAGAACAGGGGCTCCGGCGAGCCGCTCCAGCTCAAGACGCGACTGCCGAGCTCCGCATGCTCGGCGACGAGCGCGCCGTTCTCCACGCGGATCTCGGGCTTCGTCCCGTCGAGACCCCAGGACCAGGTGTTCCGGAACCAGAGCGTCGGGAGGACGTCGATCGAGGCGCGCTCGGGCCCTGCGTTCCGGACGGAGATGCGCACGAGGATGTCCTCGGGCGCCGCCTTCGCGTAGTCGGCCGTGATCTCCCAGTACCGCCCGTCGTCGAAGATGCCGGTGTCGACGAGCTCGAACTCGGGGTCGAGCTTGCCGCGGCGCGCGTTCTCCTCGACGAGCCGCGTGTACGGGTACTCGCGCTGCGGATACATGTAGCGCCAGCGCATCCACGAGTGGGTCGGCGTCGAGTCGAGGTACCACCAGTACTCCTTGGCGTCCTCGCCGTGGTTTCCCTGCGGGCCGGTGAGGCCGAAGATCCGCTCCTTCAAGATCGGGTCCTGCCCGTTCCAGAACGCGAGCGCGAAGCACAGCGCCTGCCGGTCGTCGCAGATGCCGGCGAGGCCGTCCTCGTTCCAGCGGTAGACGCGCGAGCGCGCGTGGTCGTGCGGGAACGAGTCCCAGGCCTCACCTGTCGCGCTGTAGTCCTCGCGGACGGTCCCCCATGCCCGCTCGCTCAGGTACGGGCCCCATTTCCGCCACGGCGCGCGGCCTGACGGCACCTCTGCAAGACGTTCCTTTTCGGCGTTCATATCGCGTGAGTCTCCCACCGAGGCGGAGCGTTACGAATCGACGGCTCGCGAGACTGACCTTCATGCGCTTCGGACGCCAGCTCTGCGGTGACCTCGATGAGGCGTCGGCGCGCGAGTGGCTCGTCGCTGACGGCGCGGGCGGCTTCGCGATGGGCACGGCGTCCGGGTTGCGGACGCGCCGCTACCACGCGCTCCTCGTGGTCGCGGAGTCGCCGGCCCGCCGCCGTGTCGCGCTCACGGCGCTCGATCCCGTGCTCGTCGTCGGGGACACGCGGATCAGGCTCGCCGTGCACGAGTGGTCCGACGGATCCGTCGACCCGCGCGGCAACGTCCACCTCGCGTCCTTCGACCTCTCGGACGGCGTCCCCCGCTGGCGCTGGCAGATCGGCGACGTCCTGCTCGAGCGCGAGCTCGCGATGGAGCACGGGCGGCCGGCGGTCTCGGTCGTGCACCGGCTCGTGCGCGCAGCCGGCCCGGTCCGGCTCGAGCTCGCGGCTCTCGGCACGTGGCGCGACGCCCACGGCGAGCGCTTCGCCGGCAACGCGCCGGCCGTGGAGGCCGTCGCCGACGGGTACGTCTTCGAAGGCGCCTATCGCGTCGCCGGGCCAGGGTTCGCGCCCGGCGGCGAGTGGTACGTCGGCGTGCGCCACCGCGAGGAGGCGTCGCGCGGGCTGGCGGATCACGAAGACCTCTGGTGCGCAGGGACGTTCGCCCACGAGCTCGAGCCGGGAGGAACGCTCGTCGTGTCGGCGTGGGCCGGCGACCTCGCCGCTCCACCGCCGCCCGGCACCGTCGCGCGGGCGCGGGCGCGGGCCCGGTCGCTGACGGCCGGAGCCCACGACGGGGTCGACGCCCAGCTCCTCCTCGCGGCGGATCAGTTCGTCGTCGGCGGACCGACCGTCGTCGCCGGCTATCCGTGGTTCGGCGACTGGTCGCGCGACACGATGACCTCCTACGAGGGCCTCTTCCTCGAGACTGGCCGCGTCGACGAAGGGCGGCGGCTGCTCGAGCGGAACGCGTCGACGCTGGACGAGGGGATGCTCGCGAACACGGCCGACACCGGAACGCTCGAGTACAACACGGTCGACGGCACGCTCTGGTTCCTGCACGCCGTCGGCCGCCACGTGGAGCGGACGGGCGACGTCGACCTCGCGGCGCAGCTCGCGCCGCAGCTGCGATCCGTCGTCGAGTGGCACGTGCGCGGGACCCGGTACGGGATCGCGGTCGACCCGGCGGACGGTCTCCTGACGCAGGGCGGCGACGGCGTCGCGCTGACGTGGATGGACGCCCGTGTCGACGGCGTGCCGGTGACGCAGCGCGCCGGGAAGGCAGTCGAGGTGAATGCCCTCTGGGTCAACGGGCTCGCGGTGGTCGCACGTCTGACGGACGACGCCGACGTCGCCGCGCTCGAAACGAGGGCGAGGGCGTCGTTCGGGCCTGCGTTCGCGCTCGACGGCCGCTGCGCCGACGTCGTCGGCGATGCGCGCCTGCGGCCGAACCAGCTGCTCGCGGTCTCCCTGCCGTACGCGCCGCTCGACTCGCGGTCCGTCGTTCGCTCGTGTGCGCCGCTCGTCACGTCGATCGGTCTGCGGAGCCTCGACCCGAGCGACGGCGGCTACATCGGTCGTCATCGCGGCGACGGCCCGTCACGCGACCGCGCCTACCACCAGGGCACGGTGTGGCCGTGGCTCGTCGGCCCGTACGCCGAGGCGGCGCAGAAGGTCGGCGAGCCGACGGAACGGCTGCTCGACGGGCTCGAGACGCACCTCTCGGAGTGGGGCCTCGGCTCCGTGTCCGAGACGGCCGACGGCGACGCGCCCCACGCCGCCACCGGGTGCCCGTTCCAGGCGTGGTCGGTCGCGGAGACGCTGCGCGCGCGGCGCCTGCTCCTGCGCTGACGCGAGCCGACGTCGCAGCGCAGCGCTACACCGCGAGGCGTGCTCGAGCCGCGCGCGCGTCCCTCGACGGCGCGTCGTAAGCCTCGAGCATCCGCAGCCAGACCTCGCTCCGGGTCGGGAAGCTCGGCACGGCATGCCACAGCCGCTCGAGCGGCACCTCGCCGACGACCGCGATCGTGGCCGCGTGCAGGAACTCGGCGACGTCGGCGCCGGTGAACGTCGCACCGACGAGGACCCGGCGGTCGTCGTCGATCACGAGCCGCGACATCCCGGGCGCGAGCCGGCCGTAGAAGCTGCCGCCAGCGACGCCCGAGGTGTCGTGGCCGACGGCGACCGCGTCGATTCCCGCTGCGCGCGCCGACGCGAGCGTGTGCCCGACGGCCGCGACCTGTGGGTCCGTGAAGACCACGCGAGGAGAGAGCGCTCCGTCCGCGAGCGGATCGACCGCGGCGTCGCGGCCGAGGATCTGCTCGGCGGCGACACGCGCCTGGTATTTCGCCATGTGCGTCAGGAGCGCGCGGCCGTTGACGTCGCCGACGGCGAAGAGCCACGGCGTGTCGAGCGCGCGCATCGTCTCGTCGACGGCGATCGCCTTCCCGTCCTCGAGCCCGACGGCTTCGAGCCCGAGGCCGCGCGTCGCCGGACGCCGGCCGACACCGACGAGGATCTCGTCGCCGACAAGCTCGTCGCCCGAGCCGAGCGTGAGCACGACCTCGCCGCCCGCGTTGCGCGCGACGGCGACGGCCGGCACGCCGACGCGGACGTCGATGCCCCGTTCGACGAGCGAGCGGTGCACGAGATCGGATGCGAACTCCTCCTCGCGCGCGAGCACGCGCGGCATCGCCTCGACGATCGAGACGCGCGAGCCGAGCGTCGCCCAGGCCTGCCCGAGCTCGACGCCGACGACGCCGCCGCCGAGCACGAGCAGCCGCTCCGGCACGCGCTTCGACGTCGTCGCCTGCTCGTTCGTCCACGGGAGGGCGTCGGCGAGGCCCGGGATCGGCGGAAGAGCGGCGACGCTGCCGGTCGCGATCACGACGGCGCGGCGTGCGCTCAGACGACGCCCGCCGACGTCCACGGCGAGCTCGCCGACGAGGCGGCCGCGGCCGCGAACCACGGTCACGCGCCGCGCTTCGAGCCAGGGCACCTGCCCGCTGTCGTCGAGATCGTGCACGACCTCGTCACGGCGCCTCAGCACCGCCTCGACGTCGAGCTCGCCGGTGACCGCCTCCGCCGCACCGGGGATCCGCCGCGCCTCCGCGAGCGCCTCGGCCGGCCGCAGCAGCGCCTTCGACGGCATGCAGCCGAAGAACGAGCACTCGCCGCCGACGAGGCGGTTCTCGACGACCGCGACCGAGAGCCCCTGCTCGCCGAGCCGCCCCGCACATACCTCGCCGGCCGGGCCGGCGCCGATCACGATCACGTCGAACTCGGTCTCCACGGTGTCGCTCCTCCGTCGCACGTCGTTTCCACGTAGTCGCTCCCGGGGGCTCCGTGTTACGGCCTGTAACGAAGCGGGGGCGGCCTGGACGGAACAGCGTGCGCACTCTCGCCCTCCTCGCAGCCGTCGCCTCAGCCTTCGGCGGCGGAGGCCGCGCCACCGTCTCGGTCCACGCGTCGCAGTTTGGCCGCGTGCTCGTCGACGGCCGCGGGTTCGCGCTCTACGCGTTCACGAAGGATCCGCGCGGGCGCAGCACGTGCAGCGGCGCCTGCGCCGCGGCGTGGCCGCCGTTCGTCGTCGCGTCACGCGCGAAGGCAGGCGCAGGAGTCGCGTCGTCGCTCCTCGGGATTGCACGCCGCGCGGACGGCACGCGCCAGGTCACCTTCCGCGGTCGCCCGCTGTACTACTACGTCGGCGATCGGAAGCCGGGGCAGATCCTCTGCCAGAACGTCGTCGAGTTCGGCGGCACC
>Ga0070741_10016375_pt1 | contig 12373 bp, 7 predicted proteins | sample Coa_R1_4_FD_66440 | JGI IMG/M metagenome (GOLD analysis project Ga0070741, IMG submission 66440) | Surface soil microbial communities from Centralia Pennsylvania, which are recovering from an underground coalmine fire - Coalmine... | ecosystem: Environmental > Terrestrial > Soil > Unclassified ...
ACACATGGAGGTCGGCCTCGCCGTTCCCCCAGGCGGGGTGCAGTGTCCCGGCATCACGATGACGAAAACATCCGACCCGGTGTCCGTCCGTCCGGGCGATCAGTTCTCGTGGAGCATCAATGTCGGCGTCGCTCGGTTCATAGTCGGTGTCGGGGACGAAGGTGGCGGCCTTCAACTCGGTTTCGGTGGCGCCCTGTTGGCCGCGGGGCCGGGGACTGACGGAGTAGAGGAAGAGGGCTGTCCCAAGCCGTTCGGAAGCCCGTGGGTTGACGTGGGCGAAACTGCCGGTGCGGGCCAGGTCTTTTTCGCGGGCCGTTCCCCGGGTGTCGGTGGTGTCGGCGACTTCGGTGCCGGCGATCTCTCGGTAGGACGACACGATCCGGTCGTCTTCGAGCAATCCCGACGTGAGCACGGCGTTGACGACATCGGGGTTGGACAGCGGTAGGTCACCCGGGCCGATGAGCGCCGGCACCCACTGGCCGACCTCGGCACGCCTGACATGGGCGTAGACGGTGGTGGCGAAGATTTGGATGGTGGAGCGGACCCGCTGGAAGCCAGTGTGAGCGGACCACTCGTGCTCGGCGAGGTCGATCAGTGACGGATGGAATGGATAGCTCCGGGTGACGGCTTTCTTGAACTCGGCTGGCTTGGCCCAGTCGAACTTGGCAAGCACGTCGGCCTTCCAGCGGCCGTTCATCACGCCGAGGAAGTCGGTTGCGGTCTCGGAGACGACGTGCTGGTCGGGTGCGTCGGCGAAAAGACGGCGTCGGATAATATCGGCGAAGTCGCCGCCGCCGGTCACCGCGGCGGTCCGCCCGTTGCGGATCAGGAGGCCGTTCAGTTCCTCCCGCGCATTCTGTGCCTCAGAGCCGAGCTGCATGGTGTCGTTCTCTGAGGAGATCATCACCATGACGACGACGCAGTTCTTCGCTTCGTTGGCGCAGTCGAGGAGACCGCGGAGGAAGGCCATGTCCTTCGCGAGGAGCGCGTCGTGGGTGGCGGCGACGACTCGGAGGTAGTCCATGACTTCGTCGATCAGGATGAGCACCGGTCGTCCGGAGGACTCGATGGCGGCCTGGATGCGTTCCTTATTGGTTGAGTTGATCTTCTCCCGGTATTTCTCGTAGCGGGAGCCGTCTCTCTCCACCAACCGCCAGAGGCACCGTTCGCCGAGGGTCACGGCGGGGCCGTCGAGCGCCACGTCGGCCTGTCCTGGGGTCATGTTGTCGCAACTGAGGACAACACACAGCGGGTTCTGGAGGTCTTCGGTGACGGTCCACGTCCCGGCGAGTGTCCGGGCCGAGGAGATGGTTCTCTGCCCGATTTCGGTGGCGATGAAGTCGGAAGTGTGGGTGGCGAGGTGCCACATGCCGACCAAGCCGTGGCTCTTCCCGCCGCCCATTCCCTGGTCGAGTCGCCACACCGCTTTCGCTTGCTCGGAGCCCTTACCGTTGACACCGAGACGGACTGCAACCTTGCCCATGAGGTCAACAAGGTCGGCCGTTGGGTGGGTGATGTCGCCGTAGTAGCTGGCGTCGGCGTAGGGAACGGTGCCTTTGATGGCGTTGAACAACGACATCTGGACGTCGTCGATCTGGCCGCCACCCGACGCGACCTCGTCCCGCAAGGCAATTGCTTCCCACCACGGCTTGATCGTCATTTCAGTCTTCTCCCAACTGGAAGGTTCCCTGCGCTGCGGCGGCGTTGGCATCTTCGAGTTCGCGCTGCCGGGCGACGGCAAGGTTCCTGGTGCTCGAGACGACCGCCTGCCGGTTCCGCACCAGATACGTCCATGATTCGCCGTCGGGGTCGGCTTCCGGCACTGACCCTGCCAGGGCACTGACCGCTGCCCAGACGTATGGGTCTTCGATCTTGTCGGCGGCGATGAGGACTTCGGCGGCTTGAGCGAGGCTCTTGCCTTCGGCGACCATGGCAAGGGCGACGTCGAACACCGGTGTCGTTGGGTCGATCTGGTCGGCCGGCCATGCAGACTCGGAGGCGAAAGCGAGCCGTACGCCCTTGCTGTCCTTGACGAGCACGCCCTCGGTCGCTGACTCGTCCAGGTCGGCGGCGAGTCGCTGCCAGCGAGCCTCGGAGCCGGGGGTGATCGATCGACCAAACAGCTTGACCCAGAAGAGAGCGAAACGTGTGCGTTCGTCGAACGTGCCGAGCGGCAGGTCGTCCATCCGAATGTCGGCCGCTTCCTGTACCATCTGGCGCGCTAGGGGGAGGTAGCGGTCCAGCGCGACTTGGTTCCCGACTTTGTCGAGCACCTCGGAGTACCGGCCGACGACCTCCATCGCGGGCCCGGCCGACGCCATCAACTGGTCGGTCAACGCCAGCCCAGCTCCGTCCCAGAGAGCCAGTCGCGCCTTGATCTCTTTGCGGACCTCCGCGTCGACCTCGGCCACCCGACCTGGTTGTCGAGCTTCCGGAGCGGGCCGGCACGCCAAAGTGAGTGTGGTCTCGATGTTCGCGGATCCAGCCTTCCCGCCCTTCTCGGTTCGCGCTGGCCAAGAACCCGTGAGAATCAGCCCAGCGGAGTCGATCGATGTGAGGAGACGATGCCAGACCTCTGGGTCGCCATGGCCAAACACGATGGTCACAACGCCGGCGTCCTTCACCTTGAGGCGCGCCTGCTTGAAACCGGCTGTGATACACCGGTCATAATGCTCGTCGTCCCGGGGGTCGTTGACAGCCTTGCCCCCGCGCTTCACGATTGCCTCCTCATCCTTCTCCTGGACGCCCAACGGGTGGGAGGTAATGCCGAAATCGGGGTGCGACGAGACGAGCGCCCGCTTCAGCCAAACGAAGAACAGGTCCGACGCGTCGGAGTAGTCGATCATGCCGTTGTACGGCGGGTCGGTGACGACAGCGTCGAGGGATCCGTCGCGCATTGGCAATGCCGCCGCAGAGCCGCGTCGTATGACCCCCGGCTTGCCTGGAGGTCGCTCAAGTTGGTTCTTCAGCGAGGCGAGCGTATCCGGAGCGACCGAGCGCCAGCTTGCTGGCCCGGTACCACAGCCGACTTCGAAGTAATCATACGAGAACGCGATTGCAGCCTCGTTGACGAAGATGTCGTGTGTCTGCACCCGATTCGAGGTGGCATGTAGATGAGGCTGCAAGGTCGTACCGCGGGTGGACCGGCGCATCTTCCGCACCAAGACGGCCGCCGCATAGCCAGCCAAGGCTGCTGCGTAGTCCCCGCTCGCTCCTGAATCGACGACCGAGCAAGTGATCTCGTCGATCATCCTCGCGAGCCTTATGAAGCCTAGGGTCTGCCGGTGGTTGCAGAATGTCCCGTAGGACCGGTAACCGTACATCGATGGACGGACGGTGTCGTTATTTCCGTCCGGGACCTTTTCGTCGGGTACAGCGGGAATCCCAGGGCTGAAGGCCGCTTCGTTACAGAGGGCCTTGGAAGACGCCACGATCGCATCCAGGTCGACTTGTGACGGTTCTCGGAAGACCTTTCCGACTGTGTCGTCGAGATCCGAGACGACCAACATTTCGTCCCCGGCGAGGCCGTCGTTCATCAGGCGGGCGTGAACCTCCTTAACGTGGACATGCCCACAGAAGGGACAGACCGCAGCCTTACCTCGCCTTCCCTTCACCGAAACGAGGGTCGGCTGGCCGGAAGGCGGCCCGTCATGAACCACAGCCTTGAACGTTCCCGTCCCGTCGTCGGTGACGATCCGATACGACTGCCCTGCGTCGTTCTTCTTCGGGAGTGGGTGCCGGAGAGCAAGGCTGCCGGTGAGGGGAAACCGGCGATCGCAGTTCTGACACGGGAGACTGACGGACCAGAGATAACCCCAGGGTCGCTTCCCGCCGACCATCGGGTAGAAGGCACCCATTTCGTGCTCGTAGCGCGAACCGATCAAATCGAGCACGAATCTCACGTCCCGGAGCAGGCGGGGTGCGCCCCAGTTCTCCGGGTCATCGGTCCCGTATGCATCGAATGGAAGCGGCGGTTCGTGGTCCCAGTTCCGAAGCGGATAGTCGGCGAGGAGAGCCCCGCCGAGGGTAGCGACCGGGGAGTAGTCGATCCCCCAAGCCTTCACGCCGAGACGGGCAGCTTCCAGCGGGAACATGGCCCGCCCGGAGTACGGGTCCAGCATGGAAGCGCCCTCGGGGTATTGCTCGGCGAGTTCGATCACGAGCTCGTGGTGGGCGGCGTCCCGGCCGGTCATGGCTTTGCGTACGAGTGCCTGGAGGCGCTGCTGCTCGGCAGGATCATCGGGCCAGGGGAGAAGAGAGCAAATGACGGCGGCCTTCGCTTGGGCGAGCGGTCGGGCCGCGAACCATGTGAACAGGTTCTTCTCGCTGTTCCCGGAGCCCCAGCCCGAGTCCGTGTTCTCCGAGACTTCCTGGCACGGAAACCAGCGTTCGATCATTCTGGTCACGCGGGCACAACCTCTCTGGCAGCGGAGAGAGCGGAGCCCGGGATGCGCACGATGGCGACGTCTTGGGCGGCGTCGGCGAAGACGACCGCGGGGTGCCGCCAGGCGTGGAACAGGGTGCCGTTCCCGTCGTTGCACTGGTCGACGACGTAGAGCCAGTAGTCGTTGCCGAGGAGCCCGGCTTTGGCGATCTCTTGGCCGGTCATGCGGATGCCGGTGCTCGACGCGGAGTCCCAGACGCCTTTGACTTCGACGCATCGTTGTTCGCGGCCGCGGGTGGCGTGGAGATCGAACCCGAGGTCTTTTTCGGTGTGCCGGTCGGCGACGCCCCATCCGTCGTCGGAGAGGAATTGGACGACGTGGGCCATGGCGATCGTCTCGCTGTCCTGTTCCTTCGGGTCGAGCGGGACGCCGGTGCCACGGACGTGCGCCCAGCCGACACGTTCCAGGTCAGCGTGGGTGAGCGTGATGGCGCCATCGAGTTCTTTGATCCGGCCGCTGACGGCTTCTTCGATAGCGGCTCGGGCGGCAACCCGTTCGTCATGGCCCTCGATGTGGTCGGTCAGGTCGCTGGGGAGTTGTTGAAGCTGGGTGCGGGCCTGAGCGAGCCAGGTCGTGAGCGCGTCTTTGCGGGTGTTCAGATCCTTGGTGAGGGCTACCTGTGCGGCGGTTTCAGCGTTTGTGCTCCGTGCGGGGTGGGGGGTCTTGCTGGCTCGCTCGCCGGGCTCGAGGTTGGCGAGCGCCTCCCAGGTCACGGCTCGTGCTCCGGTCTGGTCGACGCGGATCAGGTACGACCAGCTGGTGTTGCGCCGCCCGCCGCCTTCGGTCACGGGCACCTCGAAGACGAAGAGGTCGTAGTCGGTGACGGAGTTGGGGTCGTGGAGCCGCCCGCCTTGGTAGAGGCCGCACGGAGAGCGTCGGCCGCGGTGGCGGTGAGGACGGTGAAGGCCGGCTCGCCGGGGCCCAGCATCAGGGCCCGCCCGGCGGCAGCGGCTCCTGCGTTCACGGCGTCACGCTTGGCGGCGCCGCTCGTGGCGATGAGGGTCCGTCCTGACCGGAAGTCGGGAGGGAGGGTCATCGCGGAGGTGGACAGGTACCAGAGTCCTTCGTCGGCGACGGCGGAGCGTTCGAGGGTGACGAGCCCGGCTCGGGCGATTCGTCGGAGGAACCGCTCGACGATGTGGGGGTTGATCCGTTCGAGGCGCTCGTCGTGGAGTGATGAGATCGCCTTCGACAGCTCCACACCGGACGCCAGCTGGTCTTCGGCCCGGCGGGTGAGGTCGCGGATTTGTCGGAGCCGGTCTTTGGTGATCGATTGGACCGCCTGGGTTGCGAGGTCACCGCCGGTGCCCGACGCGTAGGTCTTGGCAAGAAGTTTCTCGATGTCAGCTGTCCCGGCCTCGGAGAGGGCGATTTCAGCGACGAGGCTGAGGGAGTCGAACATCTTCCCGCCGAGCTCGTTGGCGGCGGCGCACAGGTTGTCGAGCAGCCGGAGGTGGGCGTCGCCTTCTCGGGTGCCGGTGGCGACCAGGTTGTAGAGCTCGACGTCGCGTGTCTGTCCGACGCGGTGGATGCGTCCCATGCGCTGCTCGAGCCGGACGAGGGACCAGGGGATGTCCCAGTTCACCAGGACGTGCGCGGTCTGGAGATCGATTCCTTCGTTTCCCGCGTCGGTACTGACGAGGATCTGGAAATGCCGCGATGCGAATTCGGCACGTACCTGGTCTCGGACGGGATGAGGGTCGCGACCCGAGTACCGCTTAGCACTGAACTTGTTGCTTTGAAACCGGGCGACGAGCCAGTCGGCGGTGTCGGCGAATTCGGTGAAGACCACGGCCTGCTCACTGTTCCCGGCGACGATCCCATTGGCGGCGAGGCAGTCGTCGACAAGGCGGGGCCACTTCGAGATCGTTTGTGCGTTGTCGCCGACGTGCGCGTCGAGGCGGGTGAGGAGGTCGCCGATTGCTTTCTTCTCCTCCCGCGATGCGACCGATCCGGCGTGGATCACCTCGTTTTCATCTTGTTCGGCGTCGTCGGCGTCCCAGGGGTCGCCTTGGACGGTCCCTTCCGGGGAGGTCGGTTTCAGCGTGGCCATTCCGTCGCGGCGACGTGTGAGCGTCTCAGCGAGGGAGTGGAGGCACGAGGCGGCCCGCTTGCCGTAGACCATCTTGGCGAGGCCGGAGGATGAGGCGGGGAAGAACTGGTCGACGAGGTCGAGGGCCTCGGTGTAGAAGGCCTGCTCGGCCAGGTTCAGCGCGACGTTGAAGTTGTGGGCCCGACGGCTTTTGAACAGTCGGGTTTGGCCATCGTAGTCGACGAGTTCTTCCTTCATCCGGCGCAGGAAGTGGAGCGGCCCGGGCTGCAGCGCCCGTCCCGGTTGTTTATCATCGACCCGTTCGACCGCCGGGTAGACCGACGGGTCGACGAGGTGCATCAGGGCCCGGAACAGCCACTCGTTCCCTCGGTGGGGGGTGGCGGTCATCAGCACGACCCGCGGTGTCTTGCGGGCGATGGTCAGGCCGACCCGGTGCCATTGACCCGCCGTCGGGGTCATCCGGTGGGCTTCGTCGAAAACGACCGCGTCCCATCCGGCGCGGTCAGGGTCGATCGCTTCGAGGACCGACTGGTTCATGCCGGCCAGCTCGAGCGAGACGACCCACATGTCGTGGCCGACTCCGACGGCATGCTCGCGGACCGTGTCGGCCGTGATACGACGAAGGCTGTCCGGGCCCCCGAGGAACCGCTCGAAGTCCTCCTGCCATTTCGTGACGAGGTGAGCCGGGCAGACAACCAAGGCGCGGTTCACGAAGCCGAGGCGCTGCATCTCCCGCAGCCACAGGCCACCCATGATCGTCTTCCCAGTGCCGGGCTCGTCGGCGAGCAGGAAGCGGAGGACGGGCTGAGGCAGCATGGCGCCGTAGACCGCCAGGTTCTGGTGGGGGTACGGATCCAGCGGAGTGCCGCCGAGCGCCGACGCCTTCCCGCTGATCGCGGCTCGGCGCATCCACTGAGACCACAGAGCGCCGAGCACGGCGGCTGGGTCGCCGTTCCCGTCTTCGGTCAGGCACTCGACGGCCGTTGGGTCGGCGACGTTGTGCTCGGAGAGGCGGCCGTCGTCGTGCGTGACGAAGAGTTGCATGCCGGCGTCTGAGGGCCACGCGGCCCGGACCACTACCCACTCCGAGGTATTCGGGAGTCTGATGCGCATGCCAGCTTCGAGGGTCGTCACCGCCGGTGACGAGGGCGGAGTCACAGCGACCCCGCCAGCGAGCTGTTCTGCCTGTGGTCTCTGGGGGTAGTCAACCCGGTCAGCCCACACGAAGCGTTGCCCAGGGCCGACGTGGCCGTCGGGAACCATGCGCTCTCCGGAGATGACCAGGACCGTGTTGATGCTGAGGCGCAGGAGACCACAGATCCACCCCTGGCAGACCAAGCGTCCGTTTGACACGCTGCCAGGGTCTGGAGCATCGCTCCCGGAGCCAGCCGAAGGCTGACCCGACACGTTCCGGGTCTCGTCGTGCCGCCTACCAAGCTACACCCATGCCCCCCGCCGACGCTCAGAACCTGAGCTGGTCACGCCCAAGTGGCTACCGGGGGCGATCAGTCGGCCTGCTCGCCGAAGGCCCTCGGCGGCGCCGTGCAGGAGCGTATCCCGGCCCAGACCGCCTTGACGGTCGGGTCGTTGGTGGCAAGATCGGCCGGCCGTGCGAAAAGCCGATGGATGCGATCCGCCGCTCGACAGTCGAAGGTCTTGGCCACCTCGGCCAGGCCGGTGACGTAGAGGACAATGGCCAGTGCGCCGGCGTGGTGTTCAGCCCTCGGCGCTGACCGGGGAGCCCCTTGGGAGCCCCTCGTCCTGGCGAGCGATAAGGGAATGCCCAATCGCGCGAAGCGAAAGTCATCGCTGAAGACGTCGCCCACCGGCTCTCTGAGAGGCGTACCGCTCATGTTGTCCACCTCATCGCTCTCACCGTGTCTGTCAGCGGCTTGCCCAAACTTTGTTGCCCTTGCTCGCCAACTGTCCTCCAGAGTGCCGCGATCAGGCTGGCACCCTGCGCCGCAGAACCCCGGCCGGCGCGACGGGCGGGGCTTGGAGGGCGGTCAGCATCTCGAGCGCGTCGATGTAGCGGAGTGGCCGCGGCCCGATGGAACGGCGGATCACGTCCTTGGTAGCGTCGGTGCAGTTGAGCGACTTCACGTGACGGGCGCCGATACGGGTGTCGCCGCGGCCGTAGAGCAGGACGCCGAGGACCTGGCCCATTTGGAACACGTCGTCGGGGCCGCTCCAGTTGCGCCGCTCGAAGTTTTTCATGCCCCGGGTGACCCATGCGTAGTTCCAGAAGTCGGCGGGGACCGGTTTGCCGCCCAGGCCCTGTTGAGCGATCCCGAAATCGGCCAGTTTCAGCCGTCCGCCCTTGGCGACCAGGACGTTCATCGGAGTGAGGTCACGGTGGAAGATCCCACAGCGATGAAGGTCATCCAGGGCCTTGAGGAGGCCGACGACCTCATTCTTTGCTCGGGATTCGGGCCACCGGCCCGTCTCCCGCAGGTAGATGTCCATGGACCCGTGGGGTGCGTACTCGAGGACCAAGGCATAGTTGAGGAGACGTTCCGGCCATCTCGACAGACGGAACGCGAACGAGTCAAAGAATTCGATGACCCGCCGGTTGCTGCGTAGCAGCCGACCGAAGTAGGCCTCGCTCTGCCACCTGTCCTGGTCGTCGGTCACCTTGATGCAGACCGCTCGGGGGAGATGCCCTTCGCGGTCGAGTTCCTCGGCCTCGTATGCGACCCCGAAGCCACCCTCTCCGAGTCGCCTCACAATTCGGTAATGCACGGTCCCGGAATAACCCACCACGACTTGGCCGGCCCTGAGTTGCATCAGCATGAGGAACATCCTTTCCGGTCGGGCCTGTTTAGGCGGCCTGGTCGCCATCTGGCACATGTCGGCCGTCTTTTCGCCGCATCCTTCGCGGTTCTCAGTAAATCTCGCTTCCGTCCGTAGCGCCTTCCTGGGACCGCAAACGACGGCGACCCCGCCCAGCTCCCTCGGACTTGGCGGAACGCTGAGCCCGGCGGCAGTCGCCTGAGAGGCGCGCTAATGGGGGGCCCAGCGGCGCCACTCGTCCTCGGCCGTCACGACGAAGGCCGGAAGGAGAAGGGGGAAGGGACCAACGGCGGAAACGCTGCGGCGGGCGGCTCCCTGGGTCATCCGAGAATGGATTCACGCCACCAGGGTCTGGAGGAGCGCCGCCACCGACGATACCACCGTTGCCCGCTGTCCGCTTCGCCCAAATCGAGGAACCCCGAAGAATCCCCGAGCCTTGCCGCCACACTCGTGCGACAGTCCGCCGCGGCTCTGCTCGCGGCTGCCCATCTCAATTCTAGACGGCATGCGGGACAACGGTTTTCGCCTGGCAGTCACGTTGGGTGGTCATGCGGTTCGCCGGTGTGGCAACGGCCGGGGCTGCGGTACCGTCCGATGGTCGCATCCAATCGAAGGAGGCGAGCGATGCCTGTGCTGATGATCGCTGAAGTCGGCCGTTCCGAATGGCAAGCTGACCACCATCGGTGCAGGCGAACCAACCGCTCCCCCGTAGGAGAATGCTGTGACCACCCTCGACACTATGACCCCCGGGGCCGCCGAAGCGCCGCCCCCGCTCCGGACAAGCGAAACCCCATACGCGAAGTTCCTTGTTCGGCTCATGCGCGGTGTTGTGGCGCTCATCGTCGCCGGCTTCATCGTCGGCGGAATCGGTATCGGATATGCGTTCGCCCACCGCAACGACCGCGCGCCGGAGTGGGTCGATGGCCAGTGCATGTCCTCCGTGAATGCCGACCAAACCTGTGGCTACAAGCCCGCACCCGGAACGGTCATTGTCGAGAGTGCACTGGGCGGGACGGCGGGCGTCCTGGGTGGTCTCGTGGCCACGTTCAGCATCGAGGTCAGCGTGGCCCTCTACCTGGCCGCCCGAAAGTACCGCGCTCATAAGTAAGAGCCGTCGCAGCGAACCTGGGTGGCTGAGTCCGCCGTTTGGTCCTCCCCGCGCGGCCGGTCGGTCGTGGATCCCCGTGGTGGAGGTTGCGCGCCGACGTCCCAAGTCGGTGTCGGGGCCAGCGCGGCGGAGCATCTCCGCACTGTGCGACACGGCGAGGGGAGAAGCGCCAACTTTGAAGGCTCGGCCGTCCGAGGTCGAGCGGAAGGTGTGTCCCGCCGGATGTAGGTCGTGGATCAATGGTTCATATGTCCCGCAATGGTCACGATGGGCCATAGCCATCGGGGTGCGGACTGGTGCAGTGTCGATGGGAACCGACTGAAGACCATCCCGACTGATCACGTTGTCGGCGTGAGCCGGTTCGCTCAGCACTCGCGACCCCATGCCGATCCGGCGAACACCACGAACGAGACGACCGCATGTCGAGGAGACGAGCCGTGAAGCGTGCCCTGGCGATTATGGCCACCGTAGCTGCTGTGCTGCTCGGGTCGGCGTTGCCCGCACCGGCGGCCGGTCCGCCTGATCACTTCGCCACCCACCCCATCCGGGTGCGGCCCAACGCCTCGACGACGCCGAAGGGCCTGTCGCCGGCGACGATCAAATCGGTGTACTCCTTCCCGACGAACTCGACGGGGGCCGGAGAGATCATCGCCATCGTCGACGCCTACGACGACGCCACCGCCGAGAACGACCTCAACGTGTTCAGTACCCAGTACGGCCTCCCGGCGTGCACCACGGCCAACGCCTGCTTCAAAAAGGTCAACCAGACGGGCGGGACCAACTATCCCAAGGCGGACCCCGGCTGGGCCCTCGAGATCAGCCTGGACGTGCAGTGGGCCCATGCCATCGCCCCCGGGGCCAAGATCATCCTGGTCGAGGCGGCCAGCAACAGTTTCACCAACCTCATGGCCGCGGAGGACTACGCAAAGACCAACGCCCAGTATGTCTCCAACAGTTGGGGCGGCAGTGAGTTCAGCAGCGAAGCCTCCTACGACAACCACTTCACCGGCTCCTTCAACAACTCGAAGGTGAGCTTCTTCGTCTCCGCCGGCGACGCCGGCCTCCCGGCCGAATACCCCTCCTCCTCACCCAACGTCATCTCCGTCGGCGGGACCACACTGCACTTCTCGTCCGGCGTCTTCTCCTCCGAGACCGGGTGGAGCGGCTCCGGTGGTGGGTGCAGCCAATACGAGACGGCCACCTCCGCCCAGGGGAGCTTCTCCCAATACGGCCAGGTCAACTGCGCCGGCAAGCGCGCCACCCCCGACGTCGCCCTCGACGCCGACCCCGCCTCGGGCGTATCTGTCTACGACAGCACCCGCTACCAGGGCCAGCAAGGCTGGTTCGCCGTCGGCGGCACCAGCGCCTCGGCGCCGATGTGGGCCGCCCGATCCGCCGACAGCGGAACCACCGTCGATGCTTCCTATGTGTACAGCAACTCCATCTCGTTCGGGGACATCACCACCGGCAACAACGGAGCCAGCTGCCGCGTCGGGTACGACCTGGTGACGGGTCGGGGAAGCTGGACCGGCTAACCCGGTGCCGCCGGCCTGTCGCCGCCCGTCCTTGCAGTGGCCGCACGATCGGCTGGCGATCCGGCGCTTCGTGGTACCGCCGACGGTGACGGCTTCGTGGCCACTTTCTACGGACCGGCCCGGGCGGTCCGCTGCGCCGTCGCCATCGGCGACGCCGTTCGCCTCCTCGGGCTCGAGGTGCGCGCCGGTCTCCACACCGGCGAGATCGAGCTGAGGGGTGACGACGTCGCCGGGGTCGCCGTCCACATCGGCGCCCGCGTCGCCGCCCAAGCCGGACCAGGGGAAGTGCTTGTCTCCGGCGCGGTACCACCCTTGGCGGGGCTTATTCAAGGGATCACCGCAACATCTCGGTGGGCTGGCCAGGGTTGGGCACGCTCGTCGAGAGGGGAACAGGGATGCATGCGAGGTTGTCGCCGGGGTTGGAGAAGGAGATCAGGCG
>Ga0070741_10016376_pt1 | contig 12371 bp, 6 predicted proteins | sample Coa_R1_4_FD_66440 | JGI IMG/M metagenome (GOLD analysis project Ga0070741, IMG submission 66440) | Surface soil microbial communities from Centralia Pennsylvania, which are recovering from an underground coalmine fire - Coalmine... | ecosystem: Environmental > Terrestrial > Soil > Unclassified ...
TCAGTTCGACATCCGCGAACATCTGAGGCTTCAAAGTAAAGCCCGGATTCGGAAACACCATCCGCACCTTCACCGTGCGGGTGGTGGGATCCACGGTGGGGTAGATAAAGGAAACACGCCCGCTCCAGGCCTTTCCTGGGTAGTAGCTGAGCTTCATTTCCGCCCGTTGCCCAACCTTAACGAATGGAACTTCGTATTCGAAAATGTCAGCATTGACCCAGACCGTGGAGAAGTCGAACACCGTATACAATTCGGTGTCGGGCGTCACCGAGGTCTGAGGGAACGCCTTGCGGTCCATTACAATGCCCGCGACCGGCGAGTAGAAGGTCAAGGTTCGGCTGACCTCGCCGGACTGGTCCAACTTCTTAATCTGCTCGTCACTGATATCCCATAATCTCAACCGCTCGCGAGTCGACCGCAGCAGCGACTGTGAACCCTGCGCGATTTCCGCAAAGCTTGATGTCGCCAGTGCTTTCTCGCCGCGCTTTGCGATCAGGTACTCTTCTTGGGTCGCGACCAGGTCGGGGCTGTAGATCGTGAATAGGGGTTGACCCTTCTTTACGTACTGTCCCACGTAGTCCACGAAGACCTGCTCGATGAAGCCGTTGATCTTGACGTGCACGTGCGCAATCTTCGTCTCGTCAGCGGTGACTTGACCCGTTGTGCGGACCTCCCGAACCAGGGCTCCCCGCCTCGCCAGGGTTGTCCGAACGCCGATCAGTTGTTGCTTGCCGGATGAGATCATTACCGACCCGGGAGCCATGCTCGATGCCTGCTCGTCGGCATATTTCGGGACAAGATCCATACCGCAATCCGGCGCTGTTCCGGGCTTTTCGGCCTTGTACTGGGGGTGCATCGGGTCATACCAGAACAGGATCCTGCGCTCGGCAGGCCCTGCCATTCCTGGATTGACTAGCGCGGGGGTTGCTTGTCCTTCATACATCGGGACCAGATCTATGCCGTCCGGCGACTTGCCCGGCTTGTCGTAACGGTGCTGTGGGTTCATCGCGTCGTACCAGTACAGGACTTTTCGCTCTCCGCTTGCGGCGGATAGCTGGCCGTGGTCGTGCTGAAAGGCCGCGCTCACTTTGCTCCCATACATGAATCCGACGGCCGCGGCGGCGGCCATCATCAGCGCGACGGTCCGCAAGTGTTTGTTTGTCCGAGTCATGGGCTGCTCCTTCATTGGCTCTCTCGCGAGGCAGGCGCGTCCGAAGACGAACGTGCTCCGGTCAGGTCGGTGCCGGTCAGCGCTTCGATACGCGCCAGGGAAGTCTGGTAATTAGCTAGCTCGCGGTAATAGTCTGTCTGGTAATTCAACACCGTCGTGAAATTCCCCATCACGGTCAAGAAATCCACGTTGCCGACCTGGTACGCGGACATCGAAGATTCCAGCGCGAGCGACGATTGCGGCACTACCCCCTGCGAAAACAGTTTCAGCAGGTTGTCCGAGGCCTTCGCCGCCAGGTAGTTCTGCTTCAGATCGAAGTAGAGTTCGTTCAGGCGATTATCGCGGGAATCTGCTGTCGACAGCGCCTCTTCTTTTGCCTGGCGCACTTCTTCGCGCTGCCTGGACTTATAGAAGATGGGGATATTCACGCTGAAGTTGAATCCGTGCATATCCGGCATTGCCGGGCGCTGTTCATACATGTAGCCGGCGCTCAAATCTGGAAGGTAATCCTTATGCGCCAGGTTGATTGCCAATTGACTGCGCTCGACCATCTTCTGCATGCGCTGGTACTCGGGATCATTTTCACGGGCTAGCTTATAAAGATCCTCAAGCGAGTAATTTAGCGGGGAGGCACTATTTACATCTGCGGCTGGCGGCAGCGCTGAATCCGGATCGCGGGCCAGGAGCGTGTTGAGCCGGGCCTGGGCGGTTGCCCGCTGTTGCTCCAGGGTCGTCAGTTTCTGCAGCAACATCGAAATCTCAACCTGCGAACGCAGCACATCCGCCTGCATGCCTTTCCCGACGCGGTACCGGGCTTCCGCGATCTGGGATAGCTTGCTCAAAAGATCGCGATTCTGCTCGGCGGTGTGGAGCGCTCTGTCGTAGTACCAGTAGTCGTAATAACTGGCTTTCACATCAGCCACCACCCGCCGGCGAACTGCCTCGAGGTCCCACTGGCTGGCATCGGCTTCCTTCCCGGCAATCTGCCCGCGGAGATTGCGCTTACCCGGAAAGGGCAGCGTCTGCATCGCGCTTACGCTGCGATAGCTCGAAGGGTCTCCCGTCTGTACGCTGAACGGTCTTGGGTTTCCCATCCACCCGATCCCGAACGTCGGATCCGGCCAAGCCTTGGCCTGAGGCACTTTTGCACGCTGGGCTGCGACGCCATGGGCGGCGCCCAGGATGGCAGGGTTCCGGGCAAGAGCCGCGCGCACCACATCGTCCAAAGTCAACGTGCTCTGGTCCAAATTGAGCGTACCTGGACCGCTGACAACCTGTGCCGTGATTGCGGGTCTTTTAGCTTCGTCCGCCGCGCAGGTTGCGCCGGCCCCCGCAGCCAGCAGAGCGAAAATGAATACTCTCCTGATCATTCCATTCTCCCTTTCCCGGCATGGTGCGCGTGAATAGGCATGCGCATATGCCTGACCAGCTACAACAAAAAGAGAAGAACAGGGATCAGATAAGGAAGGTACAGAGTGCGGCCTGGGAAGGAGCAAGTAAGGGCGGAGGGGCCGCGCCCGACACACGAATGAAAACAGCTGGCGCGGAGTCCGCTGGCGAGGTGACCTCGACTCCGATCCTCGAAAGATCGCCAGGAATGGCCGAAGGCGGCACCGGCTCACTTCTCGCCGGAGAAATCTGGCAGCACGTTGGGCTTTGCCCTGCGCCGTGAGTTGCGGCAACTGTGGGGGCAAGCTTCATCGCCATCATCGGGCATTGCGGCACGCAGGAATGCTGAGACGAGCCGAACGAACCCATCCAGCATTGCGATAGCGCCGCGGCAGGACCAGCCAGCGTCCCCATCAGGAGAACGAAAGCTACGAGTTTGAAACGAAGGTTCACGAGCAAGACTGTCTTAATCCTATGGAAGCAAGGCTAAAAGGACTGTGATTCCCATCACATCCCGGGGTGTAATTGGTCACGGTTAAGCTTCACCGCCCCTTTCCAAAAGCCCGGAACCGCAGGAAGATTCCCGCGCCCACGGGATGGTACCCATACTCTGCTTTCAGAGGCTCCGGAGTGCTATAGACAGTAATCTGAGCTCCAATTCCAGTTGCGATATGCGGAATCAAGTCCACATCATGTGCATAGCCCGCGGTGTAGGCTGGCACGCGCCCGATGATGTTCTCCTGAAAGCCGGGAGGTTCCACCCGGGTCCGGAGGAGCAATTCGCTGGTGCGATCCGCGCTCTCAATACGCCCCCAAACGTAGTTGCGTACAGCAAACCGAAGAGTCGACTCCGCCAGGTAACCGTTCCAAGCCCGCCCAGAAACCAAGCTCCGGTTACGACCCCAGAGGAGAGTGCTGGCCCAATTGCCCCCCGCCATCGGCCGGTTGTACATGATGGATGCAGTCATTCTTTGCAGGTTCTCTTCCGGATGGAGCGCTTCCGGACTGGTCAGGTGGGCGAAGGAATACTGCGCACTCCAGTTTGGCGCGGGATTTACCGTGGCGCGCAGGGACCACGAATCGATCCTGCCGGAGTCAATGTCCCAGCGAAACTCGTCGGGCTCGCGCCCGTGGAAACCGGAGGCCTCCATTCGTGCAATCTTATACGTAAATCCTGCCGTGATCACGTCGTCTGCGATGTGAGTCGAGTCTTGCAGATGATGGCCCAGCGGTGCAATCGGATCCTCCGAGGCAGATGCCCTGTGCGGGTATGCTGTCGGTCCCATCGCCGGATCGCCCATCGGCGCGAAATAGAACGAAACAAGGCCCTCTTTCCCGATTTTCAGATCGTAAAGCGCAGCCAGTTCCATAATGAAGTCGTGCGGGTGTTGTCCGTCGACAATGGGCCTTCCGAACGCGGTCTCTCCCTGCTGAAACAGTTCGGGATAATAACGGTTCGTCACCGTTCCTGGCTCGAAGCTCAGCATCGTGCGCACCGTTAAAGTCCCGTGTCCCAGGTGCCGTTGCGCCATTGGCATAAACCAGTTCGTGGAAAATATCTTGTCAGATCCGCGTTGCCCGCTCTGTTGCACGGCGCTTAAGAATGCCTCACCATGAAACATCAGCATCCACTTGCTTTTCATCGTCATAAGCATGGGCGTGGACGTGGAATTGGGCTCGGCGCTCGTTCCCGCAGTGCCATGGCGCTGCAATTCGTCGAGGAACGTCCTCGGCCTCTCATCCATGTTCATTTCCTGATCATCCATTCCATGCATTTGCATGTGATCCTGGTCCCGGGCACGGCCCGGCTGCTGGCGATGAGAGTCACGTCCGGGTGAGTTCCGCCCAGTTGGCATCTCTTGCGATTTCGCCGGGCCACCGGCGATCGTGACCAGGCAAATCAAAACCATCAGGTTGAAAGCCATCTTGAAGCGATCTCCATGTCAGGGTGCACCGCGCTCCAATGCAAGGCGATTCTCGCACGGCACTGCAGCCAATGCGGAACAGAGGCATCAGATACGGGGTATGAATGGAGGCGGGGGCGGCGAAGAACCGGTTCGCACCCCAGCCCTGATCACGAGATAAAGTCCGCCGGCATCGACCCGGCCGGCATAATCTGCAATCAGGTGCAGGGTGGTCAGCGAGGGAGCGGTCTGTACTTGTGCAGGAGGCCGAGGTTGGGCATAACAGCAGCTGTGGCGGGGCCGGGGTGCCCGGTCATGATGACCATGGCAACTGCCGGGTACGCCACCATCTGGCATCCCTGCCGGCATCGCAAAACACACCACTGGCGCACCAAGAATAGCCAGCAGTACTATCGCGACAACTCGCCGTGGCGGCAGATCGAACATACCCACCCTTTACGATGCCATAGAGCTCGGTTTGGACGCCAGTTCCCCCAAATATCACATTGGTCGGTTTGGGCGCGAGCGTCTCTTAGCCTGGGGCGCCTCCCCACCCAACTAGAAGCTTACCCTCCGGATTGTCATAAGAGACGGGAGGGGATCCCCCACCGAAGATCCTACTTTTCAATACGTGTGGCAAGCGGCGAACTCCGCGGACTTTCCTCCCAGCAACTCGGTGGCAGCGCACGCCCATCCGGGCGCAAGCTTTGAACTCGCGGAGTTCGTTTCGTGATAATGATTCGGCACGCCCGGGCAGGCATCTTTCGCCTCCTGAGGACCCTTTTCAGGATCAAAAATGGGCCCGTGGAAGTCATATCCGGGTACAAGGTATCCGAGTTCGTCAGGAGATAGCCCAAGAACAAATTTGTATTTGGCGCGCATGAAGTCGCGGACCGGAGGCTCGGGCGGCCTGCCGGTTGCGGCTTTGGGGCAATCGTCTCGCCCGTGCTTGGCTGCGCCGTAGTAAATTTCAGGGAAAAGTTCTCCCGGCACGGTGATGATTTGCGCATCTCCTAAGCGAACTGAGTAGATGGTGCTCAACACCTGCGGTCCTCCCGCAACATCAAACCCGGGAAGGTGCGCCAGAATTCCCTTGGCCAGAAGAAATTGATAGCCCCGGTTGTCCATCGGCAGCCGCAATTCGCGTTTCTTAATAGAGACGCTGGAATCCGCGCTCCACTCGGAGTTCGCAATCGCTTCTATCGCCGCTTTCGCAACTTCCCGGCCGATGGCCTCGGTACGGGCGAAACTGATGCTCGCCGTCTTATTGCCTTTCACGATCGGGAACTCTTTTCCGTCGAAGACAGTTCGCGAGCCGCGGTCATTGTCGCCAACAATCTCTACCGCACCCAGGTCTCCGGAGACATAAATTGCGGTGCCCCCATAGCGCTTCTCAAGCTCGTCGCGCACGGTTCCCGGGAAATCGGAAGTCAGAATCGTGTTTTCGTCTTCCATCGACTCCGGATGCGTGTTCCAGTTAACGAGGGTGGCGATCACTCTGTCTTTATCGGCGCCGCCAGCAGTTACGAACTGCATTACACGGAGTTCGTCATCGTAAAACATCGGTGGACGGCCGTCAGTTCGAGTTTGCAGTCCGGCGAGGGACGGGGACGACTGTGCGTTGGTAGCGCCCAGTTTCATCCTTACGGGGACCATGGACTTGGCCGCGAGGGTCACAACTCGCGCGATCTGCCGGTCTACAAATTTCAGGTACAAGGGGAAAGTCCCGCCGCTTACCGATGTATTTCCCCACAAGCCGATAGTGTCGGGGCCTTCATGATTATGAGTGCTGCTTAGGATGATCTCCTGGATGCCGAGCTTAGGATCAATGAGCTTGCTGGCATGTACAGTTCCATAGTAGCCAGCGTTCTGGTAGTAGCCGATGACATCCACCGACACGATGGCGAGGCGCGTGGCGCCCGACTCCACCACCAGCGCTCTGGCCCACAGATCGTCATGCTTGCCGGTGGCGATACGATCATTGCCGAATCCAGCCATAAAGATTCCGTCATACTTGCCCCGGGATATCGGGTCCAACGCGCTATTGCGCTCATCGTCCACGAACGCTTCGCCTGGATCCCAGCGTCCGTTGTGATTGCTGTCAGTGAAGGTTTCTCCCCAGACGCCACTTGCAGTGACGGGGCCATCCCAATCGGGGTTCTTGCCGCAGGGAGTGATCACGACCGCCGCCGCACCGACCTTTAAGGTGCTCGGTATTTGTGACCATGAGCTTTCAGACTCGAACAAAATCGCGAGAGCCAGTAGGGCCGCGGTGCGTCCGTTCGTCATGGAAGTTATGGCAGCCTCTGCTTTCGCTTCGCGATCTAAAACGTGTACTTCAAGGCGAACTCGATCTGGCGGTTGTCGGTCGCTGTATTGGTGATCGCGGAGCCTCCCGGCACGTCAACAGCGACCAAAGAGCCGCCGCCCGGCAGTCCGAAATTCGGATGATTCAACAGGTTGAAGAATTCCGACCGGAACTCGATTTGCTGGCGCTCGCCGATCTTGAAGTGCTTTTGCAGAACGAAGTCGAAGTCCACCAGGTTGGGGCCACGAAGATTTCCGATCCTGCCATTGCCGAAGCTATGCGCCGATTGCTGTCCGGGAGCAAGCGGAGGCGCGACAAAAGCGGCCTGATTCACCCAGCAGTCCAGAGTCTGGTGCCCAGGGTTCGAGCAGCCATAATCGTTGGCCTGCGATGCCGTGTTGAAGGAAAAATTATAGGGATTTGCAATCTGATCGGGTCGGTAGCTGAAACTGCCGGTATTGCTCAGGTCCGACGACATTACGGCGGTGACCGCTTCTCCCGTTTGAGCCGAAGTGATGCCTGCGATCTGCCACCCGCCCAGGATGGTATCGGTGATTCCGTGTGCGTCCCCCATGAAGTGATGCCCGTGGCCGACGGGCAGTTCATACAGATAGCTCACGGACAGTCGGTGGCGCAAATCAGGAGACACCGCGCCGTGCTCCAGATTGGGGAAGTATGAGTTCTGCACATAACCGCCAACGTTGCCGTCCGCGTTCCCCAGGTTCTTGGCAAATGTGTAGGCCACCAGCAGGTTGAACCCGCTGGAAAAGCGTTTGTTCAGGGAGGCTTGAAACGCGTTATAGGAAGATTGGAACTGCGGATAGTCGAGCGGCAAGACCGCTGTCATGTTGGGTTGCTGCGCATAGTAGCGTCGCCCGAAGTTCGGAATGCAATTGGCAGGGTCGGGCCCGCAGAAGTTTGTGTCGAGGATCTGCGGCGCCTGATTCAGATCGCTAGCCTCGTGATTCCACAGATCGCGCGAACGTGTCCCCACGTAACCGATTTGTGCCACCCAGTTTTCCGTGAACTGATGCTGGACGCTTACGTTCCATTCCAGAATGCGCGGAATTACTCGTTTCGGTCCCGTGGTCTTGACCGGGCCGCTGATGTCGGTGGCGCTGCCTGGCGGCAAAGCGCCTGGAAACCCGCTGGAGACAAGTTGCGCGGTAGTGGGAATCGCCGCGGCATTGAAGTTCGCGGCATAAAAAGTGAGCTGCGGCGGGTTGAGACCGAGGTCATCAAATATATTCGCTTCCGCGGAGTAGAACATCCCGAACGCGCTCCGAACCACCGTATTCTTCGCCACTGACCATGACAATCCCACGCGAGGTCCCCAGTCATGCTTGTCAAACTGCACGCCGGCATGGGGAACAGCGTTCTGTCCGTAGGAGGTTACAACGATGGCGCGGTTGAGATCGAAGTTTCCGACTCGTCCGTTCGCTGGGGACGTAAGCTCGTAACGTAATCCGAGGTTAACGGTCAGATTGCGGCTGAGCCGGATGTCATCCTGGACGAACTCGGAGAGATCCCAGTAACGTGTCGGGTAAAGTCCGCCCAGGAAATCCTGCTCGTTGAAGACAGGGACTCCGAACAGCAGATCGGCCAGCCCATTTCCTCCGTTCGCAGAGCTCAAATCGTTGGTGTATTCTCCGCCGAAAACGAAATACCCTCTTGGGTTTGAAAGCTGGAAAAAGTTACGCTGCTGCCGCCGGAAATCGGCGCCAAATCTCAGCGAATGCCTGCCCCGAATCCACGTGATCGTGTCTGCCAGCTGGAATATGTTTTCGAAGACATGCTCTGGCAGATATTGCGAATCTCCTAGGGAAGTAAAGCCGGCGACGTCAATGTTGGTAAGCCCCGACGAATTGGGGAAGCCAGGACGGTTGACGTTCGGGATGCCAAGTTGCGTGCCCAGGTCTTTACCGAAGTTGAAAGGCAGAGCATTCACTGCATAACGGAAATAGCCGCCATGCAGATCATTGAGAAATCTCGCTGAGAAGGTATGTGTATATCCCAGGCCAAGGTGCTGCGCGCGGGAGTCGCTGATGCTCGGACAACAATCGGATCCTCCCCACAGAGGCCCCAGCGGGCCGGGGTTCTGGCTACGCACGTCGCCGAAGCTGTATGAGGCAAAAATTTGATCTTGCTCACGAAAGCGGTGATCCACGCGCACGTCAAAGGAGTCCTGATTGTTGACCTGGTTCTGGTTGGCGAGATAGTTGTCGGTGAGATCGGAAGGAGAGGTGGGAAGTGGATAGAAATTGGCAATATTCTGCCCCACGGCATCGATCATCCCCGGCGGAATCACGTTCGGTCGTCCCTGATATTGGACCGGAGTTCGAATCGAAACCACGCTGCCGTCCGCGCACAGATAGTTGGGATTTGTACTGTAAGGATCAAAAATGGTTCCGGTATCGAAGGTGTCGGCAGGACTCGGCGTGGCGCAGGGCGAGAACGACTGGCCCGTTAGCCGGTCGCTGAAGTCCCCGCTTCGCTCCGCAGCCGTAGGAACAGTCGATAAATAAGGATTGCTCGCCCGCAGCCGGGATCCCTGGTAGTCACCAAAAATGAAGGTACGGTTTTTCTTGATGGGACCTCCCAGGAAGGCTCCGAACTGATTTCTCTTGAACGGTTGCTGCCCCTGGTTGAAGTAGTTAACCGCGTCCAGTTTGTCGTTGCGAATAAATTCGTAAAGTCCGCCATGAATCTGATTGGCACCCGATTTCAACACGACGTTGACGGCCGCTCCTCCGCGTCCGAACTCGGCGCTCATGGAATTTTCTTCAGTCTTGAATTCCTGGATGGCGTCAGGCGGCGGCAGCACGATCACGCCACCCAGTCCGAACTCGTTGTTGTCGACGCCATTCAGCAGGAAGTTGTTGTTCGAGACCCGTAAGCCATTCACGGAAACCGCCTCGTTGGCTCTCTCATTCTCAAAGACGCCGCCGCTGACGTTCGATCCGGTCTGGCCACCATTGGCTCCAGGGCCCAAATAGGCCAGTTGAATGAAGTTCCTGCCGTTGAGGGGCAGTTCTGAGATTCGCCGCTCCGTCTCGACCGTACCCAGCGAAGAAGATTCGGTTTGGAGCAGCGGTGCCGCGCCTGTAACCTGGACTGTTTCCGAGGCCGATCCAAGCTTGAGCACCAGGTCGACGCGCACGCTCTGATTGACTGCGACGTCCACGCCGGACTGAACGGTGGTTTCAAAGCCTTGCTTTGTGGCGGAGACTGAATAGGTGCCGATTTTCAGCAGTTTGGCGTTGTAGTTGCCTTCATCGTCCGTCGTGATGCGCACGGACTGGCTGGTGTCACGGTTGGTGATGGTGACTTGCGCAGCCGAAAGCCGGGCACCGGTCGGATCAGTGACCACACCTTCGATGGCGCCCCGGTCCACTTGGGCGGCCGCAGGCAGGGCCGCGATCAGAAAAATACCGAACAACGTTGACAATGAAACCACGGCGTAAGCACGGCGAAGCATAGGCCCCCCTGGCGCACTCTCAAACTCGTCCAGACAATGAAGTCTTCTTGGTTCGACAATTGGTTACACCTCTGGACACGCCCCGTCAAGCAGGAAACGCGTGACCTCCGGTCAATGCTACTTTCCTTCGACTAATTCCAAGATTTCAGCTACCTTGGACGGCTCGAAAGATCCATGCCGGAGTTTGGAGGTCGCGGATGCGCAGCGGTCTGATTGCTTATGCTTTGTCGTGCTTACTGGCCGTCACTGTCCAGGCACAACAAACGCGCCTGGAGAATCTGCAAAACAAAACGATCCTTGTGTTCACGCCTCATCCCGACGACGATGTCTTTGGAGCCGGAGGGACGATCGCCTTGTTGAATCGCAATCACAACAAGGTGTACATCGTGGTGTACACCAACGATGATAAAGGCTCTTACGATCCGGATATGAACTCTCAACGTCTGGCCCGCATCCGTCGAGCCGAGCAGGAGGTTTCCGAAGAGCAACTGGGTACGCCGAAAGAAAACATCCTGTGGATGGGATACGACGACGGCATGCTGGAATACGCTCCGCAGCCGAAACTGACTGAGGAAGCCACCGCGATCATCCGCCGTCTACGGCCCGATGTGCTCTTAAGCGTCGATCCCGGCGAATGGTATGAACGCTGGCACAAGTCTGACCATCGCATGGCGGCGTTCAACACCATCGATGCGGTGCGGGCTGCCGAGTTCTGGCTCTATTTTCCTAATCAGAAATTGCAGATGGGACTTCAGCCCTACCAGGTTCCGGAAATGTACTTTTTCTATCCTTCGCCCCAGGAGTCGGATTACTTCGTCAACATCGACAGCGTGGCCGAGTTGAAGTTCGATGCTGCCTGCAAACAGGTCAGCCAATTCGAGCCTGCGGTGCACAAATATCAGCCTGACTGGAATCCCAAGGATATGGAAAAGGCCAAGCAGGAAATGCGGCAGCAGCAACCCCGCAAAGATGGACACTACGTGGAAGCATTTCGCTATGCCACAGGATTCAACCAGTACTAGCGAGGAGAAGACGAATGTCTAAACTGGCATTGCTCGGTGGGAATAAAGCCAAGAACAAGCCGTTTCCCGTGTGGCCGTATTACGACGAGCAGGAGGAGCGGGCGCTTAAGGAGGTTCTGGAAAGCCGCGTCTGGTGGCGCACACCCGGGACCAGGACGCTCGAATTCGAACGCGCCTTTGCCGCGTTTCATGGGGCTCGCCACGGGCTCGCGGTGACGAACGGAACGGCCGCCCTGGAAGTCGCCATGGCCGGCCTCGGAATCACTGCGGGAGATGAGGTGATCCTCCCGAACTTCACTTTTGTCGCTACTGCCAGCGCCGTTTTGTTCGCCAATGCGCTTCCCGTGCTGGTGGACGTGGATCCGGAGACTTATTGCATCAATCCCGATCTCGTGGAAGCTGCCATCACGCCGCGAACCAAGGCGATTATTGCCGTGCACATGGGAGGTCATCCCGCCGATCTGGACCGGTTGAAGGAAATCGCCGCCAGCAGGGGTTTGGCGTTGCTCGAGGACTCATCGCATGCCCATGCCAGCGAATGGCGCGGACAGCGCATCGGGACGTTCGGCGTCGCCGGCACTTTCAGTTTTCAGGCCAGCAAATTGATCACCGCCGGTGAAGGTGGAATGATCATCTCCAACGACGACAAGTTCGAGGTGCAGGCCCGCTCCGTGCACGATTGCGGTCGCATGCCCGGCCAGTGGTTTTACAGCCACTATATTTACGGATCGAACTACCGGCTGAGCGAATGGCAGGGCGCCGTGTTGAACGTGCAGTTAGCTCGCCTCGATGAACAGACCAGGCGGCGCCATCAGAATGCACGCCTGCTGGACCGTCTGCTGAGCGAGATTCCCGGCATCACGCCGCAGAAACTCGACGAACGCTGCACTCGCAACGGCCAGTATGCCTACATTTTTCACGTCAACAAGAAGCGCTTCGCCAAAATCTCAACCGAGCGCTTCATCGCTGCCATGAACGCGGAGGGCATTCCTAATCAGGCCAGTTATCCGCCGCTACATGAGTTGGACCTGTTTAAGAGCGGCGAGTACCGCAAGCGCCTTAGCGGAAAGCAAGCCAAACAGAAACATTCCTTCTTGAA
>Ga0070741_10016380_pt1 | contig 12370 bp, 5 predicted proteins | sample Coa_R1_4_FD_66440 | JGI IMG/M metagenome (GOLD analysis project Ga0070741, IMG submission 66440) | Surface soil microbial communities from Centralia Pennsylvania, which are recovering from an underground coalmine fire - Coalmine... | ecosystem: Environmental > Terrestrial > Soil > Unclassified ...
ACGCTGATACACCAAATGGTCCGTGCCACTGACTTGTGCCATCCAGGTCGATATCTTCAATCCAATAGCTGAAGCCGCCGTTTCCCGTCTCATCCACCCAGTGGTAATTGTAACCGGCCTGAACCGGGACATTCTGTCCTGCTATTAAGGCAGTACCCGCGATGATTGAAGGATTGATCTTAACCCTCTCGCCACCCGTATCCCGATAGATATTAAAGCCGAGGTTGTTTACTTCCATCCCGGTCTTCCATTCGATCAGAGTCGCATTTCCAAAAGCAGAAACCTTTGCTGAATCGAATTCAACTGCTGTCGGAGTCACTGTGCTAAAGCTGATGACGGTCCCAGTCAAATCTGAAATCTTTGGTGTGCTGGTCATATTAATCGTGACGGTAAATGTTCCGCCGGATATCGTTCCATTCTGATTGTCTGTTGTGTTCTTGATTGGATCGCCGCCGCCCGAACTCTTTACTAATTGCCAGTTGGTTCCATTATGGAAATAGAGCTTGAGGTTGGTTTCGTTCGTTCCCGTGATCGTATTTGGATAATAGATGATCGAATTTGTTGAATCGCCGTTTGCAGAGTTCGTAATTCTTAGATCCATGAAGCCACCGCCAGCATCATTAATAGAGGAGCCTGTAGGATTAGCCGTATAGGTTGCGGCGTAGACTATAGCGTTGCCTACCGCAGCTGACATGTGGTTGAGATCCACTTTTATGCCATTGGGGCCGCATATGCCGGGCAAAATCTGAACGTTACCATTACCACCAGGCAAAACCGATGCGGATTGCGCATTGCATACATTCGATGGATTAACGGTAAACAAAACCTGATTCGATGTACCACCGCCTGGATTGGTAACAACAACTGTATCGGTACCTATAGTTGCGGTGTCTGTTGATAATAGTGTAGCCGTCAATTGCCCGCTGTTGACAAAGCTGGTTGTACGATTCGTGTCGTTGACCACCACTACTGAACCGGCAACAAAATTGGAGCCGTTGATTGTCAGAATGACATTGCTCGCACCTTGTTGCGCAGATGTAGGGGTAAGGTCGTTTATTACAGGATTGCTTACGGTCACTGTGAAGCTGGCGTCAGTGGTCGCGCCGCAATTGTCGGTTGCGCGAATCGTGATGGTGTGATTGCCGGCCGGAGTCGCGTTGCTGATAGACACAACTCCGGATACATTGACCGAAATCGTGCCTGAGTATGTTCCTTTTGATTGCACCGTATAGCCCGTAATCGAACCATTGTCGTTAGCGGTGACAGGAGAGTTGGTTGTCGAACCGCCTGCGTTCGCCGAGGCCGCTCCATAGGTCAGCGTCGGCGCAGTATTTGCGCCCACATTGACCTGTAAGTCACCTGTACCGGTCAGGCTACCGTCCGAGACCTGGAAACGCACCGTACCTGAGGCGGCTCCACACGATGCGCCGAGTATCGCTGTAGTTGTTCCGCTAGTGTTTGTAATACCCGACACCGTGATGCCGGTGGCTGTGCCGCCCGCTATCTGCGTCACAGTCAGGCTGCCCGGCGATGTTTGTGCATCACTGACTATGCCTACTGTTACTGCTGCCCCGGCTGGAGAACCTTGCTGACGGTTGATCGCCGCCGCCGGTGTGAACATCGGCGCTGTGTTGACCATCAAGGTAAAGCTGGCGTCGGTAGTTGCTCCGCAATTATCTGTCGCGCGAATCGTGATCGTGTGGCTGCCACCCGGCGCCGCGTTGCTGATTGAAACCACGCCAGTTAAGTTGTCAACCGAAATTGTACCTGTATATGTTCCCTTTGACTGCACAACGATGCTTGCTATGCTGCCATTGTCACTCGGTCCGGTAACGGGATTAACAGTTGTTGAGCCGCCACTGGCCACTGAAGATGCCGCATACGTCAGGGGCGGTCCTGTATTCGCCGACACATTGACCGTCAGGTTGCCCGTCGCCGTTAAGCCGCCTCCATCGGTCACCGTCAGCACTATGGTGTTGCTGCCAACCGTGGCGTTACACGCGGCCGCAACTGTCGCGCTGATTGTGCCGTTCGTGTTAGTAATTCCTGTGACGGTAATTCCGGTCGGCACTGTGGTAGCTATCACGGTCAGATTGCCCGCAGGCGTTTCGGCATCGCTAACAGTAGCAATCATAACGGCCGCGCCTGCCGGACTACCTTGCTGCCGCGTGAGTGATGCGGCCGGCGTGATGGTCGGGTTTGTGTTGGCCGATACGCATTTACCTTTATCCCGTGCATTGAACAGCGCTTGAACTTCTGTTGCGGACAAAGCGCGGTTGTACAGCGAAGGCTCGTCAATCAGTCCGGAAAAATTGAACCAACCTGTTGCTCCTCCTACCCAACCTGTCGTAAAGCTGGTGCCAAACTGGTATTTGTAAGTTGCGTTATAACTGGTCTGAGTATGCGCTTTGCTTCCGATCAGCGCGCCGTCAATATAGAGCGACTGATTTGTTCCGTCGTATACAACCGCCGCATGATGAAACGCTCCGTCGTTGACAGTCGTTGAACTGACCAGCGGGTTCTGGCTTCCTTTCCAAAACATTTCAGCATAGAGCAGGCCGTCCGTGCCTACATACACACCCGGAACATAACCGCCAGGAGTGCTATACGGACTGACGTCCTGTTGCCCGAAGATGCCGCCGCCGCTTGTGGTTTTGAACCAGACCTCAAAAGTAAAGGGCGTCTGGCTCGTACCCGACGTCGGGAATGGGAAGAAGTTATCCGGTAGCTTCACAAAGCCCTGGGTGCCGTTAAAGCTAAAAGCTTGCCCGTCCAGACCTGTAGCAAATGTAGCGTTAAGCATCAGCGTGCCGTTGTTCGAGCCGACTTGATCATTGGCATTGCCTTCGGCCTGCCACCAATCTACCAGACCGCTGGGTGGCGTGGCGCAAGTACCCGTTGATACTATTTGCGTCAGATTGGGCGACGTGGCGTTGAGAAAGGAGCTATCACCACTGTAGACAGCCGTAATTGTGTGCTCGCCCGCCGTCAGCGACGAAGTCTGAAACATCGCCACGCCGCCAACCAACGTAACAGTGCTGCCAAGGTTCGCACCATTATCTTTAAATTGGACGGTACCGGTCGGGGTGCCGGTGGCAGGCGCGACCGGACTCACGGTAGCAGTAAATGTAACTGACTGACCTACAGCGATAGCACTGTTGGAGGTGGTAAGACTGACAGCGGAGCTGGACGAGGAGACAGCCAACGTTAAAGTTGTATCAGTTGTTGCTCCGCAATTGTCTATCGCACGGATAGTGATAGCGTGACTGCCGCTGGGAGCCGCGTTGCTAATTGACACAACACCGGTCGAACTATTTGCTGAAATTGTACCAGTATACGTGCCTGTTGAATGAACAACGATACCCGCGATACTGCCGTTGTCTGCTGGGCCAGTCGCTGGATTGATCGTTGCCGATCCGCCTATGCCGACCAAAACCCCAAAGTACGTCAATGTCGGCACCGTATTCGCTGTCACATTGACCTGCAGATCGCCTGTGCTGGTCAAACTGCCGTCTGAAACTTGAAAACGCACCGTACCCGAAGCAGCGCCGCAGGATGCGCTTAGGAACGCGGTAATCGTTCCACTCGTATTGGTAATACTGGACACCGTAATACCAGTGGCCGTCCCGCCCGCAATCTGGGTGACTGTAAGGCTGCCGGCTGCTGTTTGTGTATCACTAACCGTGCCTACCGTTACGGCCGCACTGGACGGAGAACCTTGCTGACGACTTAACGCAGCCGCCGGAGTAAACGTAGGTGGTGTATTCACGCTGTTGACGATCAACGTAAAGCTGGCATCGGTTGTCGCGCCGCAATTGTCAGTTGCACGAATCGTGATTGTATGACTGCCAACCGGGACTGCATTACTGATTGAAACTACACCGGTCGAGTTATTGACTGAAATTGTGCCCGTATATGTGCCTGTTGAATGAACAACGATACTGGCAATGCTGCCGTTGTCTGTCGGTCCGGTTACCGGATTGACAGTTGTCGAGCTGCCACTGTTGACGGAGGCCGCCAAGTAGGTCAGAGTCGGCGCAGTATTAGCGCTCACATTAACCTGTAAATCGCCCGCGCCGGTCAGACTTCCATCGGAGACCTGGAAACGCACGGTACCCGATACCGCGCCGCACGATGCGCTGAGCAAGGCGGTAATCGTTCCGTTCGTGTTGGTAATGCCGGACGCGGTAACGCCAGTAGCCGTGCCACCCGCGATCTGCGTCACCGTCAGGCTGCCGGCCGCTGTTTGCGCATCCGTGACCGTGCCTATGGTCACGGATGCGCCGGCCGGAGAACCTTGCTGTCGAACGATAGCCGCCGCTGGAGTAAACGTCGGCGCGCTGTTCTGGTTAGTCAAACTGAACCCGATGTTTGCCGATGCACCGGTTGTGCTGGCAAGAACAGTATAGGTCCCGCCGTTTGAGTTTGCTGTGACCGTTCCCGAAGTCGCCACTCCGCCTGAAATCGAGGGCGGGTTACCGGCTATTGTGCAGCTTGCGCCGGTGGCGGGAGGTGTAAAGGTGACGGTACCGCCGTTTACCGGTTCACCGTTGATCGATATTACCGTGGCGGCCAGCGGAAGCGCAAAAGCTCCCCCGACCGGCGCAGTTTGACTGTTACCACTGGATATGTTCAGCGTAAAGCCGCGCGATTCAAACGCGCCGATGTCCACCGCGCTTCCTACTTGTCTCAGGAAGCCCGTGCCGCGCTGATCGGTGGTCAGGTTAGAGCCAAGATTGTTGCTCAGGCAGATGTTTGTTAATACACAATTATTGCCCGCATCGATGGCCGGGCTGCCAGGCAGTAGCGCGTGCGTTTGTATCGGCCCTCCATAATTTCCCAGCGGCGCAAGCAGCGGATTGATTGGCGCCGATGGAGTACCGATCTGGTCGCCAGTCGTCGCCGTCATGTTCAAACCGGTGTTGTTGCCTATCAGGTTATTTCCCAGAGAAGTCAACGCAACCGAATTCAAAACATCCGGCGCAACCCCAGTGGCAATATTTCCGGCAATAATGGTATTCCGAATATTTACTGGGCCAATGTTGCTAAGACCGCCGCCATTACCCATAGATGTGTTGGCGGAAATTGTGTCGTTGATCAGAGTCACGGTGCCAGAACAATCAATTCCTCCGCCAGTGTTTCTACCGGTGTTGCCAGAGACAGTGCTGTTAGCGAGGGTTAAGTTGCCAATGTGGCTGAAAATGCCGCCGCCAGGAAAGCCATTTATAAGAATTATGTTGGAAGAGACCTCGCTATTAGTGAGCGTTACGTTGCCATTGCTGAAAATGCCGCCGCCCGATTTAGACGAGGTATTACCAGTTATCGCACTGCGATCTAAAATCAACGTGCTGTTATTACCCGTATCAACATAAATGCCAGCGCCTGAGCCGTTGGCTGACCCATCGTTCGTCCCAAGGGCTTTATTACCGCTAAAACTATTGTCCGAACCAGTCACGGCACCACCGCTGACATATAATCCACCGCCAATTTCGCCGGAATTAGTGGAGATAGTACTGGTATTGATGTTCAGCGTGCCTTCGTTGCTGATGCCGGCACCAAGAGCTCCATTGCCCGAGCTGGAAGCAAAATTGTTAGAGATAGTACTGCCGGTGATGGTCATCAACCCCACATTGGCTATACCGCCGCCCTTCGCGATGACACTGAATGCAGTAGAAGCATGATTGTTGGAGATCGTGCTGTTACTTATGTTCATCGATCCAGTATTGTAAATGCCGCCGCCGACTGAAGCTGTATTCCCATTGATTATGCAATCGCTGACTGTTGTGGTGCCCTGGTTAAAAATACCAGCACCATTCGCCGCATTCCCTCCGGTAATTGTTACGTTATTGATCGCAAACGTCGTATTCGGAGAGATGAAGAAGATATTTCCGGTGGTCTGTTTAATTGTCAATTGCCCAGCGCCCGGTCCGTTGATGGTCACGTTCTGGCTAATGGTGGGCAATGGGTCGCCGAGGGCTAAGTTAATCGTGCCGGTGACGGAAAAATTAATTGTATCGCCCGCCGCCGCCTTTACAATTGCATCTCCCAAGCGGCAACCCGCACCCGGGCAATTGGCGGCATTAGGAGAACCATCCTGGAGACTGGTTACCGTGATCGTCGACGTTGGCGTCGCAATGTTGGCAGAACCGACTCGATTCCGAAAGGGCGTCGGCAACAACGGTGGCATCGGAATTTTGCGTGAAAGACGATCTTCCGGCTTCCCTTTTTCACGCCCGCTCATATAGCTCAGACGTTGAGAGAAGCCGGGGATCAGTAACCCTCCCAGCGCAATAACCAATGCGGCCAATCTTGTTTTCCTGTACATCGCGATGCTCCCGAAATTTGTAAATAACTTGATATTCGAGTTGGTCTTGCCCATCATTGATTAAGGAGCAAGGCGAATTTGATCTTTGCGCTGAGGCTTCTGTTGATGCCGTTTCAGTTTCCCGGTTGGGGAACGATTCTTAGATAGGGCTTCAATGTCCTCCATCCACCTGGGAATTTCTCTTTGGCGGCATCATCGGAAATCGACGGCACGATGATGCAATCTTCGCCCTGCTGCCAGTTGACCGGAGTCGCCACGCTGAATTTCGCGGTCAGTTGGATCGAATCGATCAGGCGCAGAATCTCTGCGAAGTTACGACCGGTACTGGCCGGATAGGTGAGCATCGCTTTCACCTTTTTATCCGGACCGACGACGAAGACTGAGCGAACGGTGAAAATATCGCTCACCTCAGGATGGATCATGTCGTACAGTCTGGCGACCGTTCGGTCCTTGTCGGCAATGACAGGGAAGTTCAGCACGTGGCCTTGAGTTTCCGCAATGTCGTCAGCCCATTTCTTGTGTGAATCAACTGGGTCGACGCTCAGACCCAGGATTTTCACGCCGCGCTTTTCGAATTCTGGTTTTAGACGCGCAGCCTCGCCCAGTTCGGTCGTGCAAACGGGAGTGAAATCCTTTGGGTGTGAAAACAGAACCGCCCAGTTGTTATCCATCCATTCGTGAAAGCTGATGTTTCCTTCTGTTGTCTCAGCCGTAAAATCCGGAGCGATCTCTCCAATGCGTAATGCCATAATGTTCTCCTCTCGAGTTATAGTTTTTGGGGGTTGCCGATCATCGTGCGGATGGTCAGCAGATTTTCTTTCAACACGTAGCCGCACGCACCTGCCTGACGCGCGGCGGAGCGCAGGTGTGGATCACCGTATTGCGTGACAATGATGATTTGCGCTTCAGGAAAGAGCGCCCGCAGTCGTCGCGTCACTTCCAGACCATCCATAACCGGCATCTCTAAATCCATCAGGACCCGGTCGTCGCGGGTGAACTGCTCCGCTGCATAGGCTGCGACAGCCTCTGCGCCGTTGGCGCATTCCGTCACAGTCTCAGCTAGATCTTTAATCATGCTGCGGATCAACTCTCGCATCGAAGGATGGTCGTCGACGATCAGAACTCTCATCACGCTCCTGAATTCGAACTTCCTGGATGCTGGAACTGGCTTCATTGTCAGGTGAAAGAATGCGACAGCGGGTGGGTCGTTGTAATCGGTAGGGCTACTGTTTCGCGTTAGGTAGTAGTGCGGATTTGGTTAGGTAGAACTACCTAACGCACCACAAGTTCACATCGTTGTTACAATTCGGATTGATGCTCGATTGCGAATTTGAGCAAAGCGTGATGTCCATCTAGTTCCAGTTTCTGACCGATGCGGGCCCGATGGTGTTCGATGGTCCGCACGCTGAGGAAGAGTTCACCGGCAATCTGCTTGTTCGATTTGTATTCGGCTACAAGTTTCAGCACGCGCCGTTCGATAGCTGTAAGCGCAGCCAGTTGAGGTTTGTTTGTCACCAGATTAGCCGCGCGACGACCGCGATTGAGCAGAAAGCCCGTCAATTGCGGACTCACATATTCCTGCCCGGCCGCAACCGCGCGAATACATTGAACAATATCGGTCAGCGCGCTGTCTTTGATAATATAGCCTTTCACATTCAAATTGAGCGCTTTGTTCAGGAAATGTTCATCCTTATGCATGGTCAGAAAAACGATAGCGATTTTCAGACGCGAATCGCGAGCTGCGACGGCCACTTCAAAACCATCGCGTCCCGGCATGTCCACATCCAGGACCGCCACGTCAGCGTCAGTCGTCATTAACTTCTGCCATGCTGTTTCGCCATCTTCCGCTTCATCCACTACAACAAGCTGCGGCGTGCGTTCGATGATCTGCCGCAATCCGTGCCGGAAGATCGGATGATCATCGGCAATGAAAACTTTGATCTCACCCGCCATCGGATTTTCTCCTGGTAATAGGCAGCGTCAGCCGAATCGTCACAATGGTCCCTTGCTTTTCGTGCGACTCAATCTGCCATTCTCCGCTCAGCATCCGCACGCGTTCGGCCATTCCGGCCAGACCGAACCCCGACGTCTTTGCTGCGGCTTCCGATACCGAAAAGCCCCGGCCATTGTCGTGAATCGTAAGTGTCAAAGAGTCGGTTAGACGCTCGACGCTGACGCGAACTTCACTGGCCTGTGCGTGTTTGACTATGTTATTAAAGCTTTCCTGCACGACTCGATAAAGCGTAATCTCCTCTTCTTTGTTGAAAAGATCATCGAGCGGCACAAGCTCAGACACGACCTTGATCTTTGTCGTCGCCGCTACTTTCTCAATCATGATTTCCAGCGCTTCAGTCAAACCCAGGCGATCAAGATGATAAGGCCGCAGGTTTTGTGCAATCTCGCGAACTTCCTCGATGGATTGTGTGGCGGAGCTGATGATCCATTCGAATTGCTCCAGCAACTCCGGGGTGTCCTGCGCACCCATCTGGCCAAGCTGCGCGCGATTTTTGACGATCAACAGATTTTGTCCAAGCCCGTCGTGCAGTTCGGCCGCAATCCGTTTGCGTTCCGCTTCCTGTGACGCGATCAACTGGCGCGAAAATGTCTGTTGCGCCGCCTGAGCGCGTTTGAGTTGAATGATGCGATAGCGATAGCCAAACCAAACCAGAAGACCGGCGGCCAGCGCGACAAGCGATAGAAACCACCATGTGAGGTAAAACGGCGGCAGCACGATTATGCGCAGGCTCTGCCCCTGTTCGTTCCAGACGCCATCGCTGTTGGCGGCTATAATCCTGAAAGTATAGTTGCCCGGCGGCAAGTGAGAATAGTAAGCGGTACGCCGCGTACCCGCGCTGATCCATTCCGGATTCAGCCCTTCGAGTTTATATTTGAATTGAATACGGTCAGAGTTGATGAGGCTGAGCGCGGTGTATTCGATCTCTACTTCGCCCTGACTGGATGCTACTTTTATCGGATGGTCAAAAGCGACAGCAGCGCGGTCCAGTTTGATGGATTCGATTACCACCGGTGGCGGCTGCAGATTGATCGGCAACGCTTCGGGGTCAACTACAGCGACGCCTTCCTGGGTTGGAAACCAGAGCTTGCCATCGCTTGCCCTGATCCCGGCAGGCGAGCGCCCTCCATTGCAGGTAATGCTTAGCAGCCCGTCGTCTTTGCCAAAGGCAACTGATGTAATTGTGCGGCGGTTGCCATCGGCGAACTCATTTAGCTCCTGTCGGCTGACACGGTAGATGCCGTGATTTGAGCTCATCCAGAAATAGCCGCGGTCATCTTCCAGAATCTGAAATACTCCATTGTCAAAAAGCCCATCGCGTGTGATGAAGCGTGTGAAACGGCCATCTTTAAAACGGCCCAGTCCACCATCGTATGTGCCAATCCACAATACACCTTCGCGGTCCTGGTAGAGTGCCCAGACATCGTCGCTGGGTAGACCTTGTTTCTCCGTATAACTAACGAAGCGGCCGTTCTGCCAATGGCTTAATCCAGTGTATGTGCCGATCCAGAGACCTCCATCCAGGTCTCCGACAATTACTTTGACGTTATTTCCGGCCAAACCATCTTGTTTTGTAAAAGAAGTCGACGTTCCGTTGCTATAACGAATCAACCGTCGCTCGCCCCCAAACCAGAGCGCGCCATCACGGTCCTGGTGAATTGCCGATATCGCGCCAGCGTCAAAGAACGGCAGGTCATTGGCGTCAGTAAATCCTCTGTCTCTTTGATGGGTCAATCCGTTGAGACCGCGACCGTAAGAGGCCACCCACAGATCGTCGGTTCGGTCCTCATATAGCGCCGTGCAAAGCCCCGTTGCCTGACTGGTGGGTGTGCCTAGATCCAGTGAATAATTGGTCCAGACATTGTCTTTGAACCGACTCACGTTTGACGGCCATGCGCCGACCCATACGGCGCCGGTGCGGTCTTCATAGATTGGATAGATGTTGGTGTCGATCAGTCCATCCGCTTTCGAATAGAACTTGATTGCCTGTCGCTGGGCACGAAAGATGCCGTTTTTGTTGGTGGCGATCCAGATATTGCCTTCGCGGTCTTCATAGAATCCATAAAACCGCCGCGAAAGATTATCAGGTGGCTTGCGGACGATGGAACGTTTTACCCACGGACCACTGGCATCAGGAGAATCCTGGCCGAGGATCACCAGGTCATTGTTTTTGTCAAAGCAGGCGATCTTTAATTCTGGGCCGGAAATAAAAAAGAGATCGTTGCTCGGCAAACCATCTTGAGGAGTGTAGAGTTTGACCAGTTTGCCGTCGCGAATGCTGGCCAGTCCTGCGCTGGTCGCCACCCAGACCGACCCCTGCGAATCTTCTGCCACGGATGCGCGCGTGGAGCTCGATGGCTCCGGCGTGCCTGGCAGACGAACAGTGCCAAGCTGTCCGTGCGAAAAAAGGACCAGGTCGCCAACACCAGTCCTTCCCCAGAATCCTCCTCGTCCATCCCTTTGCACCACTGCGAAGTTGAGCACCAGATCGTCATCAGTTACAGGCAGGAATTTCCCATTGTCCCAGCGCAGGACCTGGCGATCCGACAATACCCACACGTTGCCGTGGTCATCACCGGTAATGGCCCAGACAGGATTGTTCGAAAATCCCTGGTCGGTCGAGTAGCTGGTGAAAATGCCATTGTGGTATCGCGTCACGACGCCATTTACGGTTCCGATCCACAAATCCCCTTGCGGGCCTTCGTATAGCGATATGAACCGATTGCTGGTGATCCCTGGCATATTAGTTTTGTTAAAAACGGTGAAGCGCACCCCGTCAAACCGCGCCAGCCCGTCCAGGGTCGCGATCCACAGATAACCATCGCGGGTCTGGTGAATGGCGTAGACGGAGTTCTGCGGCAGGCCGTCGTTCACCGTCCAGTTCTTCAGAATATATTCAGTTTCTGAGGCATTAGCGTGCAAGACAAAAAATAGAAGGAAGCAAATCCATAAAAACAATGTCCTGCAAATGCGGTTGAATGCTGGAGAGACCTCTTGGAAAACTGATCTGACAAGATAAAAGCAATTTGTCATTGGCATAAGGGGTTGGCCAATAATAACAGCGATTTCAAAAAAAGTATTGGCAGAGCTGTCGGGCCAGGGCAAATGCATCTTAAACCTGGAGACAGAAAGGGAGTTATGGCATAGTCAATGTGTCGAGGCAGGCAAACAATGCCGTTTCGGGGGTTGTTTACCATGCCATCGGTACCAGCCGATGCCTAATCGACTGTAGGTTGTTGGCGGAAAACTCCAGCGAGTCGCTTACGGTTTGAGCATTAAAAAAGGGCCGGCCGCTAAAGCTGTCTCTTTTTGCATTGGGGATGAACTCGCATCGACCGATCCGAACGGGTCCGATAGTCATAATTATGATCTGATTGCCTTCGCCAATCGGCTCGAATCCCGCCAGGGGTCAAGTTTTCCAGCCATTATCATTTGACAGATCGATTCGGTTGCAGGCCGATCAATATACACACGCCCAGGTTAATTGCAAATCTTAATTTTTTGTCTGTTCATCTATGTAGTAGCTTCGCGGCTTTTGCTTCCGCGCGGACGTTCGTTGAGACCCAAGCCATTCGCTCCCGCTTCTGTAATGGATTGGTCGGGAGGCAGCTCGTAAAGCGACATTCCTGACGCTTTCACAACGCAAATATTGTTGTTATCCTCCTGCCTTTATGCTGAATAGAGGAAGGAGATCTATGAGTCTTTCGGAAAGCAGAATCTTGGAACTGGCTCTCGAACATCTGGAACAACAGAAACGCCAGATCGATGAGGAAATTGATGAGCTGCGAACGATGTTAAACAAGCATGGTATTCGCCGTCGAGGGCGGTCCGCCAAGTCCGAGAACCAGGGCGAAGCTCCTCCAGCTAAGCTTGGACGTAAACCGCGCCGGCAGATGACTGACGAACAAAAACAGGCCATCTCAGAGAGAATGAAACAGCGATGGGCTGAGCGCAGAGCAGTCAGAGAATAACCTTATTCAGCCCCTGCAAGTTTATGAGGAAAATATGCTGATAGTTTTCAATGCTTCGAG
>Ga0070741_10016381_pt1 | contig 12369 bp, 8 predicted proteins | sample Coa_R1_4_FD_66440 | JGI IMG/M metagenome (GOLD analysis project Ga0070741, IMG submission 66440) | Surface soil microbial communities from Centralia Pennsylvania, which are recovering from an underground coalmine fire - Coalmine... | ecosystem: Environmental > Terrestrial > Soil > Unclassified ...
AAACCAGACCGCTCAATCCCCCGCCACGCCCGCTGCACACACCAAGCGATACTGACCTCCTCATTCAAACAAGGCATCACCACCGACAAATCAACCCCAGAAGCCCGACCACCACTAGTCATCAAGAGAATTCCCGTCCTCTCCCGGGTTCGATATCGCGCGCATGCCCCATAGTGGCATGCAGGAAATGATCTCTGCCGCGAAGTATTGTCTTTCAATCCTCTTGAGACCGGGTCGGTTCGATCAGGTTAGGGCGCGGAGCGGTCGAGCCGCCCGCCCGGCATTCGTCAGACGGGCGCCCAACAGCCTGGACTCCGACCCGGAGCCACTCCCCGCCGCTCGTGCTCCGGGGAGCCCCTAGTCTTTACAACATCGTCCCTTCAATGAGATTTCAGCCGGCGCGAACGAGATTTGAAACCCGCGCTGCGACACGGCTAACCGCGTCGTAGCCATGATCCAGAGCACGTATGCCTGAGGAGAAGCGGCGCCGCCGGACGACGCTGTTGGCCACAGACGTGACCGAAGCCGATCGGTCTGACGGCGCCGTCGCGCTGCGACGCGGTCCGCTGTTGCCCAAGATTGCGCTCCCGGAGGCGCCGGCTTCGTGGCAACGAATCGCGCCCCGGATCGCTCTGGCCACGATCTTCGGCTGCTGCGCCGCGCTCGTGATCTTCGCCTCCAGCGGCCCGACCGTCCTGGTGTGGCACAGCCAAACCGCCTTCCCCAGCTGGATGGCGGGGCCACTGGGGGGATTGTTCGGTCAGCTGCCCCACCACGTGAAGACGCTCTGGATCGGATACAGCTCCGCGCTGGTAGTGATGCTGATCGCCTACGGCGTTGCGCTGCGCTATTCGCGGAGCCTCTCGATGAAGCTGATCTGGGTGTTCGTATTCGCAACGCTGGTGATCCTCCTGCTTGGGCCGCCCTTGGAGGGAACCGACCTGTTCAACTACCTCGGGTACGACCGCCTGTGGGCGCTCCACGGGCTCAATCCCTACACCCACGTGATCGCGGACGAGGCTCACGATCCGGTGTGGCTACCTGCGAGCTGGCATCACTGGCGCAGCCCGTACGGTCCGCTCTTCACCGCGATTACGTATCCACTGGGCTTGATGTCGCTGCCGGTCGCCTACTGGGTGCTCAAGGTGGTCATCGTGGCCCTGGGTTTGGTGTTCGTGTGGCTGGTATATAGCTGCGCCAAGCTCACCGGCCGCGACCCCCGTTGGGCGGTCTTGCTGGTCGCAGCCAACCCCCTCTTCCTAGTGCAGGAGGTGGGCGGCTTTCACAACGACTTCTTCATGATCGTGCCTTCGATGGCGGCGATCCTCCTGCTACTGAAACGCCGCGATCGGTGGTCGGGGGCGGCGATCGCGGTCGCGATCGCGGTCAAGTACACCGCGATCGTCATCTTTCCCTTCATGCTCCTGGCCGCACGGCCGGCGACTCGGCGATGGCGTGTCCTGAGCGGGTTCGCGCTCGCCGGCGTCCCGCTCGCGGTGGCGAGCCTTGCGCTGTTCGGCACGGCCTTGCCCAACGTGGCCGGCCAGAGCAAGATGCTCACCGCGTTCAGCATCGCGAACCTGCTCGGGTGGGTGTTCGGGTTCGGCGGGGGAGCGCCGATTTTCCTTACGGCCCTCGAGGTCTGCGTCGTCCTTGTGATCGTCTACCTGCTGTTGCGAAACCGCGATTGGCTGTCCGGCGCGGGGTGGGCCACCGCCGCGCTGATCGCGAGCCTCGGCTCGCTCTGGCCGTGGTACGTGGTCTGGCTCTTGCCCCTCGCTGCGATCGCCTCGAGCGCTCGCCTGCGCGCCGTCGCGCTGATCTTGACCACATTCGTTGTGATCACTTCGGTTCCGTACACGCAGAAGTTCCTGGGCTCGGAAGGCATCAACCCGATGGCCGGCCCGGTGGGTCGGGCGGCCAACGCGCTGGTTCAGCAGTACACCCGTTAGCCGAGCTTGATCGCCCGCGAGCTGCCGCCTGCCAGCGCCTTGCCCTTCTTGCCCAGGGCCTGCACCCTGACATAGGCGGCTTTGCTCGATATGGCAATCCTGGTCTCAAAGCTCGCCCACGAGACCGTCCGTTTCGCTTTGAACGGACCCGTCTTCGACGGTCCCACCAATACGCGCCACCTGCCGACCTGGGTCGACCCATTCCAACTCGCGTAGACGTTGAACTGGTTGGCGGAGGCGCCCTTGCGCACAGCGATCCCGGGCGCCCACGGCGGATGGCCGCTCCAAGGCTCCCGGTAGGCCCGATAGGACTCGATCGGACGGGCGAATCCGTCGCTGAAGATCTGCGCGTGGCTCCCGCCACCCTTGTATTCGCCGAAGTAGGGCGCCTGGCCCCAGTCCACGAAGACGTTGTGGTTGGGCAGGATCTGGACGCTGCCGGCGGCTGTGGACAGGACGGGCCGGTTATGCGTGTAGGCGTGGATGAGGGTGGCCTGATGGTTGGCGAGGTGGATCTCAAGCGCACGCGACTGCTGCTCTTCCTTGGGGGTGGCGGCGTCGTCGAACAGGGTCAGAAGGCCGTGGCCGTGGAGGGACGCGTCGTGCTGCCACTCAAAGTTTGTCCCGCTCCCCATCCTGAAGCTTGAGTGCTTGCCGCCCAGCTCCCAGGCGATCCTCCCTGTCTTCTTCACGATCGAATAGACGGCCCAGGTGTGGCGGGCAGAGATCAGGATGCGCCCGCTGGGAAGCTGCTGGATCGAGTTCAGATGGAAGTAGTCGTACGGCTGACCCGGCGCATACCTCTCATACGAGTCGGTGAGGGGGACGTGACCGAGCGCGTGCCACTGCCAGATGACTTTGCCGGTGGCGATATCGATCTCCTGGATGATCCAGTCAAACACCGTCCCGTTGGCCGGTCCGCCCACGGACGTCAGGTTGCGCTGAACCGGCGACCAGATCTGAACAAACGCCGTGGCCTCCTTACCCTCGTGGCCCAGAGTGAACTCGTGCAGGTCGGTGCCCTGGTTCGCATAGCCGTTTCCTGCTTTCACCGTGTGAATCACCTTGTATGAGCTGTTCATGATCACGCCCTCGCCCCGGCCGCCGCACGGTGGGCAGACGTACTTGCCCTGCCAGAACGTGATCACACGGTGGCCCTTGTAATTCTCGACGCGCGTCATCCGCGCCGCGGGACCGGCTCCCTTGCTCGCGGTCGGGTGGTACCACAGGATCTGGCCTCTCCCGTTGACCATGTACACGGCGTTCTGCTGTGAGTTCTGCGTGTTCAAGAAGATGCGCCCCGAGGTGGTGTCGGTGTCGTTCCCGCTGGTCGTTATCCAGGGCACATGCCAGGTGGGATGAGTCACGAACGAGTGCGTCTTGCTCGAGCCCGCGGTGGCACCACCTCCCGACTGACCGGCGGCGGCAGCACTCGATTCGATCGTCTGAGCGATGTGCGCCGGCCGTGCCACCGTGAACGAAAACGCAAGCCGCCGCGAACCCGCAGCGCCCGAAGCGGCACCCGCGGTCACCGAACGCAAATTCGCGGTCACCGAAACCTGCTCACCCGCCACAAACGGTTGCCTGGGCGAAAACGCGGCTCCCTGGCCCGCGGGCTGCGCGCTCAACCGTCCCGCATGCACCCCGCTACGAGACCCAACCACCTTCACAGAGGCGATCTGGCCCGGGGAAACCGCGGGAAAATCGATATCGGTACCTGACGGAGCATCAGGCGTCCCGGGAAACGGCAGCACATCCAGCGCCCGCGAAGGGTTCGAGGTGCCGCCCGAGGAGCGGGCCGCCGCCGGCGCCAGGGCACCGCTGCCCAGAGCGGCACCTGCCGCCCCGATCAAGATCGAAGCGCACGCGGCCGTGCGCATCCGTGACCGCCGGAGGCGCTTGAGTGCCGGTCTACACCGTTGCCCGAGCATGCATATCACCCCGCCCGGACTGGCCGCGAGGTGCCGTGGGGAAGCACCTTCTTCCCGTGCAGGCCAAGGGCCTGCACTTTGATGTACGCGGCCTTCGTCGACACCGCGATCCGGGTCTCAAAACTCGCCCACGAGACCGTCCGTATCGCCTTGAAGCGACCCGACTTCGACGGTCCCCCAAGCACCCGCCAGGCGCCCAGCTCGGTCGCCCCGTTCCAGCTTGCATATACGTTGAAATGGTTGGCGGAGGAGGTCTTGCGCACGGCGATCCCGGGCGACCACGGCGGATGGCCGGTCCACGGCAAGCGGTAAGCGCGATAGGACTCGATCGGATGGTCGAACCCGTCGCTGAAGATCTGCCTGCCGCCCGGGGTGTACTCGGAGAAGAAGGGGGCCGAGCCCCAGCCCACGAACACGTTGTGGTTGCCGAGGAGTTCCACGCTGCCCTCGCTGCTCGCCAGCACCGGTTTCTTGTGCGTATAGGCGTGCATCACGGTCGCCTGATGCGTCTTGGTCGAGATGTGCAACTCCAGCGCCCTCGACTGCGGCTCTTCTCTGGGAGAGGAGCCGTCGTCGAAGACGGTCAAGCGCCCGCCCGATCGCAGGGTCGCGTGATGCTGCCAGTAGAACTGGGCACCAGGGCCCATCCTGAAGCTCGAGTGCTTGCCGCCCAGGGTCCACATGATCCTGCCGGTCTTCTTGTTGATCTCGTAGACCGCCCAGGTGTTGCGGGCTGAGATCACGATGTTTCCACCCGCAACCTGCTCGATCGAGTTGAGGTGGAAGTACTCGAGGGTGCCGCCGGGGACGACCCTGTTGTAGGTGTACTTGATCGGGACATGACCGAGTGCGTGCCACTCCCAGACCACCTTGCCCGTGGCCACGTCGATCTCCTGGATGATCCAGTCGAATACCGTCCCGTTCACCGGCCCTCCCACCGAGGTCAGGTTGCGATGGACGGGCGTCCACACCGCCGCGAACGCCGTTCCCTGCGGTGTCAGCGTGAAATCGTGCAGATCGAAGCCCTGTTTCTCAAAGCCGTTGCCGGGGCGGACCGTGTGAAGGGTCTTATACGAGCTGTTGAGGATCAGGTCCTCGCCCCTGCCGGCCCCGGGCGGTGAGGAAAATCCTCCCTGCCAGAAGGTGATGACCGGGTGGTGCTTGTATTGCTGAACGCGCGTGTTGGCGGCGAGTCCCTTGGTCGGGTGATACCACTGGATCTGGCCCTTGCCGTTGACCATGTAGGCGGCGTTCTGCCCGGAGTTCTGGGCGGAGAGGAAGATGCGTCCCGAGGTCGTGTCGGTGTCGTCTCCGCTGGTCGTTATCCAGGGAACGTGCCAAGTGGGATGGGTCACGAACGAGTGCGTACCCGACGACGAGGTGCTTGCTGCGCGCTTCCCCGCGCCACCCATCATGTCCGACTCAGTCGTCCCGGGGACGCCGGCAGGCCGCTCCACGGAGAAGGAAAAAGCAAGCCGCCGGGAGCCGGGAGCCCCGGACGCGGCGCCCGCCACGACCGAACGCAGATTCGCGGTCACCGAAACCCGCTCGCCCTGCACAAACTGGCGCTTGGGGGTAAACGCGGTTCCCCCGTGATCGGGCTGCGCGCTCAACCGTCCTGCGTGGATCCCGCTACGAGACCCAACCACCTTCACAGAAGCGATCTGCCTCGGCGAAACCGCGGGAAAATCGACGCTTGTTCCCGGCGATGCATCCGGCGTGCCTGGAAACGGCAACACATCCAGCCCCTCCGAGGACGGAGCAGGACGTGAGGGCTTGTTCAGCGAGTGCGCGCCCGTTTGCTTCGTGTTTGCGGCCGCGCCCGGCCCGCTAGCGATACCCAGGACGACCACGGCGCCAATCGTCGCGCCGGCGCCCACGGCTCGCATTGCAGGGCGGGGCAGAGCCTTCCCCGACATCCCCAACATGTAGCGCCAGTCTACGAAAATCGCCGGCGAAACGCGCCGGTAGCCCGCCTCGGCCCCTGCGGTGACCCGAGTGGGCCCCTGTGTATCCTCATCCGCGCAATCGGTCGCGCCCATTCGGCCCAACCATGGCGCGGCGCAGCCGCAGTCCAGGAGAAGAAATGCGAGTCCACATACGTTCCGGAGGCAATCAGTGACGGGCGCATCGACGCCGTCGAGCGCGCTCGACGGCGAGCTCGCGCAGATGCATCCGGCAGAGCGTTCGGCCGCTGCGTCTTTCTTGGCCCAACACCCGCCCGGAGCCGGCGCCCCAGTGGCGGTGGTGATCCCTGCCTACAACGAGGAACCCACCGTGGCGACCGTCGTAGAGGAGATCCCCAGCCAGATCGCGGGTCTCGCGGCCGAGGTTATCGTGGTCGTGGACGGTGCGACGGATGCCACCGCCGAGAAGGCCGCCTCTGCGGGCGCGCTGGTGTGCGATGTCAAGGTCAACCGCGGCCAGGGGCTGGTGTTCAAACTCGGCTACTGGTTGGCGCGCAAGCGGGGCGCCGAGGTGATCGCCACCATCGATGCGGACGGCCAATACGAGCCGCTTGAGCTCGACCGGTTGGTGGAGCCGATCATCTCCGGTCGCGCCGATTTCGTGAATGGTTCACGCCGATTGGGGACCGAGCTTACGACCGATCCGATGCGTCACGCAGGCGTGATCTTCTTCGGCGGGGTGGTGAGCGTGCTGCTCCGGCAGCGAATCACCGATCCGGCGTGCGGGATCCGCGCGTTCCGGGCCAGCCTTACGGGCGCGATCACACTTGAACAGCGCCAGTACCAGACCTCGGAGGCGTTGATCGCCTCGGCCATGAGCGGCTTTCGTGTGATCGAGGTGGCGACGACGATGCGCGATCGCCCCACCGGCGCCACGAAGACGAAGAAGGGCCCGAACCTGCTCTACGGGCTGCGATTCGCCCGGGCGATCCTGCGCACCTGGAGCAGAGAGCGCAGGGCAGCGCGCACCCGGCTGCGCTCCGAGAACACCCAGTACTCGTAGATCGCGAACTTCACCACGAAGAGCGCGATCGTCACCGCGACGTAAGAGGCGGTCACGATCAGCAGCCGGAGCCCATGGTGATTCGGGATGGACTGCACCTGGGCGTTGGTCCAGCCGGTCGCGGCGGATGTCGCCACCAGCACACCGATGGAGACCGCGATGTAGCCGACTATCTGGCGGGCGGGTGGACGTCCCTGCCGCTGCCAGGCCCATCGGCGGTTGAGGATCCAGTTGGGAATCGCCGCCGCGATGAACCCTCCCACCGAGCACACCGTCGTCGAAGTCCCCGCGACATACAGGAGCATGAAGGCGATGTTGCCCGTGATGAACGCCACCACGGAGCCCAGGGCGTACTTGACGACCCGAGCGTGCAACGGCTTGCGGGTGACCTTGATCCAGAGCGGATGCCTGCTCATGCGGGTTGAAACGGCAGGCCAGAGGCGCGCCCAAAGGGGGCGTTGCGCGTACTTCTCCGCAAGGGCGGGCCTCCGCCCCCTGGGCAGATCGTCCAACATTGAGCGTCAATCCTAGCTATTCGAACGGTTTCGTCCCGTCCCTGCCCCAAACTACCCCTCTGTCGGCGGGCGCGGAACCGCCACACTTACCAGTAATGGCTTCGCCTCACGGCATCGCGACTGGCGACATCGGCACGCTTGGCCGCGTGCCGGCACCCCCGCCTCCGCGGGAGCGGCCGGCTCGTCGGATAACCGATCTCGACTACCCAAAAATCGCCGCCTGGGTCGCTATCGGCTTCCTGATCGCGGTCACCGCAACCACCGCACTGTTCGCGTCGAGTGGGCCTTCGATCCTCGTGCCTCGCTCGACCGCCTCCTTCCCGAACTGGATGGCGGGTCCGCTCCACGGCCTGTTCGGACATCTGCCGGAGGCGCGGCCCTCGCTCGAGATTCTCTCGAGCATCGCTCTGATCGCGATGTTCTGCGCCTATGGCATGGCCTTGGCGTTCATCCGGACGGTGTCGATGCGCGCCCTGTGGGTGGTGGTCGGAGTGCTCGCGGTCCTCGTGTTGCTGACACCGCCATTGCAGCTGACCGACGTTTTCGACTACCTCGGCTATGCGCGCCTGGGCGCGTTGCACGGTCTGAACCCTTACACGCATGTGCTCGGGGACATGGGTCGCGACCCCGTGAACGTATTCAGCACCTGGCACAACCTGCACAGCCCGTACGGCGAACTGTGGACAGTTTTGTCCTACCCGCTCGGGTTGCTGCCGCTTTCGGTCGCCACGTGGACGCTGAAGGTGGTGACGATCGGCGCAGGCGTTGCGCTGCTCTGGTTGGTGGCGGCCTGCGCCAGGCGGCTCGGACGCGACGAGCGCTTCCCGGTTGCGTTCCTCGCGCTTAACCCGATCTTCATCGCCTATGCGCTCGGGGGGTTCCACAACGACGTGTTTATGCTGGTCGCCTCGACCGCGGCGATCGCGCTGTTCCTTGACCGCCACGACCGCGCCGCGGGCGCGCTCGTGATCATCGGGGTGGCGATCAAGTTCATGGCGCTTTTGATCTTGCCGTTCATGGTCCTGGTCGCATGGCGCGCAGGGCGGCGCTGGCGTGTGCTGCAGGGCGCACTGCTCGCCGCGGTCCCGCTCGTCGCGCTCAGCCTGTTGCTATTCGGGCCCACGCTGCCGAACGTGGCCACGCAGACCAAGATCCTGACGCCGTTCAGCATCCCCAATCTGCTCGGTCTCGCGGTCGGAGTGGGCGGGGGCACGCACTCGGTGTTGCGTGACATGACCATTGCCGTCGCGTTGGTGACGATCTACCAACTCGTCCGTTACATGCGCGATCCCACACGGGATTGGCTTGCCGGGGCTGGATGGGCGACGCTCGTCCTGATCGCGAGCGCTTCGTGGCTGATGCCGTGGTATGTAATCTGGCTTTTGCCGCTTGCCGCGCTCGGCCGCAGCCGTGCGCTGCGAGGAGCCGCGCTGGCGCTGACCCTGTTCCTGATCCTGACCGTGGGTCCCGGGACGACCTACTTGCTCGAGATACACAACATCAGCCCGCTGCATACCCCTGCCGGAAGGGCCTCGAGGGCGCTTGAGCACCGGCTGGTGGGCGGAGGTTGATGGCCACTTCGGCCGAGCGCGGGCGCGCGCCGCTGGCGTCGCCACAGCCGGAAGCGCCCACCCGCGGCGCGCAGCGCAGCGCGCACGGTGACGGCATCGGCGGAGGCGAGCGCCGCCGGCCCGGATGGTTCGAGTGGGTGATCCTGGTCGCGTTCGCCGCCGTCTGCTGCTGGCTGATCTTCGTCAACCTCCACTACGCGGTACATGGCTTGCAGTGGACGGGGATCGACGGCGAGTTCCCGGTCGACCAGATGCAGTTCCTGGCTTGGATTCAGGACGCCTCACATCACGTGCTCACTTCGGACCTGTTCGTGCTGCGGCCCACAGGCCACGTCTACTTGCAGCCGATGTTCGCCCTCTCCGGCGGCCTGGTGGCGCTTGGTGTGCCCTCCTGGGTGGCATTGCTCGCGTGGAAGCCCGTCGCGATCCTCGCGGTCTTCTTCGCCATCTGGGTGTGGTGCGGACGGCTGCTCGAGGGTCGGTGGGAGCGGCGCGTCGCCCTCGTGCTCGCGCTGTTCGCAGGTGGCGGGGGCGTGCTCGGCGACGAGTGGCTGCCGTTCATGGCGTGGGGGTATCCGCACGCGGTGCTCGGGGTTGCCCTGGTCGTGGTCGCTCTCCTAGCGTACGACCGCGCGTACCGCGAGCAGCGACTCTCAGTCCTGGCTCCGGCCATGGGATTTCTGGCGAGCTGGGTCCACCCCTGGCAAGGGGAGGTCCTGCTCGTAATTCTCGGCGGGGTGGAGCTGGTGAGACTGCGCGAGTCGCTGCGCGCCGGCCTCGTGCGCAGCTTGCGTCAGCCGGCGCTGATGGTGGTTGCCACGGCCATACCGCTCGTCTACTACGGAATCCTCGGCCGCATCGACCTGGCGTGGCGACTGGGCCAGGGTGCGCTCTTGCACTCGTGGCCACTCGGTCGCATCCTCGTTCCGCTGATCCCGTTGCTGGTGCTCTCGGTGCCCGCGTATTTCAGGCGTCCGCGAGGTGTTCTGCAGGCGTCGGCGATGGCCTGGCCGATTGCTGCGTTCATCGTCTATGGCATCAATGCGTCCGGATTTGCGGGGGCCCCACAGCACGCCTGGGTGGGAATCGCTGTCCCGCTTGGGGTGCTCGCGGTCCAAGCGGTCCGGAGCTTCTGGCTGCCCGCACTGGCCCGCATCCCGGTTCCCGGGCACGCCGAGCACGGCGGTCTCGCCGGCCGCCTGCGCGACGTCCCAGCCTGGCGAGCGCTGGGCGTTTTGGTGGCCGCGCTCGCGGTCGCGGCGCTGACGATCCCGGGAAGCGCGTCCACGATGGCCGACGCGTACAAGTTCGTTGGTCCAGCCACCCACAACCAGAACCTGCTCGCCTCCTCGGAGGTCCGTGCGATTGACTACCTCGCCGGCGATCCCGTACCGGGCGGGGTGCTGAGCTCGCCCTATCTGGGCGACTCCGTTCCCGGCATGACGGGCAGGCGCGTGTACGACTCGGACGACTGGCGGTGGTCGCAACCCAATGCCTTCGAACGCGCCCATACTGCTCGGCGGCTGCTGGCCGGAGAGCTCTCGCCGGCCGCGGCACGGCATTTCGTCCTTCAGTCGGGCGCGCGCTTCGTGCTCCAGAACTGCGGCTCGCGAGCCGACCTCGAGCGGGCGCTTCGCCCCATCACCAGCTCAGTGCACCGGTTCGGGTGCGCCACGCTGTTCCGAGTGAGCTGACAGCCCGCGCGAAGACGTGACCCTCCGCCGCGCACGGATGGCGTCGAGACCGATGTCGGCCGCGACGGCGCCCGCGGGCGGGAGGAGCACCAGCAGCGGGAGCCCGTACCGGTAACTGAACTGCGCGAAGACCGAGGAGCTGAGGACAACCAGAACCGCGCTGACCGCGAGCACCAGCGCCGCCCAGCGAGCATGACGCCTTCCGGTGCGTTTGCGCGCCAAGCCCAGGGCGATCGCCAGCGCCCCGACGAGGCACGCGAGCAGTAGCGGGCCGGGGGTGTAGAAGATGGATTGGTAGGTGCGCAGGGGACCCATGAGGGCAGTGTTCGGCTTGGCCTTCAGGCGAGAGTTGTTGAAGCCGGTGTTCGCGAATGTGACGTGGTAGCCGTGGCCGTACGTGTGGAAGTGAGGCGGGGGAAAGACCCACCGGGTCATATCGACGTGGTCGGCGTTCTGCCAACGCCCCGGGGTGAAGTAGTGCCATGTGTCCGCCAGCACGGCGCCGGCGTACGCGAGCGGCTGGTGCTCAATGACGGTAATGGCGAAGCGCTGGCCAAGCGCGTTGCGCTGGCGTCCATTCGCGACCGCCACGGTGTGAATCGGCGAGTCCCGAGAGTCCGCCCAGAACTCAGGGTTGACCGAGCGCTTGCCGACCGGCTGAGAGGGACACAGCTTGGCCTCCTCGTGCGACAACGAGTAGTGGCAGGTCGCAAACGGGGCCACCCTGCCGTAGAGCCAGACACCCGTGTAACCGGAGTAGCCGAAGTAGCCGTTGTTGGCCGCGTACCAGCCTCCGTAGCCAACCAGCAACACCGCGGCCGCGGCGCAGCACGAGACCAGCGGCCGCCAGCGGGGGCGGTGCACAAGCAGATAGAGCACGGCCACGGCCAGGACGGGCAGGGTCGCCGTGCGCGTCAGGGCGGCTGCCGCGAGCAGCAGCCCCGCGGCGGCCGCGCGCTTGGCACCGACGTCCTCTCGCCACAGCAAAACCGCCACGCCACTGAGCAGCAGCAGGTCGGTCAGGGTCTCGGCCAGGACGTACTGCTCCAGGTCGACCTGGTAGGCGTCCAGGAGCACTGGCAGGGCCGCGAGCGCCGCCAGCCACCGCCGTGCCCCCAGCCGCAGGGTCAGCGTGTACACGATCACCCCCATGGCGATGCCCATGAGATGCTGGACGATCACCACCAGGCCGATGCTCCGAGCGAGCGACAAAAGCGCGAGTAACAGCGGATAGCCCGAGGGGTGCCACACCCCGGGCGTCAGGCTGTGTGCGAGCGAGAGGTAGTCGTAGGAATCCGCGTGCAGTTCAAGTGCCGGCCAATACGCAACCGAAGCGGCCGCCCGCAGGCCGATCCCCAGCAATACAAAGACCGCGAACAGCCAGTTGCGCTGTAACGCACCGCGGGCATGGGGGCCCCAGGAGCGGACCCTGTGCAGCGCCCCACCGGCCGGGGCAGACTGCGCCGGTGCGACGGACGCCATCAGCTACCGGGCGGGGTGGGCGCCGTCTCCGTGGTGCTCGAGCCCTCGCGGCCGCGGGTATCGGTCCCGCCTGTCCGCCCGCCGCTGCCGTTGGCCGATACGCCGGCGCTGTCGCTCCCAACCGGAACGCGCTGGCGCTCCGAAAGGTCCGTGCTGTGTTGTGTGGGGGTGGTGCCGCGGGTTCGGGGCCATAGCGCCTCAGCGAGCATGAACCGCACGTGGCGCGCCCCATCACGCCACCGCCGCAACTTGGT
>Ga0070741_10016382_pt1 | contig 12368 bp, 7 predicted proteins | sample Coa_R1_4_FD_66440 | JGI IMG/M metagenome (GOLD analysis project Ga0070741, IMG submission 66440) | Surface soil microbial communities from Centralia Pennsylvania, which are recovering from an underground coalmine fire - Coalmine... | ecosystem: Environmental > Terrestrial > Soil > Unclassified ...
CAGGTCGCGTTGTCGGGCGATGTGCCGCTCGGCTTCAACGGCGGCTCGTGGGAAGACCTGCAGATCGACGGCTACGTGCCGTCGGCCGGCGAGAACATGAGGATCTATCGCAATCAAGTCGGGCAGGGGTACTTCGACTTGATGGGCATTCGTCGCGTCGAAGGGCGCGACTTCACGGATCGCGATACGCCGGAGACGCCGCTGGTTGCGGTTGTGAACGAAACGTTCGCACGCCGGTATCTCGCGACCGGTACCGCGATCGGTCGCCAGTTCACCATGTGGGGCCGCGCCGTCACGATCGTCGGCGTTGTCGCCGATTCGAAGTATCACGCGCTCGACGAGTCGGCGCAGCCGTATTTCTATTTGCCGCTCAAGCAGACGTACTCGGCGAGCACCGGCGTGGCACTCCACGTGCGCACGGCGGGCGATCCACTGAACGCCGCGCCGGCTGTTCGCGAAGCGATGCGCGCCATCGATCCGTCGGTGCCGAGTGATGTCGTGACGACGATGGCGGATTACACGAGCGCGTCGTTCTACACACAGCAGATTGCGGCGACGCTGCTCACGGTGCTCGGCACGCTCGCGCTCGCGTTGTCGTCGCTCGGTCTGTACAGCCTGATCGCATACGGCGTGGCGCGGCGGCGGCGCGAAATCGGCGTCCGAATGGCGCTCGGCGCGACCTCGTCGCAAATCCGCGCGCTGGTCGTGCGCCGCGGGCTCACGTTGGTCGGCGTGGGCGCGCTTGCCGGCAGCGCGGTGACCGTCGTCAGCGTACGCGCGCTCGCGAGCCTGCTGTTTGGCGTCAGTCCGTTCGATGTCACCGCGCTCGCGGCCGCGGTGGGGCTCCTCACGGTCACCGGCGTCTTCGCCAGCGATCTCCCGGCGCGCGCCGCGGCCCGGGTCGACCCCATGTCCGCCCTGCGGGCCGATTGACGCGTCTTCGCACGATTTCGCGGCGATCGGCATAGACAATTAGAGACGAAAAAGGGCCCAAAAATCGTTTAACATTTGCGCGGACAGGGACTTGGCGGGGATGAAACCAACGCGTTTTCTCTTCACTCTTGGTGTGGCTGCGTGGGGATGCGCCATCCTCGCGGCCCAGACCGCTCCGAAATCACCGACACCGAAAGCGCCGCCGCCGAAGGCCGCCGCGCCGGCAGTTCCGGCAGCCGGAACTGCGCCTGCAGCCGCGACCGATCAAAATGCCGTTGTGAAGCGGTACTGCGTCGGCTGCCACAACGACAAGATGAAGACCGGCGGCTTGTCGCTGGAGAAGTTCGACGCCAACCATGCGTCGGCGGACGCGGAAGTGGGCGAAGCGATGATTCGCAAGCTGCAGGCGGGTCTGATGCCGCCGCCTGGCGGCCCGCGTCCGGCGCCGGACGTGCACGCCGCGCTCGTCAAGGCGCTCGAAACGGACATCGACACGGCAGCAGGTGCGAAACCACATCCCGGCGCGCGCGTGTTTCAGCGGCTGAATCGTCCGGAGTACGCGAACGCGATCAAGGATCTGCTGCTCCTCGACGTCGATGCAGGTGACTGGCTGCCGCTCGATCAGAAGAGCGCGAACTTCGACAATATTGCCGACGCGCAAGCGTTGTCGCCGACGTTGCTCGAGTCGTACCTGAACGCGGCCGCGGCGATCAGCCGCATGGCGATCGGCGACCGGAACGCCGTCCCGGTCGACAGCACGTACACCAACGCCGGGTACGTCTCGCAGCATCCGTGGGATCACATCGACGGCACGCCGTTCGGCACCCGTGGCGGCATGGTGGTGAATCACGTCTTTCCGGCCGACGGCGAGTACGTGTTCGAGGTGACGCTGCAGTCGGGCGCGAACGCACGGTTCGAGGACGTCGACATCTCGATCGACGATGCGCGCGTGTCGCTGCTGGAGTACGAAACGCAGCCGGCAGGCGGCGCCGATGGTCGCGGCGCGGTGCACATCAAGACCGATCCGATCTTCGTTCGCGCCGGCCAGAAGTCGGTCGCGGCCGCGTTCGTGAAGAAGGCCGAAGGCCCGTACGAGGATCTGATCCGGCCGCACGACTGGTCGTACGCCGGCGGCGGATCGGGCGGTCCCGGTATCACGACGCTGCCGCACCTGCGCGACGTCATCATCAAAGGTCCGTATCACGTCACCGGCCTGTCCGAGACGCCAAGCCGCGCGAAGATTTTCAGCTGCCGGCCGACCCTGCAGGCCGAAGAGCGGCCGTGTGCGAAGCAGATCGCGGCGAAGCTGGGCGCTGAAGCCTACCGGCGTCCGCTCGCGAACGACGAAATCGATCGGCTGCTGCCGTTCTTCGACGACGGCGCGAAGAAGGGCGGTTTCGAAGTCGGCGTGCGGACGATGGTCGAAGCGATTCTGGCGAGCCCGCACTTCATTTTCCGGCTCGAACGCGAGCCTGCGGAAACGGTCAACGCGAAAGCGGGCGCGTATCGCGTCAGCGACGTGGACCTCGCGTCGCGGTTGTCGTTCTTCCTCTGGGGCGAGCCGCCCGATCAGGAACTGCTGGCGCTCGCGACGCAAAACAAATTGTCGGCGCCGGGCATGATCGAGAAGCAGGCGAAGCGGATGCTCGCCGATCCGCGCGCCGAGGCGCTCAGCACGCGGTTCGCGGCACAGTGGCTGCGGCTGCAGGACGTCGACAAGGTGCACCCGGATCCGAACTTCTATCCGAACTTCGACGACAACCTTGCGGCGGACATGCGCCGGGAGACGGAGCTCTTCTTCAACTCGATCGTCCGTGAGGATCGCAGCGCGCTCGATCTCTTCCGCGCCGACTACACGTTCGCGAACGAGCGGCTCGCGCGGCATTACGGCATCCCGGGCGTCAGCGGCAATCAGTTCCGCAAAGTGCAGTATCCGGACGACACGCGCCGCGGTCTGCTCGGCCAGGGCGCCATTCTCGTGCAGACATCGCTCGCGAATCGCACGTCACCGGTCTTGCGCGGCAAATGGGTGATGGAAGTGTTGATGGGCACGCCGCCGCCGCCACCGCCGCCCGACGTGCCGGTGCTCGACGACACGGCCGATAACCAGGGCGGCCGCATGTTGACGACGCGCGAGCGGATGGAGATTCATCGAAAGAATCCGACGTGCAACGCGTGCCACCGCTTCATGGATCCGATCGGGCTGGCGCTCGACAACTTCGACGTCACCGGCAAGTGGCGGCAGCGCGAGAACGGTCAGCCGCTCGATACGCGCGGTGATTTCTACGACGGCTCGAAGGTGAGCACGCCGCACGAACTGCTGGATGCCTTGATGAAGCGGCCCGAGCCGTTGCTCCGCATGTTCACCGAGAACCTGTTTGCGTACGCGCTCGGCCGCCGCGCGGAGTACTTCGATCAGCCGACGATCCGCGCGATCACGAAAGCGGCTGCGGCGAGCGATTACAAGATGTCGTCGTTCATCATGGGCGTCATCAAGAGCGATGCGTTCCAGATGAAAAGCTATCAACCAACCAGTTCGCAGTAGACCGTTGCAGTTGCAGTTCCAGTTGCCGTTGCCGTTTCAGTTTCAGTAGAGGAGACGATCCGATATGGACTTCATCACTGGTAAGCACCTCCCGCGCCGCACGTTCCTCCGCGGTGTCGGCGTGACAGTGGCGTTGCCCTTCCTGGACGCGATGGTCCCCACACGTGGCGCGTTCGGCAAGACGGCGGAAGCCGCGACCAACGATCGCACGCGCCTGATGTGCATCGAAGAGGTGCACGGGCTGCCCGGCTGCAACAACTGGGGCGCGAGCAAGTTCCTCTTCGCGCCGGAGACCACCGGCAAGGACTTTACGCTCGTCGCCGACAACCCGCTGAAGACGGTCGAAGCGTACCGCGACTACATGACGATCGTCAGCAACACGGACGTGCGCAACGCGGAGGCGCTCGCGCTGCCGGAAATCGGCGGCGACCACTTCCGCTCGAGCGCCGTGTTCCTGACGCAGTCGCACCCGAAGCAGACGAACGGCTCGGATCTCTGGGCCGGCACGTCGCTCGATCAGCTCTACGCGAAGAAGTACGGGCAGAGCACCCCGATGCCGTCGATGCAGTTCTGCATCGAGAACCTCGATCAGGCGGGCGGCTGCACGTACAACTACTCGTGCGCCTACACCGACACGATCAGCTGGGCGTCACCGAACGAACCGCTGCCGATGATCCGCGACCCGCGCGTCGCCTTCGACATGCTGTTCGGCGCCGGCACGTCGAACGAGGACCGTAAAGCGCGTCAGGTGACGCGACGCAGCATCCTCGATTGGGTCAACGGCGAAGTCGAACGCGTCCGTCGGCAACTCGGCGCACAGGACCGTCAGCGGCTCGAGCGGTATCTCGACAACGTGCGCGAACTCGAGCGCCGTATCCAGGCGGTCGAAGCGCGCAACAACAGCGGCGAGCAACGCGCCCTGCCGGAAGCGCCGGCCGGGGTGCCCGATTCGTTCAGCGAGCACATGCAGATGATGTTCGACATCCAGGTGCTGGCGCTCCAGACCGACATGACGCGCATCATCTCGTTCAAGACGGGGCGCGACGCGCAGAACCGCGTCTTCCCGGAATGCGAATCGAAGCAGCCGTTCCACCCGGCCTCGCACCACGGCAACCGCGAAGACCGGATCATGGAGTTCAACAAGATCTGCAAGTTCCGCGTCGGGCAGATGGCGTACCTCCTCAAGAAGATGAAGGAGACGCAGGACGGCGACGGCAACCTGCTCGACAAGACGCTGATCATCTGGGGCTCGCCGATGGCGGACTCGAACATCCATAACCACCGGCGCTGTCCGCTGGTGCTGTTCGGTCACGCGAACGGCATGTTGAAGGGCGGCACGCACGTGAAGGCGCCGGATGGCACGCCGATGTCCAACGTGATGCTCGCGTTGATGCATCACCTCGGCCTCGACGAGATCCAGCAGTTCGGCGACAGCACCGGAGAGTTCGCGGTATGAGAACAGCGGCACTCGTCCTGATGTTGTCGGCGGCGTTGGCCGCTGCGCCGGGCGGCGGATCGCCGGTCGCCGATGCGTCGATGCGCGGCGACAAAGAGGCGGTGCGATCGCTGTTGAAGCAGGGCGCCGACGCCAACGGCGCCCGCGGTGACGGCATGACGGCGCTGCACTTCGCCGCGCAGCGCGGCGACGCCGACCTTGCGGCGATGCTGCTCTACGCCGGCGCGAATGTGTCGGCGGTGACGCGCATCGGCTCGTACACGCCGCTCCACATCGCGGCGCAGAGCGGCAGCGCTTCGGTCGCCGAGGCGCTCATCAACGCCGGCGCCGACGTCAAAGCGCGAACCTCCACGACCGGCGTGACGCCGCTCCATCTCGCGGCGGAGGCGGGCAGCGTGGCGGTGATCGACGTCCTCGTCGCCCACGGCGCCGAGATCAACGCGAGGGAAGCGGAGTGGGGACAAACGCCGCTGATCTTTGCGGCGGCGAACAACCGCGTCGATGCGATCAAATCGCTGCTCGCGAAGGGCGCCGATCCGAAGATCGCGTCGAAGTCCATCGACGTCGCGCACGAATTGCAGCTGGATCGTGCGGCGCTCGCGCTGCAAAAGAAGATTCTCGAGACGACCGTGCCGAAGGGCGAACAGCCGACGGCGGCGCAGCTGCAGGCGGCGATCCATGCGGCGCGCGAACTCCTGGCGTCGGGCAAGATTCCGCCGAAGGATCCGGGACCGGCTGACGACAGCCTGCGTCAAGGATTCGATCCCGAAGAGATCAATCCGCCGGTCGCGGCCAAAGGCGGTCTGACGGCGTTGCTGCACGCGGCGCGGCAGGGCTACATCGACTCCGCCAAAGCCCTCCTCGATGGCGGGGCGCCAATCGATCAGGCGAGCGCCGGTGACGGCACGACGCCGCTCGTCATGGCCGCGATCAACGGCCAGTTCGACATGGCGACGTTTCTCGTCGAGCGCGGCGCGAACCCGAATATCGCCGCGAAGGAAAACGGCGTGACGCCGTTGTGGGCCGTCATCAACACCGAGTGGCAGCCGCGCACGCGCTTTCCGCAGCCGGAAGCGATGGAATACCAGAAGGCGACGTATCTCGACGTGATGAAGGCGCTCCTCGATCACGGCGCCGATCCGAACGCGCGCATCAAGTCGCACCCGTGGTATCTGGTCTACAGCGGCTGCGGCAACCGAAACTGCGGTCTCGCCGACACGTCAGGTTCGACGGCGTTCTGGCGCGCGGCGTACGGCACTGACGTCGAAGCCATGAAGCTGCTCGTGTCCTACGGCGCCGATCCGAACATTCCGTCGATGGCGCCGGCGCGTCCGGTCCGCCGTGGCGGTCCACCGCAAGGTGGCGGACCCGGCGTCGACGGCACCAACGCGCCGGTCGCGAATCCTGCGCCGCCGGTTCCGTACGGTGGTCCCGGCGCGTGGGCGCTTCACGCCGCCGCGGGTCTCGAGTACGGCGAAGGCTTCGCCGGCAACGCCCATCGTCATGCGCCGGGCGGCTTCATGCCGGCGGTGAAGTACCTCGTCGAGGAGTTGGGCGCGGACGTGAACGCGCGCGACAACGACGGCTACACGGCGCTCCATCACGCGGCCGCGCGCGGCGACAACGAGATGATCATGTATCTCGTGTCGAAGGGCGCGGACGTAACGGCCGTGGCGCGCAGCGGCCAGACGGTCGCCGACATGGCGAACGGCCCGGTGCAGCGCATCTCGCCGTTCCCGGAAACGGTCGCGCTCCTCGAAAAACTCGGGTCGAAGAACAGTCACAGGTGTGTGTCTTGCTAAAAGGTGTTCCACGACGTTCAGCGCAGAACTCGCTGAACCCGCAGAAAAGGTTCTTCTCGGCGCGTTCTGCGCGTTCAGCGGTGATTGTTGTTGCCGCGGCGGTTTCGCTCGTGTCCGTGTCCGCACAGAGACGCGGCGGTCCGCCTGACGGCGCGCCCGCGGCGCCGGCGCAAAAGCCGTACGTGCCGGTGCCGACCACGGTGCTCGCGAAGAATCCCGATCAGTACTACGGCGAGAACGTGACGATGACGGCGAACGTCGACAAGGTGTTGTCGAAGTCGTCGTTCACCGTCGATCAGAAGATCAAGGGGCAGCCGGCCAACGCGGACATCCTGGTGCTGTGCCCGATCCTGAACGCGCCGGTCGAAGCGAACAAGTACGTCACGGTCGCAGGCGAGCTGATCAAGTTCGATCCGGCCGAAATCGGCAAGAAGGCCAAAGGCTACCAGGTCGATCTCACGCCGGATCTCGTTGAAAAATATCGCGGCAAGCCGGCGGTGATTGCGAAGGTCGTCGTCAACGACAAGATGACCGATCTCGCGATGCGGCTGCCGCCGTCGTACGTCGAGGGCGAGAAATCGCTCGACGATGTGATGAAGAAAGTCGGCCCGGCGTCGCAGGCCCTGCGGACCGCTGTCGACGCATCGAAGACGGCCGACGTGACGCAGAATCTCACCGTGCTGAAGCAGGCGTTCGCGCAGACCGAGACGTTCTGGAAGGCGCGCGGCGTCCCGGAGGCGGCGAAGATCGCGCAGGACGCGCAGGCCGACGCGACGGCGGTCGAGAAAGCCGTCGCCGCGAACGACTGGGATACGGCCAAGAAGAGCGCCGGCTCACTCAACCAGAAATGCGGCGCGTGCCACGGCACGTATCGCGAGCGCTACGACGACGGTTCGTTCCGCATCAAACTGCCCGAGAAGAAACCAAGCCGGTAGCCGGCACGTCGCGCCTGGCCGCTCCGATATACAACTGTCGCGGCCGGGCGATCTTCTGCTCGGGATCGAGCAGCATCTCCTCCCACTGCGCCAGCCAGCCGACGGTCCGCGGGATCGCAAACAGCACCGGGAACATCGCCACCGGGAACTGCATCGCCTGGTAAATCAGCCCCGAGTAGAAGTCGACGTTCGGATACAGCTTGCGGCTGACGAAGTATTCGTCCTCGAGCGCGATGCGTTCGAGTTCGAGCGCGACGGTGATCAGCGGATTGCGTCCCTGGACCTCGAACACGGCGTCGGCCATCTGCTTCAGGATCCGTGCGCGCGGATCGTACGACTTGTAGACGCGGTGGCCGAATCCCATCAGCCGTCCTTCGCCCGCCTTGACCCGTTTCACGAACGCCGGGACGTTCGCCACGGAGCCGATGTCGGCGAGCATTCGCAGGACCGCTTCGTTCGCGCCGCCGTGCAGCGGTCCATACAGCGCCGCGGCTGCACCCGCCAGCGCCGAATAGGGATCGGCGTGCGAGCTGCCGATGGCACGCATGGCGCTCGTGCTGCAGTTCTGCTCGTGATCGGCGTGCAGGATGAAGAGCACGTCCATCGCGCGCACGAGGGCCGGGTGCGGGTTGTACGTGCCGGCCATCTTGAACATCATCGTCAGGAAATTTGCGGCGTACGGCCGGTCGTTGTCCGGCATCACGTACGGGAGCCCCTGACTGTGGCGATGTGCGTAGGCCGCGATCGTCGGCACCTTGCCGATCAACCGCAGCATCTGGAGGTGCCGTGACTCGATGTCGCCGATTGCCTTCGCGTCGGGATAGAACGTCGAGAGCGCGCCGATGGTGCTGAGGAACATCCCCATCGGATGCGCGTCGTAGCGGAATCCTTCCATCAGCTTTTTCAAGTTCTCGTGCACCATCGTGTGGACGGTGATTTGGTCGCGCCACGCCGCTGCTTCCCCGGCATTCGGCAGCTCGCCGAAGATCAGCAGGTACGCCACGTCCAGGAACGACCGGCGTTCGGCGAGTTGCTCGATCGGGTAGCCGCGGTACTCGAGGATGCCGTTGTCGCCGTCGATGAAGGTGATCCGGCTGCGACAGCTGGCGGTATTCATGTACGCGGGGTCGTAACTAAGCAGACCAAAGTCCTGCGAATCGGTCTTAATCTGTCGCAGATCCGACGCGTTGATCGCGCCGTCGGCGATCGGGACTTCGTAGCGCTTCCCGGTTCTGTTGTCGGTGATGGAGAGGGAATTCTCGGCCATGCTGCCTCCACGGGCATTGATGACGACGGAAAATCGGCGAAATAAGGGCTGGAGCCGTACGCGGTGCAACCAGGGTGCCGCCGGTATAATTGGTTGAATGCTTCGGCCGTACCGGGGCCTGTCGCCCCGCGTCCATCCCACAGCTTTTATCGACGACAGCGCGCACGTCATCGGCGATGTAGAGATCGGTGAGGCGTGTGGTGTCTGGATGTGCGCGGTGATCCGCGGAGACGTGAACAAGATTCGTATCGGCAACCGTTCGAATATCCAGGACGGTACGGTCGTCCATGCGATGACCGGGACGCACGAAACGCACATCGGCGACGACGTGACGATCGGGCACGCGGCGGTGATCCACGGCTGCACGATCGACGACCGGTGCCTGATCGGCATCGGCGCGATTCTGTTGAACGGATCGCGGATCGGCTCGGGATCCATTGTCGCGGCCGGAACGCTGATCACGGAAAACATGCAGGTCCCGCCCCGGTCGCTCGTGATGGGCAGCCCTGGAAAAGTGAAGCGCTTGCTGACGCAGAAGGAAGTCGACGAAATCCAGCTGTACGCTGATCGCTACGTCAAATACCGTCTTGACTACATCCAACACTAAGCCGCCAAGCGGCACCCGCGATTTTCTTCCTGACGACATACGCCGACGCAACTACGTCATCGGCGTCGTGCGCGACGTGTACGAACAGTACGGCTTTGAGCCGCTCGAAACACCCGCGTTCGAGAATATCGACACGCTCCTCGGCAAGTACGGCGAGGAAGGGAACAGGCTGATTTTCAAGATCCTGAAGCGCGGTGAGCACGAAGCGAGCGGGCAGGCCGACCTGGCGCTGCGCTACGACCTCACGGTGCCGCTCTCGCGCGTCGTCGCCGAATATCAGGCGGCGCTGCCGAAGTTCTTCAAGCGATACCAGATTCAACCGGTGTGGCGCGCCGACCGGCCGGCAAAAGGACGATTCCGCGAGTTCTACCAGTGCGACGTCGACGCGATCGGCTCGACATCGCCGGTCGTCGAAGCCGAACTGCTCAGCGCGGTCAGCGAGGTGCTGACGAAACTCGGTTTCGAGGAGTTCACGATTCGACTGAACCACCGGAAGGCGTTGAGTGCGCTGCTCGAGTGTGCGGGCATACCGGAATCGCGGCACAGCGACGCGCTCATCGCGCTCGACAAACTGGACAAGATTGGTGTCGACGGTGTGCAGAAGGAGTTGACCGCGCGCGGCATCGACGGCGCGGCCACGGCGAAGTGCCTCGATTTCTTCAGCGGGTCGTCCGACGTCGACCCTCGGTTGCTGACGCCGCTCGAGCGTCTCCGCGAGTTCGTCCAGAGCCACCACGCCGGACCGCACGCCGTCGGCGTGCTCGACGAGATCGTGCGGCTGACGGATGGCACGCCGGCGCACGGCCACATCCGCATCGACCCGAGCCTGGCGCGCGGCCTGTCGTATTACACCGGCGCGATCATGGAAGTCACAGTCCCGGACCTCGCCGGCAGTCTCGGCGGCGGCGGGCGGTACGACAACCTGATTGGGATGTTCCTCGGTCGCGACGTGCCGGCGTGCGGCTTTTCGCTCGGCCTCGAACGGATCATCGTCGTGATGACGGAACGGCAGATGTTTCCCGAGGCGATCGCGCGAGGCGGAGTAGACATCCTGGTGACAATCTGGAACGACGAGTCGCGCGCCGACGCGCTGGCGCTGGCGGGCGAGTTGCGGCGGGGCGGTTTGCGCGTCGATGTCTATCCCGAAGCGGATAAACTGGGGAAACAGTTCAAGTACGCCTCCGGACGTCAGGTGCCGTTTGTCGCGATTGTCGGCGATGACGAGCGCGCGAGAGGCGAAGTGGCGATGAAAGACATGCGCAGCGGCGAGCAGACAAGCGTCCCGCGCGCGGAGGCGGCAGCACGAATTCGCGAATGGCAGAACCGTTAGGACAACTCACCCGGACCCACACCTGCGGAGCGCTGCGTGCCGACGATGTCGGCGCGGAAGCGGTGCTGCTCGGATGGGTCCATCGGATCCGCGATCTCGGCGGGGTCACGTTCATCGATATCCGCGATCGCGCCGGCGTGTCGCAGGTCGTCGTCCGCGAGAACGACGCGCTGATGACCGTCGCGAAGAAACTGCGATCCGAGTTCGTCATCGGCGTCTCCGGCATGGTGCAGCGCCGCTCCGAGGAGACGATTAACGCGAAGCTCGAGACGGGCGAAGTCGAAGTCCTCGCGAAAGAGATCCGGATCCTGAACGAGGCGAAGACGCCGCCGTTCCAGATCGCGGAAGACTCGCCGGTCTCCGAGGACGTGCGGTTGAAGTACCGCTATCTCGATCTGCGGCGCCCGCGCCTGCAGCACAACATGATCCTGCGTCATCGCATCACGATGGCGGTACGCAAGTACTTCGATGCGCAGGGATTCCTCGAAATCGAGACGCCGATCCTGACGAAGTCGACGCCGGAAGGCGCGCGCGACTTCCTCGTGCCGAGCCGCGTGCATCCGGGCGAGTTCTACGCGCTGCCGCAGTCACCGCAGATCTTCAAGCAGATCCTGATGATCTCCGGAATGGATCGCTATTTTCAGATCGTCAAGTGTTTCCGTGACGAGGATCAGCGCGCCGATCGTCAGCTCGAGTTCACGCAGATCGACGTCGAGATGTCGTTTGCGCGGCCGGATCTGGTGTTCGGCCTGATCGAGCCGCTCATGCAGACGATCTTCAAGGAGATCGACACGCCGGTGAAGCTGCCGATTCGCCGGATGTCGTATGCCGAAGCGATCGCGAAGTACGGATCGGACAAGCCCGACCTGCGGTTCGGTCTCGAGATCACCGATCTGTCGAACATCTTCAGAGACTCCGAGTTTCGCGTGTTCAAGCAGATCGTCGCCGACGGCGGCGCCATCCGCGGATTCGTCGTCCCCGGCGGCAACAAGTGGACTCGCAGTCAGCTCGACGTGCTCGGCGATCAGGCAAAGCAAATGGGTTTCGCCGGATTGATCTGGGTCCGGCCCGGGGAACCGCCGCTCAGCAACGTCAAGGCGTTGAACGAGGGCCCTGGGCTGCGAGCCGCGCTCGATCACGCCGGCGCGTCGCCCGACGATTTGATGTTGATGGCGGGCGGTAAGCCCGACGCGGTGTCGAAGCTGCTCGGAAACCTCCGGCTGGCGATCGCGAAGAAAGAGGAGTTGGCGAAGCCGGACGACTATCAGTTCCTCTGGGTGACGGAGTTTCCGCTGCTCGAGTACAACGACGAAGACGGACGATGGTATTCGATGCATCACCCGTTCACGTCGCCGCTCGACGAAGACGTGGACAAGCTCGAAAGCGATCCCGGGAACGTCCGCGCGAAAGCGTACGACCTGGTGCTGAACGGTTCGGAGATCGGTGGCGGCAGCATTCGTATTCACGATCCAGCTCTGCAGGCGCGGATCTTC